>Ga0194112_10011751_pt1 | contig 10792 bp, 8 predicted proteins | sample TA2MahC400mmetaG_FD_146191 | JGI IMG/M metagenome (GOLD analysis project Ga0194112, IMG submission 146191) | Freshwater microbial communities from Lake Tanganyika, Tanzania - TA2015016 Mahale Deep Cast 400m | ecosystem: Environmental > Aquatic > Freshwater > Lake | place: Tanzania: Lake...
CACCTGCCGTCGGGCGCGGCGCGGGTCCTCCACCCCTTCGGGTCTACGTCGCGGACTTCTCGGAGGTGCTGCCCCTCAGCCGGACTTCGCGGTCTCGCATGCCGGGGACTTGCCGCCGAACGCGGCCGCCATGCGGTCGGAGATCTCTTCCGGCGTCAGATCCTCCTTGTGCGTCGCGATGGTCCACCGGTGGCCGAACGGATCCTCGATCGACCCGCTCCGGTCCCCGTAGAACTGATCCTTGAGAGGCTGGAGCTCCCTGGCTCCACCTCGGATGGCTCTCGCGTAGACCGAATCGACGTCATCCACATAGAGGTGGAGAACCACCGGTGTTCCGCCCACCTTCTCGGGGGCGTTGAAGCTCATCTGGGGACACTCGTCCGCGACCATCAGGACCGAGTTCCCGATCTTGAGCTCGGCGTGCGCGATCCCGCCGCCTTCCGGTAAGGGCATCCGGAAGCGCTCTTCTGCCCCGAACGCCTTCTTGTAGAACTCGATGGCTTCCGACGCCCCCGCGATCGCGAGGTAGGGAGTGAGGGAAGAGTATCCGTCCGGAATCGGCTTGACGTTCGCCATGGCCGCCTCCTCTATTCTCTTTGCCTGGTTTGATCCGCACTTCGATCTCGGACCGTCATGGAGCGCCATGACGGAAGAGCAGAGGATATTGTACGAACGGGAGGAGCGCCTGACCGATCGGGCGAGCCTTTCCGCCGGTCTCGATCGGCGCATCAATCGCTGATTCGTCTTCCGGCGTTTTCGTTCGGATCCGATGATGCGTCCGGCGCTGCGTCGTGTCGGTGGACCGGCGGTATCCGGGCCGGTATCGTGTCTCGATGGACGGCCCGGAACGAGGCGGGACAAGGCGGCCTGGACCGTGGTATCATGCTCCCTCCTCCACTGGGTCGATCAGGTGGAGGGCGGAGGCAGGTCAAGAGGACGGTCGGGGCTTCGCAGCGATAGGAGGAATGGAGAGATGTCGGCGCCCGACAAGACTTCTCGGCGTGGATTCCTGAAGCGCGGTGCATCGATCGGCTTGCCCCTGCTTGTCCCGGCCTCGGCCCTCGGCCGGGGCGCGGATCCGCCCCCGAACGATCGGATTCTGATGGGCGCCGTCGGGGTCGGCAACCGATGCGGTGAGATGTTGCCCCAGTTCCTCCAGCGCTCCGACGTCCGGATCGCGGCTCTCTGTGACGTCCGGAAGAACGTCCTCCTCCAGAGGGCCCGCCAAGTCGACGGACACTACGGGACGAAAGGGGTCGCCACCTACGCCGACTTCCGCGAGCTCCTCGCTCGCGACGACATCGATGCCGTGTACCTGGCGACCCCCACCCACTGGCACGTCCCGATCGCGCTCGAAGCGGTGCGCAGAAGGAAGCATCTCTACATGGAGAAGCCGGTCGGGCTCAGCGTGGAGCAGGCGCAACTCCTGCGCGATGCCGTGGACAAGCACAAGCCCGTCTTTCAGCTCGGCACACAGCAGAGGTCCTCGAAGAGCTTCCGGTTCGCCTGCGAGCTCGTGCGGAACGGCCGGATCGGAAAGGTGCTCCGCATCGAGGTCGGCGTCCCGGGTGGTTCGGAGACGCCGACCTTCCCGGAGATGCCGGTGCCCGACTGGCTCGACTACGACCGGTGGCTCGGACCGGCGCCGCTCCGGCCGTTCACGCCCCACATCCTCGAGACGAGCTACCATGAGAAGATCAGCGACTTCGTCCCGGGCGGATTCATGAACGCCTGGGGGATCCACCACCTGGACATCGCCCAGTGGGGAAACGGCACGGAGCTCACGGGGCCCACCGAGGTCGAAGGGACGGCGGTCTATCCGAAGGGCGGTCTCGTCGACACACCGATCACATGGGACGTCGACCTCCGGTTCGCCGGAGGAGTCACCGTGAGCTTCACGGACGCCTCGAAGAATCGCTTCGGCATCCTCTTCAGGGGGGAGAAGGGGTCCGTCTACGTCAATCGCGGCAGCTTCGAGACGCGGCCGGAATCGCTCGCCAAGGAGACGATCGGCGATCGTGAGATCCGCCTCCCGGGGCACGACCAGGAGCACGAGAGCCACGCGTGGAACTTCATCGATTGCATCCGATCCAGGAGGCAGACCCTCGCTCCCATCCACACCGGCGTCCGGTCGGACACGCTCTGTCAGCTCAGCGACATCGCCGTCCGCCTCGGACGGAAGCTCGTCTGGGATCCCCAGACGGAGCGCTTCGTCGGGGACGCCACAGCGAATCGACTGCTCACGTCGTACCCCCTGCGAAGCCCTTGGAGGCTGTGAGGACGCGTGAAGGACACCATCAGTTTCCACTGGGCTATCATCTTGGCGTCGGCTCTTTCGCTGGGCCCAGCCCCGGCGGATGGCGATCTACTGATCCGTCGCGATCCGATCGCCACGAAGACAGAGATCGATGCGGCGGGCGCATGGGCGCGGGCGCATCTCCTGGGGCCGGCGTCCGCGGCCGCGTTCTCCTTCACCTACGACGGGCGCCCGTCGGGCGAGTGGCTCGGATCGTGGCAGCGCAAGGAGGCCGCACGCGATCTCGATGCGCGCAGGAGAGAGCACACGATCGCCCACATGGATCCGAGGACCGGGCTCGCCTCCACGTGCACTGTGGTCCTCTACCGCGACTCGCCTGCCATCGACTGGCTGCTTCGATTCGAGAACACGGGTTCGAGCGACACGCCGATCCTGGAGCGGATCGAGCCCTTGGACGTCACGATCGTCCGGCCGGCGCCCTGCTCGATCACGCTCCATCATTCCCTGGGGGACAGCAACTCGAAGGACAGCTTCAAGCCCATCGGTGAGGCCCTCACGCCGGCCGCCACGGTCACGCTGGCTCCTCGGGGCGGGCGGTCATCGGATCCGCACATGCCCTTCTTCAACCTGGACTGGCAGACGGGCGGGATGGCGATCGCCGTCGGTTGGTCCGGGCAGTGGGAGGCCGAGTTCACGGGCGCGGGGGATCGGGCTGCGAAGGTGCGAGCGGGAATGCAGCGCACGCACCTGAGACTCCGTCCCGGCGAGTCGATCCGCATGCCCCGCATCTTGTCGGTCTTCTGGAACGGGAGCGATCCTATCCGCGGGAACCACTTGATGCGGCGGACCATCCTGGAGCACTACGCGCCCCGCAGGAATGGGAGGCCGGTCTTCGCGCCGATCTGCGCGAGCGTCAACGAGACGGATCCTGACGGATCGTACGAGGGCCCGCACCTCCGCGTCATCGCTCCGCTCGCGAGGCGAGGGATCGAGGTCCTCTGGTCGGACATGGACCCGCAGCAATGGTATCCAGGCGGTTTCCCCACCGGCACAGGGACCTGGGAAGTGGACGCGGCCAAGTATCCCCGTGGGCTACAACCGATCGGCGATGCTGCGCGCGTCGCCGGACTCGAGTACCTCCTCTGGTTCGAGCCGGAGAGGGTCCACTTCGGCACTCGCATCGATCGCGAGAAGCCGGAATGGGTGATGCGGCCGAGCGGCGAATGGAGCCAGCTCTTCGCGCTGCATATCCCCGAGGCGAGGGCCTGGATCACGGATCTGGTCGACAGGTTCGTCACCGAGGCGAAGCTCGCGTGGATCCGCTGGGACTTCAATATCGATCCCCTCGGCTTCTGGCGCCGCGCGGACGCCCCCGATCGCCAAGGGATGACGGAGATCCGGTACATCGAGGGCCTGTACGCGATGTGGGACGAGCTGATCCGACGTCATCCCGGCCTCATCATCGACCAGTGCGCGAGCGGGGGACGGCGCATCGACCTCGAGAGCTTGTCGCGAGGCATCCCCCTGTGGCACAGCGACCGCCAATGCTCTGGCCCCGATCCTGTGGCGGACCAGCTTCAGAACGCCGGGCTCTGGCGCTGGCTTCCGATGCACGGCTGCGGGAACTTCGGCCTGGAGCCCAGCTACATCTTCCGGAGCGGGATGACGACCGGCAACATCCTCTGCACCGCCGACGACAAGGGACATCTCAACACCGCCCACCCCGACACGGAGGCTGCGGTCATGCGGACGGTCGCCGTCTTCAAGGCCATGCGGCCGTATCTGGTGGGCGACTTCTATCCCCTCATGCCCCACGACGCGTCGGAGCACGCCTGGTTTGCCTACCAGTTCCACCGCCCGGACTTGAACTCAGGGATGGCGATGGCGTTCCGCCGAAGCGCCTGCCCCTATGAATCCGCCCGGCTGAGGCTCCACGGGCTCGAACCCGATGCCCGGTACAGGATCCGCGACCACGATTCCGGCGGGACCGCCGAGGCATCCGGCCGCGAGCTGATCGAGGAGGGCGTCCGCATCCGGATCGCCGAGCGACCCGGGTCGGCGATCGCCGTGTACGAGCGGCTGTAGGCTCCCCACCGCGCCTCCCACGCGCGTTGGCTCGCCGCCGCCTGCGGATGAAACGTCCGCCCGTCGACCTTCGTCGGGTAGCACGTCACGGGCGCACCTTCCTGTCCGCCGATCTGATCTCTTCGATCGAATGGGGGCGCAGAAGGGGCATCGGCTCCCACGTGATGAAGGGCGCGATACGGCGCTTCTGCCGTCCCAGGTCGTCGAAGTACAGGACGTCGTAGACATCGTCGCCTTGGCGGAAGTGCTGGTTGGCGCGGTGCAGGGATTCATAGCAGGGAACGATGCCGACGTTGTCCTCCCCGAGGAGCCGCTTGCGCGTCCCCTCTGGATCGCAGAGGGAGACGGGCAACCCCGCCCGCCGGATCGCCAGGAACATGCGCAGGGTCTCGGCCATGCGGGTGATGGACGGCCCGCACAGCTCGACTTTGAATCCCTCCTTCCGGTGCGCGGGGCGGGCCACATAGAGATCGATGTGCGTCGTGTTGCCTCCGCGCTTGATCTCCCACGGATGCCCGCCGCGGGTACGCTTGGGGTGGGTTCCGTCGATCCAGTCGGCGAATTCCTTCTCGGAGGTCTCGTCGATGTCGAGGAGCCCCTCGTGACGGCCGTCGGCGTAGCGCGCGTACATCTCCCGGCCGGAGAGAGAGAGGTTGACCCGCTCCCCCTTACGTTTGCCCGCTCGATAGGCGATGCGGCAGTACTTGAAATAGTCCGCCGCGGTCATGGAGGAGCCCACGGTGTTCTCATCCCTGTGGAAATAACCCTCCTCGACCAGCCTGATGATCTTCCGGGACGACGATCGGCCCAGTTCCCGGTCCAGGCAAAAGATGGCGGGGAGCGTCGAACGGATCACAGCGTGGGGGACGATGCCCCACCTCCGGTTCAGGGGGTATTCGTCCCGCACCCTTCGGTTGGCTTTGACCCAGTCCCGGCGAGCAACCTTGAGCCAGCCGCATGCGGCGGTGAGGAGGGGCTCCCAATCATCATCCTGAGCGGAGCCGGCTCTTCTCAGACCGACCTCGAAGGTGCCGCGCTTGCCGTCGACATCGCAGATGGCTCTGACGTTGCGGTATACGATGGCGGACAGGTGGTGCCATTTCCCCAGCCGATCCGGGAAGATCACGTTCCAGACGCGATCCCCTCCCGAAAGCCTGTAGGTGAAATCGGAGAGCTCCCGAAGGAAGGCACGCGCCGCGCTGGCGGCAGGCGGGACGTGCACACGTTTGACCTGAAGGCGCTGTGCTCGGGCCATCAGACGATCTCCACTGCAGGATGGGGCGGGTCGGCGTCCCGGAATTCCGGTGTGCACCAGTCCACGTTCGTGGAAGCGGCCACGCGGTCCTTTTCCGACATGAAACCTCCGAAGCACAGGTTCTCCGGCGTCCTCGGACTTCCGTAGTAGAACCACTCCCGGCGCACGCGCAAGACGTCACCCCGCCCATCGCACGCGACCGGCACGTGGAGATTGTCGTAGGCCTCCCAAACCAGCTTCTCCAGATGCGGAGTGCGCCACTGTGACCCGCCGCAGCGACCACGGGGAAGAAGCCCGCCGCGGGGATCAACGCCATCACCAGCACATTCACCAAGACCAAAAACACGAATCGTATCGCGGTTGCCGCTCCCCGTCCCGAGAGAAACCGAAGGCCCGTATTATACCTAATATGACAGGCATCAAGAAATTGGCTACAGCGTTCCCGGTGGCGTCCCGGGACCCGGTCAAAACACCACTCTGAAAAGGTGGGAAAACCCCTTGCTTTCAGGCCGCGAATGCCGCTGATCGAAGGGGCTATAGCGCTCACCGGAACTGACCCTTGAAATCTGGCTTCAGACGTTGGAGACCCGGAGCGAAACCCAGGTCGATCGCTACCTCGGCGCACTGGAAGACGGGGTCAGAAGACTGGTTGCCGTCCCAACCATCGGCGTACCGCTTGCCGAACTCCACGAGTCATGGACGTGGGACGGCACCTGTAGTGTGAACGACAAGATCCCATGTCCCATGAGCCGAGCTGCTCGGAATCTCCCGCATTGCTCACCATGACACGCTTGTGCGGTGAGAGTCACCCGCCGTGACACCGCCGACGCGACCTTTGCAGAGTTTAAGGCCTGACTGACGCCGCCGTGAGCCATCCTGTCGCCTCCCTTCCACCACCCGGATTCGGGCGCACCCGCCTCCACATGGGGGCGACGAAATCGATCGCCGTAGCAGAGGGGTCCTTCTGCGCTTCATATCGCAGATGGATGCTGCGTTGGCGTATCTTTCGGGAACGCCGTATCTCACACGCCTCGGTTCACGGCGCAAGTGCATAATTGAGAAGGTCTTACCTTGGCCAAACCGGCATGGATGGGAACGGTGGGACGATCGAATTGCGAATCCGATGCTCTGCTGGGCCGTCACGGTCGAGCTACGTCCGCCTGTTCCATCGACGATCTGCGACCACGGATCGCGCGACTTCTGAGCCTGCTCTCCGCCGCCGCGGCGCGGGAGGCGGGCGCGGTCGATGCGTCCGAGGAGGCGGGGATCGAAGAGTGTTCGGAGGTCGACGCGTTCGGTTTCCCGGGGGCTGTCCCGCCAGCAGCCGCGCTCACGCCTTTGCCTCCTCCTGCGCCTTCTCTGCGGCCTTCGCGACAATCCGGGGCTCGAGCTCGATGACGTGCAGCAGGAGGCGTGATGCCGCGCCGGGCATTCGCTGCCCCTGCTCCCACGCGCGGATCGTCTTGATCGGGATGCCGAAGCGCTTCGCAAACCCCGCCTGCGAAAGGCCGAGACGGCACCGGACGCGGCGGGCGAAGGGCACGGGACGGAAGCGTCGAAACTGCTCCTCGGTGAGCGGCGGGTTGTCGGGGTCGGCGGCGGCCGCCGCGTGCAGATCCTCATCCGTCAGCGCGTCGACGACCGTCCAGTCAGTCCCGCCCCGTCCCTTTTCGATACGCTTGCTCATGGCTTCGCTCCTCATATCGCTCCGCCTTCCGCGCGCTGATCACTCGTTGGTTATCACCACGCTCCGTCCAGACGACGAGAAGGCGATCGTCGACTCGTCCGCAGGTGATCCAGCGCATCTCGCCGTGCCGGCGGATCGAGTCGGGCTCCTCCTGCTCGACGTACCACGGATCGTCGAAGATGCGGATGGCGTCCGGAAATTCGATCCCGTGGCACCCCGCGCCGTAGCTCGGCGGCAACGCGTTGCGCCTGGCCTTCTCCGGGTCCCATTCGAAACCCGCCGGGAACTCCGTTTCCACAGCGACACAGTACCACAACGGGGTACCCCTGTCCAGCATGAGGAGCATCCCGGTCCCCCGCGCCCGGTCGTTGCGTCTACAGGGGGCGTTCAGGCGCGTATGGAATCCGGGCCATCGGGAAGGGGAACCCCTGGAGTGGGGTCCGGAGGAGTTTGTGGCCGCCAGGGCGCCGACGCGGGTGGCGAGGATGCCGACAGAGATGCCCTGGGCAGCGTGGACTCTGCGGACGTCCCGGATTCCATCTCCCTCTTCAAGGGGAGGCGCTTTGTCGCTTCAGTCCTGTTCGAGGAAGGGAGTGACGAGCTGACCATCAAGTTCTTCGCCGCGGAGAAGGCCGTCCTCGATCGACTGGTCAAGGTGTGCAAGGCCCACTTCGACCGCCATTTCGGCGGGGTCCGCCCCCCTGAGGAAGGAACGGCCTGACCCGTCAAGGAGCCTACGGGTAGCTACCTGCGGCCCTCTTCGCACCGAGCGCTGATCCGCCTCCAGCGCCCCAGGCCGGCGTACGGCAGGAGCTGGCACGCGGGTCCGCAACCCAGACCCGCGGGATTCCCGCACTACCCGGCTGGCCCCGGTGGCCGGATCTTCAGGCCCATAGTAGGTCCAATTCGTCGGATGCCGGCCCTTTGCCGAACTCGCCTGGATGGTGTAAGTCATTATTTAATAGAGATTAAGGGTGGCTCCCCAGCCTGGACTCGAACCAGGAACCAAGTGGTTAACAGCCACCTACTCTACCAATTGAGCTACTGGGGAGCAGCAGCCAGGGGAGTATAACGTGCGCCCGGACACTGTCAAGGCCGGTAAGACCGCCCGTCACATCCTACCTATTCCCTAACTTACGAGTCTCGAACTGCTTTTCGACAGGAATTGCCGAATGTAAATTTTCTTGACGGTTTGATACTCTCTCGTAGAATGCTCACCTTCGTGAACCGATGAGGACAGAAGGGGGTGCCATGGTGGAGGAAACGCGAAGCCTCACTCCAGCAGATCCCGGTATGCCGGAGGATCCGAATTGCGTGACTGCGAGTCTGCAATCCGAGGAAGGTGCAGAACAGGCGCGGGAGGTATCGATCTCCGGCGCCCCTCCCGAGCCGCGCGACGCGGATCCCGACACCTCGGTCATTCAGCTCTCGAAGCTGATCTCGGCGGCCTTCCGGGAGAGCGCCCTGCCGGACATGGCGACGGTGGTCCTCGACTCCCTGGCCCGGATCTTCCGTGCGCGACGCGCAGCCCTGATCCGGCGCAAGGGAGAGAAGCCGGTCATCGAGGCTGCCCGCCCGCCGATCACGGCCCGCCGCGAGTCCTTCATCCGCTGGGACATCGTCGACTGGACCGTCGAGCAGTCGACTTCGGTCGTCCTCACGGCCGGCCAATCCGGACCGGGCGAAGTCCTCGGTGTCCCCTGCCGCTTTCCCGAGTCGATCATCTGTGTCCCCCTCGATAGCGGGCCGCATCCGGAGACGATCCTCTACCTGACATCGGACGATCCCTGGCCGACGCTTCGCGATGACGCCGCCTTGCTTCGCATTCACGTTGAGATCCTCCGATACGCGCTCGAGAAGGATCGCCTCCGCCAGAGCGTGTCCGACCTCGAGAGCCGCCTCCTACGGGCTTGCGACGATGGGTTCGCGTCGGCGCCGGGCCTCGGGTACGTCCCCCCCGCCTCCGCCGCCATCCCCGATGAGGAGGCTCGCCGCCTGCGCGGGCGTTTCCCCGGGATCATCGCTCACAGCCCGGGGATGCTCCGGGTCCTCGCGATCGTCGAGAAGTTCGCCCCCACGACCTTCCCGATCCTGGTCGAGGGCGAGAGCGGGACGGGCAAAGAGCTCATCGCCCGCGCGATCCACCGGCTGAGCGGCCGCATAGACGGTCCCTTCGTCAGCGAGAACTGCGGAGCATGTCCGGAGGGGCTCCTCGAATCGGAGTTCTTCGGCGTCGAACGCGGCGCCTTCACGGGCGCGGATCGCGCGCGTCCGGGGCTGCTGGAGCTCGCGAACGGCGGCACCCTCTTCCTCGACGAGATCGCCGAGATGACCCTCGCCCTTCAGAAGAAGCTCCTCCGCGCCCTCCAGGAGCGATCCGGCCGACGGCTCGGTGCGAAGGAACCGGTCTCCTTCGATTTCCGCCTCGTCTCGGCGACGAATCGGACGCTCGCCGACATGGTCGCCGCGGGGACGTTCCGGGAGGACCTCCTCTACCGCCTGAACCTCGTCACGATCCGGATCCCGCCGCTCCGGGAGCGCCAGGAGGACATCGCTCCCCTCGTCGAACATGTCCTCGCCGAATACGCCCGCGCCGAGTCCACCTCGGCCCCGGCGGTCAGCGAGCGCGCCATGCGGATCCTCCGTCGCTACGAGTGGCCCGGCAATGTCCGGGAGCTGCGGAACGAGATTTGTCGCGCCGCTGTCATCGGTGTTCGCCAGATCGAGCCCTCGACCCTCTCCCCTTGCGTGCGCGACCATGTGAGCCGCGGGAACAACGTCCGGCGCGCCATCGTGCAAGGCGTCAAGTCGCTCGCCGAGATCGAGCGCGAGGTGATCGGCACCGTGATCCAGGACGTCATCGCTCGCTGCGGGGGCAACAAGACCCTCGCGGCCCGCCTCCTCGGCATCCCGAAGACGACGCTGTACCACAGGATGTTCCGGTACGGTCTCCTCGGGTTGCTCAATGGGTCGGGCGCGCAACGGGCGGGCGCAGCCTCCGGGGACATGTGTACCTGAAGGAGTCCGGATCCGCCGGGCCGTACGCGAGATGGAAGGGGTCCCGCGTAGGTCCGGCGCGCGCCCCTGGCGACGCGTGCGGAGCACAGGTATACTCTCGATCCAATGTGTCGCATCGCTGCGGCGGCGGGTTCCGCCGTCCGCCATCGGAATGGGAGAAAGATCATGGATCGCCGCGATTTCCTTCGCGTCGGCGCATCGGGGCTCGCGATGTCGTCGCTCCCGGGCTTCGCCGCCGATCTCGCCGGCCGGAAGCCCAAGCGCGTCGGGATCATCGGCCCGGGCTGGTACGGGAAGATCGATCTCATCCGCCTGATCCAGGTCGCGCCGGTCGAGGTCGTCTCGATGTGCGATGTCGACAGGAAGATGCTCGATGAGGCCGCCGACCGGATCGCCGGCCGGCAGGCATCGAAGAAGCGTCCGCGGACCTACGCCGACTACAGGAAGATGCTCGCCGAGAAGGATCTCGACATCGTCCTCATCGCCGCGC
>Ga0194112_10011753_pt1 | contig 10791 bp, 7 predicted proteins | sample TA2MahC400mmetaG_FD_146191 | JGI IMG/M metagenome (GOLD analysis project Ga0194112, IMG submission 146191) | Freshwater microbial communities from Lake Tanganyika, Tanzania - TA2015016 Mahale Deep Cast 400m | ecosystem: Environmental > Aquatic > Freshwater > Lake | place: Tanzania: Lake...
TCGCCGATGTGGAGCGCGAGCCCGAGCGGACCATCGAAGCGGAGCCGCCGCCGCATGCCGCCCGCGAAGGCGCGGAGCGATCGCTCGAGCGCCTCCGGATCCTCGGCCCGCCAGAGGTTCGTCGAGTAACCGAGGAAGATCTCGCCCCGGCCTCGGCCCCGCCGCAGGATCACGGCGCGCCCTTCTCCTCCGGGCCTTCCGCGGCGGCGAGGTCGATCGTCACGATCCGCGACTCGCCGAAGGAGAGGACCTGGAGCTTCACGGATCCTCGGCCGGACGAGATCGCGGCCTCGATCGCTTCGCGATACTTCGCTGCGCTCGCGACAGGGCTCTCGTCGATGCGGGCGATCAGCTCGTACGGCCGGAGACGGCGGATCTGCGCCTTGCTGCCCGGTTCGACGCGCGAGATGACGACGCCGGGGGCATCCGGCTCGAGCTGGAGCGACGCACGCACCTCGTACGTGAGGTCGCGCACGGTGACGCCGATCGTCCGGTCCTTCCAGCGATCGGCGCTGTCGAAGTCCTTCGGTCCCTTCTCCAGGACGATCTCCGATCGCTTCGCCGCCTTCGTCTTCCCCTCGACCCAGGCGATCTCGACCCGCTGGCCCTCGCCGATCCGAGCGAGCGTGCGCGTGAGGAAGTTGAGGCAGGGCTTCCAGATCCTCCTCGGGGCCATCGCGTAGTTCGTGCCGTACTCATCGAAGTCGTCGGGCCCGAAGTAAGACGACCGGAAGTCGTCCTCGTCCTCCGCATCCGAGGCGAGGAACTCGATCGGCGCAGGCTCCCCTGCCTTCCGCGCGCTCAAGATGACATCGCCGGGTGCGAGGCCGAGATTCTCGGCCGGCGAGCCGGCGTAGACGCGCGTCACCAGGAGTCCGACCGCGCCGTCCTTTGTCGGGGCGAGGAGGCCCGCGAGATCCATCAGGTCGCGGGAGACGGACTGATACTCGACGCCCAGCCAGACCGGCCGCAGGGCCTCGACCCGCGGGACGGGGACGGCTTGCGGATCGATCGCGCCCTTGGGATCGAGGATCGCCTCCGCGACCTCCCGGAGCGGGAAGACGCGCAGCCTCTCCTCCCGGGAGCGGTAGTCGTAGGGGGAGGAGGCGCGGATCTCCTCGCCCGGACGTTTCTCTGCGACGCAGAGTCCGATCAGTCCCCCCTCTCGATCGAGGATGAGAGTCCCCGCGCGCATCGGCTTGAAGGGAACGATGTCATCGCGGTCCTCGTAGCCGGAAGAGGCGTTGTACCATCGATTGTAATCGGTCTCCTCGTGGCGGCGGCCGAAGCGCTCGGCGATCGAGTGGGCGACGAAGAGCTCGCCGCGGCGGATCGAGCGATCGCGCTCGACCGGGACGGGCGGGATCCCCGGAGGCGACTCGACGATGAACCCGCCCCAGGCGGCGAAGAGGCCCTCGTAGCGGACGTCGACCTCGCGCCCTCCTTCCTCCACCGTCGTCCTCGCGATCATCCTCGCGATCGAGCGCCCGAGGTCGTGGGGGACGAGGATGCGGCCGCCGGGCACCGCGAAGCCGTAGAGTTCGAGCACCGTCCGGCCGTCGCGCGCGAGGGGGAATCGGCGCGGGAAGGACCCGAAGTCCGTGGTGTCGGGTTCGTCCTCGTCGGCCTTCACGCTCTGGAGGTAAACCCGCACCTTCCGCGTCGAAGGATGGAGGCGTTCCGCGATCCGCGTCCGGATCGCGGACCATTCGGGAGCGGGGATCCGCGCGCCGTCTTCGATCGCCGCCGCCGCGTAGGTCGTCGTCCCGTCGGATCCGTCCCACAGGTCGTACTCGACCTGGAAGCCGATCGGCGTCCCCTCGGCATCCAGGATGAGCTTGCCGGGGAAGGGATCGCGCTCGGTCTTGACGCCGGCGAGGGCGCGGGCGCCGCCGCTCGGGTCGAACGTGAGGAGGTTGACGCGATCCGGCGAGAGGTGGAGGTGGACATCCCTGGAGATGTACGTGAACCCGAGCGTGTGGAAGAGGTCGCCGAACCGCAGGTCCTTGCGCGCGAACCGGACGTACGGGAAGGCGCGCGCGACCGGCTGCGCGGGCTCGAACCAGACCGCACCGTAGGCGGTGTAGATCCCGCCCACGCGCGCGGGGAAGACGAACCCGTCGCGGCAGCGGATGCGGATCTCTCCGATCCGCTCGAGCCGGAAGCCGGGATCGGCCGCGAGCACGCGGCCCTTCGGATCGATGACGAATCCCGGCCAGCGGAGCGGGCGCTTCTCCTCGAAGCAGAGGTCGGCCATGCGCTCGCACGGCGAATTCTCTTCCTCATCGTCCGGGGACCTCAGCTCATCCCGTACGAAGGAGATCTCGATCGAAGCGGCCGCCTCCGCGGCCTGTTCGATCCGCGCAGGATCCGCGCCGTGCGCCGCCGCCAAGCCGGCGAAGATCGAGACGAGAATCATGCCTGTCATCAGAATCGCTCCCGTTTCGGTGCCGCCCGCTCCGCGCTCTCCCTGTTGAAGTCCAGGGCGATCGAGATGCGATACCCGTCGCGCAGGATGGCGCACAGGACCTTGCGCTGCCCCTTGGGGAGCGCGTTGAACTTCGCGTACGCCGCCCGCGCGTCATCGAGCGACCGCACGGGCACGCCGCCGATCTCGAGCACGATGTCTCCGGGCCGGAGCCCGCTCCGCCGCGCATTGCCGCGCGGCTTCGAACCCTGGACGAACACGCCCTTCCCGACGAAGTACGCCTGGAAGCGGTTCGCGTAGCGGTTGATCTCCTTGAGCGTGAGGTCCCACTCCGAGAGTTCCAGGTCGCCGCCCTCGACCCGTCCCTTCGAGTCGGGCGTGAGGGCGACATCGAGCATCGCTCCGCCGCGCTCGATCCGGAAGCTCGCGGGCTTGCCGGCGGGGAGCGCGGCGAGCTGGCGCTCGACGGCCGGCAGATCCTCGACGTAGACCCCCTGGACGGGCGCGCCGTCGACGGCGACGATCCGGTCGCCGATCCGGAGCCCCGCATCCGATGCGGGGGAGTTCCGGTCGACGCTCGCGACGAGGACCCCTTCGTCCCGATCGATGATCACGTCCCGCGAGAAATCGCGGAGCGCCTGGAGGGAGAGCCCCGTCCACGCCCGTTCGACGCGTCCCTTCTTGACGATCTCTTCGATGACCTCGCGCACCCGCGCCGACGGGATGGCGAAGCCGAGGTTCTCGCCGGCCATGACGCCGCGCGCGTTGATGCCCACGATCTCGCCCCGGACGTCGACGAGCGGACCTCCGCTGTTGCCCGGGTTGATCGCCGCATCGGTCTGGATCCAGAGGTTGTACGGCGATGCCTCGAGGTACCTCGTCGCGTTGCTCACGATCCCGAGCGACACCGAGCGGCTGAATCCGAACGGCGCGCCCATCGCCATGACATAGCTCCCCTCCTCGATGGCGTCCGAGTCCCCGAAGCTCGCGTGCGGCGTCGTCGTATTCGGCGGGAGATCGAGCCGGATGAGGGCGAGGTCGGTCTCCTTGTCGGAACCGACGACCTTCGCCGGAAACTGGAGCTTGTCGGAGAGGACGCATCGGATCTCGATGGCCTTGTCGACGACGTGGTGGTTCGTCACGACGAGACCATCGGACGAGATGATGACGCCGCTCCCGTAGATGAGCTGTTTCCGGCGGTCGCCGACCTCGAAGCTCTCCCGCACGGGTTTGATGAAGACGACCGCGGGGAAGACCTTCTCCTTTGCCCTCCGGATGATCTCGTCGAGCTGGAGGGGCTCCTGCCCCCGGGCCGCCGCGGCGAGGAGGAAGAGAGCGAGGGTCGCGGGCATGATCTTCAGGATCTGTCGGGGCATGGGGGAGTCCTCCCTTCCCAAACTGAGCCGATCATCCTTCGGGTTTTCAGCTTGCGGGCATTATAGGGCCAGGACCCGGGCGTACAGTGCGTGAGTCGCCGCGGCCGCTTCGGCCCAGGAGAAGCTGCGCGCCCGGAGGCGCCCGCGCGCGGCGAGATCGCGCCGGAGGCCGGGGTCGGCGGCGACCCGGCGGAGGAGCCCGGCGAGGGCCTCGGGGTCGCGGGGGTCGAAGAGGAGGGCCGCGCCGCCCAGGGTCTCGGGGAGGGCGCCCGCCCGGGAGGCGATGACGGGCACTCCGCAGGCCATCGCCTCGATCGGCGGGAGGCCGAAGCCCTCAGCGAGCGAAGGGAAAACGAACGAATCGGCCGACGCGATCTCACGATAGAACGCCGGATCGGGCAGGGGGCCCTTCACCTCGATCTGCGCCCGGGTTCGGGCCAGCGCGGCCCGGCCGGCGGGATCGATCTCGCCCAGGATCTTGAGCCGCCTCCGCTCGGGATCGCTCCGGGCGAATTCCTCGAAGCCCTCGATCGCCGTGCGGAGGTTCTTGTGGGGGAGGCGCCCGCCGACGGCGACCACCGTGAAGCCCTCCGGACGCGGCGCGGATCCTGACCCGATCGCCCTCTCGATCGCGTCCGCATCGATCCCGGGTGAGATCACGGCGATCCGGCGCCTGTCGACGCCGAGGCGGCGCTCGATCTCAGCCGCGGAGGTGTGAGAGACGGTGACGACGAACGCCGCGCGGCGGGCGGCGGCGCGGACGATGGTCTGGTAATACGCGAGGTGGATCGGGCGGCGGGCCCCGTAGTGTGAGATCGGAGTGAGATCGTAGATCGTGAGGATCGAGGGGACCGGGCACGCGAGCGGCGCCGTGAAGGTCGTCGAATGGTAGAGGGAAGCGCCCGCCCGCCGGATGCGGCGGGGGATCTCCCACTGCTCTCGCAGGGAGTAGGGGGGGACGCTGGCGCGCTCGACGTCGGGGGCCCAGTCGGCCGGCGCGTCCGCTCGGGCCAGGACGCGGATCCGGAACGGGCCGGGATCGCGCGCGAGGGCGGCGAGGAGGCCTCGGGTGTAGCGCGCGATGCCATGCGGGCGTGCGCCGGCAACCCGGGCATCCAGTGCAATCAGTGGGACACGCAAGGCAATGAACGGGAGGTGGGGATCGGATCCGCGCCGGGACGATCGAACGGTTGGGCAGTAAAGTGTTCCAAGTCCTCCTTCAAACGTACAACGACAAGGCGCTCTGACCCTACCCCACCTCCCGAACGTCTTCCGTGGGGCCTGTACTGAGTACTCCGCGATTATAGCGCCCCGGGAGGGTCCGCCTCCAAGCGAAAAATCCCGGCGGGGCGGAGGCGCCGCCGCAGGCGACAGCGCTTTACCCGCTCGGCCAGGCCGGTTTACGATGGGAGGGCTGCGGCGGGAGGCGCGGGGGCTGCCGGGAGGATCGGAGCGTTGGCCGACACGGGACCGAAGGTATCTGCCGTCATCGCGGTCCTCGATGAGGAGCCGAGGCTCGACCTCTGCCTCCGCCAGCTCGCCTGGGTCGACGAGATCGTCGTCATCGACATGGGGAGCCGGGACCGGACGGTCGAGGTCGCCCGGCGCTTCACAGACCGGGTCTTCGTTCACGACGGCGGCCCGTTCGGGCTCGTCCACGTCAACAAGAACGTCGGCTTCGATCGCGCCCGTGGGCCGTGGATCCTCGATATCGACGCCGACGAGATCGTGACGCCGGACCTCGCCCGGGAGATCCGCGAGACGCTCGCAGGCGCGCCTGCGGAGGCGGCCTTCGCGATCCCGTTCCGGCACTTCCTCTTCGGGAGGTTCCTCACCCACGGCGGTTGGCGGGATGCGCATGTGCGGCTCCTCCGCAAGGGGGCCTGTCGGTACGAGGAGGATCGTGCGCACTCGTCGCTCGTCGTGGAAGGCGCGGTCGGGCGCCTCCGCGAGCCGGTCATCCATATGTCCCACCCGCGGATCACGGACTTCATCCGCCGCATGGACAGATACACGACGAGCGATGCGCGTGGGATGGCCGAGACCGGGACAGGCGGGCTCCGCAACCGGCCCGTCCCGCGGCTCACGCGGAGCCGGCTCGCGCGCGCCGCCCTCGCCCCCCTCTGGGACCGCTGGATCCGGCGTGCGGGGTTCCTCGACGGCGTGCCCGGCCTCATCGCCGCCGTCCTCCTCGGGGTCTACCAGTTCGTCGAGTACGCGAAGGTCTGGGAGATCCGGAACGTGCGGGAGGATCGGTGAAGCGGCCGTTCCCTTGGGCCTCCATCGCCGCCGCGGCGGCCGCCGCCATCCTGACGGTCCTCATCGCGAAGGGGGTGCGGAACGCGCTCTCGCCCTCGGGGAACGACTTCGTCATCTACCGCGATGCGGCGCTCCGCGCGCTTCGAGGGGAGTCGATCTACGCCGGCGGCGTCTTCATGTACCCGCCGTTCTTCGCCGTCCTCTTCATCCCGTTCGCGGTTCTGCCGATCGGCGTGGGCGCGGCGCTCTGGGGGATCGTCAAGGCCGCGGGGCTCCTCGCCGCCCTGCGCTTGAGCCTGGACCTCTGCGGGCTCCAGGGGAGGATCCGCGTCGCGTCCGGCGCAGCGGCGCTGGCCGGGATCCTGCGGTTCCTTGACAGCGACTTCACGACCGGCAATGCGAATGCGCTCATCGCCTCCGCCCTCGTCTGGTGCGTCGCCGAGGCGGCGAGAGGGCGCGGGATCCGCGCCGGGCTCATCTGGTCCGCCGGCATCGCCGTCAAGGTGACGCCGATCCTCCTCCTCCCGTGGGTCCTGCGCCGAGGCGGGGGGAGGATGCTCGGCGGCGCCGCGGCGGGCCTCGCCCTCTGGCTCGCCGTGCTGCCGGCGGCGGCGATCTCGCCGCCGGGGGCGCGCGTCGCGGTCGGGGACTGGTACACCATCACCCTCGCCCAGTTCAATCCGGCGGACGAGACCTTCTCGGAGAGCGAGCGCGGCTCGGACTACCAGCCCGGCCAGTCCCTCCGGGCCCTCCTCCACCGCACGCTCCGGCCGATCGATGCATCCGCGCACGACGCGCGCGACGTGCGCGTGAACGTCGCCGACCTGCCGAAGGTCGCGGTCGAGATCATCGCCTACGGCGCCGCGGCGATCCTCCTCTTCGTGTGGCTCATCGCGGGACGGCGCGCGGGGACGGCGGGCGATGCGGCGCTCGCGTTCGCGTGGATGGTGATCGCGTCCCCGTACAGCCGGAAGGCGCACTTCGTCGCCCTCCTCCTGCCCGCGGTCTACCTGGCGGCGCGCGGGTTCCGGGACGGGCGTCGAGCGGCGTGGATCGGAGCGGGCGCGGGCGCGGCGGCGCTCGCCTCATCTCCGGGCTTCGTGGGGAAGCGGGCGTCGACCCTCCTCCTGGCGCACTCGGCGATCGCGTGGGCGGGGCTCGCCTGCTTCATCTCCCTCGCTCTATGCGCGAAGGCGCAGGACGATCAGGCCAAGCCGGAGTCGGATCCGAGCTAGGAGTCGGAGTCGTTCTCGCGCTTCCGGAGGATGAACGTGGCGACGTTGTGGATCGAGTCGAGGTTCTCGGGGATCATCTCGTCGTCCTCGACATGGATCCCGTACGCCTCTTCGAGGTGCGTGACGAGTTCGAGGATGCCCGTCGAGTCGATGATCCCCTTGCCCAGGAAGGAGTCCGTGTCCGACAGCGAGACCGCCTTCTCATCGCCGAAGAGGAAGTTCTCATAGATGAAGCGGCGGATCTCGCCCTTGAGGCGGACGAAGACCGCCGTATCGAGCGCTGACTGCCGGCAGTCACCCATCACCTCTCCTCGATCCCTTCTCTCATGGCACACGGACGGTCTGAGAAGTATACGGCGTCCTGGGCCGTGCGCGCAACCGGCCGGATCTCCCCGCGGGCGCTCCGCGCCGGCGCGTCCCGGGCATTGCGCGGCCCTCCGGCGGCGAGTAGGGTTGGACGGTCTCGGGCCCCGCGGGCCCGGCCTCGGCGGGCGAGGCCGGACGGGGCGCCGGGCGGCCCCGGGAGGGGGAGCGGTTGAGCCTCCGGCAGAAGGACCTCGCCACCGCCTGGAGGATCCTCTCGTACGGCTTCCCGTACTGGAGACGGATCCTCGCCGTCCTTCTCCTCTTCTCGATTTACGGCGCTGCGCAGAGCCTCCGGGTCGCCCTGATCCCGATCCTCGTCGACGGGGTCCTCATCCCGGGCGGCACGGGGGAGAAGAGCCGGGCCCTCGGCCTCTACGAGCAGGTCGCATCCTGGCTCGGCGTGTCGACGGTGGTCCCCCGGACCTACCGCCAGGAGTTCCCTTTCGATGAGATCGAGCTCTCCGGGACGCGCATCGATGGCCCGGACCACGCCCTCATCCTGACCGATGGGAGGATCGAGAGGATCGTCCCTCCTGCCCATCAACTGTGGGTCGGGATGTTCCAGGAGCTTCGATTCGCGCGAATCCGGTTCTCCCCGGAGGTCGCGGCGCGCGCGGAGGGGCGGCCCGGAGGAAGGATCGTCATACGCGGCGGAGGCACCGCCACATGCTCGCTCGGCGAGAGCGCGGATGACTCGAAGCGCCGCGAGTACCTCATCGCGTTCGCCATCATCGGCGCCATCCTCTCCGTCGTCCTCGGCATCACGGACTACTTCAAGGAGTACCTGAACCGGTCGCTCGCCTTCTTCATCACCGTCGACCTGCGGCGCGATGTCTTCGCCTCGCTCACCCGCCAGTCCGTGGGCTTCTTCGACAGGCAGCGGAGCGGGGACCTGATCTCGCGCCTGACGAACGACGTCGGCGCGGTCCAGCTCTTCACGACGATGTTCTTCTCGAGCTTCCTCGAGGAGCCGATCGCCATCATCCTCATCGTCGCCGTCGCCCTGTATTTCGCGCCGACCCTGACGCTGATCGCGCTGCCCATCATGTTCCTTCTCGTCCTGCCCGTCGTGCGGTCGGGGAAGCGCGTGAAGAAGCACGGGCGCGGGAGCCTGGAGAAGCTCGGGATCGTCACGGAGGCGATCCACCAGCTCTTCAGCGGGATCCGGATCGTCAAGGCCTTCGACATGGAGGGGCACGAGCGCGAGGCCTTCGATCGGAAGAACCGCCACTACATCCGCGAGTCCCTGAAGATGGTGAAGGCGAAGGTGACGGGCGTCGCCCTCCTGGAGTTCCTCTACAACCTCGTCATCGCGCTCGCCGTCGCCGGGGGCGGATACCTCGTCCTGAGCCGGCTCGTCGCGATCCAGCTCGGGGACTTCGCCGCCTTCATGGCGGCCATGGCCACGGTGTACCGCCCGCTCAAGGCGGTGACCCGCGCCCTCAACACCCTCCAGGAGTCCCTGGGCGGCGGCGACCGGGTCTTCCAGATCCTCGACGCGCGGCCGGAGATCGCCGATGCCCCCGATGCGATCGACATCTACGGCGTCCGGGATGGGATCGTCTTCGACGGCCTCCATTTCTCGTACCGTTCGGACGGCGACGAGCGGTGGGTCCTCCAGGACGTCTCCTTCGAGGCGCGCATGGGCGAGACGATCGCCATCGTCGGCCCGAGCGGCGCCGGGAAGACGACCCTCGTCGACCTCATCCCCCGCTTCTACGAGTGCCGGCGCGGCGTGATCTCCATCGATGGGATCGATGTCCGCCGGATCACGCAGCGCTCGCTCCTCCGGCAGATCGCGATCGTCGGGCAGGAGCCCTTCCTCTTCAACACGAGCGTCCGCGAGAACCTCCGCTACGGGCGGGAGGACGCGACGCCGGAGGCGATCGAGGACGCCGCCCGCCTCGCGTTCATCCACGATGTGGTCGCCGCCCTCCCGGAGGGGTACGACACGGAGATCGGTGAGCGCGGCGTCATGCTCTCCGGCGGAGAGCGGCAGCGCCTGACCATCGCCCGCGCGATCCTCAAGGACGCGCCGATCCTGATCCTCGATGAGGCGACGTCCGCCCTGGACGCGAACTCCGAGCGCCTGGTCCAGGGCGCCCTCGAGAACCTGATGCGGAACCGCCTGACCTTCGTCATCGCCCACCGACTCTCGACGATCTCCCGCGCGACGCGGATCATGGTCCTGGAATCCGGCCGGATCGTCGAGCAGGGGACGCACGAGGTCCTCCTCGCCGCGAACGGCGTCTACGCGACCCTTCACAGGATGCAGTCGCAGCAGCTCGCGGGCCAAGGAGAGGGACAGCGCGCTCCCGCCTGATCGCTGCGCGAGCTCTACAGCCCCAGGGCGGCCGCGAACTCGTTGCGGAAACGGGGGAGGTCGAAGCGCTCGGCGCGGCGGCGGATCGCCTCCGGCGAGAAGACCCTTTCGGTCCGTTCGAATTCGAGGATCGCGCGCGCGAGGGATTCGACATCCTGGGAATCGAAGAGGAGACCCGTCGGCGGCTCCGGCCCGCCCGGGGGGATGACCGTCTCGGTCGCCCCGCCCCGGCCGAGGGCGATGACAGGCGTCCCCGATGCCATCGCCTCCAGAGGGGCGATCCCGAAGTCCTCCTCGCCGGGCATGACGAAGGCGCGCGCTTCGGAGAGGAGCGCCGCCACCTCTCGATCGGAGATCGGCCCCAGGAGGCGCGCGTGGCGGCGCGCGAGGCGGCGCAGGCGGCCGGCCTCGGGCCCTTCGCCCGCGATCCGGAGCGGCCGGCCGATCCGCTCGAAGGCCTCGATCGCGAGATCGATCCTCTTGTAGGGCACCAGGGCCGCGACGATGGCGTAGGGGCCCCGGCGGGGGGTCGGACCCGGACGGAAGCGCGAGCAATCGACGGGCGGATACACGACCTCGCTCTCGATTCCGTAGCGGCGCCGGATCCGGCCCGCGACCGTGCGGGAGATCGCGATGTATCGCGCCGGCCGGCGCGCGGTCTCCCGATCCCATCGCGCGAGCCGATCGAGCACGGGACGCGCGATGGCGCGGAGCTGGCGCGCCGCCCCGCCCCGCAGGTACGCATCGCGCTCGTCCCACACGTACCGCATCGGCGTGAAGCAGTAGCAGACGTGCGACGCGCCG
>Ga0194112_10011758_pt1 | contig 10788 bp, 13 predicted proteins | sample TA2MahC400mmetaG_FD_146191 | JGI IMG/M metagenome (GOLD analysis project Ga0194112, IMG submission 146191) | Freshwater microbial communities from Lake Tanganyika, Tanzania - TA2015016 Mahale Deep Cast 400m | ecosystem: Environmental > Aquatic > Freshwater > Lake | place: Tanzania: Lake...
TAATTATTAAGAAAAAGAAACCTCGTGATAACAGGGTTAGAATATTAAAAGAAGATAAAGAAATCAACGTTATATCTCAAGACTTCTTCAAGAAACGAGGAATAATTCTTACCTCATTAAATCAAGAAAGATTCATGATTATAGAAAAGATTGAAAAGGACTCAATAAATCTTGGAGAGGTCGCAGATATGCCTAGGGGAATCACTGTTAAATCTTCTTATTATTTTAATGCACCATCAAAAGAGAGTATACATGTACTTGGTGGCACAAATTTAGAGAGGTATGGGATAAAAGAGGGCGGTAAAAGGAAGCCTAACAGATACCTCAACAAAAATGATACAGCTATTCAACAAAAAAAGAGTGTTTTTAGTTGTGGAAGAATAATCTACCAAAACATCGCTTCAAGTGTACCAAAAATAGTTGCGAGCATAGAATTGAATGGATTACCTACAGATGATACACTTAACAATTTGTTAATATCGGATTCCAGTTTAACAAACGAATATATCCTAGCCGTATTAAACTCTAGCTTAATGACATTTCACTTAAGGTATGCAATTATAAATTGTTCATTACTAACTATTCATTTAGACAAGCCTTACCTTGGTAAAATCCCTATAAAGAAAATTTCTAAAGCAGAACAGCATCCTGTCATAAAACTCGTAGACGAAATGCTTTCTTTAAACAAACGCCTCAGCGAACTCGGCGACAAGAAGACGGATGAGCGTGCGAGGCTTGAGGAAGATATCAAGAAAACTGATTCTGAGATTGACGAGCTTGTCTACAAGATTTACGGCATCACGGAAGAAGAGCGGAAAGTTATTGAGGAGAGCCTGAAATGAACAAGAAAGGTTATCTTATGGTTTTGTTTAAGCTGTCTTTGTGGATGATCCTTGTTGCGGTTTTGCTTTATTTCTGTTGGCCCAACATTGAAGCTTGGAGGGGTACTGCGTCAGGGTTGACGGTGCTGAATTAGTCTCTGATTAGAATCTTTTCTGTTATTCTTTATTGCTATTTTAAACTTCGTTGGATACTTAGAATTTCAGTTTTTGAATTGTTTTATCATCTTTATCAATTCGAATACTAGGCTTAGTGGGTTGCTTTGCCGGCTGATTAGTAGGGTCCTCTCTTGTTCATGTTTTTCCTTGATTCTCGTAGCGTTAGCCGTTGCAGTATCTATTTTGTTTTTTGTTTTATTATAAATCAATGGGTCATTCTTTTCATAATCCCCTACCAAGTAGTTAAGTCTCGCCCCTAAATCTGGATTTTCACAACTTGTAGGATGATATTCAAAATGGCAAAGAATCCAATACTCGAAGCTCGGATTTGAAAAAATAATCGTTATATTATTATGATTTGCTAAGCTTGTGGCTTGTTCTAGTTGTTCATTTGAATTATTATCCCTATCAAAAATGCAGCAAACTGAATCTCCGTCTTCGAAGTTTCTGTCCGTTTTTTTGAAGCTTATAGCATGGTTGACGATTCCTTTTGCATCAGTACTCCCACAGGATTTTACTTTTAATCTTCTGATTCTTTCTTCTGTTCTTAGTTTTAAGAAGTAGTTTTTCTCAGTTTTTTCCCCTTCACAGAAAATCCATAATGTTTGAGTTGGTTTTTTTCCTCTTTGTCGGACCATTTTTTAATCCAGTATTGTTTCATCAATATAAGGGATTCCTCCAACTCTTCCGGTTAGGTATGCTCTTTCAAAATCTGTACTCTCTCTTAGGTCATAGTCTAAAAAAGAGTCTACTGTAGTTCCTTTGTTTGGTTCTTTAGAACAGATGTATATCTGATCCCTTCTGAATAGGTCATTATCTCTTAGTAAGGTTGTGTCATGGGTTGTGAAGATTAATTGAGCGTTTTTTTTGTTATGCTTGCTGTGAAACAGTTTTACTAAGAATCTTGTGATGCTGGGGTGTAGGTTTATTTCAAACTCGTCGATGAAAGCGACTTTTCCAGACTTTAGTATATCAAAGATTGGACCTAAAACCGCCAACGTCTTCTGTGTTCCATGAGACTCTTCTGCCCACATAAAATTAACAAAGTCGCCCTCTTTAGTTTTATGTTTGAATCTTATGTCATAAAACTCCCTGTCTTCTGCTTTTAAAGGTTCAACTGTGGGTGTATCTTTTTCAAGTTTGAATCTAAAACCTGATTCTTTCCTTTTGTTTTTTATAACTTCAATATCAATAATTCCTCCAAAGTCTGCTTTTTGCAATATTTCAATAATCTTATTTTTTAACTCATGATTTTCGTATATTTGTCTGATTGTGAACTCTTCCCAATTTGGATTGTAGTTTATAACCATGTATTCAACTAGAAATTCATAAGCCTTCTTTGTTTTTTCATAACCTAGCTGGGTTGCTCTAGAAAGATATAACACATTATCAGTCATCTGTTTTTTAATCAATTCCTGTTGTGTTTTATCACTAGTGAAATCAAACTCTTTTGTATTCGACCTTTTGAATATTTGCGCTTCCCTACCTTTAGGCCAATAAAACAAGTATTCTTCGATTACTTTGTCTTCGTCACAAGAGAATCCGTATTTATATTTTATACTTTCATGTATGAAAACAATCTCGAACTTACTCGGCTTTTCTAGGAAAAGAGGGTCTAATCTGAAGGGGGTTCTAGGTATTTTTGTTTCTATGTTAAAAGTATGGGAAATTTTAACCATACTCCACATAAAGAAAAGGGCTCGTATGAGATTAGATTTTCCTGAAGCGTTTGCCCCGTAAATCACTGCGGATTTTAACAGTGTTTCTTTTTCTGATAGGTTAATCAAATTTTGAGGTAGCTTCTTACTTGCGCTGCTATCTAGACTGATTGTTACTTTTTCTTTTATTGATAAAAAGTTTTCAATTGATATTTCGGTTATCATGGTAATAGATAGAAACAGCTTATTTATAAATTTATCGGTTATTTTTGCATTTTTTTTGCATTTTTTAGCTATAAAATGATAAAATCGGGTGTTTTAGGGTTAAAACGTTCGTCAGCGAACTCAAAATAAAGTGTATATTTTATTACTTCTTAGTAGTTACAATCGTAAGGTTTATGTACTCCAAAACCCAGATTTAAACACATAAGAACCATTACAAACGAGAAAATGGAAGACTTACTCGAATACATACTGAAAAAAGCGAAACCACTGCCAGAGCATGACTGCATGGGCAAACCGATGAAAACCTTTGACGACTTAGGAGGCAGGTGCACGCTAGGCGAATACGCACACAAGGACAACTACTTTACCTGCGAGGAATGCGGAGAAAACTTTTGCAGAAAACACGTAAGATTCGTAAATAAAACACCCTTATGCAGCTATGGGCCATCAGGCTCAAACGGATGCTACTCAAAACATTCAAAATATACGACTGGGCATTCATCACAAACCTATCCAACCTCAAAGCAACACACTACGTATACCTGTACAGGAAAAGATGGGCGATAGAGACCACCTACAAACAATTCAAAGCCTTCCGAATCAAAACCATCAGCACAAACTTCATAACAAGATACTCCCTCTTCCTATTCAGAATACTCTTATACGACCTATGGAAATTCCACAACACAATAACAAACACGACAACAACATTAAAAGAATTCACATTCAAAATCTTCCTAGCAGAACTAAACATAAACTACATAATAACCTGCAAACAAGAAATCCAAGCAGTCACAAACATACTGCCCCCCATCGAATAAAAAAAAATTACTCCAACCATCTCAAACAACAGCCAACGAACCTCCCCGCTGTAAAAACCGAATCCTACAAAAAAAATAGAATCACCACAACTAGCAAATAAACAACAAAACTTTAGAAACCAGCATCGCAAAACGATGCTAAGCAAGCCTCAAAATCGGAGCTTCAGCTTGAGATAGAAAGGCATATAAAGCCTGATTCTGTCAAAATTATCTAATTAAGAGGCAAACCAAAATGAGAAAAGAACTAACCGACAAAGTAAACCTTGCAGATGTTGAAAAATACATCCCAAAGACAAATATTAAAGTTTGGGAAATTGAGAACAATAATGGGCTATGGGAACTCATGATATTATGGGGGAACTGTGATAAAGTAACAAAACAACATTATGACCTGAAGAAAAGGATCCTCTATCTAGACTTTGAATTTTATGAAGGGACCCGAGTAGAAACAGAATTTAGCCTGCCTATACGAGCGGGAACAAAAAAGGTCAAAGTAAACAAGATAGGCTACTGCAAACCCCAATACAAGATACCAGAAAATCCATTAGGTAGGTAATAAGGGGATTAAAATGACCACTTATCTTATCGGTTTTGATGGGAGAACGGAACATGATAATTTTGTTAGATTAATTGACATGGCACCTGATAAGATCGAATCGTATACTAAAACATTGTTTAAAGATATTCTAAAAATATATTTTGACCTTGAATTCGAAGGCAGGGGCAACCCTAATCTGACTAAGAAACAAATACCTAAACTCATCGAAGAGAACACAATAAAAATAGGTAAAGGGTTTAAGTTTCCAAAAAACTATGGTGTCCTTGAAAAGTTAGATGAGATTATGCAATATAGCCCGCCTGATGTAAAAATCCATTATGTAGAAGTGACAGAACAGCAAAAAGGCAAAATAGAAGAACTAAAAAAAGATAGATTCTATAATCATAGTAAACAACAATGGGATGAAACATCTTTGGAGTTTATACTTCAGAAAATATAAGGGAATACTTAGTCCTTAAGAATTCATTCTCACCTAAGGCGTACTAATTTCTTCAAACTTTCCTATTATAAAAAACCGAGGGTTTATATATTTGCTAAACAAGGCTCTTATCGACGGAACATGGAAGACTACGTGGCCAAGGAAAAGGAAAAAGAGCTCAAGGAACTGTTCGATCTTGTTAGAGAGAAATTTCCAGAGATAAAAGTAGATATAGGCTGCAAATACGCTGATAACCCTTCCGGGTGTCCGTTATGCGTGAAGTTCTATACGACAAGACCATCATCTTTCTATGGTAGCCGCATACAAGCGCATAAGATGAGCTATCTAAAAGGCATAACAATCTGCGCATCAGACAATTATTTTACGCTTCCTTTTGACGAAAAGCTCAGCGGCATAGCCCATGAGTTAGGCCATGTTAAGCATGACACAAAATCACTTAACCCGAAAAGACTGTACAGGGATGACGAATGGTCAAAACAGGTTTTTGGTCTAAACTCGCTTCCACCTCATAAAGCAGCAAGGATTAGGAAATGGGCTTTGATGAGAGAGCTATACGCCGATGCGCAAGCAGCAAGTAAAGGCTATGGGATGAGCCTGTTGAGTGTTTTGAAAAGGCTTAAGCCTTCACCCGAGAATGTTGCTAGGATCAAGAACCTTGAAACGCTATTGAATAAGCCTTAAATCTTCTTTCTGTTCTTCCACTTGACTTCTACGCGCTTCGCTGGCAGGTTGGATTTTAAGAATTCTTCTTCGGTAACATCTTTGTATACCAGTTTGTTGATGAAGAGGTTGTACTTTGTTCCTAAGTATGGGAAGTTCTTGCAATAAAAATTATCAATGTCTTGTTTCAGGCTTTTTTTTGTATGCGGCTTTTCGAATTTCAGTATGTACTTGTTGTGGTTCCTCCTGTAAAGATGAGGCGGGTTTTGTTGCCCCCTGTAATAACCTACTAATTCCATAATCACTTTTTCAAAGGTGGAATTATCCTTGAACCGGGTATCAGTAACTTCCAGCCAGCGGATGCCTTCTCCTTTTGAGCGGTAGTTGAACCTGTACCTGTAGAATTTCTCGTATAAGCTTGAGCATGCTATCCCTAAGAGTGCTACCTTCTCCTCGGGGAGGTTGCTTTGCTCGAACTCTGTTGTTCTTAAGCAAGCGTACATCAAGCCTTTTTTCAGATCCAGCTTCTCCAGAACAGCCAAAGCCTGGGGGTCGGCGTTTTCGTATTTCTTGTAATATTCGATAAGCTCTTCAGTCTTCTTGTCTAGGCTTTTGTTAGGGATGAATGTTTTAGGAAGCTTCATATTTGATGCTCGATACTGGGCTATGTTCACTGATTTTATAAATGCTTTTGTTAAAAAGTTTTAAATACGAAACGCGCCCTTAAAACTGTATGAAACTATCTTTGTTGGGTCCTCCAGGCTCGGGTAAAGGGACTTATTCTGAGCTGCTTTCAAAAGAGTACAACCTTACTGTCGTAGCCATTGGTAGAGAGCTTAGGAAGATGTCTAAAACTCCTTTGGGCAAGATGCTTAAGGAGAAGTACTGGGCAAAAGGAAGGCTCATACCTAGCAACTACGCGATGGACATTCTGAGAAAGCATATCAGTAAGAAAGGTTACATACTTGATGGTTTTCCTCGGGAATTGAAAGAGGCTAAGATGTTTGACAAGATGGACCGATTGGACGCTGTGATAGTCCTTAATTTGTCTCAAAATAGTGTTCTTAAAAGGCTTCGGGGCAGGCTGCAGTGCAGCAGATGCGGAAGGACATACCATCTTTCCAAGGCTCCTCCGAAGAAGGACATGTTATGTGACAAGTGTGGCATAAGGCTTTATGAGCGGATAGATGACAAGGAGATAAAAGTTATAAAAGAAAGGTTTAAGGTCTATCGCAACGAGACAGGGCCTGTTATTAAGCATTATCGGAGAATGGGTTCAGTTATAGACGTGGATGGTGAAGGTTCTGTAGAGACTGTTTTCAAAAGAGTAGAAAAAGTCATCCACCTGATATTACTGACAAGACCTTAATCTTGTCCTTTTCGCTTAGCTTCTTATCATCTGTGACTAATTCATCATTGACTACTGTAAGGACAGTTTCAGGATTGATTCCTAGCTTATTCAGAACTTCTTTCACGCTTTTTGCGCGGACTTCTTTGGTCTTGTTCTCCCGTTCGATGAAGACTTTCATATTAAAAAAAATAATAAAAAAATTTTAGTTTTTAAAAGCTGTTGCTGGTGAGTATCTCAACTTTAGACGTTCCAGGCTTGACTTTCGAGCTCATTGACACTATGTACTGGATGTTGGTCCTTTCTGCTATGGTTATTATATCGCTCGTTACAGTTCCGTCGAATATCACTGCGAAAACAGACTTCAGGCTTTTCAAAGTGCTCGCTAGTTCGATTGTTGGTACTTTGCCAAGTATGTTCAGCTTCTGGTCAAGTATGTAGGCTCCCCTAGTACCGATTAGGTCTTCCAGCATCTGCTTAAAAGCGTCTTTCTGCGCTTTTGACAGTGTTGATACAGGCACATCAGCTTCTTGTTTTAGCTCTTGTTCCTGAGGGGCTAACTGCTTTACTGGCGGTTGAGGTCTTGCTGGTGGAGGCGTATGCCTCGAAGGGTACTTTCTCGTGTCTTCTTCGCCGTGCCTTGACTCTTCCATCTTTACCTGTTCCACAGCTACCCTTCCTCTGAGTGCTTTATGAATTTCCTTTTTTGTTATTTCTTCGACTTCTTTTCCGTCAGGTGCTTTGCATACGTAGTCTATCTCTGTAGTAGCTGATACTTCTTTTATTATCAGGTCTCCGCCTCTGTCTCCGTCAACGAATAAGGTTATGACCTTCTTGTTGCCAAGTTCGATTATCGTCTCTGGGACGTTAGTTCCGTTTAGTGCTATGCAGTTCTTTATTCCGTGCTTTAGCAGGTTGAGGACGTCTGCCCTGCCTTCGACTACTATGATTTCGTCTGATTCGTCTACTGCTGGTCCTGCTGGCAGCCTGTCTTTGCCGTACTCTGTCACTTCCATCATCCTTACGCTTTGTGCTACTTCGTCTGTTATCTCTTGGGAGTCTGGAAGCACGTTGCTAGCTAGTTCTTTTAGGAGCTCTTTTGCCCTTTCTATGACAAAAGTCCTTTTAGAGACCCTCACGTCTTCTATCTTTTCGACTTTGACTCTTGAGTTGCAAGGGCCTATCCTTTGGATGGTCTCTAAAGCTGCCCCTACTATAGCTGTTTCTGCCTTGTCTAAACTGCTAGGGATTATTATTTCGCCTACTGTCTTTCCTGACCTTGTTTCTGTCTTGACTTCTATCCTTCCTATCCTTCCGGACCTTTGAAGCTCTCTAAGCTCTAAATCTGCTCCTAGGAGCCCTTCGGTTTGTCCGAAAATTGCGCCTATCACGTCAGGCCTGTCTACTACTCCTTCGATATGAATCGTTGAGTGCACTATGTATTTTGCTGATACTGGGCTTATCTTTCCCATTTTAATTTCCTCCTAACTTTGGTTTTTTCTTCAGTTTAAAGATTGTTTTTAGAACAAGACTCTTAAGCGGTTCTTACTGTTTCTTTGCTCGTTTCACTGCGGAGTAATCTCTGTTGTGCCTATGGTTTATTTGCTTGATTTTTCCATTTTCTGATGATTGTGTGATTGCAAAATGTGACAGTAAATTGTGCAATTCCGTCTTGTCCTATTAACAAACTTTTTCAGTATGGTTATATGGCCCGCGACACTAACTCCCAAGCTCATTGCTTTGGCGTTTGCCGTACTCCATTGAGTATTCCCGTGGCGGGCTTTAATTAGAATAATTCGTGAAGGAGTATATAAAACTATCGCTTTTGTTCAGTAGATGACCTTTTTATTTTTTGAGTTTATTTGCTGGGATTTTGATTGTGTATATTTCGTATTCTGTTCCGTATTTTTTAAGGATTTTTTTGATTTTTGGGGCATGTTTGTTTTTTGTGATTATTGTTGAGTTTATTGGGCGGTAGTGTGGTATTTCGTTTAGCATTCCTTTTATTTGGTACTTGTATCTTGAGAAGTTTGATTTTTGTTCTAGCCCTAGTAGTTCTCTTCTTAGTTTGAATTTGGTGTTTTGATCTAGTTTGTCTTGTTTGTAGAATATGATCTTTGCATCCATGGTTCTTTTAGGGATAGATAAGTATTTAAGAGATTAACCCAAAATAAAATACCATGTTTTATAAACCCCTGAGTCCTATATTATTGGATGGAAAAGGAGGATGCTGACCAGCTTTGGTTAATGGCCCTATTGGAATGCAATGAAGTTCAGCGTAGAAGGTTGGCTGGGGTAAAGGCTATTGAAATCGGGAGGGGTGGGCTTCTGCATGTTTGCAGATTGACTGGAATGTCGCATCATACCGTTATAAAAGGGATGAGAGAGGTTAGGAACACGAAAAGAAAGCATACTGCAAGGCTTCGGAAAGAAGGTGGCGGAAGGAAAAGGATTATAGACAAAAACCCTGAAGTGAAAAAGGATATTGAAAATATCTTAGAGGAAAATACTGCTGGTGATCCTATGAGCAAATTAAAGTGGACTAATAAGTCCACTTATACGATTGCAGATGAATTGAGAAATAAAAATCAGAATATTTCAGAGGTAACTGTTGGGAGAATTATAAAACAATTAGGGTACAGCCTTCAGACGAATGTTAAATCAAAAGAAAGTGGAAGTTCAGAAGAAAGAGATTCGCAATTCAGATACATAAATAAGCAGGTAAAGGTTTTTGAGAAGAAAAACTGTCCTGTAATCTCGGTTGATACAAAAAAGAAGGAGCTCGTCGGTAATTTTAAGAATTCTGGGAGAAGATGGCAGAAGAAAGGCAAAGCAGAAATCGTGAATATATATGATTTCGCATATTTGGGAAAAGGAAGAGCAATCCCCTATGGGATTTATGAACTATTTCGGAATAATGGTTTTGTTAATGTTGGTATAAGCCATGATACTTCAGAATTCGCAGTTGAAAGCATCAGGCAATGGTGGAAGAATATCGGAAAGAGAAATTACAAAAATGCTAAAGAGTTACTAATTTGTGCAGATAGCGGTGGAAGCAATGCAAACCGTAGCAAGCTATGGAAGTTTTATTTGCAGAAATTTGCAATTAAAACAAAACTGAAAATTACCGTTTGCCATTTTCCACCCGGAACAAGCAAATGGAACAAGATTGAGCATAAAATGTTTTCATTTATCAGTATGAATTGGAAAGGAAAGCCTTTGAGAAGTTATGAGATGATTCTTAATTTGATTGAAGGAACAAAAACCAAAAAGGGATTGAAAATAAAAGCAAAAATAGATAGAAGAGTATATGAGTTAGGAAAAAAGATTTCTGAAAAAGAAATTGAAAAGATAAATCTCTTAGGCCACAAAATTAACCCCCAGTGGAATTATACAATCAGTTGAAATTGGCAATTTATTTTATAGCAACCCCTTAATATCATGTTCCCAAACTCTTAGGACGGTCCATCCTGCTTTTTTTAGCGTTTTATTGACTTTCCTGTCCCTTTTGATGTTGTTCTCTATCTTTGGAAGCCAGTATCTCCTTCTTGAAGCCGGCTCTTGATAACATTTTGGGCATTTATGCCAGAAACAGCCATCAACGAAAATCGCTATTTTTTTTCTTTCTGTTTGCAAAATCCGGCTTTCCGAACAGTCGGGGCTGGTAGGAAAAACCCTTTTTCAATTAACTCTTTAATAAACTTCTGAAATGTTTTGGCAAAGAAACCGCGTTTTCTGCGCCACGGTTCCTTAAAGAGTTATCCCTCCTTACGAACCCATATCCTATATAAACGTTTGCGACTACCTCAAAGTTGTGATATTCAGAAAAATTTAGGCACCGTTCAATATAAACAACGCCGAGGCTGAACGCAGAACCACTAGTTAAAGCCCTCATGTTTTTCGGCTGTTTTCAACACTAATAAGCGAATGAAATATTTAAGCATTTGTATACTTAATTATATTCAAGACCTAACATGAGTTTTCAGAGACTGAAATTTGAGAGCAGAGGTTCGAAAACGAAGTCTAAGAAAGTTTTCAGAGGCAAGAAAGACAATGTATAATTACTCAACAGTAGTAACA
>Ga0194112_10011763_pt1 | contig 10787 bp, 10 predicted proteins | sample TA2MahC400mmetaG_FD_146191 | JGI IMG/M metagenome (GOLD analysis project Ga0194112, IMG submission 146191) | Freshwater microbial communities from Lake Tanganyika, Tanzania - TA2015016 Mahale Deep Cast 400m | ecosystem: Environmental > Aquatic > Freshwater > Lake | place: Tanzania: Lake...
CGACGATCCTCATCTACGGCGAGAGCGGCACGGGCAAGGAGCTGATCGCCCGCGAGATCCATTACCAGAGCCCGAGGGCCAAGGGTCCCTTCATCTCGGTCAACTGCGGGGCGCTCCACCGCGACCTGCTCGAGAGCACGCTCTTCGGACACCGCCGGGGCTCGTTCACCGGCGCCGTGAAGGACCAGGCGGGGCACTTCGTCGCCTGCGCGGGGGGGACCTTCTTCCTCGACGAGGTGGGCGAGATGGCCCCGGCGACGCAGGTCAAGCTGCTGCGCGCGCTCCAGGAGCGGGAGATCATCCCGATCGGGGCGAGCGAGCCGATCGAGATCGACGTGCGCCTCGTGGCGGCGACCAACACCGATCTCGAGCGCGCGGTGAACGAGGGGCGCTTCCGCAACGACCTCTTCTACCGCCTGAACGTCATCCCGGTGCGGCTGCCTCCGCTGCGCCAGCGGGCCGACGACGTCCCGTTGCTGGTCGAGCACTTCCTCGAGCGCTACCGCGGCCCGGGGGGGGCGAAGCAGATGGGCCGGGCGGCCATGGAGACCCTCTCGCGGTACGACTTCCCGGGCAATGTGAGGGAGCTGGAGAACCTGATCGAGCGCGCCGTGATCCTCAGCGAGGGCGAGGTGATCACGCTGGAGGACCTGCCCGAGGCGGTGCTGCAGGGGCCGGGCCGGCGGGGGACCTTCACCATCGACACGCCGACGATGACGCTGGAAGAGCTGGAGCGGGAGTACATCCTCAAGGTGCTCCAGCACACCCAGTGGCAGAAGAAGCGCGCCTCGGAGATCCTGGGCATCAACGCCTCGACGCTCTACCGCAAGCTGCAGGGCTACGGAATCGGCGAAGGGGCGGCGGAGAAGGGAGAGGAGCGGGCGGCTTGAGCGGGGCGCGGGCGCCGCTCGGGATCGTCGCGCATTCTACAACGCCGGCGTGCAGGATGCAGGCCGCGGGCGGGCTTCGCGGGCTCCGCGGGCCGGCCCCGGCCGGTCGTGCGACGCCGCAACGGATGGGGGACAGGGTGGTTGCGGCTTCGGGCCGGTGCCCCCGCCGCCTGGCACACAACCTGTAAGTCCCCTGGGGGACGGTCAGGGAGTCAGGCGGCCGGCGGCTCCTCCCGGCCCCGGTGGTTCGCAGAGGCAGGTCGGCTCAATCCAGAGCAGGAGGTGCACATCATGTTCGGCAGCAGCAAGGGCTTCAGCTTGATCGAGTTGATGATCGTCGTCGTGATCATCGGCATCCTGGCGGCGGTGGCGATCCCGAACTACATCTCGATGCAGAACCGGGCCAAGGAGAGCAGCATCAAGGCCAACGTGCACTCCGTGCAGCTCGTCGTCGAGGACTTCGCGGTGCGCAACAACGGCATCTACCCGGCGCTCGCCGACATCGCCCCGGCGCTCTTCCCCGGCGGCGCCTACCCGCGCAACCCCTTCACCGGCGCGGTGATCACGATCGCGGCCCCCGGCTTCAGCCAGGGCAACATCGGCTACGACGTGATCGCGGCGGGGATCTACACGGTCGAAGGCTACGGCGAGACCGCGCTCGTGCTCTCCGTCTCCAACGGCTAGTCCGGAGAGAGCGGCAGGCCCCGGCGGCCCCTCACCCCGCGCGAGCGGGGCAGGGGCCGTCGCCGTCCCGCCGCCGCCCTTCCCGTCCGCGGCGGATGCGCCGGGCGCGTAAAGACCGCCCGGCGCCATGCCGATCTCGGCAGGAGGGAAGGCCCGGTGGCCGGCGGCGGAGCGACGCCGCCGGCCGGTCGCCGTGGCGGTCGCAGGAGGAGCGACGGGGCATGGCGGGCGCAGCGGAGGTCGTGCTCGGATTCGAGCGCATCGAGAAGGTCTACCGCGCCGGATGGCGCCGCGGCGTCCACGCGCTGCGCGGCGTCACCCTGACCGTCGGGGCGGGGGAGGCCGTCGCCCTGCTCGGCCACAACGGCGCGGGCAAGACGACGCTGATGAAGCTCGCCCTTGGCCTGCTGCGGCCGACCCGCGGGGGCGGCCGGCTGCTGGGCCGGCCGCTCGGCGACCGCGTCGCGCGGCGCGCCGTCGGCTTCCAGCCCGAGCAGCCCTACCTCTACCCCTTCCTGAGCGCCCGCGAGACGCTGGAGCTGCTCGGCCACCTGAACGGGCTGCGCGGGGCGCCCCTGCGGCGGCGCGTCGGGGAGGCGGCCGAGCGCCTGGGGCTCGAGCCGGCGCTCGACACGCAGGTGCGCAGGCTCTCGCGGGGCTGGCTGCAGAGACTGGCGCTGGCCGGGGCGCTGATGCCCGACCCGCGGCTGCTGCTGCTCGACGAGCCCCTGAGCGGGCTCGATCCGCAGGCGAGGCTCGGGGTGAAGGATCTCATCCGCGAACTGCGGGCCGAGGGCCGCACGCTGCTCTTCAACTCCCACGTGCTCCCCGACGTCGAGCAGGTCGCCGATCGGGTCGCCGTCCTGCGCGGCGGCGAACTCGTCGCCTGCGGGAGCCTCGACGATCTGCTGAGCCGCGACGGTGGCGGGTACGAGCTCGAGCTGGGCGGCCCGGTGCCGGCCCTCGTCGCCGCCTGGCCCGGGGCGGAGCGTCTCTGGTCGAGGCCCGAGGCGGGGCGTTCGTTCTGGCGCTTCCCGCCGCTCGGCCGGCAGGAGCAGCAGCGACTTCTGGGCGGGATCCTCGCCGGTGGAGGAGAGATCGTCTCCTTCGCCGCGCGGCGCGAGGGTCTGGAGGCCTTCTTCTCCCGGCTGATGACAGCCCCCCGGCGAGAGGAGGCCGCATGACGGCGATCCTCTCCCTGGCGCGGCACACGCTGCTCGACGCGCTGCGCGAGAGGCTCCTGCACACGCTGGGGGTCTTCCTGCTGATCCTCTTCGGCGCCTCGCGGCTGCTCGAGCCCCTGGCGCTGGGCGAGGGGCGGCGGGTGACGCTCGATCTCGGCCTGGCGCTGGTCTCGCTCTCCGGGCTGCTGCTCGTGCTCTTCCTCGGCAGCCGCGCCCTGCAGCGCGAGATCGAGCGGCGGACGATCCTCCTGCTGCTCGCCCGGCCCATCCGCCGGGCGGAGTTCCTGGCCGGGAAATACCTCGGCATGCTCGCGGTGACCGGCATCGCGCTCTGCGGGATGCTCGCGCTTCTCGGCCTCGTCCTCTGGGCCTCCGGCCACGGGCTGACCGCGGGGCTGCTCGCCGTCGGCTACTTCGCGATGCTCGAGCTGGCCATCCTGTGCGCCTGGAGCCTGGCGCTGACCGGCGCGGCGGGTCCGGCGGCGGCGGGCGCGGCGCTGATCGCCCTCTTCGTCGCCGGGCGGCTCGCGCCGAGCCTGCTGGAGACGGCGGCCATGCTGCCGCCCGCCGCGGCGGCGCTCGCCGGGGCGCTCTTCCGCATGCTGCCGCGCCTCGACCTGTGCGCGGCGGGCTTCGAAGCCGCCCACGGCGCGACGCTGCCGGCGCAGGCCTTCCTCTGGGCCGGCCTCCACGCGCTGCTCTACTGCACGGCCCTGCTGCTGCTCGCGCTGCTGATCCTCCGGCGGCGCGAGTTCGCCTAGGAGGCTCGACCCCGTGCGCGCCCGCGGATGGACCGCCCCGCCGCTGCTCGCCGCCGCCGGCGTCTGCGCGCTGCTCGCCGCCGCCGGCCTCAGCGCGCTGCTGGCCGCGCAGGCGGCGAAGCGGCTCGAGGCGGCGAGCCCCCCCCGCGGGAGGCCCGAGCTCGCGTTCTTCCCCTCCGGGCGGGGGCTGGCCGAGGCGAGCTTGGGCCACCGGCACCTGCTCGCCGACCTGGCCTGGCTGACGGCGATCCAGTACTACGGCGAGCACCGCCGCGGCGACCGCCGCTATCCGCAGGCGGCGCACCTGTTCCGCGTCGTCACCGACGCCGATCCAGGTTTCTCCGGGGCCTACCTGTTCGGCGCGCTGATCCTCGCCGAGAACGGCGAGATCGACGAGGCGGCGGCGCTGCTGGCGAAGGGCGTGCGGGCGCGCCCGCGCGACTGGCGCTCCTGGTTCGAGCTGGGTTTCTTCCACTTCGCCGTCACCCGCTCCTTCGACGAGGCGGGTTCGGCGCTGCGGATCGCCGCTCGGCTGCCGGGCGCCGAGGCGTACGTGCCGCGCTTCGCCGCCGCGGCGGCGCAGCGGGCGGGGGACCGCGACCTGGCGCTGCGGCTCTGGGAGACCGTGGCGCGGACGAGCGACAACGCGGAGATCCGCCGCATGGCCGACGAGCAGCGGGCCGCCCTGGGGGCGGAGCAGGACGCGGGCTGACCGCCCGCATGCGCTGAGGGGGGAGGGCGAGCATGACCTTCGGCACCATGAGTCCGACGGCGGGCGCCGCGCCGCTCGACTGGCTGCTTGTCGCCCTCGTCGGCGCATCGCTCGGCAGCTTCGCCAACGTCGTCATCCACCGGCTGCCCCGGGGGATCTCGCTCGTCCGCCGTCGCTCCCGCTGCCCGAGTTGCGAGCAGCCGATCGCCTGGTTCGACAATGTCCCGCTGCTCTCCTTCGCCCTCCTGGTGGGGCGCTGCCGCCGCTGCCGGGCGCGGATCCCGGCGCGCTACCCGCTGGTCGAGGCGCTCGGCGCGCTGCTGGCACTGGCCGCCTTCTGGAGAGCGCCGGGCCCCGCGCAGGCGGTCCTCTGGACCGGCTTCGCGCTGGCGCTTCTCGTCGTCATCTTCATCGACTACGACCACCGGATCATCCCCGACGCGATCACGCTGCCCGGCGCAGGCGTCGGCCTCGCCGCGGCGCTCCTCGGCCCGCGACCGCTGCCCGACGCGCTCTGGGGCGTCGCCCTCGGCGCGGGCGGGCTGCTGCTCGTCGCCTGGTTCTACCGGCTGGCGGCCAAGCGGGAGGGGCTCGGCCTGGGGGATGTCAAGCTGATGGCCATGATCGGCGCCTTCTGCGGCTGGCAGGGGGCCCTGGTGACGATCCTCCTCGGCTCGCTCGCCGGCTCGCTCGTCGGGATCGCTCTCCTCTCCTCCGGGCGCGGAACGCGGCGCACCGCCCTGCCCTTCGGCAGCTTCCTCGCCCCCGCCGCCTGGGCGGCTCTCTTCGCCGGAGACTGGCTGTGGGGGCAGTACTTGCGGCTCTTCACCGGCTAGCCGGCCCCGGCCGCGAGCCAACCCCTCCCCGGCTCATGGAAGCCGGGGCCGGCGTCGATATTGCCGGGGTGAGTGGCCGAAATCGCGCAGGACCAGGGCCGGCGCCGGGCGCCAAGGAGGCGGCATCGTGTTCGAGCGGAGCAGGACGACGGTCGGTCTCGACATCGGCGCCAGCAGCGTCAAGCTCGTGGAACTGGAGCACGGCGAGGGGGGAGTGCGCGTTCTTCACGCGGCGGAGAAGGCGCTGGAGCCGGAGACGATCGTCGACGGCGAGATCATGGACCGCGCCCTGGTGGTCGAAGCGGTGCGCTCGCTCTTCGACTCGCGCGCCGCCGCCCGGCGCCGCGTCGTGGTCGGCGTGCATGGCCGCGGCGTGATCGTGAAGAAGATCGTCATGGATCGCATGAGCGTCCAGGAGGCGGCCGAGGCGATCTACTGGGAAGCGGAGCAGCACGTCCCCTACGACATCCACGACATCGCCCTCGACTTCGAGATCCTCGACGTCGACAAGGGACCGAAGCAGATGCAGGTGCTGCTCGTGGCGGCCAAGCGGGAGCTGATCCTCAACCTGGCCGAGGTCGTGCGCGAGGCGGGGCTCGTACTCGAGGCGGTCGACGTCAACGGCTTCGCCGCCCAGAACGCGCTCGAGCGGGGAGCCCCCGCCCCCGGCGGCGAGGTCTCGGCGCTGCTCAACATCGGCGCCGACATCACCAACGTCAATGTCGTCCGCGACGGCGTGCCGCTCTATACGCAAGACCTCTCCCTGGGAGGGCACAGCTACCTGCAGTCGATCCAGAAAGCCTACCACCTCAGCCGCGAGGAGGTCGAGCGGGCGCTGGGCCAGACGCCCCGGCGCCTGGACACGACCGCCCAGCTCGAGGCCTTCGCCGCGGACCTGTCGGCCAGCCTGGAGAAGTCGCTCAACTGCCTGCGCAGCAGCGGCGAGGCGGACCAGGTCGGGCGCATCGTCCTCTGCGGCGGCGGGGCGCAGATCGGCGGGCTGGCCGCGGCGCTCGGGCGCCTGCAGGGCGCGCCGGTGACGATCGGGGACCCGCTGCTCGGGTTGAGCCGTGAGGGCGCCGGCGCTCCGGGAGACGAACTGGCCCGCAGCGCCCCGCGCTTCGCCGTCGGCGTCGGCCTGGCCCTGCGAAAGGAGCGCGCATCGTGATCGTCATCAACCTGCTGCCGCAGGAGGAGCGGACCGAGGAGCGGGTCCTGACCGCGCGCCCGCGCGCGCGGTTCCTGCTGCCGCTCCTCGCCGGCGTCGCGCTCATCGTGCCGCCCGCGGCGACCTTCGTCCTCCAGACCGCCCGGATCCAGTCGTTGAACGAATCGGTGTCGCTGCTCGAGCAGGAGGCACAGAGCCTCAAGCCGCGCGTCGAGCTCGTGCGCCAGATCGGCTCCCAGACGGCCGCGCTCGACCAGCGCCTGGATGTGATCCGCGGGCTCAATCGGGACCGCTCTCTGCCGGTGCGCATGATGGACCAGCTCGCCGCGCAGGTCCCGGCCAACCTGTGGCTGACGCGATTCAAGCAGACCTCTCCCCGGTCGGTGCAGCTCGAGGGAGTGACCTTCTCCAACCTGGTGGTCGCCGACCTGATGAGCGGTCTGGAGGAGACGAGCCTCTACGACCAGGTCGAGCTGGTCGTCGCCTCGCGCGAGGCGCTTGGCGAGATCGACGTGACGCGCTTCACGCTGACAGCGGCCCTGACGCCCCAGCCGTAGGTCCGGAGGCAGCCATGGATCTGCACGACCAGAAGACCGCGCGGATGATCCTCATCGGCCTGTGCGCGGTCGGCCTCTTCTCCGTCTACTTCGGCACCAAGCTGCTGCCGATCACCTACCGGGCGCGCGCCGCTCGCATCGGCGAACTGCGCGAGCGCCAGGGCGTGCTGGAGGCGGAGCTGCAGCGGGCGCGCGGCACGGTGGCCCGCCTGGGCGCGCTCGAGGTCGAGTTGGCGCAGGCGGAGGCGCGCTGGGAGCGGGCGCGGAAGCTCCTGCCCGAGGAGAGCCAGATCGCGGAACTGCTGCGCGACGTCACCCGCCGCGGGCAGAAGTGCGGCGTCGACTTCGTGCTCTTCAAGCCCATGCCGCCGGCGCCGCAGCAGGAGTTCACCGAGCGGCCGGTGGAGATCAAGGTCGAGGGGGGCTACCACCAGATCGCCCGCTTCCTCAGCGAGATCTCCCGCATGGAGCGCATCGTCCACGTGCGCGATCTCGACGTGGAGCAGGCCGCGCGCCACGACGACGAGGAGGGCGCGCCGGCCGGGGCGCGCCTCATCGCCTCCGCCTACGTCCTGGGAGGCCAGGCCGCGCCGGCCCCGCCCCCGGCCCAGGGGGCTCCGGGGGGCGGCGGGACGCGCGTCGCCGCGGGGGCTCCCGCGGAGCGCGTGCAGGGGCGGGCGGGCTCGCCCGCTCAGGGAGGATCGGACGAATGAGAGGTTCGGGACGATGGCGGATGAGCCTGCTTCTGCTGGCGGGAGCGGCTCTGGCCGCGACGGCGGGCGGACAGGATGCGGTCGAGGGCGTCGTGGCGGAGCCGCCCGTGCCCGCGGCGGAGAGTGCGGGCGTCGTGGCGGAGCCGCCCCTGCCCGCCGCGGAGGTCGAGGCCGCCGCGGCCGGAGCGAGCGCGGCGCCGCCTCCGGCCGAAGCGGGAGCGATCGACGGCCTGGGCAGGGATGACTATGTCTACCGCAGCGGCTCGCGACGCGATCCCTTCGTGGCGCTGGTGAAGCCGGAGCGCGCCTCGGCCGAGGGCGATCAGAACCGCAGGCCGGGCGTGGGCGACATCACCGTCACCGGCGTCGTCTGGGGGGATTTGGGGCGCCTGGCGCTGGCCGAGACCTTCTGGGGCGTCGGCCTCATCCTGCGCGAGGGGGACAAGCTGCGCGACGGCCGCGTCCTGCGCATCACGCCCGAGGCGGTCGTGCTGCGCCAGCACGGCTTCGGCGGGTCGCGGACGCTCACGCTGGCGATCGGGTCAGGGGAGGAGACAGGGAATGAACGCTAGACGATGGACGCGGTCCTGGCTGGCGCGAGGGTTGCCGCTCGCGGCGGCGCTGGCGCTGGCGGCGGTTCCCGCGCCGGCGGCCACCGTGCTGACCGACGCGCAGCTGACGAGCACGCCCGACGGCGGCGCCGTGCTGCGCCTGACCGGCGACGGGGGGTTCGAACCGCGCCACTTCCTCCTCGACGAGCCCTTCCGCGTCGTACTCGACCTGCTCGGGACCGCCGATCCGGTGGGCGTGAGCCTGAAGCCGGACGGGGGCTTCGTGCGCGCGGTGCGCTGCGCCGCCCGGCCCGAGCGCGAGGGACGGCCGGTCGTGCGCTACGTCGTCGAGACCTCCGGCGCGCCCGTCTACCGCGTGGAGTCGAGCAACGGAGAGCTGCGCCTGAGCATCCTGCCGGCGCCGGAGATCCAGCCGGCGGGCAAGGCGGCGCAGGCGGCCCTGGCCGCGGAGCCCGCGCCGGCCGGAGGCGTCGCCTCCAGTGCGGAGCGACCGGCTCAGGCTGAGCTTCCGGTCGCCGCCCCGGTTCCGTCCCCGGCTCCGGCGGAATCGGCCGCCCCGGCGGCTGCCGGCACGCCGGCGCCACCCGCGGTCGCGGCACCGCCTGCACCCCCGCAGATGGCGGCGGAGAAGCCCGCGCCGCCGGCCCCGCTCCTCGGCGCCGCGGCGCCCGCGCGCATGTCGCTCGACGTCCAGGAGGCCAACATCCTCACCGTGCTGCGCTCGATCTCCGACTACGCCGGGATCAACGTGGTTGCCGACGCCAATGTCCAGGGGTCGGTGACCATCCGCGCGCTCGACCTTCCCTGGCCGGAGATGCTCGCCTCGGTCTGCCGGGCGCTGTCGCTGGAGGCGATCGACACGGGCGCCGTCATCCGCGTGGCCACCCAGAAGACCGCCCGCGAAGAGGAGCTGGCCCGCGAGACGGCGGCCCGCAAGCAGGAGGAGTTCCTGCCGCTCTTCACGCGGATCATCCCGGTCAACTACGCCAACGCCGCAGAGCTGCAGGAGACGCTGAACAAGATGGTCGGCGCCCGGGGCATTATCGAGGTAGACAAGCGCACGAACGCCCTGGTCGTCACCGACATCGCCCCCCGCCTGGACGAGATCGCCGGGCTTGTCCGGCGCCTCGACAGCGAGACGGTGCAGGTCGAGATCGAGGCGCGGATCGTCGACGTGGACGCGACGCAAGCGCGCCAGCTCGGCATCAGCTGGAGCCTGGACGGGCTGCACTCGGCGGCCGCCGGCGCCAGCGGCTCGGTGCGCGCCCGGTCGAGCGAGATCCTCGACGCCTCCGGACAGGTGCGCGTCGGCGTCATCCGCTCCTTCGGCGCGCTGGACGCCCAACTGCAGGCGCTCGAGCAGAGCAATCAGGCGGAGATCATCTCCACGCCGCGGATCACGACCGTCAACAACCGCATGGCCCGGATCCTGGTCGGCAAGGAGGTTCCGCTGATCACGCTCGACTACGCCGGCAACGCGATCACCGAGCTGAAGAAGGTCGGCATCGCCCTCGAGGTCACGCCGCACATCAACATCGACGGCCAGATCACGATGGACCTGCACCCGGAGGTGAGCGACCTCTCCTCGCAGTCGACGGTCGCGGGCGGCGTCGTCTTCACGACGACCGAGGCGGACACGCGCGTGCTCGTGCGCGACGGGCAGACGGCGGTGATCGCCGGCCTGATCCGCTCGGGCGAGACGAGCTTCGAGCGGGGGATTCCGCTGCTCAAGGACCTGCCGCTGCTGGGGGCGATCTTCAAGAGCTCCGACAAGCGCGTCGAGAAGCGGGAGCTGCTGATCTTCATCACCCCGCGCATCGTGCCGCCGGGTCGCGGGTAGCCGCGCCGAGACGAGCAGAGAGGCGGGGCGCGGCGCGACCCGCGCGGGCCGCCCGGGCGGTGCCGCGCCGGCTCGAGCTCAAGGGAGTCCGCCGGTGAGCGCGGCCACCCGGACGTCGTCGAAGTAGGTGCGCGAGGCGTAGTCGCGGAAGCCGATCTTGCCGCTCGGGCGGATGAGCGCGTCGGTCACCTCGAGGACCAGCTCGCAGTCGAGGTAGGCGCGGATCGTCGTGCCGCTGACGTCGACGCGCAGCAGGTACCAGGTGTTGTTGGACAGCGTGCGCGCCGCCTGGGCGGTGACCACTGAGCTGCCGTTGCGGGTGCGGATGAGCCGCACGGCGTTGTTGGTCGTCAGCAACCCGAAGGCGTAGAAGTTGTTCGCGCCCAGGTAGCGGAAGACGATCGAGGGCGTCTGCCCGCTGGTGTTCTTCAGCTTCGCCTCGAAGCTGATGTCGGTGAAGGTGCCGTTGTTCAGGATCGTCCGCGTTCCCGATGCGCTGCTCTGGTAGAGCTCGCCGCCGATTACCGACCAGGTGCCGCTGACCACCGTCCAGCCGGCGTAGTTACCGTCGTTGAAGTCGTCGAAGAGGGCCCCCTCCCGGATCGTGCGGCTGGCGGCGTCGCAGTACTCGCTCGCCGAGGCGAAGGTGAGATCGAGCGTCTGCTGGCGCTGGTCGGCGTCGAAGCAGAGCATCATCGGCAGCCCGTCGCCGCGCCGGGCGCTGGTCGGGATGGTGAAGTCGTTGAGGTCGAGGAGCGTGCCCGAGGGGCGCGGGCCGACGTTGCCGTCGCCGCCGGCGCTGCCGTTGGCGTCCCAGACCTTGGCCAGCGGATGGCCGGCCCAGACCTGCTCGATCAGCGCCCCGCCGCT
>Ga0194112_10011767_pt1 | contig 10786 bp, 10 predicted proteins | sample TA2MahC400mmetaG_FD_146191 | JGI IMG/M metagenome (GOLD analysis project Ga0194112, IMG submission 146191) | Freshwater microbial communities from Lake Tanganyika, Tanzania - TA2015016 Mahale Deep Cast 400m | ecosystem: Environmental > Aquatic > Freshwater > Lake | place: Tanzania: Lake...
TTCGGCTCAGCTGGCCGACGCCTTGCCACAGGATTTCTCCGGTCGCGGGGCAGACATCGCCGCCGGATGGGGCTATCTCAGCTGGCGATTGCTGGAGAGCCAATCGGGCATTTCATCCATCACCCTTTATGAAGCCGAGAAGCAAGCGCTCGATATGGCGCGAGTGAATCTTGCCGCCCATGCTGCGCGCACCCGCTTCCACTGGTGCGATGCTGCCAAACCCCTGCCTGATGTGCCCGCCGGAGGATACGACTGGTTGGTGATGAACCCGCCGGCCCATGACCTGTCGTGGAGCGCACCGGAGATGACCGCCGCGATGTTCACCCAAGCGGCGGATGCGTTGAAACCGAATGGTACATTATGGCTCGTGGCAGGGCGACAGCTGCCTTACGAGGAACTGCTCCAAAAACGCTTCAAAACCGTTCAAAAGTTGCAGGAAAATGCCGATTTTAAGCTGATAAAGGCACAAAAATGAGCGGAAAAACGCAAAGAATTTCAAAATTATTGGTGCATTTGGGCTACGTTGAAACCCGCCGAGAAGCCGAATATTTCCTTGAAGATCATCGGGTTGAGATTGACGGTAACCCCGTCACCCGCGGAGAGGTTAAAGCGATTCCCTCTCAAGTAACAATCGATGGCGAACCGATGGACAGCGATAGGCTGCTGATACTGCTGAATAAACCGGCTGGGTATGTGTGCTCCCATGAGGATCCGGGGTTGCGGGTGTATGACTTGTTGCCGGAACGGTATCGCGCGCGGAACCCCAAGGTCATCACCGTGGGGCGGTTGGACAAGGACACCACGGGTTTGCTGCTGCTGACCGATGACGGCGCGCTGTGCCACAAGCTGACTCACCCCAAATACCATGTGCCGAAAGTTTATGAAGCGGTGGTGGATTCGCCCTTGACCGGCAAGGAGAAGGAATTGTTCGCCAGCGGCAAGCTGATGCTGGAAAGCGAGACGACTCCCCTGCTTCCGGCGGAGTATGAGGCTACGGGCGAGCGCAGCGCGCGGCTGACGTTGAACGAGGGGCGATACCATCAGGTGAAGCGGATGTTTGCAGCGGCGGGAAATCGGGTGACGGCATTGCACCGCGCTCAGCAGGGCAGGTTGACACTGGGTGATTTGCCGGAGGGGAAATGGCGGTTGCTGGATGCGGAAGAGGAAGCCTTGCTTTTCCCTGAAGTCTGATGACTGCAACATAACCTTCACAAAAAACCACTGCAAAAATCGTGAAAATATGCTATGGTATAGCCATATTATGACTGTCACGGCGATGTTCGATTCCGCTCGTGCCAGTTGTTTCGTGCATTCGTACCTTACATGTAATGATGGTCGGCACAGAAAATAAACACAAAACAAACTGCTTAATTTCAAAGTGTAAGATTGGAAAATCGCATGAGCGTTGCCCATAAACTCGACAATCTCGCCGTACTTGAGCCGAAAGTATCCGCATTCAAGCCGCCGCTTTACAAAGTGGTGATGATGAACGACGACTACACCCCCATGGAATTCGTGGTGACGGTGGTCAAGAAGGTCTTCAACAAGACGCAGGAAGAAGCCAACCGCATCATGATGGAAGTGCATAACCGCGGTTCTGCGGTGTGCGGCACTTATACCCGTGATGTGGCAGAGACCAAGGCCGACCTCGTGATTGAATACGCCCGCATGGAAGAGCATCCGCTTCAGGCTGTCGTCGGCGAAGAATAAGACGCGAAGCGGGTTGTAAAACACAAAAAAGCCCCCCAGATGGATGCATGCGGGGGGCTTTTTTGTGCCGCTCTTAAGGGAAATTTAACATACCCTATGCCAATATGAGCTGGTAGAATAGCGTGTGTGAGTGGAACAGAAGGTGTCGGGGATATGATGTTATCGAAGAATCTGGAATTGACGCTACATCGGGCTTTGGCTCTGGCTAAGGAATATAGCCATGAATATGCCACCCTTGAACATCTTCTCTATGCTTTGATAGACGACCCTGACGCCGGCGCAGTGATGCGCGGTTGCGGCGTGAATGTCACCGAACTGAAATCCGCCCTGTTGGAATTCGTGGAGAACGAACTGGTGAGCCTTGTCGTTCCCGGTACGCAGGAAGCCAAGCCCACCGCCGGTTTCCAGCGTGTGGTGCATCGCGCGGCGGTGCATGTGCAATCCGCAGGTAAGCTGGAAGTGACGGGCGCGAACGTGCTGGTCGCCATCTTCTCCGAGCGTGAATCCCACGCGCTGTACTTCTTGCAGGAACAAGACCTTACCCGCCTTGATGTGGTGAATTACATCTCGCACGGCGTGGTGAAATACGGTGATTTCATGCGCATCGGCCAAGTGCGTAGTGAGAACAACGAAGAAGACGAAGAGAACCAGAAGACCAACCGCCAGCAGAACAACGGCGCAGCGCAAGGTGCGCAGGGCGCAGCCCCCAAGGGCAAGGATTCTGGTCAGGAAGCGTTGAAGCAATATTGCGTGAACCTGAACCGCAAGGCGGAAGAGGGCAAAACGGATATTCTGGTGGGGCGTGAAGAGGAAATCGAGCGCACGGTGCAGATTCTCTGCCGCCGCACCAAGAACAACCCCATCTTCGTGGGTGAAGCAGGCGTGGGCAAGACAGCCATCGTGGAAGGCCTCGCGCAGCGCATCGTGCGCGGCGAAGTGCCGGATGTGCTGCGCAAAGCCATCGTCTTCTCACTCGACATGGGCGCATTGCTGGCAGGCACGCGCTATCGCGGCGATTTCGAGGAGCGCATGAAGGCGGTCATCTCCGATGTGGAGAAGATGCCGGGTGCGATTCTGTTCATCGATGAAATCCACACCATCATCGGCGCAGGCTCGACCAGCGGCGGCGCGCTGGACGCGTGCAACCTGCTGAAACCCGCACTGGGTCGGGGCAATTTCCGCTGCGTCGGCTCGACCACCCATAAGGAATACACCAACTATTTCGAGAAGGACCGCGCACTGGTGCGCCGCTTCCAGAAGATCGATGTGAACGAGCCTTCCATCGAACATACCTATAAAATCCTCGGCGGCTTGAAGCCCTATTATGAGGAGCACCACAAAGTGCATTACACGGTCGCTTCGCTGAAAGCGGCGGTGGATTTGTCGGCGCGGTATATCTATGACCGTAAGCTCCCCGATAAAGCCATCGACGTGATTGACGAGGCGGGCGCGGCGCAGATGCTGCTGCCCGAATCCAAGCGCAAAAAGAACATCGGCGTGAAGGAAATCGAGGAAATCGTGGCGAAAATGGCGCGTATGCCCGCCAAGAACGTCTCCACCGATGACCGCGAAGTGCTCCGCAATTTGGAGAAGAACCTCAAGCTTGTGGTCTTCGGGCAGGACAAGGCCATCGAAGCGACCGCCAGCGCCATCAAAATGGCGCGTGCAGGCTTGCGCGAGGAAGAGAAGCCCATCGGCTGCTACCTCTTCTCCGGCCCCACGGGCGTGGGCAAGACCGAGGTGGCCAAGCAGCTCGCCGACATCATGGAGATGAAGCTGCACCGTTTCGATATGTCCGAATATATGGAGAAACACACGGTTTCCCGCCTTATCGGTGCGCCTCCGGGCTATGTCGGTTTTGACCAAGGCGGCTTGCTGACCGATGTGGTCGATCAGCATCCCTATTCCGTCATCCTTCTCGATGAAATCGAGAAAGCGCACCCCGATGTGTTCAACCTGCTGCTGCAGGTGATGGACAACGGCACGCTGACTGACAGCAACGGCAAGACCGTGAACTTCCGCAATACCGTGCTCATCATGACCTCGAACGCCGGTGCAGCCGACATGGCGCGCGAACCCATTGGCTTCGGACGCGAAGAACGCACGGGCGAAGACAAAGAGGCCATCAACCGTATGTTCTCGCCGGAGTTCCGCAACCGTCTGGATGCGGTCATCGCCTTCGCGCACTTGAGCCCACAGGTGGTGGCGAATGTGGTCGATAAATTCATCTTCCGTTTGGAGACGCAGCTGGCTGACCGTAACGTCACCATCGATTTGGACAAAAAATCCCGCAAGTGGCTGGCGGATAAAGGATATGACCGTGCGAACGGGGCGCGTCCGCTGGGTCGTCTCATCGCCGAGCGCATCAAGAAACCGCTGGCGGAGGAGTTGCTCTTCGGCAAGCTCGCCAAAGGCGGCACAGTGCGCGTGACCGTGGATGCGAAGGACAACCTCGCCTTCACCTATCCCGCTGCGGGCAAGCCTTCTTCGGGCAAGAAAGCCAAGGATACATCACCCGAACTGGTGGATTGAGCAATCTTCATTTTGCCGTGCGTGTCGTTATCCTTCGGACTCGCCGTGCTCATGTAGTGAATCTACATTCCGCGCGGCTCGCCTCGGCTGCCTAACGCACGACAAAAGCAAAAATGCTCAGGTTTTATTCTTCAACTTTTGATTCTTCGGGATATTCCGCCGTGCGCGCCAGATAAGACGGCAGCGGCTCAACGCGGTACTGCGCATCCTGCCGGATGTCGAATCGGCAGAGGTTGAAGCGTTTCCCATCCTTGAAATACCACACCTGATGATAGAAGGTCGCAGGGTTCTCCGCGCCTTTGCTCAAATTCCCGCGTTCAAGGAACACGCGCCCGTCGAAGCGGAAAAGGCGGGTGTCCTGCAACCCCTCGCAGGGCTGGGTGGGGGCTTGGCCGATGGCATCATCAGGGCGGGAATGCTGCGCCCAATAGAGCTGATTGCCGAGGGGGGAGAGGGCGGTCTCTTCGCTGCCTTTGGGGTGCACATCCTGCTTCAGCAGGAAATAATTGAAGCTGCAGGTCTTGTCGTTCCCCATCAGCACATATTGCGCATAATAAGCAGGGTCTTCCGTGCCGTCATGGTCGATATCCACCGCCACTTCCGCGCGGGCGGAGAGGTTCAAATCCACATCCACAGGGGTGATCTCCTGCGGGGTGATGTAATCCATCTTGCGCTGGCGGGCGACGTTCTCGCAGAGATCCTCCACATCGAACTCGTTCTGGAAATTACGGTCGGGACGCGCGCTTTTGACACGCTTCGTGGCGGTGACGGAGCAGAGCTTGGTCACGCGCTGGTCAGGATTGATATACCAGAGGCTGTCGCGCGGCGAACCGGAACGGGCGAGGGCGAGGAACGTGTGGTTGCGGTAGTGCAGCCAGCTGCGTTCGCTGCCGTCCTTGGCGCGGGCAGAGAATTCCGCCGCGAAGGCGTCATCGGGGATGAGTTCGGGCAGGGGCGAGCCGTCATAGGTGCTATAAGCCGGTTGCCCATCGTTGATTTCGACGTGTTCATCGACATCGTCGTTATTGATGTCTATCCATCCTTCGCGCTGGGTCGCGCTATCGAGGTTGACCTTGCGGGTCGTGGCCGCGGGGTTCAGCACATAATCACACACTTCCTTCTGCATCGGCGGGGTTAGCGGCATCGCCGCCGCAGCCTGCGCGGCAGAAAGAAGCACAAGGAAGGTGGCAAGGAACCTGCGCATCAGAGAATGCTCAACACGTTTTCCGGCGGGCGGCCGATGGCGGCCTTGTCGCCGTTCACCACGATGGGACGCTCGATGAGTTTGGGGTGCTTGACCATCAAGGCCAGCAGGCCTTCCTGCGTGTACCGCGCGTTGAAAAGCCCCAGTTCCTTATATTCCGGCTCGCCCGTGCGGATGATGTCCTGCGGGAGCATATCCAGCTTCTGGAGGATAGATTCCAGCTCCTGAACGGTGGGCGGCTCATTCAGGTATTCCACCACATGCGGCGTGATGCCGTGCTCTTTCAGCAATTCCAGCGTTTCGCGGGATTTGGTGCAGCGCGGGTTGTGATAGATGGTGACGGTCATTTATTTTAACCTTTTGGTGTGAATTGGCGGGTATAATACGCCCTAACGGATAAGAACTCCATCAATTCCATCCACGGATGCCACCATGCGCCATCGCCTGAATTGCCTGATGCTGCTCCTCGCCTTCGCCAGCCCTGCGCAGGCGACCATCATCTACAAGACGGAAAGTTTCACCATTCCGGTCTATACGGGCACGGGATTCTATGTGAGCAGGAACCATATCGTCACCAACCAGCATGTTATCGACCAGTGCCGCGAGGTGACCTTGCGCGGCGCTGTGCCGGAATCGAAGGGCAGGGTGGTGGCGGTGGATAGCAAATTCGACCTCGCGCTCATCAAGGCGGAGCAAGAGGTGCGTAACCCTGCACCCCTCAGGGAATTGCGCATCAGCGGGCTAGAGGTGAACGAGCCCGTGATGGTGATGGGATACCCCAAAGAGACATGGGAAACGGGTAAATATGCTATCGTGGAATCCACCGTGGTGGGCTTGAAAGGCCCGATGGGAGACCCTGATTATATCCAATTCGCCCGCTCGGCACGCAAGGGAAACTCCGGAGGCCCTTTGCTGGATTCGGCGGGGAATGTGACGGGGGTCATTGTCGGCAATGCGACGCTGTATGAAGAGAACATGCAGACGGGAGAGCGCAGGGTGGTGACCGAGTCCGACCTTGCCATCAGCCTTGGCGTGTTGACGCGATTCTTGGATGAGAACGCCGTGGATTACCGCATCAACGCAGGGCAGGGCTATATGATGACCCACCGCATCGAGGAGGACGCGAAGGATTACATCGTGAATATCATCTGTGAGCGACCGGATTTGCGGGGAAGTCGTTGATTCCTGTCATAAAACAGTCATGAATCGCGGGTAGAATCCGCTCTTGAACAGCAAATGAAGGTCGCCCGTGGTCGTTGGCCCCCATATCCGTGAAAAAATCCACCTTGCCAGCATCGGCAGGGAGGAATCCTTCGCGCTCAATAATCAGACCATCGGCGATGAAGGGGCGGAAGCCATCGCGGAGATGCTGAAGACCCAGCGCACCATCAGCAAGGTGTATCTGAACCAGTGCGGCATCGGTGATAAAGGATTCCTCGCGCTTATCGATGCAGTCTGCGTGAACCCGACGGTGACGGATGTCTTCGTGTGCAATAACAGTATTTCGCCCGCGGCCATCGATGCTGCGGCGGAAGCCCTGCATGCCAGCCGCCATAAGAACCTGCTGCAACTGCGCACGGGGGGAGACTACAACTCCTTCCGGTTGGAGAAGCAGATTCATGACAACCGCGATACCGCCAAGGAATGGGCGTTGCGCGCGCAGGACAGCACCGTGCCGCTGACGCCGGACGAGATGCGGGAGATAGAATCCCGCCTTTCCGCCGTGCGCGACAACGGCAATGGCGCGTCGAAGCGATATGAAACCACTTTGGGATTGCTGCCGCCTTTCCCCAAAGATGGCGAGAATCTGAAGGAAGCGTTATTCAAGCCAGCGCATAGCGGTTTCGCGCCGCTCGATAATCCGCGCCTGTGGGAAAGCGCCAAGGCGCAGGAAGCGGCCAAGACGCTGGTGTTAGACGAGGAATTCCTGGCGGCGAAGACCCCCAAAGGAAGCACGTTCCTCGCATCGGCGCTACATGGCTTGCCAGCCGCCGATTTCATGGAGATGTGCAATAAACAGGGCATCACCTTCGGCGCGAAGGATTTGCTGGACGGGGAGGGCGAGCCATCGCCCTTGTTGAAAGGACTTGCCGAGAAACCCGGCGGAATAGAGGCACTTTTTACCCAGCAGAACTGGCAGGGAAAGCGCAGCGATATGCAACGGGTCTATCATGCAGTACGCGACGATATGAAGCCCGCGAACTACCAGACGCTGCTCCAACAGATACGCCCCGCCAGCCAGCAGGGGATAGGCCGATGAGCGAGGCATTCCGCGCGGAATATGAAGCTGCTAACCCCGAACTAGCGCGCCGCCTTAAATTCAATATTCCTGCGGCGGATGTGGGGTTGTTCAATTTCTCCCACTGCAAGATGGGCGACGAGGGCATGCGCTATGTGCATGGCATTCTGGAGCATCCTGAACGCATCGAAAACCTCATCCTTGGCGCAAATCTGCTGACGGATAAATCCGCGCCGCTGCTGGCCGACATCATCCGCCGTGCGCCGAAGATGAAAGAGTTAAGCATCACGCGCAACAGCTTCACGGACAAAGGCCTCGCCGTGCTGGCGGAAGCCATCGGCGAGCATCCGAAGCTGGAAGAGTTCCGGAGCGCCGAGAACGCCGCGAAGGGCGAGGCGCTCGCCGCATTGTTCTGCAAGTTTAACGCCGATGAGGCGGAGCAGGGGAAAAGCACCAAAGGCAGCGCGTTCATCCTTTCCTCGATGAATGAAATGCCTTCGGCGGTATTGGTGAAGCTGTTCAATGCACAAGGCATCACCCTCGGTGCGAAGGAGTTGTTGAGGGCGGATGGCAAACCCGCGCCGCTGCTGAAGCGGTTGTGCGAAAATCCGGACGGGGTCGAACCGCTGTTCACGCTTGAGAACTGGCAGGGCAATCAGGGCGAGATGAAACGGGTGTATCAAGCCTTGCCGGAGGCGCATAAACCCACGAATTTCCACGCGTTGCTCCAACAACTGCGCGGCACGCGCGATGCGGGCATCGGCCGCTGAATCCGTCATAAAACTTTCACATGCCTGTGGTAAGGTCTAGAATCAGACCCTAAAACCAGAGAATGTGACGGATTGCCTAAAGAATCATGAGCCAGAAACAACCCATATCAGAGCAGGAACAGCTCTTCCGGAATGCGCTGGGTGCGATCATCACCCACGACCGCGAAGGGCTGGCGGAAGTGCTCGGCGAGCGGATAGACCCCGATTATCGCCCTGCCACCGCGCATCCGTGGGATTCGCTGCTGGCCAAAGCCATCTTCGCAGAGAATGCCGATGCGATAGACATGCTCTTGGCGGCGGGAGCAGGCAAAAAGAACCAGCAGGATCAGACCATCGCGCTTTCCGCCGCCCTTGACGGCGATAACGAGCAGATGGTGCATCTGCTAATGGAAGCGGGTTTCAATACGGGTAATCTTTCACCGGAAGATAACCAACATCATTTGATGGAGGAATACCGGAATCTGCCGAACATCAGCATTTCCCACGAGCCGGAGAACCTGAAAACCCGCCTGTTCAAGAAAGGCGCGAACGGCAAAGCACCCTTCGATAACCCCAAAGTCTGGCATAAATTCGACGAAATCGCCGCTGTGCTGGAGCAACAGGGAACGCCCATCGCGAAGGATGACCTGTTCGACCTGAGTTCCAACGGGGAGACATGGCTTGATGTCGCCATCAAATCCCATGCTTTTGACGCGGTGCAGGAACACCTGTCCAAACAGGGAGAGGCCTTCACGCTAGCGGAGATTCGGCAGGAGGAAGGGCTGATGGATCTGCTTTGCCGCAAAGGCAATGCCCATTCCCTGTTCAATTATGACATGCTCGCGCCGGAAGGTGGCCTGAAAGGGCTGCGCAAACTGCAGGAGGAGGTGCCGCAGGATAGCCTCTGGCAGGTGCAGAACATCAGCCAGTTGCGCCAGCAGTTGCGGCCCTTGGAAGAACATCGGCAGGGTATCGGCAGATGACCATGAAACGGCGGATGCACGGCAATCAAGTGACGATGGCGACCCGCCGTCACCACGCCAGCGTCGCTCCCGCCACGAATCGCATGGTGAAGGCCAACGCGGCCAACCGACTGGAGAAACTCATCAAAAGCGGTGATGTGGAAGCGGTGGCGAGGGTGCTCGATGCCGGGCAGCACCCCGATACGTTATTGCGAGGCGGGCGGCGTCCTTTGTCCGAAGCGGTGCATCAGGATGATCCGGCGATGTTCGACACGGTGCTGGAGCACGGCGCAAGCATCAATCCGAACGGTAAAGCCAATGGGAACGGCCTCTTCGCCTGCGTGCGAAAAGAGGATGTGCGCGGCATGAACCGCATGATAGCGGCGGGAGCGAGCGCGGCGGAGACGGAAGGCTATGTGACCGAGCCGCCCGCGCAGAATATCCTCTTCTCCGTGGGCACCACCGCGCCGGACGTGGTGCGGAGGCTGCTGGACGCAGGCGCATGGAAATCCCTCGCCATCACCGATAAGCACAATCGCACACCTGTGGAGCACCTGCGCAAGGCGCGCGCAGCGGCGGGCGGCGGAGCGGGAGAGGATTATCAGCCTGATCTGTTCGACAGTAACCGCCAAAGCGTCATCGGATTGATGGAGCGTTATGCCGGATTGCCACGGTTGGATTTCGCCAAAGGGGAGTTTTCCAAAGCCGACCTCTTCACGCCGGATGAGGCGGGGAACACCCCGCTTGACCACCCCGAAACGTGGAATCGCTGGCCGGAAGTGGCGGAAGTGCTGCACAAACGCGGCGAGCAGGTGTCGCTAGATGATTTGCAGCTGACCGATAAATCCGGCAAGACGTGGCTCACCCGTGCCGTCGAATGCTGGAGTCTGCCGCAGGTGGTGGACACGCTGAACAATCAGGGTGAGAAGCTTGATGACACTCTCCTGCTGCAAGCGGGTGGAAACCACGGGAAAGCCCCGACGCCGCTTTTTGAACGGGTGCGGGAGCATCATCAGCTGGCGGCCATTTTCACGGAAAAGAACCTTTCCGGCAAACCACGCAGCTTCCGCGCGCTCTATGCCCAGTTGAGCGAGGGCGAACAGAAGCGCACAGTGCCTTACCCCCATGGATTCAGCGCATCGCTGGGTAATCCTTCCACCCAAGGGATAGGACGCTGATATGGTGATGATCCTTGGAGAGCAGAATTCACCGCAGGAGGAAGCCTTCCTGACCAATGCCGCGGCGGGTTCCATCGACCTGCTGAAAGGCTTCGTGGAGCAGGGCGTGAATGTGAATGTCCAAGACGAAGACGGGCGCACCGCTTTGCACAAGATGGCGGAGGCGGGAAGCGATGTCACCAAAATGCGTTATCTCATCGAGCAGGGAGCGA
>Ga0194112_10011768_pt1 | contig 10785 bp, 12 predicted proteins | sample TA2MahC400mmetaG_FD_146191 | JGI IMG/M metagenome (GOLD analysis project Ga0194112, IMG submission 146191) | Freshwater microbial communities from Lake Tanganyika, Tanzania - TA2015016 Mahale Deep Cast 400m | ecosystem: Environmental > Aquatic > Freshwater > Lake | place: Tanzania: Lake...
GAGCTGGCGCAGCACCGCCACGTTGGGCCAGCGCGCCAGCATCAGCTCCAGCACCAGCCGCCGGGCCTCCCGCGCAGCCGGGGTATCGGTGCTGACCTCCATGCCCTCGGTGCAGGGCGTGTTGCACGCGGTGACCACCTCGGAGCCGGCGCCCTTTTTGACCTCTACCACGCAAATCCGACAGGCGCCAAAAGGCTTCAGCAGCGGGTGGTGACAGAGAGTCCGGATCTTGACCTCGAGGAATCTCGCCGCCCGGAGAATCGTGGTGCCTTCCGGCACCTGCATTGTCATCCCGTCAACGGTAACGCTGATCATATGGTGCTCTTTGTCATGCGGGCCTTGCTGCCGTCATCCGGCTGGGCAGTTGGTTCTCCTTGGGCTCGGTGAACTCCAGATCGCATCGTAAGCACCGTCTGCTTTCCCGGACGGCGTCCTTCTCCGACAGACACAGCTCGACTTCGGAAAGGCTATGCTTCCGCGATTCGACGGGTGAGGCAGGTGTTTGCACCCTGCGAGTCTCACTCCGTTCTTCCTCAGAGAGCACGCACGGCTTCACGTAAACGGACGGGAGTTTGGCGACGGCAGGCTGGTGCATCTCCCCCCCGCGCAGGTAACGAGCGATCATCACTGCCGCTTTCTTCCCGGCCGCAATGGCATCTACAACGGTGTTCGGGCCGGTGACGACGTCTCCGGCGGCGAACACGCCCGGACGGCCTGTGGCGAGGGTTTCTGGAGCCACCCGCAGCGTTCCTCCTTCAGTCAGTTCCAGGCCCATGGCACGAATGTAGTCAATGTCCGGTTCCTCGCCGATGGCTGCGATGAGTGTATCCAGGGGCACGGAGAATTCAGTTCCCCGCAAGGGAACCGGACGGCGCCGGCCGCTTGAGTCCAGTTCGCCGAGCCTATTCCTCACGCATTCGATGCCGGACAAGCGACCCTCGCCAGAGAGAACTCGCGTCGGGGAGACGAGGGTTTCAAGACGGACCCCTTCCTGGAGGGCGGAGTCCACTTCTTCCGCCAGCGCGGGCATCTCGTGGCGGGTCCGGCGATAGAAGATAGTGACGCTCTCGACCCCTTCCTGCCGCAGCGCGGTGCGGGCGGCATCGACCGCGGAGTTGCCCCCGCCAATAACGCCCACGCGTCCCTTCGCTAATTGCTTTCCGTGCAGATTGAATGCCTTGAGAAACTCAATGGACGGATACACGCCCTCCCGGTCCTCGCCTTCGATGTTCAGTCGCCGGCTCCGATGTGCTCCCATGGCCAGGAGTACAGCCTTGTACCCCTTCCCAAGAAGGTCGTCTATGGTGAAGTCGCGGCCCAGCGCCGCGCCACACTCAAGCGTTACGTTCTCATCGACGAGGGATGCGATCTCCTCGCGCAGAACGTCCCGTGGCAGACGGTAGGCCGGGATGCCGCTGATGAGCATTCCTCCCGGCTGCTGATCCGCCTCGAACACCGTAGCCTTGTAGCCATCTAAGGAGAGATAATGCGCGGCGGTGAGACCCGCCGGACCGGAGCCCACCACAGCCACGCGGGCCGATTCCGCGGCGCGCCTGGTGACGCGGGGGGGGTTGTAATCGACATGATCAGTGACGAACCGCTTCAAAGCACGGATGGCAATAGGCTGGTGCTCCGTTGTACCCAGGCGGCATCTTTCTTCACACTTGTGATCACAGACCCTGGCACAGACCGAAGGGAAGGGGTTGGTCTCGCGAATGGCTCGATAAGCTTCCGCGTACTCGCCTCGCGCCAGGTGCGCAATGTACCGCCACGGCTCGGTGCCAACCGGACAGGCCGAATGACAGGGCGCTCCCACCAATCCCTTGCAAACAAAGGCATCGCATCTCAGGTCGCGGATATGGCGCTCGTACTCGTGCCGGAAATAGCGGATGGTGGTCAGCACTGGGTTGGGGGCGGTCTTGCCCAGCCCGCACAGTGCGGTCTGCTTGACGATACGGGCGATCTGCTCCAGCGAGTCCAAGTCTTCCAGGGTGCCGTGCCCGTCCGTGATCTTGGTCAGGATGTCCAGCATGAGCTTGGTGCCCTCGCGGCAGGGGGTGCAGGCCCCGCAGGATTCATCCTGAGTGAAGGCGAGGAAATAGCGGGCCACATCGACCATGCAAGTGTCTTCATCCATCACCACCAGGCCGCCGGAGCCCATCATCGAGCCGACGTCGGCCAGGCTCTCGTAGTCGATGGGCAGGTCCAGCGCGTCTGCCAGCCGGCGCTTGCCGGGTTCGATGGGCTGGTCCAGCATGGGCCCGGCCGGGATGCAGCCCCCCGAGGGCCCGCCGGTCTGCACGGCCTTGAATCTCTTGTTGGCGGGAATCCCCCCTCCGATGTCGTAGACCAGTTCCCGCAAGGTGATCCCCATGGGGACTTCCACCAGCCCGGTGTTATTGACCTTACCCACCAGCGAGAAGACCTTGGTGCCCTTGCTGGTCTCGGTCCCGATTTCCGCATACCACTTGGCCCCGTGCAGGATGATGGGCACCACGTTGGCCCAGGTCTCCACGTTGTTGATGCAGGTTGGCTGGCCCCACAAGCCGCGCTCGGCCGGGTAAGGCGGCCGGGCCCGCGGGTCGCCCAGGCGGCCCTCCACGGAGGCGATCAGGGCGGTTTCCTCCCCGCACACGAACGCCCCGGCGCCCCGCGTAACCGAAATGTCGAAGTCGAAGCCCATCTCCAGGATGTTCTCGCCCAGCAGGCCGTATTCCCGCGCCTGGTCGATGGCGATCAGGATCCGCTGGACCGCCAGCGGATACTCGTTGCGGATGTACACCACGCCGTGGCGGGCCCCGATGGCCCAGGCTCCGATCAGCATGCCTTCAATGACCGAGTGCGGGTCGGACTCAAAGATGCTGCGGTCCATGAAGGCTCCGGGGTCGCCTTCGTCGCCGTTGCAGATGATGTATTTAGGCTCTCCCTGGGCCTGCCGCACCTTCTCCCATTTCACGGCCGTAGGGAAGCCGGCCCCGCCTCTGCCGCGCAGCCCGGCGGCCTTGATCTCAGCGATGACCTGTTCCGGGGTCATCTGCGTCAGGGCCTTCGCCAGGGCCGCGTAGCCGTCGCGGGCGATGTACTCGTCGATCTTCTCCGGATCGATCATGCCGCGGTTGCGCAGCGCGATCAGCCGCTGGCCCTTGAAGAAAGGGATGTCGGACATCTTGGGGACCGGGGTCTTGGATTCGGGGGGTAGGTACATGAGCTTCTGCACCGGTCGCCCTTTCAGCAGATGCTCCTCCACCAAGTACGGTATGTCCTTGGGAGCGAGTTGGTGGTAAAAAACCCCGTCGGGCTGAATCATCATGAGGGGCCCGGCGCCGCAAAAGCCGTTGCAGCCGGTGGTCACCACCTGAACCTCGTGGTCCAGTCCGCGCCTGTGGATCTCCTTCTCCAGGGCGTCGCGGACATCCAGGGAGCGATTGGAAACGCAACCCGTCCCCGCACAAACCATGCAATGAACTCGGTAGGGCATCTGGTCCTCCTAGTGCAACCGCTCGCTGCCCACAGCCAAGACGTGCTCCCAGACTACCGTGCCGCCCAGCACGTGCTCGGCAATGATAGTCTTGATCTTTGCCTCCGTCAGGTCCACGTACTTGACCGGTGCTTCCCCGAGAATCTCCACCGTGGCCATGGGCTCGCGGCTGCATAGCCCCGCGCACCCGGAGGTGGTCACTAACACGTCGGTCAGGTGGCGCTGCTCGATTTCACGCAGGACGGCTTCCATGACTCTGCGCGCTCCCGCGGCGATCCCGCAGGTGCCCATGTGCACGGTGAACTTGACCCGGCCGGCGCCTTCCCGCAGCGAGATCCTCTTCCGCGTCTGTTCGCGGATGGACGGCAGGTCTTCCAGTTTGAGCTTAGGCATTTCAGGCTCCTTCCCGGGGTTGGTACTGGCGGATGATCTGGTCCACCTTGGTCAAGGAAACCTTGCCGAACAGATCGTTGCCGACGGTCACGACTGGGGCTAGGCCGCAGCAGCCCAGGCACCGCACCAGTTCGAGGCCGAAATGGAGATCCGGCGTTGTTTGGCCGGCCTTGATGTTGAGCCGGCGCTCGAACTTCTCGAGGATATTTACGCTGCCTCCGACGTGACAGGCGGTGCCCAGGCACACGGTGATCGGGTGCCGCCCTTTTGGTTTCAGGCTGAAGGCGCGATAGAAAGTGGCCAAACTATACGTGCGGCTCAGCGGGACATCCAGTGTGCGTGTCAGATGCACCAGCACCTCCTGGGGCAGGTAGGTGTACTCATGCTGGATGTCCTGGAGCATCGCAATGAGCGCGCTTTTCTGCGCGCCGTGCTCGCGGATGATCTTCTCAATGGTTGCCAGTTCCATGTGTTGCTCCCAGCCGGATGCTCTCCAAGGCCTTCCGCAAGGCAGTTATGCCTTCGGGCGAACTCAGGGGCCGGCCCGCCAGCTCGGCCTTGACCGCAGCGGTGCTGAACCAGCTCCGCCAGTCCCCGCATTGATGCCCGTAGGTGAATTCCACTTGCGGATACCCCACCGCCAGAGCCAGCAGGGTGCCGGCTATGTCTCCGAGCGGCTGCCGGTCGAGGTGGCCCAGGCCGAACACCGCCAGGATCCTGGCGCCGGCCCCTGGGGCCGAGTCGATCTCCAGGCGCCCTCCCGTGGCCTTTGCCGCCTGCTCCAGCAACGGCAGGCCCAGCCCCACACGCCGCTCCGTCCGGGTGGTGTAAAACGGATCGGCGGCGCGCCGGAGCGTCTCCTGATTCATCCCGCGGCCGTCGTCGGTGATCTGGAGCGTCAGCGAGTCCTCCGCGCGGTCCTCGCACACCCGGATGTCCACGCGGGTGGCCCCGGCCCGGATGGAGTTCTCGGCAATGTCGAGGATGTGCAGGGACAGATCTTCCATGCGGTCCTCACCCTGCCCGGCATCTCTCCGCAGCCGCGGCGCAGGCGGCGGCCTCGGCCAGCCACACCCGCCGGCCCTGCTGACCCCGCAAGGCCCTGCGGATTTCCGCAGTGCTCGCTTCGCCGATACGGAAGTAAGTCGAGGTCCTGCCGATTTCCTCCAGGCAGTGCGCATCCGAGAACTGGAGGAAGGGCAACGCGTAGTGGGCGAAGCGCCGCCGGCCCTCCTCGGGACTGGTGTGGGGCGATAGTTCCAGGGCGTCCAGCTCCAGCCCGTCGGGGATGAATCCCAGTTGGCCGAAGATGCCGAAGGCCTCGCGGTCCACGTGCGAGGCGATCGCCAGTCCGTCCAGAGCGTGAATGTCGGCCACCACCTCCTCCACGGCCAGGTCCGTCGCTCCGGCCAGCAGCCGCTCGCTGAACCCCAGCACCTCGTGATCTTCGTCCACCACCGGCTGGAGCCCGAACGCCTCAGGGTCATTCCCTCCGGGAAGATGCTGGTAGACGATTGCCTGCAACTGGAGCGCCTGCTCGGGGCGGTCGAAAATCGCCAGAAGGTGGACTTCTTCCTTCGAGGTGACTTCCATGCCCGGCAGGACCCGGACATTGCTGTTCCGGGCGGCCCTGACCACGGCGGGCACGTTCTCGGCGGAATTGTGGTCGCACACGCCGATCACATCGAGGTCGCGGCCAGCGGCGTGGGCCACGATGGCCCGGGGCCCCAGGCTTAGCTCGGCGCAGGGCGACAGGCAAGTGTGCACGTGCAAGTCCGCCTTGAACCAGGGCAGGATCATGTGTGCCCCCGTATCCCCATCTGGTACATCCGCCCGATCAGCTCAAAGGCCGGCAGCAGGCAGCTCAGCACCGGCACCTGTTCCTGCCGGGCCGCGGTCCGCGTATCGGGGTCGGCCATTCTGCCGTTGACCAGGACCACCGCGGTCAGCTCCTTCAGCGTGGCCACGGCGATGATGTTGCGGTGGGTTTGCAGAGTGACCCACACATTGCCCGCCTCGGCATGGGCCATCACGTCGCTTAATAGATCGCTGGCATAGCCGCCGGTGATCTCCCGGTCCAAACCCTCCCCGCCGGTCAGGGTTTCCAGCTCCAGCCGCTCCACTATGTCCCGGACTGTCATGCAGTCGTCTCCTGGGCTTGGGCTGGCGCACCGGGCGGAGGGGCCGCGGCTGCCCGCCGGGCCAACAGGACTAAGCACTCTTCCAACGGCGCGCGCTCCAGCACCACGTCCTCGGAAAAGCTCAGGCAGGTGGGCGCGCCGCAAGCCCCGCAGTCGATCTGGGGGAGCGTCTTGTGGACCTCCTGGATGCGTTTCCGCTTCTCGATCGCTCTGCCCACGTCCTTATCCAAAGGCGCGAAGGGCCGGGAGGGGATTTTTCCGGGCAGCGAGAAGTACTCCCGTTCGTACAGCTCCCGGATCTTCTCCCGGCTCTGACTGGGCGTGCTGCCAAAGCGCGCCACTAGGCCCAGGATCCGGTTGCGGGCGACGTAAGCATTCTCCACCGTGAGCGACCCGCCGCAGCAACCCTGTGGGCACGCCTGGCACTCCACGTACTGGATGTCGCCCAACTTGCCGTTCTCGACTTCCCCCAGGATTCTCTCCACATCCGCCAGCCCGCCCACGGCCAGGCAGCTTTCCGAGCGCAAGCAGGCGACCTGCCCGCCCAAGACCGGCCAGCCCAGTCCCATGCCCCGCACCGCTTCCGGCGTTTCGGCGGTTTCCCTGTCCAGCTCGGCCAGCGCCGCCAGCAAGGGCTGGTAAATATCGGAGATAGCAATGGCGCCGTCCACGTGGGAAACCCGCTTGCGGGGAGGATCCTTGATGGCCACCATCTTGGGCGGGCAGGGCGTCAGGTAGATCACCCCGATTTCGTCCCGCCCCAGCCCCAGCTCCTTCATGCGCTTGTACCGGATCTCCCGCGCGGCGATCTCCATGGGCGAATCGATGGGGATCAACTGGTCTATCAGACTGGGGTAGCGCGCCTGCACCAGGCGAACGATGGTGGGACAGAAGGGCGACAGCAGCGGCCGCGGACCGCGGTAGTCCGCCAGATACTGCTCGAGGGCGATGCTGGCGGCCTCGCTGGCGCCGGCCACGTCGCAAGCCTCGTCGAAGCCGACCTTACGCAAGCCGGCCAGGATGGTTCCCGGAAGGGTGTCCTGCCCGAACTGCCCGTAAAGCACCGGCGAAGGCAGCGCGATGGTGTGTTTGAACCGCGCGAAGTCCGTGAAGGAACTGGTCTGCGGCAGGATTGCGTTCCGCGGGCAGGCCCGGGCGCATTCCCCGCAGTCGATGCAGCGATCCTCCATGATCTCCGCTTGGCCTTGCCGCACCCGGATGGCTTGAGTGGGGCAGGCCCGCATGCAGGCCATGCGTCCGGCGCAGCTCTCCGGAAGGACGCGCACGGAATGGAAGTATGCTTCCATCTCAGCCTCGGATGACGATCTGAAGAGTGGTTCCCTCGCCTACCACCGAGTGGAGGCGAAACTCATCGGCGTTCTTCTTGATGTTGGGCAGCCCCATGCCCGCCCCGAAACCCATCTCCCGGATCTCCTCCGAGGCGGTGGAATACCCTTCCTGCATGGCCAGGCCGACGTCGGGAATGCCCTGGCCCGTGTCCGCCACCGTGATTCCGATCTCCCGGGGGGTGACCCGCAGTTCCAGCGTTCCGCGGCGCGCGTACAGGACCACGTTCATCTCCGCCTCATAGGAGGCGATGGCCGCCCGCCGGATCACCGCCGGCGCCATCCCGATCTCCTTCAGGATGCCCTTGACGGTAGTGGAGGCCTTCCCGGCGTTCACGAAATCTCTCCCGCCGATTTCAAAGCGCTGAAGGAACAGGGGCTCGGTCTCCATCGCTCCAGTCCTCCTCTATCTCGCTGCCGCCCCGCAGGCCCAGCGCATACAGCCTGCCGCAGGCCTCGAACATCGGCAGGCGAGTCGCCAGCAACACCAGCCCTTTCTCACGGGCCAGTTCCACCGCCTCTGGGTCAGGCTGCTTTCCGCGCACGTAAACGATGGCCCTGACTTCCGCGACGTCGGCGGTGCGCACCGAGTGCACGGTGCTCAAGCCGGTCAGCAGCAGCGCGTGCGGCTTGATGAAGGCCAGCACGTCGCTCATCAGGTCGGCGCCGCAGCCCACCTCCACCTCCCCATCCAAATGGTGCGCCCCGGTGATCACCCGACAGCCCAGGGCTTCCCGCACCACGGCCAGCTTCATTCGCGCACCTGCTTGACGAGCTGGTCCCCCAGCAGGATGCTCCGGTTCCTGGGCACTCGCGTGGCCGGACACACGTTCCAGCACTGCCCGCAACCGGTGCATTTGCCCTCGTCCACGTAGCGGGCCCTCCGCCGCACCCGCACCTTGAAATTTCCGATGTAGCCGGAAAACCCAACCACTTCGCTCCAACTCAGCAGCTTGATGTTGGGGCGGTGTCCCACCGAGACCATCTTCGGCGTCAGGATGCAGGCGGCGCAGTCCAGCGTGGGGAAGGTCTTGTCGAACTGGCCCATGCGCCCGCCGATGCTGGGCTCGCGTTCCACCAAGTACACGGTGTGCCCGGTTTCGGCGATCTCCAGCGCCGCCTGGATGCCCGCGATCCCCGCGCCCACGACCAGCACGCTGGGGTTGATGGTGGCCCGCAGCGGTTCCAGGGGCTGGTGCAGGGCCACGCGCCGGACCGCCGCCAACACCAGGGCTTTGGCCTTCTCCGTGGCCCGGCGCGCGTCGTCGTGGATCCAGGAGCAGTGCTCCCGGATGTTGGCGATCTGCACCAGGTAGCGATTCAGCCCCACGCGCATGGCGGCGTTGCGGAAGGTCAGCTCGTGCATCAGGGGCGAGCAGGCGGCCACCACCACCCGATTCAGGCCGAGCTGTTCGATGTCGTTCTGGATCAGCGCCTGCCCCGGATCCGAGCACATGAACTTGTAGTCTCGGGCCGCCCCCACCCCAGGCGCGGCGGCGATGAACTCGCGCACCTCGCCCACGTTTACGGTCCCGGCGATGTTCAGCCCGCAGTGGCAGATGTAGACCCCGGTGCGCACCGATCCGTTTGCCTGCATCGCTGTGCTCCTCTCTAAGCCCTCGCGGCCCCCAGCGGGACCCGCAGGGGAATCAGGTTCCGGTGCAGCCCCAGCTCCTGCTCGCTGCACCCCAGGGCCAGCCCCAGCAGTTGGGTGAAGTACACCACCGGGATCTGGAACGCGGTCCGGAACCGGGCGTTGACGCGCGGCTGGTATGCCTCCAGGTTCATCTGGCACATGGGACAGGTCGTGGCCAGGCAGTGCGCCTGGTTCTCGGCGGCGCACTCCAGCAGCTCTTTCACCAGTTGCAGACACACCTCCGGGAAGGTGGTCATCAGCATTCCGCCGCAGCAGCGCGTCTTCGGCGGGAAGTACGCGCTGCGGGCGCCTAGCCGCTCAAACAGCCGATCCATGGCGCCGGGGAACTCGCGATGATCAAAACCACGCTCCGGGCGCACGATCTGGCAGCCATAGTACGGCGCCACAACGACGCCCTCCAGACTTCGCCGGGCCGCCTGCGCCACGGCCTCGAGGCCGACGTCGTTGACCAGCACGTCCAAGGGGTGGCGCACCGCGACACTAAGGTCGTAACGCAGGCCCGCCTCGCTCAGGATGTGATCCACCTTCTCCCGGAGTTCCGGCGACTCTCGAAGGAAGCGGTTGGTCTTCAGCAGCACCGTGTAGCAGGCACTGCAAGGGGCCACCAGCTCGCGTTTGGCGTCTCGCGCCGCCAGGGCCAGGTTGCGGGCGCTGACCGCCAGCGAGGTGGTCTCGTCCACGCTCATGTACATGGTGGCGCCGCAGCAGTTCCAGTCCTCCAGTTCGATGAGCCGCACCCCCAGGGCGGCGAACACCGCCCGCAAACTGGCGTCGTAAGGCTTCCCGGCGGTCTCCAGGCTGCATCCGGGGTAGTAAAGATATTCCACCTGGCCTCCCCCTGGCTTCCTCAGGTCCGGGCTTTTTCCACCGCCGCGTAGCCCACCATGGTTTTGTCGTACGCGACTTCTTCCTTGGGGCGCGGCAATTCCAGGGCCCGCGAGGCGCCCAGAATCTGCCGGATAGCCGCCACCCCGCGGATCCGCCGCGGCAGCAGCGACACCCGCCCCGCGCGGAACAGCTTCCAGCCCAGGGGCAGCAGCCGCAGCAGCGCCAGCGGATCGCGCCGCAGGTAGTAGCGCACCAGCAGCAGCATTTCGTGATTGCGCCCGTACCGGTTCACCAGGCTCACGAAGCTCTCCGACAGCACGTATACGGGGAAGCGGTGCGGGTAGAGCTTGGCTTCCAGGGCGGTGCGCTTCAAGGCGTACAACAAGTCCGTGATCTTGATCCCCTGCGGGCAGCGGGTAGTGCACATGTAACAGGAGGCGCAGATCCAGATGGTGCGACTGCGCAGAATGCGTCCGATCTCCCCGGCCCGGAACAGCGCGATCACCATCCTGGGGGGAATGTCCATGGCGTAACTCACCGGACAGCTCCCGGTGCAGGTGCCGCATTGCAGGCAGCGCGTGATGCGCTCCGCTCCCGGCACCAGCCGGGCCTGTTCCAGGAAGGTGTGGCGCAACTCGCGCTCGGAGGCCGGCAGAAGACCGGGAATCCGGGCTTCAGTATGCATGGCAAGGTCCCTCGTCAATTACTGCCAGGTCTCACCCAGGAGGTGGAGCGCGCCGGCGGCCGGAACCGGCGACGTTCAGCCCGGCGCGAATGGCGATCTCCAGTGCCGCTGCGAACGGCGGCGTTGCGGAAGCATGCAGCAACTTTCGCCTCCCGGTCTCGAACCCGGCTGTGCGGCTGAGTGCCACCGCCCCACGCCGCCGACTCTATCACTCTTGCCGGGCCGATGACAAAGAATAGTTATAGAACAATCCGGCA
>Ga0194112_10011774_pt1 | contig 10784 bp, 9 predicted proteins | sample TA2MahC400mmetaG_FD_146191 | JGI IMG/M metagenome (GOLD analysis project Ga0194112, IMG submission 146191) | Freshwater microbial communities from Lake Tanganyika, Tanzania - TA2015016 Mahale Deep Cast 400m | ecosystem: Environmental > Aquatic > Freshwater > Lake | place: Tanzania: Lake...
AACGCTTGCGGAGATGTTCCGTTGGGAACGTCTGTGAAGCAAGAATGGACTGGCGACGCCCAAAACTTGGGATAGCCAGATGCCCCATCCGCTCAGCGGTGGGGAGGTTCACTTACTGCAACAGCATCAATCTCTACCTTAGTATCTTTAGGCAGCCTAGCGACTTGGACAGTGCTCCTTGCAGGCTTTGAGATGAAATGCTTCTCGTAAACCATGTTCATCTTTGCGAAGTCGTTCATGTCTGATAAGAAAACCGTAGTCTTAATTACTAATTCTATGCTTGAGCCTGCAGATTCTAAGACTGCTTTCAAGTTGTTTATTACCTGTTCTGTCTGCTCTTCTATGCTCGGAGCCATCTGGCCTGTTTCCTGGTTTATGCCTAGCTGCCCGGAAGTGAACACGAATTTTCCGTAAGACTTAGCCTGTGAATAGGGCCCTATTGCTTTAGGTGCTTTGCTCGTTCCTATTGTTTCTATTTTCATACCTAGCCTTTTACCAGTTTGTTCTTATAATTATTTCGCTTTTTCAAGATGAAAAATGATTATACCCGTTTAGGATAATAATGTTTATAATATCTAAGAGGTTTTAATCCTTTAGAAGAACCAAAAAGGGGTTGAAATTAATGACTGGTTCTAGTGGTGCGAATAAACCAGAGAAAAAACTTATATACGCGTTCGGAGAAGGGCATAAAGAGCTCAGCGACTTACTAGGCGGTAAAGGAGCCGGGCTTCACGAGATGACTAAGCTTGGACTGCCGGTGCCTCCAGGGTTCACGATAACCACCGAAGCGTATAAAACCCATAACTGGGGAGGTAAGATTTCTGATGAGCTATGGTCTGAGGTTAAAAACGCTGTTTCAAGGCTTGAAACTTTGACAAGTAAATCATTCGGGGGAGAAAACCCTCTGCTGCTTTCAGTAAGGTCTGGCTCGAAATTCTCAATGCCCGGAATGATGGACACCATCCTTAACTTAGGATTAAACGATAAGACAGTCAAGTTCTTAGCACAGCAAGCTAAAGATAATAGATTCGCATATGACTGCTACAAGAGGTTCCTGCAAAAATTCGGAGAAATAGTCTTGACAATACCTGAGCAGACGTTCAGCAAGCAGTATGACCTTATTGAAGAAGCAGTAGACACTAACCGGAACATCTTGCTTGATTTCTTGTTAAAAGACGAGAAAGCGCTTTCAAGGATTAAGAACAAGCTTTACTACCGGTCGTTCTCCGACAAAGAACCAGATTATCAAACCGTGAGGGATTATTTGAAAGATTATTACGACCCTGAGAAGCATATGGGCTATACGTTAAGACATTTCCTAGCAGGGTACTTCACAGAATACGTCTTAGGCTCATCTTCTTCTACAAAGAAAGGCACTGAGTTGCAAATAGCACTTTTCAAGAACCATGTAAAACAGAAAGGCAAAGAAGTCCCGCAGGACGTGAATAAGCAGTTAGAGCTATCGATAGCAGCAGTGTTCAGTTCATGGGACAATCCTCGAGCGGTAGAATACAGGAGGCTTAACAACATCCCGCATGATTTAGGGACGGCTGTCAACGTCCAAGTGATGGTCTTCGGAAACTTAGGGGAAGACTCGGCCACCGGAGTTGCTTTCAGCAGAAGCCCAGTAGACGGGAAGAAAGAACTGTACGGCGAGTACATGATCAACGCTCAAGGCGAGGACATAGTCTCGGGAACGAAAACACCTGAGCCAGTCATAGGCATGAAAAAAACCGACACAAAATCTTATAACAAACTCGTATCAGTTATCGAAACTCTTGAGAAGCATTACAAAGACATGCAAGAAGTAGAATTTACCATAGAGAAGAATAATCTTTGGGTGCTGCAGACCAGGAAAGGGAAAAGGAGCACATTAGCAGACCTGAAGATACTAACAGATATGGTAAAAGAAAAGCTGATCACTGAAGAAGACGCTGTTGATAAAGTCAGCTTCGCAAGCGTCACGACTTCTTCCCAAGAGGCATTAGACCCTTCCAAGAAGTACAGAATAGTCTCAACAGGGCAGGGCGCCTGCTTAGGGATAGTATCAGGAGAGATAGTCTTGACTCCTGAGAAGGCTGAGAAGTACGCAAAACAGGGCAGGAAGTGCATACTAGTAAGGAAGACCACCAGCACAGACGACCTGAAAGGCATAGCCTCCGCCGTAGGGTTATTGACACAGACTGGCGGAGCCACCAGCCACGCAGCTTTAGTGGCAAGGGCGATGAACAAATGCTGCATTACAGGATGCGACGAATTGTACATAACGCATGACAAGTTGACAATCGGTGATAAAGACTACCGTGAAGGTGACATGATAAGCCTTAACGGCTACACGGGAGATATCATAGAAGGAGAAGTGAAAGTAGTCAAGTCTGGAAAGAGCAAAAACCTAGAAGACCTGATACGCTGGTCAGAGAAGCTCTTGAACAAGAAGCTAGAAACTAACGCTGATACCCCTAATGAGATAAGCGAACGGTTAAAGTCAGGAGCTGAAAGCATCGGGCTTTGCAGGACTGAACACCTATTCTTCCTAAACGAGAAGCTGACGCTTACGAGAGAATACTTATCCTCTAAACCTAAGAACAAAGAAGAAACCATAAACAAGATAGGACGAGTACATAAAGAGTACTACAAGCGAGTGTTCGAATCTTTGCAAGGTAAGAGCATCAGGACTTCACTCTTAAGCTATCCCTTAGACAACTTCTTACCATCCCAGAGCAAGAAACACAGTAATACGGACTCAGCCTTGAAGAAGTATAACGCGCTGCTAGAGAACATTTACCAAACTCAAGTCAAAGCGTTGTGCGAAGCTTACTCAGAATCTGAGAAGAAGCCAAAAATAGAAATTCTGATACCTTCATTAGTTCCTAAAGCGAAGAGGGGGAAGCTTTACAAGGACTTGAAAACCATCATACCTGAAGGCCAGAACATAACCCTAAACAAAGAGCCTGAGAAGATATACTTCATAGACGACCTGAACAGCGTAAGCTACGAGAAACTCAAGGCTGCTGAAACAATAGTCTCACCTCCGAACTGCTCAGACTTCGTCAAAGTCATACTCGCAAAGTACGCGGTTAAAGAAAAAAGAGGAGAAGCATGATAGGCAAATACGAAGCTTATTCAAAGCTGATAAGTTATAACTCTCAAGCATTAGAAGCCCTGTCACATCTGAGAGACTATACTGAAGAAAAAACCGTGATACTGGATAATAAGGTTTCTGAACATTTTAACAACGTGATGGAAGGCATAAGGGGAATGGCCAAGTCTTACGCTAAGATGAACAAGAAAGCGAGCCTAGAACCGCTGCTTAAAAAGATAAGCGAGATAGAACAAGACGCTCTGCCAGCGGTTGACTCTTTAAGGCTGGCTATGGCTACAGGTTATTCCGGCTCTGAAATCTTGAAAGAGATAGGAGAGAACCTTTTCGAGAAAGTAGAACGGCTAACAGCCGACATGAGAAGCCCCAACTCAAAAAATTTCAGCTTGAAGAATGCGGAAACGCCCCATGATATGATAAGGTATTTGCACCAGAAGGGTGTAGAATCGATGTTTGACACTAAGAACTTGAAAAAAGCAGACCTCAGGCTTTTCATAAACATACCTGTGAAAGACTGCTCAACAATCATGGTGCTAGACCTAGAGGGAAGGCTAAGCCAAGAGCTGAAAAATAAAGGGGACCTGCACGACTTAGATCTGGAAAACCTAGAATACAAGCCTTTGAAAGCATTGTTAGAGCTTTACAATTCTGAAAAGTTCGACAAATCAGGAGATGAAGAGTTCAAAGCCATCGTCTCGAATGAGAAGCTTATAGCGCAGATAGAGCTAGGATGCCATTACAGCGAATTAGAAGCGCAGATAGGCAAGAAAAACTTTGTAAGATTCATATTCAGGGATACAGACTTCGAGTCTTACCGGAATGCCAAGCACCGCTCAGCTTATGTCAGGACAGTCCTAAAAGAATTAGGCTTTGAAGTCAGCTTCAAAAAGAACGAGACCAAAGCATACTGGAGCGGTGACAGCGAAGATAAAGCTGCGAAGATTCTCAAAGAGACGCTTAGACTAGCAGCCTCTACTAAAGACTTAGACCTGGAAGAGTCATACATCGACCGTTACCCTAACAAAGCAGTCAACGCCTTCTTCAAAGGCGTAACTGACATAGAGTCTTACCTTGAAGACTGTTACGATACGGACAAGAAAGATGACAAAAAAATCAAACATTAAGAAAATAATGTTCGTATGCACGGGCAACACTTGCAGAAGCCCGATGGCTGAGTACTTGTTCAAGCACCTGTGCAAGAAAGAAAAGTTAAAGTTAGGGATAGTATCAAGGGGCACTAAGATAGGCGTTCAGGAAGGCATAAACGTTGAGGCTGCCGAGTCATTAAAAAGATACTCCCCTGAAATAGACACGGCTGAGCACTTGTCAAAGCCTGTAAGCATGTACGACTTGATAAGCTCAGACATGATATTCGTGATGGAGCCAAAGCATAGGAAACAAGTCTTAGAACACGTAAAACACCAAAATGACTTATTAACAGAAAAAGTAGAAAAGAAAGTGTTCCTTCTAAAGTCATTAAAGGGTGAATCAGAAGGGCGAGTAAAAGACCCGTACAACCTGATCATAACTCCGCCTTACTATGCTTATGAGTTCTTAAGATGCAGGTTAACAAGTCCTGATTTGAAACAAACCTTAGAAAGGGTAAAAACGATATTAGCGCCTGTAAGGTACTGGCCTGACTTTTGGCCTTTTAAGGGCTACAAACGATGGGCTTATGACTCGTGCAGAGACGAGATATTAGAAAGCTTAGAAGTGCTTTTGAAACATTTCAAGCCATAAAAAACAGTTTTTTCTTACAGAAAGTCTTATTAACAACCACGATAAAACACTTAAGATATGCCTTTAGACGAAGGCCTGCCCTTATACTTCGAATTTATAGAAAACTTGAATTATTCTATAACAGAAAAACTGACCCCTTCATCATGTGCCGTATACAAGATTAGGAACGGGGACTATAAAGTGATAAAAATGTCTAACAGGGAAGACAAAACCTGCCCTAAGAAGTCCAAATGGAGCTTTGACCACATCCTAAACGAGTACAGAGTCCTCAAAAAAGTCAAAGGCGTAGATGGCATAGCACAGATGCTAGAATTCTACAGGCAACCTTGCAACGGGAATGATGAGATAGTTGCAATTGTAAAACAATACCTCCAAGGCAAAAGGCTCACAATAAGAATATCAGAAACTAACAATCAGAAGATAATAGAAGAAGCGGTCAAGGCTGTGCACAAAGCAGGGTTCGTAAACATAGACCTATGGTACGGCAACATACTAGTAGAAGAAGCATCAAAAAAGCCTTACATAATAGACCTAGGCCTTGTAAAATCAAAAAAAGAAGTCTCATCTGAAGTGTTCAAGGAGTACAAGAAAAAAGACCTTGAAGACTTGGAACACTTGTTAACTTTTAAAGAAGAGCTTATCTGGGACTGCTAGCCCTAAGAAAGGTCGTGTTGATTCTTAAAGGCTTTCGAAACATTCTTAAAATGCGAAGTCTATAGAAGAAGCTATGAACGGCAGACTGATATACTCATGGATGATAAGCACCCCTAAAGAGTTCAAAAGGGCTAAAGAATATGAGCCTAAACTAGTCAAAAGCGCTCCAAGCTATCTAGAGATAATACCTAAGGTCAAAGTGCTAGACCAGAAGTCCATGAAGGTCAAGAACAACGATGTGAAGCTTACTATCAAGTCATATTTCCCTGAGAGCATAGTCCTAGAAGCCCAAGTAGAGCTTAAAGACATACTGTCCAAAGACGTCTTCGAGCTGAAAGACGGGCTTTTTGAGACCTGCAAGAAGATAGCCGAGCCTTACAAGCCAGGAGGAATAATTGAGGAGTACTCGATATTCTGCGTGAAAGACTACTCCAACGTGGATGAGGCGATTAATAAGAACCGCTCAGCGATAGCCTCGACTTTGAAAGACGAGCCCATTGTCTTAGACGAGGATGAGATCAAGAACACTTTGTCAGTTAACATGAGCTATGGTAAGAACGATATGATCATCATAGACTGGGACGGCGCGATAATATTCGACCAAGCAGGGGAGTTTGATGAAGAGATAGATATCATAGAGATAGTGAACATACAGCTGTTAGGACTTAGGCTGTTAGACAAGACTTTAGGCATTGAGCTTGAAAGGCTTAAAGACCTCGGATTAGAGAATAAAAGCCTGCTGAAGTTTAAGAAACTAAGGGCAGTCTTCAAAGACGTTGTTAAGATCCGGAGCGAGAGCATGCTGGACCTTGAAGAGATCGAAGACAGAATCAAGCTGTACGGTGACTGGTACTCTGGAAAACTTTACGACTTGGTTTCGAAGAAGCTTTACATAGACCGTTGGAGCCAAAGCGTCAACAAGAAGCTTGATGTCATGCAGCAGCTTTATGACATAGTCAACAAGACGATATACGACCTTTACTTGATAATACTTGAAGCGACCATAGTTGTGCTAATAATCATAGAATTATTCGTGTTTTTGTAAAGACCTGAAAAGCTTATGAAGGATTACGCTTCTTCTTTTTATCTCTTGGCTTGGCAGCTGTTTCATGTTAGCCGCTAAAGTCCCAGGCCTCATGCCGAATTTAGAGATGTTAAGCACTTCAGGCTTGATTTTCTTTACTAAATCAAGTGTTTTCTTAAAATCATCTCCTGTCTCTGTAGGGAACCCTACGATTATGTCGGTCGCTATGCAGATTTCAGGTACATCTTTTCTGAATTTCTTAACGACTTTTTCGAAGTCTTGTACAGAGTATTTACGCTCCATCTCTTGTAACACTTTATCAGAGCCTGACTGTACAGGTATGTGCAAGAACTTCTTCATCTTAGGACTCTTGTAGATGTCAACTAGCTCGCCTAAGTATTCTAAAGCATAATTAGGGTTAGTCATTCCAAGCCTTACTTCAAAGCCCCCTTCTACTGCTAGGACGCTCTTAAGCAAGTGTGGCAGTTTTTGTCCAAAGTCTTTTCCCCAGCAGCCGGTGTCTTGTGCTGTAAGCCTTATTTTTACGCATCCTTCTTTCACTGCTTTATCAACCTGTTTTAGGATGTCTTCTTTCTTGTAAGACTTCAAGTCACCCCTGGCTTTCTTGACAGAGCAGTAAGCGCACGGACTCCCTAAGCATCCTTGGGCTATAGGTATTATCGCGACCTCTTTCCTAATCCTGACTACCGGAAGGCTTATCCTATCCTCTTTCTCATCCGACAATAAGCTTTTATTCTGTTTGATGAGCTGGGCTATCTTTGTTATCGAGTTAGTGTCAAATACTAGGTCAACGTTAGGGCAGTAAATCTTCACGTTAAGCATTTTGGGCAGGCATCCGCCAACAACTACCCTCTTGTTTTTAGGAACTTTCTTGATGTATTCTAACACCTTGTTCTGCGTAGGTAGCTTGACTCCACAAGAGTTAACAATCACGACATCAGATTCTTTTAAGCTGCTGACTAGCTTGAAACCTTCTTTGTCTAATAACCCTGCTATGACCTCGCTGTCAGCCCTGTTCAGTTCGCAGCCGAATGTTTTGATGAAAACTTTCATGAGGACAGAAATGAGAATTAAGAGTTTTTAAGACTTTCCGATTTCTTTCTTCACAATCCTCAAGTAATTGTCAAACTCTTGCTCAGGGATTTTAACCTTGCCATGAAAACCGTCTAGGTCGCCGAAGAAAGTGTTCTCTGCTGATCCTGCCTCAGCCAGGTCTATTAGGTAAAACCCGTTTTCCATATCTTTATACTCTACGTACAAGCCTCGGTTCTTAAGATAAGGCTTGTGTGACTCGTAGGTTATCGCTCCTACGTGTATGTCCTTTCCATCAATGTTTGTGTAGTAGTCTCCGTGGTATTTCTGCAGCACTAGCTCGTAGACCCTTTCCCTTAGGGATGTTCTCCTGTCTTTTTGGACGTTAAAAAACATGCTCATACCTGAGAATGCTAAAGCCCCGCTGACTAGTATTCCTAGTCCTGCATTTATGAGTTTACTTTTAATGCCCGGCATTTTTGGTTAAAAGCTTATAGTTCTTTCAAGACTTCGCCTATAGCTTTGACAGCACAGTCTATCTCTTGTTTTTTTATGTCCAGCGGAGGTATCCATCTTATGCCTTTAGTGCCTACTGTTAATGGGATGATCCCTCTCTCAACAAGCCCTAAGTAAGCCTTGTTCCTTATCTCTGGAGTCTCGAAGTCTGTAACTAACAACAGCCCTAGGCCGTCTACTCTTGTGATTTTCCCGTTGTTGACTCTTTTGACTTCTTTCTTGAAATAGTTGCCCATCTTTACAGCGTTCTTCATCAAGGCGCCGTTATTTTCGGTTATTGCGTCTATTTTGGCGTAGCCTACTGCTATGTCTGCTAGTCTTCCGTAGCCTGTCGTGGTTGAGGCTCTTCCTGATTCTGCGTAGTTCATATCTTCTTCTATCAATACTGCAGAAACGTGTAGTCCTTTGGCCATGGAGATTACAACGTTTTGGGCTTTGTCTACGAAGTTGCTTAGTGCGAAGAACTTTCCGGTCCTCCCCATGCCTGCCTGGATTTCGTCGTCTATGTACACTATGTCATGTTTCTGGCAGAAGTTCACCATTTGCTGTATGTAGCTTTTCTTAGGAACCTTGTATCCGCCTTCTCCCTGTATAGGCTCTAGGCAGATGAATGCTAAAAGCTCTGATGGAATTTTGCCTTGGGCTAGAACTTTTTCTAAGCCGCCTTCTTTCAGTAATCTGTCAAGGCTGACATCTGTATCGACTAGGTCGTTGATGTTGAACTTTCCTTTCACGTCTGTTGAGATATAAGGTATATGCTTTATTCCAGGTATTTTAGGGAAGTATGCGTATTGCGTCTTTTTGCTGTTTGTCATGTTTAACGCGTAGCCTGTCCTTCCGTGGAAGCATTTTTCTGCTGCGATTCCGAATAACGGGTAGCCTAGCTTTTTTTCGAGCATAGTCCAATTATTTTCTGCTTCACTGCCCCATTTTTTGAAAAGCTTCCTTTTTTTCCAGTCATAAGCGATTTTCATGCAGTTCTCTACTGCTTCAGCGCCTGTGCTCCAGCCGCCGACCCGGTTTATCTTTGTGAATCCGCTTTTTTTTGCGAGCTCAACCAGTTTTTCGTTCAGGTCTATCGCGTCAGGCAATACATCAGTTACTATGGGGAAGTCTGTTCCTCCGCCTATGAAGGATACTACTCCGCATTCAGCGATTTTTTTCTGCATCTCGACAATTTTCGGGTGGTTGTATCCTATGACGTTGACCCCTATGTGAGAATTGAAGTCCATCAGCCTGTTGCCTGCGTAGTCATGATACGTGGTGCCTATGCATGGCTTTGTCGGGTCGCAGGTTAGTGCGTACTCATCGTTGTGAACTAGTACGAAAGTTTTTTTGATATCATGCTTTTGGAAACGGTCTATCAATTCCTTGTTCTTAGGATGATATATCCCTGTTTTCTTGGCATAGTCTGATTTTCCGCCTTCTGGAACGTCTATAAGTTTTGGGAAGAATTCTGTGTCACGATTTATTGCTAAGCTTTGGGACTCGCATTTTTTGCAGTTCATTTTTAGTACCTCCGATTTGGTCGAATAATTTTTCGACGGTTTAAAGGAGTTTCTAGGGATTTATAAAACTTACGAGTTATTATAACATTAGTAAAAAGGTGTTATTCTTATGCGAATTATTCTGACGAAAAACTTTATATATTGAAGTTCATAATTCTAAAACACCATGAAAAAGAAAGTATTGATAATGGGTGCTGCAGGCCGGGATTTCCACAACTTTAACGTTTATTTTCGTGATAATGAAGATTTTGAGGTTGTAGCTTTTACCGCTACCCAGATACCTCGTATAGAGGGCAGGACTTACCCCGCGGTTCTTGCGGGCAAGCTTTATCCTAAAGGCATACCAATCTACCCTGAGACTAAGCTTTTAAACCTTATAAAGAAGCATAAGCCTGACGCAGTAATATTCGCTTACTCTGACGTTTCTCACGAGTACATAATGCATAAAGCATCAGAAGTTGTTGCTGCTGGCTCTTCTTTCAGCCTGTTAGGCTGTGATAAGACCATGCTGAAAAGCACTAAACCAGTTATTTCTGTCTGTGCTGTAAGGACTGGCTGCGGCAAAAGCCAAACCACCAGGAAGATAGGCAGGATTCTGAAAGCTAAAGGAAGAAAAGTGGCTATTATCAGGCACCCGATGCCTTACGGGAACTTAGCTGAGCAGGCCTGCCAAAGGTTCGCAACTTATGAGGACATGATAAAAGCCAAATGCACGATAGAAGAGATGGAAGAGTACGAGCCGCACATAAAAGAAGGCCTGTTAGTATTCGCAGGCGTGGACTACGAGAAGATACTGCGAGCTGCTGAGAAGGAAGCGGACATCATACTCTGGGACGGCGGAAATAATGACACTTCATTCTACAAGCCAGACTTAGAAATCGTAGTAGTAGACCCACACCGTGCAGGACACGAACTGTTGTATTACCCGGGCGAGGTTAACTTCAGAAGAGCCCAAGTCATAATCATCAACAAGATGGACACTGCCAAGAAAGAAGACGTAGAAAAGATAATGGACAACATCAAGAAGTATAATCCTCAAGCCCAGATAATCAAAGGAGACTCCGCAGTGAAGATAGAGCCTACTGATCTGAAACCAAAGAAGCTGCTAGTAATCGAGGATGGCCCTACCCTTACTCACGGTGGCATGAGTTTCGGAGCAGGAAAAGTCGCAGCTAACAAGTATTACCCT
>Ga0194112_10011777_pt1 | contig 10782 bp, 12 predicted proteins | sample TA2MahC400mmetaG_FD_146191 | JGI IMG/M metagenome (GOLD analysis project Ga0194112, IMG submission 146191) | Freshwater microbial communities from Lake Tanganyika, Tanzania - TA2015016 Mahale Deep Cast 400m | ecosystem: Environmental > Aquatic > Freshwater > Lake | place: Tanzania: Lake...
TGGTCTATGACCGCCGATTGTTCATTTCACGAAGGATTTCGGCGGTCATAGACCGCCGCTACAGTGCAAAAGCAAACTGAAAGCAGTATGATAAGTTTCACCGGGACGCAGCGAGCATGAAGGCGATGGCCGGAATGAGTTGTTGGCAACTGATCTTATTGGCCCTCGTGCTGGCGGGCGTGACGGGATGCACAGGGGCAAACTTGAAGGATCCGACCTACAACACGAAACAGCTTCTTATCCACGACCCGCGGAGCAGTCCGTAGGACGGCGGGCGGCAGGCTCCAAGTCCAAACTCATCAGGGCCGCCGTCGTGGGCGGAGGATCCGAACCGCAGCGTCAGAAACCCAGCGTCTGGCGCACGTATTGGCGGCTGAGCTTGAGGCTCTCGCGCAACGGGCGGGTCGGCGTGAACTTGCGCTCGTGAGCCAGCTCGATCACGGCAATGCCGGCGAAGTTGATCTTGCGCAACGCTCGGCCGATGGCCGCGTAGTCCATGTTGCCTTCGCCCATCGCCTCCGGCCACGTGCCATCCGCCTTCTGGTCGCGCAGATGCAGGAACAGAATGCGGTCGCCGTAACGGTGGATGAACTCCACCGGGTCCACCTTGGCGCGCACCAGCCAGTTCAGGTCGGGACCGAGCTTCGCGTCGGGGATGCGCGCCAGTGTGCCTTTGAGGTCGTGCAGGTCGTTCTCGACCTCATAGGTGTGGTTGTGAAGGTTCAGCACGATGCCGTTGGCCTTGCAGAGCCGAGTGATCTTGCGCAACAGTTCGGTCTGCGCGTCAAGTTGTTCGGGCGTCTTGCGAATCCCCTGTCCCCACTTGACCGCGCCGACCGACACGCCGAGCGTGCGCCCGCCGAGCTTGGCCAGACGCGGAATCACCTTCGCCGCGTCGTCGAGGATTTCCTGATGCTTGGCGCGGTCCCACATCGCGCCGCCAAACGACGCGCCGATCACTGGCAGACGGTGTTTCTTGGACAGCGCCGCAATGCGTTCCACGGCGTCGTCGGGCTGCAGGGCGGTGCTCATCAGTTCGACGCCATCCAGCCCCGCGTAGCTCATGTCGGAAAAAATCTGCTCCAACACCGGCGTGATGTCGTATTTCGGTTGCGTGGCCGCATAGACCCACGGATGTCCGCCGACGAGGAGCTTCCGCGGCGAGACGTCGGCGAAGGCAGGCAGGCGATTGGCTTGCATGGCCGCCGCCGATGCGAACATGGTCTGCAACAACTCTCTGCGTGAAGGATGGCGCTCTGGTTTCATGTGCGCATTAGAGCGATCGGGAAGTAAACATGCAAGCGCGCTCGGCTTGTCTCGATACGCTTTCATCTGTCGGCGGGCCGCACACCGACCACCATGACAGTCTTCACCGGATCGTCCACCCAGTAAGTAATGGCATAACGGCCGACGATCTTGATTTGGCGGGTGCGAAGGCTCTCATCCTGATCGGTGAAGTCGCCGGGCGCGTAGGGATTCGCCGCGAGGGAGCGAACGAAACTCATGATCAACGCGCACACCGACAGCCAGAGTGTGGCGTTGAGTGACCGACACTCCAATCGCACAATCGCAGCGCTGGGCCGCGATCGGCCCTCAGAATTATCTGGCAGAATCAGCTTGAAAACGTCCCCGGGTTGGCTAGGCTTGCGTCCCAGGAGAATACTATGTCTTTCGAAACCCAACCGGCGCGTTCAACCACGTTCCTGAAAATCCTCGGCCTGGCCTGCCTAGTGATCGGCGCGGCCATGCTTCTCTACAGCGGCTACCGATGCGTGGATCGCTACTTGATCCTCGATCAGTTGGCCGGCGCGGAGAGCAACGTGCGCATCGTCCAAGTGGATGAAACGTGGGAGAGGTTCTACGCCGACAAGGCCCGGTGCCGGCAACTGGCGCTCAACTGTAGTTCCAGCACCTATCAGATCCTGATGACGAACCGGAAACTCTATATCGCGCTGGCCGGCATCAGCCTCCTGCTGGCGGCGGCGGGCGGCGTGATGTGCGTCGCGGCCCGAAGTCGTTTCTGAGATGGCGATCCCCGGACCTCCTTGCCAAACCACCGCGCGTGTGGCATCGGTGATCAGCAGATGAAACCACTTTCCCGGCGCAAGTCGGCCAAGGCCATGCTGCTCGGCCTCGGCCTCGACAACAAGGACGGCCACAAACGCGTCACGCGCGGCGAGAATTTTCTGTTGCTCGACGGCTCCCAGGAAACCCACGAGCGCATGACGGAGAAGGCGATGAAGTTCAACGAGAAACTCAAACATCGCGGCAAGCCGCTCGAAGACGTTACCAAGGACGAGTTCCTTGACATCGCGCACGAGATAGACTTGTAGTGGTGCGGAACGCGGCCCCATGTGTTCGCCGCCAGCAATGCGTTTCGTCTTCTCCGTTTCCCACATGCGCGCGCCTCATCCGTCGGCGGACCCTTGAGACCCGAATGCGAACCTACTGGCCAACGGCGTTGCTGACGACGGCCTTGACGGCGCAAGCATTGCCGGCGCTCGCTTCGGCCAAGCCGGAATCGCTTATCCCGCTGGACCGGCTTGACGCGGCTGCGCGGGCGCGCGTGGGCAAAGTGGTGCCCGGTTACACGTTCTACCGCCAGGTGCGCGTGGCGCGCGACACGTTCACCGCGCGGTTCGACCTCTTCGAATACCTCATCAACCATCTCGACCAAAGCTCCATCGTGGCCCAGCCGCTGAAGATCGTGCAGTATCGCAGCCAGCGCACCGCCGACGGCGGCTACTGGGCCGACAATCGCAAGGGCGCGGTCGGCTACCTTTGGCCGCTGTATGCCGCGCCGGGCGAACGCCTCTATTTCGCCCAGGGCAGCGACCGCGCGGGCAAGCCCGTGGCCGGTTGCGCCGTGGTGGTGGTGCGTTACCGCGAGCAATCGCCGGGCGTCATCACCTGCGAGATGCACGCGTTTGTGAGAGTGGAACGCTGGATTCAGCGGCTGCTCGCCCGCATCTTCCTGCCGCTGGTCACCGGGACGGTGGACCGCCGGTTCAGCGAAGTGCTCGAAGTGCCCGTGCTGGTCAGCGAACAAGCCACCGCCGACCCGGCCAAGGTCATCGGCGTCATTGACGCGCTGCCGCCGGAAGACCGCGCGATGTTGCAGCAGTTCCGCAGACTGCTCGTGGGCGCGCCGGCTGATTCCGGAATACCGCCCGGGCGGTGAGACGGTTTTATACCATTTCGGGTTTGTTTCTGCACTGTAGCGGCGGTCTATGACCGCCGAAATCCTTCGTGAAATGAACAGTCGGCGGTCATAGACCGCCGCTACAGCAATAGTGCAGTTTCGAGAATCAATCGGTATTACCTCCGGCCGATCGCGCCGCGCGCCTGCAGTCCGGCAAACGCCACCCACGCGCCGGCCAACGCGATGAAGGCACTGATCCCGAAACTCCAAAATGCGCCGAGCGCGAAGTTGGCCCAGCCGGCGAACAACGATCCGATCAGGTAGCCCGCGCCCCACGATGCGACGGTGTAGAAACTCTGACCGCTGACCTTGAGTTGGTCGGGGAACCGTTCGTGGATGAAATACATGCCTCCCATCTGCACGCCGCCGAAGCTGAGCGCGTGCAGCGGTTGGATCAACACCAGCACCGGCCAGGCCGAACTCAGCGCCAGCGCGCCCCAGCGAACCGCCGCCGCGACCAGCGACACCGTGATGAGCCGTCCCGCGCCGAAGCGCCGCACGAGCGCATCGGACTTGTAGATCAGCCCCACCTCGGCCGCCACCGCCAGGCCCCACAAAGCGCTGATGACCGATGGCGCATAGCCCTCCGCGCGCAGATGGATGGTGAAGAAATTGTAGTAGGCCCCGTGCGAGACCTGCGCCAGCAACCCGGTGAGCATCAGTGCCGCGATCTCCGGTTGCCGCAACAGATCGCGCCGGCGCGCCCGCCCCGCCCCCGCGACCTGTGGCGGCTTCGGCAACGGCGGCAGCCACGCAGCCGCCCCCGTCGCGGCCACGCAACAAACCAGCGCGCATCCCAAGCCGACGGTGGTGGAGAAACCGTCGAGCAGTTTGCCAACGATCATCGCCGCCGCGATGAACCCAACGGACCCCCACACGCGCACCCTGCCGTAGTTGAAACCTTGTTCCGTAGCCATCACCAGCGCGCAAGCGTCCACCAACGGCCCCGTCAGCGAACTGAAGAACTGCATCACCAGCACCGCCATGAGCATCCACGTGAAGTCGCTGACGGTCATCACCCAGCCCAACGCCAGCGTCATGCCCGCGCAGCCGGTGATGAGCAACGCGTTGCGCCGGGCCGAACGGTCCGCCAGCGCGCCCCAAAATCCGGGAAACAAAATGCGGCTCAGCGGCGTGATGGCGGCCACCAAACCGATCTGCCAGTCGCTGAAACCGAGCTGCTTCAGGTGCAGGTTGAAAAACGGCAGCAGGATGCCGGCCGTGGCGAGCAGAGCAAAATAAAAAAGACCGAGCTGGCGCATGGTTCGTGGCGAATCGCGGCCAGTATAAATCGCATCGCGTCCCATGCGCCAGCCCGGTCCGATGTTCGGGCCAAGAAAACGTGGGAGGCCCCTGCACGCGCAGGGGAACGGCTAGGCCGCCGAGTCGGTCAGCCGCCTGAGGAGTCACCTCCCACAAAAACCGGATTGTCAAAAATCACGCGCGCCGTCTCGCCGCGCGCACACAGGCTGAAGCGCCGCGCTTCGCCGAGACCGAGCCAGCACACTCCTGAGCACTGCGAATGCCCTCAGGATCATGCTCGCTGTCAAACCGACTCGGTTCATCGGCATCTCTACGATCCCGCTTCCGAAGCAAGAAACGTCGGGCGCGTCCGGGCGGCCAAACGACCTGGCCGCTCCTCTTTTTCCGCAACACTCAACGCTCGCCATCATATCTTGGATCAACGCTCCTTCGGACTCGTTCGATCTACCAATTCACCGCTTGCTCAGGCCACCCGGCCTTTCAAACGGGCCAACTTGGTTCATGGAGTCCCGTTTGTCAAGCGACGTGTCGCGACAGCGACGTGTCGCGACAGTGCGATTGAAAGTGTCGGTCACGTAGCTGAACGCGCGTCTGCGTTCAGACGGGGCGGGCTGAACGCGTTCAGCTACGGGCTTTGCATGGCATTGACCGACGCTTTCAATCGCACCCGTTGCGACATCTGGAGGCGCCTGCCGACCGTGACGGACAAGATCCCGGCCGGAGTGGAACTCGATCTGATTTCCAAGAGCGCCGATTCCGAGCTTGCCTTCGCGGCGCAATCCGGGGACAGTCCGCAGGCTTTGAATCAAACGGCCGCGGTTGGGCGGCCACGAGCGCGCCACGATGAGCGACATCAAGTTCAGTTGTCCGCACTGCAAAGGCCCCCTGGTCGTCGAGGAGGAGGGCGTCGGCATGGAAGCGGCGTGCCCGCATTGCGGGCGGACGCTGGTCATTCCCGTTCCCCGCAAGCCCGGTCTGGGCCTGGCCGCCCCCAATCATCCCGCGCGCCGGCTGATTGATGACGCCGCGCGGTTCGCGGACCGGGTGGTGGAACTGTTCGTGGTTGGCGAGGCGATGCAGACGCGGATCAACACGGCGCAGGCGCTGCGGCTGGCGACCACGATCGAGAAGGCGCTCGCGCGGGCGCCGCGCGACCCGGACCTGCTGGTGGCCAAGGCTGCGGCGTTGTCCTGCGCGGGGCAGCAGACCGCGGCGCAAGAGGCCCTTGACGGCGCGTTGAAGATGGACCCGTCGCATTTCGAGGCACAGCAACGCAAGAGGCACGGCTTGAACTGGCAGCACCTGTTCAACTTCCCCGCGTGGACCGAGAACAGCCGGACGTTGCCGGCAGCGATGGCGGTGCAGTTCCAGCGCAATGAGATGGTCCAGCTTGTCCGCGACGGATTGCAGGTAGGCGTGGCGATCCTAAAACGGGCGGACCTGAAGGAGTTTCCCAGCGGCCTGTCGGCGGACATGCGCGCGAAGTGGGAGCCGGTGTGGTCCGAGACGCCCTTCGGCGCCGTGGTCGCGCACTACCTGCTGGTGGAGGACAGTCCCGTGACGCCTTACAAGGGCGAGGGATTTCTGAGGACTTCGATCTCAGAGCCGGTGTCGCCGCGTGCGGATTACTGGTTGTTGAAACGACTGTGTCATCTGGCGAGCTGCTTCCTCGTGCTGACCGACGGCTCGAAGGTCTTCTACAACGCGCGCTATCTGATTCCCGACGCCACGCGGGCGGTGCTGTGGGCGATTGCGGGGACGATCAAGCGGGAACCATCCGCCGCGGACATGGCGGCGTTCCAACGCGCCGCGCAGTGGCACGGCCAGCACTTCGATCTGAGCCGCGTCCGGTTTTGAACCGCTGCTTTCACACGTGCGGTAGTCTGGCACGATAAGGCTAAGGAGATAGACAAGTAGATCATTATCTAGGTGGCTATCTGAGCGCGCCTACCTGCTCAAAGTGGCGCGACCGGGCACTACGCACCGTGGCGCTGATTTCAGACCTGCCCCATCAGCCCGAAAGCCTTCGGGTATCCGTTTATAGCGTCGTGGCTGCGCTTCTGAGAGCGCGGGGGATCTTCCGAGGCGACGAGTGCCTTCTTGACCAAGCCCGTTCCACCGCGCTCTCACGAGCGCAGTTACGCTAGACAGATACGCTTTCGGGGCTGAGCGTTGGAATGACACAGCCCCAGCGGATTTGGAAATCCGCGATATTCACCACGTTTCACGTGGCAAGGGTTTGGCCCCCGCTACGCGCGTTCGCGATCTTGGTGCGTGCGCCTGGTTGCGCCCCGGTCGCCCTTCGCCAGACGGCGCGCGGATCCGCCTTCGCAAAGACAGCCTCGATGGCACAACGGCAGCAACCACTGCGCATCAGTGTGTGTGGTCCGCGCTTCGGTAAGCACGAAGCTTTGCGGGCTGATCAACAATCATAAGGAATGGGCGGGACTGGAACGATCGGGGATTATTGCGGAGTTGTTCAACTCCGCAATAATTCTTCCTCCCTGATCTCACGGGGCAGCGTCGAGAAGCGTGGTGTTTCTTAAACTCGGAGTTTAGAGAACCCCGCACGACCGCAGCTTGCGGCGCATGTGTGCGGCGCAGGATGCGAGCCGAAGTCTCGGTTAATATCAGGACACGTAGCCGAACGCGCCAGCGTTCGGACGCTCTGTCACCTGCTCGCATTCTCCCAAACGCTGGCGCGTCCGGCTACGCGTCCGACACTTCGGGTCGCGCCTTGTGGCGCGCGTTAGCCCGCCCTTCGGGGCGAGAGGATCTGCGTTGTGCTGGAGGTTTCCGTAATGCGTTCAGGTGGCCGGCTCATCGCCCCGTCGTTTGCAGCCGCCACTTAAGCCACGCGTAGATGCTGGCGCCGATTTGTTTGTAGCCGGTGGTGTTCGGGTGAACGCCGTTGTTGTCGGGATAGCCGTCCACAGGATCGAGATTCAGCTCGGTCGGCACAATGAAGATGCGCTGCGATTCTTTGCCGGCGAAACGTTCGAGTTGCCGCTCGACGAGGCGGTGCTGGATGCGTTTCCAGCCCCAGCGATGATACTTGCCCTTGTAGTTGGCTTCGAAGCCCGACTCGCGCGCGTTCGGCGGCGTGGTGAGACAGACGCCGAGGTCGCTGGCGGGCACGGCCTGTCGGAACGCGGCCAGCAGCGTGTCAGCCTCCTTGAACATGCCGTCAATGGTCGCATCCATCGCCTTCGGGTCGTCCGGCTTGGCCCCGAAACAATCGTTGATGCCGAGCAGGAAGGTCACGATATCGGGCCGCTGGCCGTTGCAGGATTCCTTGAAGTAGCGCGGCAGGTCGAGCGCGGGCTTGCCGTCGGCGCCGGGGAACACGAACGGGCTGCTGATCTTCCGCTTCTCCGGCTCCGGCTTCGGCTCATAGCGCGAGGCGAACGCCTTCCACGTCCAGCCGCCGTAGCCCTCGTGCGCAATGCCCTTGACCGTGCTGGCGGGCTTGCGCGTGCCGAGCAGTGTCCACGACGGATTGTCCGGCAGCGAGAGCAGGCGCGCGACTTCCGTCGGATAAGCTGACGCGGCGGTGAGGCTGTCGCCAACGATGAGCACGCGGACGGACTTCCCTTTGCCGGCGTCGCGTCGCACGACGCGCAGCGTGGTCTTGGCTTGTTGAAGAACCTTGCCTGTGGAGTCCACGACGGAAACCGAGATGGCGTGATCGCCCACCGCAGCATCCGTCGGGGTGACGGTCCATCGCCGCGCCTCGCACTTTCCGATGTCGCACCGCACGGTGAAGCGATACTGCTCCGGCGTTTCCGTTAGCACGACATTATCATAATAGACGCTCGTTTCGACGCCGGGCACCGCGTAGAAGACCGGCGGCAGCGTCAGGCGCAGAGAATCGCCGGCTTGAATCCCAAGATGGCCGACGACGGCAAGAAGAAGGATCGAATAGACTCGCTTGTTCATTACGGTAGCTCCTCGATGATGATGTCCTTATACCATGCCTCGCTGGGCGGGCCGCCGTGGATTTGGAGGCCGATGATGCCGTGCTGCGGAATGGCGTCATCCGGCTCGGTGTAATCCACCGTCTGCAGGCCGTTGATCGCGAGCCGGATGCGCTTGCCCTCGCAACGGATGACGTAGTCGTTCCAGTCGTCGCGCTTGAGCACTTTGTTGAGCGCCTCCATGTCCGACTTGGCGAGCACCTTGCGCCGACGCGACTCGTCGTAGAGACAGCCCCACCAAGCCGGGTCGGCCATGTCGGCCTGGTAGCCGCAGACCTCGTGATGGTTGGGGACGCGCTGGCTGCGAATCTGGACGCCTGCGTTGGCCTTTGGGCCGCCGAGCAGCTTGAACTTCAGCCGCAGGACGAAGTTGGTGTAAGGCCGCGTCGTGCACAGGAACTCGTTGCGCGGCACCTTCTCCTTCATCGAGCCGCCGACGATCGCGCCGTCCTCGATGCGGAAGCTCTTGGCGGTGTCTCCTTCCCATCCGGCGAACGTCTTGCCGTCGAAGAGCGAAACAGATTTTCCGGATTCTGCGGCGTGGAGCAACGACGACGCCAGAAGGACGGCTACCGTGGCAATCGCACGCGTGCTGTAGCGGCGGTCTATGACCGCCGCATGTTGTGGATCACTGGCGGAGCGGCGGTTTGAAACCGCCGTTCCCTGGCGGCGGTCATAGACCGCCGCTACAGAAGTCACATTGAAGGGTTGTTCCTCAATCATAGTCGTTCCCGTTTCGTTCTTGGTTTCTTCGCCTGCACCATGTCTTTGCCAGCAGTTTCGAGCGCCTGCAATTGACGTGTCTTGTTGTTGTCGGTCACAGCGGCGAGGTCCCAGACGGTGAATTGCAGCCATTGGAGGTATCGCTCCAGATTGGCGAGCGCGCTTGCCGTGCCCGCGCCGGAGCCGCCGCCGGCCGCGATGCCGATGGCGCGCTTGTCTTTGAGCACGGACTGCTCGTGGTTGAAAACTTCACACCGCCGCCAGCGGTCGAGGAATGTCTTCGCGTCCTCGCTGAGGTCGCCGAAATAGACCGGCGTGGCAAACACCACCGCATCGGCCGTGTTGATGTTGTCCCGCACCGCGTTGAAATCGTCGTCCTGTCCGCACCGGCCCTCCTCGCGGCATCGTCCCCAGCCGCGGCCGCACGGCTTGCAGACGCAAAGGTTCAAGTCGGTGAGGTTCACCAATTCCGTCTCCGCGCCCGCCTCCTGCGCGCCGCTGAGCGCGGCCATGGCCAACTGGTAGGTAAGACCGTCCTTGTTCGGGCTGCTCTGGATCGCGATGACTTTCATGGCTCGGTTCCTTTCATCGTCGTGCGATGGCGGACAGGATAAGCCAGCACCCGCCCGCCGCCAAGCCTGGATGCACGATCCCGCGCCACGACAATGGCAGATCATCTCACACAACAAAACAGCCATCCGGCTCGCGCCGAATGGCCGTCTCGCTAATCTGAGGCACGAGGCTACTGAGCCGTCCGACGCCGACGACTGAAGGCCACACAGGCAAAGCCCGCGCCCAGCAACATCGCGCTGGCGGGTTCGGGTATCATGATGGGGTCGCTCATGGCGCCGAGGTCTTCCCAGGTCGCGTTAGCGTCGTAAGTCTTGGGGACTCCATTCAGGTCTTGGTTGAATGCGTTGTCCTGGGTCGAGGTCGCAACCACATAAGCAACCATGCTTCGTTCATTGATATCAACGCCCGTCAGCGCCTTGACGTCCAGAACCAGATTCGTGAAGGGCAGGGAGAAGGTCACAAACCAATCCGTGTAGCCATCACCGTCCAAGTCGGTGTCGGTCACGGGCGGGTCAATCGCGGCGCTCACGTTGGTGAAATAAAAGTTGCTGGCGGTCCAAGCGAAGGTTTCGTAGGCGGTATTGGCGATGGTGGTGGTGCTGGGCCCGGTGTTTAACCCGGGGCCTGCGTCCCAAATCGCGTTTGCCTGGGTGTTTCTGGAAGAAGTCATGAAAACGTCCAGCGACCCGTTCAAATCAACATCCATGCCGATGACCAGCACCTTGTCCCACCCGCCAAAATTGGGCTGTCTGTCCGCCCCAACACGGATGCGGTAAGCAATCTCGCCGTCCAACAAGCTCGGCGTGCTATTCGGGTCGTTGAACGCCGTGTAGAACGCGGGATTCGCCGGCGTGCCGACGATATCGGCCTCTGGATGCCCCGTCTGTTGGTCGTCCAAGTAGTCGAACTGGTTGGTGCTCGAGTAGGCGGGGACTCTCCACCACGCCGTCGTCGTCGGGCTGGTTACCATGACCTCGGCAGCATTCGACGTCCATCCAATGGACGCCGCCAACACCGCCAGCACGGATATTCTCCATGGCCTCT
>Ga0194112_10011783_pt1 | contig 10779 bp, 6 predicted proteins | sample TA2MahC400mmetaG_FD_146191 | JGI IMG/M metagenome (GOLD analysis project Ga0194112, IMG submission 146191) | Freshwater microbial communities from Lake Tanganyika, Tanzania - TA2015016 Mahale Deep Cast 400m | ecosystem: Environmental > Aquatic > Freshwater > Lake | place: Tanzania: Lake...
CCCGGATGCAAGGCGACGAAGGGGGCGCTGGACTCGTGTCCGCGCCCCCTTCGGCAACGCCGCAGGCGGGGCGGGATCCCGCGCGATCCGGCCGGCCTGGTGCGCGTCGCACCCCCGCAACCGCAAGGGCTCCAGCGTCCACCAGCCACTCCGCGCCCCGCCGACCGGACGGTGACACTACCGCAAGGAAGAGGCGTCGGCCCTCCCCGAATCGGCGGAACGGGAGGAGGGAGACGGGGGCCGAGGTGGAACCGGAGAGCGACTCCCCCGCGCCCCGCGGCGGATCAGGGGGCGGGGGCGGGATACGCGGCCGGCACGCGGCGCTTGAGGTCGAGGATGGCGCGCATGAGCCACTCCGTGCCGCGGCTGCCGCCCGGGCCCGACAGCCCGGTGCCGGACCCGAGGTCCCGGCCGATGCGGAGGGCCTGCTCGCAGAGCGAGAGCGCCTTGCGGAGATCCCCGGCCAGCTCGGCTCGGCGCGCCAGGCGCAGCAGCGCGTTGGCGTCCTGCACGGCGCCCCCGGGCGGCCGCTCGACGATCGCCGTCCACACGCGGTACGCCGTCTCCGCGTCGCCGCGCCGTTCCATGATCTCGGCCAGCTCGAACGCGGCCTGCTGGTTGATCGCCTCGCCGACGGAGAGCCGCGCGACCGCCGCGCCGGCGTCGCCCGCCGCGGCCTCCGCCCGCCCGGCGGCGGCGCGGACGCGCGATCGCAGGTAGAGCAGGACCGGCGACGCGGCCGACGCGAGGAGCGCCTCGAGTTCGTCGCCGAGGCCCATCGTCATCCAGTCGTCCGCCACGGAGTCGGCCTCGCCGGCCGAGAGGCGTTCCAGGTCCGCCGGTCGCAGGCTTCCACGCACCGCGTCCGCCGCGCCGGTCTCCCGCGCGAGCCGGGTCCAGAACACCAGCTCCGCGCCGCGCGTCGCCTTGTCGCGCCCGCCCGCCAGCCGGCGGACCGCCGTTCCGGCCGACGCCTCCAGCCCGCCGCGCCGCACCGCCGCGGCGGCGAGCCGGACGAAGGCCTCGTCCTGCGTCAGCGTCCATCCGCGGATTGCCACGTCCGGCACGTCCTCGTACCACCACAACAGCAGCAGCACCTCGCAGATCCGCCCGAGGAGCGCCGCGTCGGGAATCCGGCCGGCGACCTCGGCGAGCAGCGCGCGGACCTTCCGCCGCGCCGCGCCGGAGGCCTCGTCCGCGATCTCCGCGGCCAGGTCCCGCGCGGGCACCGCCCCCAGCAGCACCGCGAGCGCCCGGGGCACGTTCTCCTGCTGGCCCGCGGTGTCGGCCATCGCGGCGATCACGCGGATCGTCGACGCCCCGTGCAGGGCGACGAACGAGTCCCACGCGCCGCGCGTCGCCGGATCGCCGAACGAGCCCAGCAGCGGGGCCACGTCCTTCGCCTCCACGCCGGCCGCCGTCCAGCGCAGCCGGTCCCACTCCCGCGCGGCCCGGGCGGCCTCGCCGCGGGGCGCCTCGACCGCGATCCTCCGCAGGTCCGCGGGGGCGGGCGCGGCGCAGGCGGCGTGCGCGACCAGCGCGCAGGCGGCGAGGATCCGGGCGTCACGGGGCGGCACGCGCGGCCTCCCCGGGCGCGGCGGCGCCTGTCTGCAGCGTGCGGACCAGTTCGGCCACGGCGCGGTCGACGCGGTCCTCGAGCGCCCTCGGTTCGATCGGAACCTCGTGGACGAACGGCGCGCCCCCCGGCGAGACTCCCTCGATGCGGACCGGCGCGGCCTCGTCGAGGCTGTCGAGCAGGATGCCCTCCCGCACGTCCGAGGGCTTCAGCGTCCGCGATCCCATCGTCGCGCGCAGGTCGCGGCACAGCGTGTACTGGTCCGCCTCCGGCAGCAGGATCCGGTAATCGACGCGGCCCGACCACACCAGCGGCGCCGGTCCGCCCGCGGGCGGCACGACGAAGAGCGCCGCCTGGTCGCGCTGCCGCAGGCACAGCCGCAGCGGGCGCCCGGGCGGGTCGGCCTCGATCGACGCCAGCTCCGCCCCGCCGGCGAGGCGCACGCTCAGCCGCCGCGCCTCGGCGCTGAAGTGGACCGTCAGCGAGCCGCCGCCCGGGCCGTCGAACGGCAGCGCGACGCCGGCCGGCTGCGTGCCGAGCCGCGCCGTGACGTCCGCGATCGACAGCGCGCCCAGCGTCGCGGCGTCGAGGTCGAAGCCGACGGACTCGCGGACTTCGAACTTGAACCGGGCCGCGGGCACGAGGACGCGCACCGCCGGCGGCGCCGCGATCCGGCGCACCGGCGGCGGGCCGGCGGCGGGATCCGCCGCGCGCGACGCCGCGGCGCACGCGACCGCGGCCGCCAGGACGGCCCCCGCGGCGCGGCGGGGCGCGATGGTACCGTCAGGGCTCATCCGGGGCCGCCGGCTTCTCCGCGTAGATGTTCATCTCGATCCGCTCGAACGACGACAGCGGCCACGCGGCCGTTCCGAAGTTCTCGCTCGCGCCCTGGAGGCGCCCGCCGGCGAGCGACGCGAGGTCCACCGTCACGCTCCCGCCGCCCGGGAACGAGGCGCGCACGTCCCCCGCCTTGCGCCGCGCGCGCACGGCCTTCGCCCCGGCCATCGAGATCTGCGTGATGCGGTCGAGCGGGATCTTCAGTTCCGCGAACGGCGTCTTGACCACCGCCTGCCCGCCCGCGATCTCGAGCAGCGTGCCGGACATCACGTCGCCGTTGGTCAGCACGACCGCGTCGTCCGGCGTGTCCGTCGCGACCTCGGCGCCCTGCGGCACGATGCCGTTCCACTTCGAGACGCGGATCTCGGAGATGCGCAGCTCGCGGCCGCCCTGCGGCATGAAGGTGATGGACTTCCCCCCGCCCTTGAACTCGCGGGTGTCCTTCCACTGCCGGAGCATCCTGCCGTTCAGCAGCAGCACGATGGTGCCCTTCGCGCGGTCGGCCAGCAGCGAGATCCGCGCGGTCCCGCGCTGCTGCGAGCCCTCGGCGAACTCGGCCGACCCGAGGTTCTGCGAGCCGCCCGTCGAGCGCAGGCGGTTGAGGTCGACGCGCTGCCCGCTGATGATGTTGAGCATGTAGGCCTCGCCCTGCGGCTCGTCGGGCTTCTCGTGGAAGAACCAGAAGCTGAAGTAGATCCCCGGCTGCCGCCACTCGACGGTGAAGTCGATCCGCACGGAGTCGGGCATCGTGTCGATCGAGCGGCCGAGGGGGACGGGCACGAGCGGCGAGAGGACGCCGTCCTTCAGCTCCCACATCCGGGTGCGGTCGCCGCCGCGGAGCTTCCATTCGTCGAGGGACTTCGGCCCCTCGTAGAGCACCGACATCGCGCCCGCGCCGGGCCGGATCTCGGCGACCATGCTCCGCTGCAGCGCGAGGGCGCCGGCGGCCGAGGTCGCGAGCACGAGGTTCGTCGGGTCGACCGCGACGATGTCGCCCGCCAGTTCGTCGCCGTTGGTCAGCCGCACGACGCCGGACCCGCGGGCCGGCGCGGCCCCCTCGCGCGCGCCGAGGCGGATCTCGCCGACCGCCTTCGCCGAGAACGCGACCGGCTCGCGGACCTCGGGGTGGCGCCAGAGGACGCGCCCGCCCGCCGCGTCGATCGAGACCAGTTCGCCGCGCAGCCAGTCGCCCTTGAGCAGCGTCAGCCGGTCGCCGCCCGGCTCGAGCGGCGACGACGGGACCGCGGCGGACGTCGCGGTCCCCCCGCCCGCCGCCGACGGCGGCGCCTCGGGCGGACCGACCACGATCGCCGCGGCCGCGAAGCGCGCGGCGGCAAGGACCAGCACTCCGGACACGATCATCCATCGCGGATTCATGCAGGCACTCCTATCGTTCGTAGATCGGCAGGAACCGGTAGTTCAACGCCAGCGACAGCAGGGCGGCGCTCGTGCAGAAGACGCGTCCGTTCGGCCCCGTCCAGCTCCCGTCCGCGCCCTGGCTCTCGACCAGCCGCGCCAGGTTGCGCGTGTTCCACGCCCGCCAGAGCTGCATGTCGGCGTGGAAGTAGGCCTGGGCGGCGTAGTAGAGGTAGTAGAAGAAGTAGCCGCCGGCGTCCTGCTCGCCGCCGTTGACCAGCGCGCGGAAGGTCTTCTTGAACAGGCGCGACTCCTTCTCGCGGGCGAGCGCGGCGACGGTGACGGCGATGGCGTTGCGCGCGCTGCTCCCGCCGCCCTCGTTGCCGGTGTAGCCGATGTTGCCGTCCGCCGCCTGGCACTCCTGGTAGAACTCGAGGGCCTGCAGCAGCGCGCGGTCGGGGACCGAGATGCCGGCGTTGCGCACGGCGACGAGCGCGACGAACTGCGCGCCGCTGACGGTCGTGTCGGCGTCGCGCGACTCGGGCGAGTAGCGCCACGCGTGCGTCGGGTTCATCGCCTGCGAGGTGAGGATCAGGTCCGCCGCCTTCTTGAGCGCCGGGCCCAGGCGCGGGTCGGGCACCATGCCGTAGGCCTCGGCCAGCGCGAGCGTCGCGAAGCCGTGGTGGTACATCGACGAGCCGATGTAGCCGTTGTCCGACCGCTGCGCGCCGAGGATGTGGCTCAGGCCCCGGCTGATCGCGGCGGCCCAGGGCCCGTGCACGGGATCGTCGCCGTGGGCGAGCATCGCGAGCACCGCGAGGCCGACCACCCCGGGACCGCCCTCGCCGGTGCGGTCGTCCCACGTGCCCGCCGCGGCCTGGGTCCGGGCGAGGAACTGCAGGCCGCGCACGTAGACGGCGTCGATCTCCGGCGGGATCGGGTCGCCGTGGATCGCGCCGAAGCCCTGCGCCCCCGCCGCGCCCGGAAGGGCGGCGGCCAGCGCGACGGCGAGCGCGGCGAGACGGCTAGCGCGGATTCTCGATCGCATGGAAGTACCCCTGCATCGCATCGCGGAACTCCTCGGGCAGGCGCGAGGCGTCGGGACCCGCGCCGCGGCCGGTCGTGCGCTCCTCGCCGGCGCCGCCCTGGCCGGGGCCGGTCTGCGACGAATTCGCGCGGGACGTCGTCCCGCCGGCCAGGCTGCCCCCGCCCTGCTGCCCCTGCATCATCTGCATCATCCTCGCGAGAGCCTCCATCGCCTCCGGCGACGACTCGCCGCCGGACTGCCCCTTCGATCCCGCCTCGAGCGCCTCGGCGATCGCCTCGATGATCCCCGTCTGGATCGCCACGGCCTCGGCGTCGGTCTGCGGCCCGCGCAGCGTCGCCTGCGAGACGACCATCTCGTGCTCGATCGCCTCCATGAACCGGCGGACGTTCTCCTGCTTCACGCGCTCGTTGAGCTTGCGAAGGTCGCCCTCGATCTCGTTCTGCCGGTCGGCGAGCCGCCCGGCGTCCTCGCGGTGGCGCTCGTTGCCCTCGCGCACCGCGTCCACCTCGCGCGTGGCCTCGCGCAGGCTCTCCTGGCGGACGCGCGCGCGCATCAGGCCGAACAGGACCTCCGGGTCGACCTGCGGCTGCTGGCCGCCGCCCCCGCCGCCGCCCCCGCCGCCGTCCTCCGGCGGCTTCAGGCGCTCGGCCCACGCCGTGAAGCGCCCCTCGAGGTCCCGGCACGCGGCGATGGACTTGCCTGCGAGGTTCCCGGCGACCAGCCCGCCGACATCGTTCAGCCGCGCGACGACGTCCGGCTCGGCCATCTCCCCGCGGATCTCGTCGTAGACGGCCTTCCGCGTCCGGTTGAAGAACCCCGCGAGGTCGTCGCGGATGGCCGCCGCGTCGCGCGCGTTCTGCCGCTGCACGCTGGTCAGCCGCCCGGCCTCCCGGACGGTCTCCGGCGGGAGGTCGTCCGGCAGCAGGCCCGCGCTCGACGCGAGCCCCGCCTCGATCGCGGCCGCCATCTCGTCCTGCTTCCGCGCCGCCTCGCGCAGGCGGTTGATGAAGTTCCGCGCCGCGAGGTTCTCGGCCGACTCGTTGGCCTCGCGCGCCATCTCGCCGAGCTGCCGGAGGATGTCCTTCTGCCGCGCGACGGCCTCCTGCACCGATTCGCGCCGCTGCGGGGCGGCCCGGCTGCGCTGCGCGGACTGCATCGAGTCCGCCGCCTGCGGCATCGCGCCGGAGGCGAGGCGCTCCATCTTCTCCGCGAGCGAGGCCCAGTCCATCACCTCCGCCTCCTGCAGGTCCCGGTTCCGCAGCGCCTCGCGGGCGAGCGAGGCCATCTCGCGCGACAGCTCCGCGAGGTGCCGGGCATCCGACCGCTCGCCGCGCTCGGTCTCGCCGAGCTCCGCCGCGGACTTCTCCGCCGCGAGCTGCTCGTCGGGGCGCTCGCCGACCTCGGTATTGCGCGCGAGCAGCGCCTCCTCCTCGCGCCGGATCTCCTCCAGCCGCGCCTGCACCGCCTGCGCCCGCTCCTCGAGCAGCTTCGCGTGCTTCGCGCGGCTGAGGACGTAGATGCGGTAGACGGGCGACTGCGACGGCGCGCGCCCGGGCTTGTAGTCCAGCGCGCAGGCCCACAGCTCGACGGTCGTGTCGCCCGGCACGCCGCGCGCGACGGGCGAGAACCGGAAGGCGCCGTCGACCTCCGCGCGGTCCGGCGCGCCCTCGGCGAGCGACTCGCCCCGCTCGAGGGCCAGGCCGCGCGCCCGGCCGTCGTCGACGACGCGCCACGCCGCCCAGAGCCGCTCGAGGCCGAAGTCGTCGAGCGCCTTCACCTTCAGCTCCACCGTCTCGTCCTCGAGCATCGCGACCGACCCGCCCAGCCCCTCGCACTTGAGCGACGGCGCCGCGTCGGGCTCCGCCTCCACCTTCAGCCGGTACGGCGCCGCGGCCTCGAGCCGGTGCACGTCGCGCCACGCCAGCGACAGCGCGCCGGGCGGGTCGTTCGACGCCGCCAGACCGGCCAGCCCGTCGAGCGCCGCCCGCGGCGTGCGGAACACCGCGCCGGTGACGGCCAGCGGCACCGGGCGCTCCCCGCGCATCGTCGCCGCCGCGAGGTCGCGCGTCGCGCGGCCCTCCAGCTCCACCTCGCTGCCCTCCGTCACGCGCAGGAGCCCGGCCTGCACCGGCGTCTCCACCGGCGGGCGCCGCAGGTAGTCCGGCAGGTGGACCCGCGCGCCGAGCGCCAGCAGCCCCGGACGGTGCTCGGGCAGGATCCGCATCGACCGCGACACGTCGCCGATGCGGAGGACGAGGTCGTCGGGCTGCGTCTGGCCCGGTACGCGGAACACCGCGCGGCCGCCGGCCACCTTCGCCTCGATCCGCGGCTGGCGCCCGACGCGGCACGCCGCCCGCTCCGGCCGCCAGCGCGAGCCGCTGCGCACCGCGCAGGCGATCTCGAACGGCTCGCCGTGCGCGACGACCAGCTCGGAGGGCATGTCCTCGATCCGCACGAACGTGAAGCGCTCCACCGGGGCGAGCGGACGGATCCACCGCAGCAGCGCGTTGCGCCCGGCCTGCGGGAAGTGCCAGACCACCGTCGCCACCGCCGCCAGCAGCAGCAGGCCCGCCGTCGCGACCCGGCGGGCGGACCGCGTCGCCACCGCGCGGGTGAAGTCGTAGGCCGTCGCCTCGCGCGCCACCTGCGCCACCGCCGCGCGCCGCAGCGCGGGCGAGCCCAGCCCGGGATGCTCCCCCCCCTCGGCCAGCTCGACCGCGCCGAGGAGGCGGTCGCCGAGCTTCGGGAAGCGACGCTGGATCATCCGCGAGAGCGCCCGGTCGTTCCGCCGCCCCCAGATCCACCGCCGGCCCCAGTACGCCGCCGAGAACGCCAGCCCCGCCAGCCCCGCCAGCGCCAGCCCCAGCCGGACCGGCCCCGGCGTGTCCCCCAGCCGGTCGAACGCGAAGACCAGCCCGAACGCCCCCAGCAGCCCGCACAGCGCCGCGGCGACGGCGATCACCGTCTCCACGCGCCGCAGCCGCGCCTCGAACGCGCCGATGCGCGTCCGGAGCTCGGGCGGGAGCTGAAGGCGGTCCTGGGAGGGAGGGTTCAAGGTTTCAGGTGTTAGGAGAAGATGTCCAAGGTTCCAAGTTTCAAGCTGGGTTCTGGGCTCTGGGTGCTGGGTTCTGGGTGCTGGGCTCTGGGTGCTGGGCTCTGGGTGCTGGGTGCTGGGCTCTGGGTGCTGGGTGCTGGGCTCTGGGTGCTGGGTGCTGGGTGCTGGGCTCTGGGTGCTGGGTGCTGGGTGCTGGGTTCTGGGTGCTGGGTGCTGGGCTCTCCGCTCTCCGCTCTTCGCTCTGCGCTCTTCTCTCTTCGCTCCGGCTTGGTTGTTGGCTGTTGGCTGTTGGATGTTGGTTGTTGACGTCCTCGTTCGATGTTCGATGTTCGGCGTTCGATGTTCGGCGTTCTCCTAGATCTTACCCGCGAGCTTCCTCCCGCACCAGTACAGGGCGAGCAGGCCGACGATCCCCGCGCCCCACGCGGCGCTGCACCAGAGGCGGAAGCGCTCCTCGACCGGCTCGGGCTCGGGGAGGATGCGGATCTGCTCGAGCACGGAGGCGAGGCCGGCGGCCGGGACGCACCGACCGCCGGTGATGGAGGCGATCTCGCGGAGGACGTCGGACCGGGCCGGCCGGCCGACGCGCTCGCGGACCGTCCGCGCGACGTCGAGCGTCGCCTCGACCTCGCGGCCGGTCTCGGCGCAGCGCACCGCGACCTTGTGCGGTCCCCCGTCGCGCGCGACGAACATCCCGCGGAACGTGCCCCACCCTCCCGGCTCGGGCGCGAGGGTGATCGCGGTCTCGCCGCCGCCGGGCGCGACGATGCGTGCGCCGACCGTCCCCTGCTCGAGCGGCAGCCCGACCCCGTCGAAGGCCGTCGCGTGGATCGCCACGCGGTCCCCCGCCGCCGGCGACTCGGGGCTGAAGAAGAAGCGGATGCCCTCGGCGTGCGCGAGGTGCCGCCGGTGCGCCATCCAGCGCGCCACCTGGCCCCAGAAGCGGTAGTGGTAGGTGTCCTCGACGCCCCGCCGCCACCGCCACGCGCTGTCGGTGCCCATGAAGAGCACCTTCCCGTTGCCGGCCTCGCGCGTGACGAGCAGCGGGATCCGCCCGTGCTCGTTGCGCGCCTCGGCATGCACCGCCAGCACGTCGCCGCCCGGGCGCGCGCGCAGCACCGGCGCGTACCAGTGGAACCCCGGCAGCCCGCGCCACAGGGCCTCGTTCTGCTCCGGCGTCGCGGCGAGCAGCGTCAGCAGGTGCTCGCGCCCGCGCGTGGTCAGCACCGGGCGCGACTCGATGGCCGATCCGAACCCTTCCGGCGCGACGGCGTCGAGCGCGACGGGCATCAGGTCGCCGAGCGGCGAGGCCGGGAGCGACGCCTGGTGCCCCATCCGGCCGGGCAGGAAGACGAGCCCGCTGCCCTGCTGCTCCACGAGCCCCCGGATCTGCGCCGCCTGGTCCTCCGTCAGCTGCCCCGGCTTCACGCCGACGTCGCCGAGGAAGACCACGTCGAACGACGACAGCTCCTGCCGCGTCGCCGGGAACGCGGGCAGGTAGTCCCGCCCGCCGCCGGGACCGAGCGACGGATGCAGCAGCAGGCAGCGCACGTCCGCGCCGGGGTCGCGCGCGAGCGCGTTGCGGAGGTAGCGGTATTCCCAGCGCGGCAGCGTGTCGATCACCAGCACGTGCAGCACCTCGCGCCGCAGCGCCATGCGGAACTCGCGCGCGTTGTTCGCCGGCTGCGTCTCGTCGCCCTCCACCGGGATCCGCACCGCCAGCCGCGCCTCGCCCTCGGTGTCGGGGTCGAACGCGATCGATTCCTGCACGAGCGCCATCGCGGGGATCACGAGCGGCTTGCGCGCCACGACGCGGCCGTCGCGCTCGAGCACGGCCTCGGTCCGCACCTCGCGCGGCAGCCGGCTCTGCACCGTGAACGGGATCGCGATCGTCTCCTCGACCAGGCCGTAGGCCGGCGCCGCGACGGAGGCCAGCTCGAGGTCCGGCAGGAACCGGTCGCTTCCCGCCACGACCGTCCACACCGGCACGCCGCGCATCCGCAGCCGCGTCGCCGCCGCGACGGGCGGCGCGCCCGCGTTCCAGTCGCCGTCGGAGATCAGCAGCGCGGCGCGGACGGAGCCGCCCGCCTTCGCGACGCCCTCGAGCGCCGCGTTGAGGTCCGTGCCGGGATCCGCGTCCGCCGCCGCGTCCGCCGGCGGGGCGCAGACGTCGCCCACGACGACGTCGTAGGCCGTCTCCAGCGGCGTCCAGAACTTGCGCGCCCGCTCGGCCGCCAGCCACTCCGCGCGGGTGACCGCCGCGCCGCCGCCCGCCGCGACGTCGCGCGTCGCCATGCTGCCGGAGGCGTCGCAGAGCACCGCGACGCGCATCCGCTCCTCGCGACGGATCCGGCGGACCCGCTCGGGCTTGAGCAGCGTGAGCGCCAGCAGCAGCAGGATGACCACCCGCAGCGCCTCGAGCGCCGCCATCGCACGGCCGCCGGCCCGCCGCGCGTGCTCGCGCGCGAGCCACGCGCCGGCCACCAGCGCCGCCACCGCCACCGCGACGCGCCACCACGCCGGGTCGAAGCTCCAGAAGGTCTCCGTCACGACGGAACCTCCCCGCGACCCGCCGACGGACGCGGCGCGTGCTCGCCGACGAGCAGCACCCCCTCCGCCAGCAGGAAGAGCATCGCCACGATCAGCAGCAGCGGCCACAGCTCGCTCTGCACCGCCGGCGCCGAGCCGCGCCCGGCAAGGTCGGCGACGATGTCGACGCGGACCGGCGCGAAGAGCGCCCGCACGCGGGCCTCGTCCACCCTCTCGGGATCGTCCTCCGCGGCCGGACGGTTCAGCGCGACCCGGCGCGCGCCGCAACGGTACACGCCCGCCGCCACCGCCGCGTCGGACCCGCCCCCGCCCTCGACCGACTCCCACCGCTCGTCCGCCGACGCGGGCCGCCACGCG
>Ga0194112_10011784_pt1 | contig 10777 bp, 2 predicted proteins | sample TA2MahC400mmetaG_FD_146191 | JGI IMG/M metagenome (GOLD analysis project Ga0194112, IMG submission 146191) | Freshwater microbial communities from Lake Tanganyika, Tanzania - TA2015016 Mahale Deep Cast 400m | ecosystem: Environmental > Aquatic > Freshwater > Lake | place: Tanzania: Lake...
CCGGCAACTCGCCGACGAGACGCTGGTAACGTGCCGTCACATCGTGCAGATTGCTCAACTCCGTAATATAGTTCGACTGCGCAAGCGCCACGCGAGCGCTGATCTGCTCGAGATCGACTCCCGCTCCAACCCCTGCACCAACACGATTGCTGACCTGATTGAAAATATCCAGATGGTAATCGTAATTAGTCTTTGCAAGGCGCACCATCTCGCGATAGCGCAAGATATCGGCGTAGGCCCTGTAGCTTTCGAGCCCGACGTTTTCAATGGAGTCCATGAACTCGAAATACCTTGCCTGCCCCGAATGCTTCAGCCGGCAGACCTGATTGCAGGTATAAAACCCGTCAAAAAGCATCTGCGTCATCTCGAGACGTACGCCCTTGCGCCAGTATTCCTTATCGGTCACATCGTCGCCGTAAATCCACTCGCGGCCGATCCCTGCCGAAGCATCGACCTTCGGCCAGTATCCCCCGTTGTAGACGCCCTGCTCCTCGTACACATCGCGGAACGCATGGAACCTTGCCTTGACCTCCGGATTCGTGTTGATCGCCTTCTCAACCGCCTCTCGCACAGTAACCGGCCCGGCAAATGCCGTCGGAGCCCCAAGGGAGAGCAGCAATATCGCCGCCGACAGGGTTTTCAGGTTTTTCCTGGTTGTATGCTTCATAAGCTTGAATGAGTTTGTTTGTAAGTAATCGTTTTAAATTCCGCCTACCCCCTACACGATGGAATCAACAATCTCTTTTTGAACATAAACCTTGATCGTTGAATCATTTGTATTGCTGTATTCGTCAAAACTGCCAGCCGGAGAATCTTTACTCCAGCCGTTTGATGCCTCAAACTTAACGGAATCACCACTGTCACCAAGAATATACAGATCATGTGTCGATGAATCGGTCATTGCACGAACATCCTGCCAGGTAATATTTTCAAGAATGTGATCGCCACTGACCGTCAAGTCAATTCTCTCGATATTGAAAATAGATCTGTCCGTATCAAAATCAATCCCCTCTCCCTTACGCAGTACCAGCGTATCTTCACCTGCAAGCCCGTCATAGCTTCTGGTATTGGCAACATCAGCCATTCCGTCGTACAGCAGGGTATCGTCGGTGGTCGTCGACACCTTCTCCGATATGTCGAGGGTGAAAACGGCCGTTTGTGTTAAAGCACTTGAATCAACAGTCGTATATCCCGTTGCCGTATCGACGGTATATGCCGTTGCGGTTACTGAACCTGTACGAGCCGACTGCACCACGAAAAGATTGTTGACATCGAAATTGCCGGCTGAGTCGTATGCAGGAATACCGGTAATCGTGTAGGTATCGGTACCTGAATTATAGCTCGCAGCAACATCATTGCCTGCCTTGTCATAAAACGATGCGTTGGCGCCTATACCTGTAAAAGTGAGCGTTGCCGTTTCCGAACCATCCTGATCATCAAGAATCAGATTGAGGTTGAGCGGAATATGCGCACCTTCCGTGCCGAACGTCTTGGTCGGCTTGAAAAAGTCCGATTTGACCGCATCAGCAACAGGAGCCACCTTGAGCTCAAATGGCACGGAGGTCTTTTCAAGCAGAGTCAACTCACTCTCCCTGCTGTACACCGTCAACTCCATACCGCTCACATCGCCGCTCACATGCAGAGGGGGCTTGACCGCTATATATGCTGGCAGGGTGCCCGAATTCAGAGGAACAGCCCAGGTATTGCCTGTTCCGTCATCGCCGACATTGAGCGCCAATACCGCCGCAGCGCTGCTTGCGCCGTAATAGACCAGATAGCCATCCGGCACGTTTTCTACCAGGGCACTCACCACCTTTTCGGAACCATCCGTATCGACAATACCTGTACCGCTGATAACAAGCTGAATCAGAGCGTCGTCTTCCGAACCCGAAGCGGTTACCTTTCCGAGATCATAACCGTCATTAACCGGCGTAATATCGAACGTTGCCGAACTGCTGTTTGTCAACGTAACCGTAGAGCCTGTCTCCTGACTCAGGGCATATGCAGTCACCGTAACAGTGCCTGAAGCATGAAGAACCGGAGTATAGGAGAAAGAAAGAGTATCGGTATCGTCAACCGGCGTAATGACATAATAGGTTCCAGCGGGCACTCCTGTCGCGGGAGAAGCCGTAAAGATCGTCGGCGTGATTTCGGCACCACCATAGAACAACTTCCCGCCGGAAGAAGGCGTCATGGCTGACGTATCGAGTTTCAGATAGACCTTTCCGTCAACAATAGCTGTATGGTCTGTAACAAGAGGATCGGGGTACACCGGTTGATTATCGGCGCTGTTGCTGAAGGTAATGGTAAAGGGTTCACTGGTATCCTCAATCACAGAAGGAGCATCAATGTTTATGGTAGTCGCATCGGTTACCGGAGCGATGACAAGCGGTGTGCTCGTTGCCACTGCGTTCTTCTGGTTACTGCCAGGAGCATAGGTGGTAATGGTCATCTCCAGTGTTATCGGAGCGCTGTTATTGCTGTTGTCGTGCAACGGCGTCGTCAGGTTAACCTTGGAGAGCATATCCTGCAGCGTTGCTGTAACGCCGTTGCCTGAAATCGAATAGACTGTCTCGCCACCTAGGGTGAACTTTTCGACCGTATAACCGCTGCCGGATTCGGCGGCAACCACCGAACCGTCAGGCAGACCGGCAAGCGTAACGGTAAAGGCACCGGCCTCTTTCATCGTCGGTGTTTTTACAAGGTCGCTGAGCGGCGCAGGCGTATCTTCGACCGGCGAGAAGCTTGCGTCGATATTCCAGTCCGAAACTGTTGGCGGTGGAGTTGTCGGACGGCCGCTTTCATCGAAGTCGGCAGCTGCTGCCGGTGTTGTAAGGGTAAATGTTGCCGGTGCATGCTCTACGATCGACGAAGCGAGAGAGGGATCCGTTCCCTGATCCTGACTGTAAGCCGTAATGGTGATCGTCTGGTTCAATCCGGCAAGCTCTGCAGCCGTACCATCGACATTGAAGGTAATATCCTTCATCAGATCGGGAGATCCACCAAACTCCCTGTCATCGTATAAAATCCACCGTCCGGAATTCACATAGGCCGATGTACCCGCATCCCACACATCGCCGGCATAAACGGCTCCTTCTACCGATACCCCATCGGGAACGCCGTCGATCACAAATCTCAGCAGTTTTTCGCTTCCATCATCATCGACTCCATTTGAACCTTCTGAAGGCTGATCAACCTGGGAGACCGTAACCGGAACAGTAAAGCTTGTATAGCCTGTAGCATTGACGGTCTGATAACCGGACCCATCCACGCTCACTGTATGGCGGGAACCAGCAGCAATGGCTCCGAGACTCTCCGTTATGGTATCGGTGAAAGCATTGACCGTCAGGGTGTAATCATTGCAGCAATTAGAAGTTGTACCGGTTTCCGGATCGAAAATGACATAGGTTGCCTTGAAGGTAGAGACCCCGTCAGAATCCGCAACATAGCGCACATAAATATTATCGTAATCTGTTGTGCCATCCAGTTCATAAGCATCAACTCCTCCTATCGTCACCTTATTGATATCGCCAGCCGTGACGGCATGCGCAAGAGTTGTTGTACCAGCCGATCCGTAGTAGAGCGTGAACTCCCGCCCTTCGACTCCATCAGAAATTCCTGCACCGCCTACCTTGAGGTAAACCTTCTGTAACTGTTCATCGTTATCGGGATCGGCAACCGGTCCCTGAACGATGTCGAACGTCACCTTCTTCAGCTCGTCCTCATTGAGCTCCGTTTCAAGAATCATTGTCGATTCAGGAGACGGCGTGACATGAATCGTAAAGTCCTGCAAAGTTCCGGTCAGAACGCTGCCCTCGTTTTCCGAGGTTACCGGTGTTCCCGTAAAAGTGATGTCGCCGCTGAAGTTGTTGGGCACAATAATGTTGACCCCGTCAAGATCCGAGGCTTTCACCACCCATATCCGGTCGGTACCGGAACCGCTGAGATAGGTAGCCCCCTCGATATCGAATTGTGCGTCAAGACCGGTTATCCTGACCGTAAGGGTTTCCGATCCGTCGCTATCGACCATCGTCGAACCGGTAACAGCTGTATTCAACAAAATCCTGTGATTTCCTGTCGTATCAACATCATTTTCCACGAATGTTGGCGTATCAGCTGTCAACGTTGCCGTATCGGCAACTCCGGCAACCTGAACCGGCAGATTGAGCATAACCCCGAAAGGCACGGGAGCGCTTGTGCCATCTATCGACGCACCGCTCACCCTGAGAACAATATCGGCATCGCTGTTCGCCGGCGGAATAATGCCCAGCGGTTTCGATGAATCGAAACCGGTTATGGTAACGCTGCCGTCAACAACAGACAACTCCGATCCATCGTAAACGATTTTTGCTCCCGACGGTATATCGCTGATCGTGATAGTGAACGATTCAGACCCGTCGGTATCGTCGCTCTGCGGATTGATGTAAAGTGGAATCGCCGATGCCGTTGCGCTCGAAGGGTCGAGAGCAGTCGCTGATCCGTCTTCATAACCGCCGGGACTGTATGCCGCAAGCGTTACGATGTCCGGCTTATGGGTCACATCAAAGTACAGCTCGACCTTTCCGGTGATTTTCGTATCGGCATAGGAGGTATCTCCCGGATGGTCCTGATCGAAATCAACCGTCTTTGCCTGTACCACGATTTTCACATCCGTACCGGCAAAATGCGCTACCGGAGTAAAGGTAACGGTATCAAGATACTCGGCTGGAATTTCAACCGGATCTCCTTTGTAGACACGAGTTATCGTATTTGTTCCGTCGGAATAGGTGAAGGTCGATCCGTACAATTTCTTGTACTCGGAACCATCATTATGAAGCGGTTCCAGCAGTGCATAGGTGTATTCGGAACCCTCACCGCCTGCAACAAGATCATCGGCATTGCTCCAGAGCGAATTGAAATCGAATACCGTCGTAGCTCCGTTTGCATCGATGCCGCTCCCGGCTTTTCCGTGGAACGTGAAGGGCACATCTTCATCTGGACTGACCGAAAAAGTAAAGCTTCCATTCATCTGCAGATCCGGGATTCCATCTCCATCGGAATCTGGATCAATGATGCCGTAAACGGGATGCCCGACGGGATTAAGATCATCCGAAACGCCATCCATCCCCGAATCCGCACCGATCACCTCAGCTACCGGAGTAACGGTAATATGTACATCAAGCACGGTCGTCGACTCGACGGAAGTCACCGGTGTGCCGTCAACCGTTGCCGTATCGGAGGTTTTCACCTCTACCTTGACTGCCCCGTCAAGACTGCTGTGTGCCGGCGGCATAATCGTGTAATCCTTGTAATTGGCTACGATAATGGTATAATTGCCCGAACCATCAGGAGTCACTTGCGTTCCTGCATTATCCCTGATCACCCAACCTGCCGGCACATCGTAAACCACAATGGCCGTGATCGTTTCGGTACCGGCATCGCCGCCGGAAACCGGGCCCATATCGGTAACCGCAAGATTGTTCAGGAACTTGATTGCCGTATCCTCAACGCCATCTGTTATATCGCTCGCGGTAACATCTCCTGCTTTCGGCGTCACATAGAGATCGAGCATCACATAATCCTCTTCCATGACAATCAGACCGGTCTCCCCTGTACTGTCCTGGTCAATTGTTGTCAGGGTAACCTTTATATCCTTCAGATCTCCGCTGAAATCTTTCGGAGGCGTCATAGTGATATCCGGCAGTGTCTTATCGTCCGTCAACCGGATGGATATCGTACCGGAAGCGTCGATCGTCGTACCATTAACCACCATCCCTGCCGGCAGATTGCTCAGGACGATATACCGCTGTTCGCTGGCATCGGCCCGCTCTTCCGGATTCAAGAGCGTACTGTTCGATGTGTCGCCGTTATCGACTGCAGTATACTCAAGCAGATCTTTCAGATTGAAGCTGGAATCCTCCTGAACCCACTTGTTCAGTTTGCCATCCTCGACCGTAGTATAGATATACTCATACCCTGTATCGATATCGCTCCTTGTCGGAAGCGGCATCGGATCAAACGAATCGGCGTAGGGGTGCGTATCGGGAACTATTGTGGTATCGGGCGCCGATGCTGTCCACTGCAGATCGACATGGTCTGTCACGGCCCTGACCACGACGGATACCGTCGCTGTCGATGTTTCGGGCGCAACAGGAGACAATGTATCAGTTCCGTTCCAAAGCATCTTTCCGTCTTTATCGACCTCATATTCGCCAACCGACATAGTGACGGTAAAATTCGCATTGGTGTCCGGCGGAGGCAGCACCCGCATGGCTTCGAACTCTGCCCTGGTCATGTATATGGTCGCACTTGCCGACGTAAGCGTAGAGAGATGATCGTTGTCACCGTCGTTGTTTTCGTCAAGATCGGTGATATAGACCGTAATATCCGAACCATTCAGATGCAGAATCGTTGTGCCGTAATAGAGATCCACATTGGCAGGGATACCGCTCAGGGTGATGAGACCGAGCCGTTCCGGGTTATCGTGCTCATCCGGAGTTAATGAAGAACCATCCGTGTCGTCCTTAACCACAGGGACATTGAAACCGAGCGCAACCGGCTGATCCTCCGGAGTAATGACTGAGACGGCATCAGCGGTAACAACGGGCGCATCCGAAACCGGAGTAACCGTCACGTTTACCGTTGTGGTGGTAATAATAACCCCGGCTTCATCGTTATGGACAAATGTAAAGCTGTCGGGCCCGCTGTAATCCGGGTCAGGTGTATAGGTGTAGGTTCCGTCATCATTGAACACGACATCTCCGTGCAATGGCGCAACCGAGCCGCCTGTGCCGTCAGCTTTCGTATTGGTTGATGTTGTATCAGCATTACCGGTGAATGCAGTTACATCGTCATCCTCCGGCGTCGATACGGAGCGGTCAGGCTGCGTTCCGTCAAGTCGCTCGTCGACAATTGTGACCTTGACTGGGGTGGTGATAAAATCATTATCCTGAGGTTCGTATGCCCTGAATGGAAATTCCAGTTGCACCTGCTCCAGATAAATTCCTGTATCCGAATCATACTGAAGAATATCAGGCGTATGATCAAGCGGCTGTTTCAACGTAAACGTATAGGGAGCATGATCTGACGAAGGCTCATATGCGCTTAATTCAACCATAAAGACGATCTGGCTCTCTTCGGGAATACCTGAAGACGGCAGCGTTCCTGTATAGGCAATGATCTTATCTTTCGATGCATTTATGTAATATTTCAGGCTTTCCCCACCTGATGTGAGATCCTTGAATTTGGTCCCGTCTTCCGGATAGGTATCAGAATCACTGACATGATTATCGTGTTGTGCCTGTTCCTGAGCATTCAGATATGTTTCCGGAAAATCTGTAACACTGGTATTAAACCGGACAGAGAGAGTATCTTTCCCTTCAACGATAGTGATATTTTCCGCTGGATGTAAAAGAGTATTATCCGGTTGGCTGCCAGAAGGCAGGTTCTTTTCATAGACAACAACGCCGTTATCAGCAGTAAGCGTGGGCTGTGTGTCCTGAACGATAACGGCGAAGCTGGCTGAAGAACGGTCACCATCAGCATCATCGAGGGTATAGGTAAATAAATCTCTCCTCTGTTCACCGTTTGTATGTTCAGCAAACGGATCCGATATGTACTCGAATTTTCCATCAGAAAAGAGCGACAACTGACCATATCTGGTATCGACCGTTGTCCCTGCAGCACTGCTGCTGAGATCTACCGTAGTCGATACGCCGGATTCATTTGTATAGGTTATCGTCGCAAGTCGTGCTGGAGCATCGGCTCCTGCAAAGTCGTTAGCAAGCACATTTCCATCGATACCGTAATGCAATGGATTGGTCGAGCCGTCGGAATTTATGACTGTTGTCGTATTGTTCCATTCAAAAGTCTTCGAAATATCGCCGCCTTCGACAACATGGAATGTCGGCACTGCCGGAAAATCTGTCAGTGCATTTGAATCGTTGACGGCTATCGGCACGTCGTCCTGAACCGTGATCAGCAGGCTGCCGCTGCCGGCTGTCGCATGGTCGCCGTCTTCGTCGTACCTGACGATCACGCCGGAGAGGTCGAGGTCAAGCAGACCTTCGGTGTTCCCGTCGCTGCCGTGGTCGAGCTGATCCCGCAACGTGAACGTGTAGCTGCCGCTTTCGGTGTCGGTTATCGTCAGCGTGAACACGCTTCGGTCTTCGGCTTCCTGGTACCCGGCCGTCGTGCCATTGTCGACGTATGCTGTCAGTACGTTGCCCGATACCGCGTAGCTGACGGTCTCGTGGTTCGAACTCAGCGTCGGCAGACTTCCCGTGTTCGTGCCGAGACCGTAGCTGCCCGGAGCATCCGTGCCTACACTGAACAGCCCTGACAGGCTGCCCTGCCACACTGCGTTGTTGCCGTCGCCGTCGTCATTGATGCCGGAGATGTCGTTCGTGTCCTGGTTCCCGCCGCCGAGCGCTTCTTCTTCCACATAACCGCGCTCCGTGCCCGTACCGTCTGACGGTACGTCGTCCACAACTGTAACGATAAACGATCCGTCAGCAACATCGAGCATCCCCTCATTGGTATCCCTGACCTGGAAAACAAAGGATAAATCCATAGTATTTTCGCCGGCACCTGCAGGATGGTCAAGCTGGTCGATAAGCATAAACTCATATCGCTGCGAACCATTCGAATCCGTCGGATCGAAGATGTTCACAACAAATACCCGCTGATCGGCAGGCGGAGCATTGCCGGGTGTTATATCACCGGTATAGGCAATCAGGGTATATCCGTCATCACTGATATAGTATTTGACCGCCTTGCCGTCTGAGGTCAACCCGACGGGAGCAGTCTGCGACGTGAAAAAGGTATCAATCGGATCTTCGCCGGGAACGACGCCGAGCGAACCACCGACAGTCACCGACTCCTTGCCATCACTGTCGTTACCTTCCGGAAGATCGTCTTCGTCAACGACTGAAGATTCAGGAGAGGCGATTTCCGGCGTGGTATCAAGCACATCGATCACAAGACTGGCTGACGCGGTGTCGCCGTCATCATCGCTTATCGTATATCCGATCGTATCCTTCAGGACATCGTCCGCTCCATGCTCTTCATTCGGATCGCTGATATAACTCCATTTACCGTCGCTGCCGATCGTCAGCGTTCCATACTGTGTATCGACGGTTACCGAACCGGATTCCGGAACAGAGAGCGTCTGCGGCGTTCCGCCGCCTTCCGGTATGTAGGTGATGGAGATGACTTTCGACTTGCCGTCGCCATCGATATCGTTGTTCAGCACATTTCCCGTCACGATTTTTTTGCCTTCGATAACTCGATTCGCGTCACTGACGGCATCAGGCAGATCATCAATCGCCACAGGAATATAATCGGGACGATCATCCGCTTCCATTCCCCTGAACTCTCTGAGTACATATCCCGCTTCGTTCGCATCAAAGGAAAGCGGAACTGCAGAAATTCTTAAACGCGGATTATGCGTTGCCCTGCCGTCTAAATACGCGTCATTCTCTCCATTTCTGCAGGCAAGCAGCGGAATATACTTTCCTCTTACCGACCAGAAACGATATGGAGGATCAACCACGCTTTCATGAATTCGATCGACACGAATAAACCCGTGCCCAATCTGCCTGTTCCCCTGTCCTTCATCATCGGAACCATCCGAGTCGTAATCAGTCTGATAATCGGAATTATCATCCGTACCCGCAGCTCCCTGTTTGCCGAAAAGGTCCGCAACGATTTCAACCTGCTTGCCACCTGCTATCGTAATGAGTGAACCGGAAGCATTCTTAAGCTCGACCTTACATCCATCGGAAGTCACAACAACTTCGCCCTGATAAACGGCATCACCCTGCTTTACGGAACGCAGCTTTCCATCCTGAGACCGAATCCAGACCCTTCCGGAAACTCCGGTTACGGTTGCAATCGGGGCAACGTTGATGGTGCTCATATATCGTGTATTATTAGAATTTATTAATTATAATTTCAGTAATTCATGACGCATATCGAAAAACCAAAGCGTCGTTGCCCTTAGGATTAACAATGACCGATACGACAGATTTTAAGGGGAAAAGCAGGATAACAGGCTTTACCTGAATAGTCACAGATCGTACAAATACGAATAACAGCAATACAAACCACTCAATAGGTGTAACCTGCTTAACTATCGCATTACCTGATCAGGGGGGAATGACTGCAACAGGCATCTTGTCTGACGAGTCAAGACCGGTTATGCGTGAAAGGTTATTATCTGTTTAAGCATATAGCTTCCATATATATACTATTTATACAAGCCATACAACAAAATTTATCCACTTTATTTAAGTAAATAAACTACAGCACTTTACTTAAAAAAGCACAGTCTATATAAAAAAATCTCAGAAAAAAAAGCCATATGTATAAATGGCAGGAAAAAGACGCATAGCTGAAAATGGAAATAAGTACTGAATTGGCGAATATTCCTGGAGAATTCGGCATTTGGATAGCGGGATTGCTCTTCAATCCGTGCAAATCCAATCTTCAATCAGCGGGAACCGCGCTCTTCCCCCCAAAAAAACGGCGTCTGATTTGAACGGCAATGCCGGGCAAACCAGACGCCAATCCGTGCCAATCCGTGCAAATCCGTGGGCAACCTCTTCCTCTTCAATCCCCACTCTTCCAGCCAACAGCCCACAGGACACAGCCAACACGCTTCAATCCGTGCAAATCCAATCTTCAATCAGCGGGAACCGCGTTCTTCCTCTTATAGCTGGATAGCGAGACAGCTGGATGGCTCAATAGCAAGAAAACATCACCCATAGCGCTTAACCCATTAATCCGTGCCAATACG
>Ga0194112_10011789_pt1 | contig 10776 bp, 9 predicted proteins | sample TA2MahC400mmetaG_FD_146191 | JGI IMG/M metagenome (GOLD analysis project Ga0194112, IMG submission 146191) | Freshwater microbial communities from Lake Tanganyika, Tanzania - TA2015016 Mahale Deep Cast 400m | ecosystem: Environmental > Aquatic > Freshwater > Lake | place: Tanzania: Lake...
GTAGGCGCGCGCCGGGCTGAAGCCTCGGCGCTACGAGTAGGGGCAACCCCAGGGCGAGTGTACTCGCCCGGTTGCCCGGCGAAGGGCAGGCACGGGGGCCTGCCCCTACAGGCGCGCGTCCTAGCCCGCGCAGGCGGGCTTCCCGCCCGGCGGGCCTCCCGCCCTAGCACCGCGCCTTTAGGCCGGTGCGCTCGCTGCTAGTATCAGCGGCGGCAAGGCGCCTGCCGCCGAGGTCATGGCCCGTCAGAACGGAGCCCCGCTCCGTGGCGTTTCTTGGGGTAACACGAGGCGCTCGCACGCTGGGTGCGCGGCTTTGTAGCCGTACGGAACTGCATCCCCATACACTAGACCAGAGGAGATGGCATGGTGGCAGACAGAGAGAAGCTGCTCGAGGCGCTCGCCGAGGCGATCCTGGCGTGCGACGCGAACCAGGCGGCCGCCGCGGCCCAAGCGATCCTCGATGCGGGCCTGGACCCCATCGAGGTGCTGAACACGACGGTCGCGCGGACGGCCAACGAGGTGGGTGACCGCTTTGAGTCGGGCGAGTACTTTTTGCCGCACCTGGTGCTGGCGGGCAACGCCATCGAGGCGGCGAGCAAGGTGCTTCAGACCGCCGTGCCGACGGGCCAACTGGCGGCGAAGAAGGTGATCGTCATCGGCACCGTCGAGGGCGATATGCACAGCCTGGGCAAGAACATCGTGGCCATGATGCTGCGCGCCAGCGGGTTCGAGGTGCACGACCTGGGCGTGGACGTCAAGAGCGGCACCTTCATCCAGCGCGCCCAAGAGGTGAAAGCCGACCTGATCGGTCTCTCCTGCCTGATGACCACCACGCTGCCCTATCAGCGCGAGGTCATCGAGGACCTGCAGGCACAGGGCCTGCGCGACCGGTTCAAGGTCATCATCGGCGGCGGCCCTGTGACCGAGGCCTGGGCGGAGGAGATCGGCGCGGACGGCTATGGTCGCGACGTCACCGAGGCCGTGCAGGTGGCCAGAGCGCTGACGGGTCTCGCGTAGGGGGCCGCCTCATGCTGAGCCTTCTGGACATCGCCGAACGGACGCAGACCGGTCCCAAGGTGACCGAGATGGACTGGGACATGGGCCTGTTCCGCAAGATGACGGAGCTGACCCAGCGCTACGCGATACGCGCACCCCAGGACATAGACTGGTTCAACACGGACGACGACCTGGCCGCCCGCGCTTTCCAGGCGGGCGTGGATTTCCTGTCCGAGGCGGGCGTCTACTGCCTCAGCACCGGGCGCGTGGTACAGTGCACCCGCGACGAGGTGCTGACGGCCATCCGCGAGGCCCCCGATCGCGTGGAGATGGGCGAGGCCGGCGACCGACGCGTGTTCCGCCAGCACCAGGTGGAGGGCCGGGAGCCGCTGAACGTCTGCCCGGGGCACCATGCGCCTTTTACGGTGGATCTGGGCCCGCTGGTCGTGGAGAGCTTTGCGCGCATCCCGCGCACCGATTTCCTCGAGGGGTTCAACTTTTCCTCGGTGGACGGCCGCGAGATCTACGGCCTGCCCATGGAGGCCTACGCCGTGCGCCGGCAGATGGACTACCTGCGCGCCGGGATCTGCAAGGCGGGGCGGCCGGGGCTGGCCATCGTGCTCTATCCGATCAACACGCGCATCGGCGCGCTCCTGGCCGCCCTCGACCCCGACTATGGCCTGCGGCGCACGGATGGCATGCTCCTCTCCGTCCTGCCCGACTTGAAGATGGAGCACGACCTGCTGACCGCGGCCATCGTCGGCCACGAGTATGGCCTCTTTACCCTCAGCGGCAGCTTTAGCATCGTCGGCGGCTTTTGCGGGGGGATCGAGGGGGCCATCATCGAGGGCGTGGTCAAGCCCATCGTCGCCATGCTGGTCTATCGCGACTATATCAACTATGTGGGCGTGGAGGACTCGCGGGGCGTCAGCCTGCAAAGGATAGCCTTCCAGCCCGCCTCCTGGGCGCGATCGCTCGTCTTCCAGGCGCTGAACACCTACACGCACACCGTCTCGATGGCCTGGGTCATCCCGACCTCCGGGCCGGGGACGGAGACGAACCTGATCGAGACGGCCATCCGCAGCATCGAGGCGCAGATCAACGGCGGCAACCTCTACGCCATCCGGCACAGCCGGGCGCAGATGAACGCCGGCCAGACGCCGCTGGAGGCCGAGTGGATGATCGAGGTGGCCGACGCTACGCTCCGAGCGGGGCTCGATCGGGCCGGCGCGGGGCGCGTCTGCCGCGCGCTGAACGCCAGGCTGCAGGGGCGCGAGCCGGAGCCGGGGCACCCCATCGGGGAATGCTACGACCTGCTGCGCCACCGGCCGCTCCCCGAGTACGAGCGCACCTACCGCACGCTGAAGGACGAGCTCGCCTCGCTGGGGCTGGATTTCGGCTAGAACCGCGACTGCCCCTCTCCCACGTCCGGCGTGGGAGAGGGGGCGCCAGAGGACTGGCGACGCCGGTCCTCCGGCGCGGGGTGAGGGCGAGCCGTCTCTAGTGCGCGTGCCGATGCACGGGGAGAGTGGGCGCCTCGCAGCCGGTGTAGACCTGCCCATCGCGAATCACGGCCCTGGGCGTCAGCTTGCGGTGGGCGTGCCGCACCTGCCGGTGGCAGTCCGCCAGGTCGAACGCACCCTCCTCCAGGCTCGCGATCACTGCATCGGCCCAGGCGCCGGGGGCCAGGGTGCCGATGCGCCCGGCCATGCCGATCACCTCGGCGGGAACCTGCGTCACCTTGGCCAGGGCGTCGTCCAGCGACATCCCCAGGTGCAGGAACTTGGTCACGGTCGTGGCCAGGTCGTAGACCGGCCCCCGATAGTTGAACATGTGCAGGTCCGACGAGATGGTGTTCGGCGGAAAGCCCTGCGCCAGCGCCGCCTCGCAGACCTGCCAGTGGAACGAGCCCGCGCCGTGCCCCACGTCAAAGAGCACGCCCCGCTCGCGAGCCTGCCACACCGAAGAGCGTATCTTGCCCTCCGCGTCGAGGATGCCGTGGTTCCGCCCGTGGAAGCAATGCGTCAGGATGTCTCCCTGGCGCATCACGGCCAGCACCTGGTCCAGCGAGTCGCACCAGGCCTCCTGCGGGTGCACCATAATGGGCAGCCCCGCCGCCTCGGCGGCCTCCCGCGCCCGATAGAGCGGCTGGAGACCGGCGCTCTCCCCCACGATCGAGTTCCGCGTCAGGCGCACCTTGATCCCCAGGATCACGTCGCGGTGCTTCTCGATGGTCTCCAGGGCGCGCGACACGTTCGCCCATTGGAGGTCGTCCAGCTCGCCGATGACGGGCGAGATCATTCCCTGTGACGAGATGTTCAGGGTGGCATAGATGCGCGTGGCGCTGGCCTCGATGACGTACTTGCGCAAGCCCGGAAAGGTGTCGGCCCCCGCGGAGCCCGCATCCACCGCCGTGGTCACCCCATGCGCCAGGCAGTTCGGGTCCGGCGGGATACCATAGTGCGAGACGCCCTCAAAGATGTGCACATGCAGGTCAATCATCCCCGGCATGACGAGCATCCCCGAGGCGTCTATGCTTCTCTCCGCCTGGGTTGTGGAGATGTCCTGGCCCACCGCGGCCACCAGCTTTCCCGCAAAGGCCACATCGCGCGCCGCGTGGATCCCCTGGGCGGGGTCCACCAGGGTGCCGCCCTTGATGAGCAGGTCGTAAGGTCTCTGTGAGTCCGCAGGCATCACCGCACGCTCCTCTCTGATCGCCCCTCGACATGGTTCCATCGCCAGGATACCACCAAAGAGGGCGGGCGGCCAGCAGCCGGGGCCGTGCAGGTTGGGGCATGGGTGGATGCGCTCTCGGAGTCGTCGCACCGACAAACGTAGGACGGGTTGGCAACCCGTCCTACGGGGCGCAGTGTGGAGATCCCTCGCTTCGTTCGGGATGATCCTGCGCTTCGCCTGGGCGCAGCCTGCCACAGCCCGGCGATGGGTTGCGCCCTCGCGGCGACTGGGACATAATGGCCTCGCGACGCCATCGGCCCCGGGAGCCGGGTGAGGTAGGCACGTGAGAACGAGTCTCTCCATAACGCTGGTAGCCTTGACGCTGGTCGTGGCCTCCCTTTCGGCCTGCGACCTCACCGCGTCCCCGGGCGCGTTCGTCACGCCGGCGGTCGTTCCCACGCCCACGCGGACACTCGAGCCGACCCCGATGGCGACGCTGGCCCCCTTTGCGCTGCAGTGGGAGCGCCGGACGCGCGGCGCGGGCGATCCGCAGGAGGCTGTGTGTGAGCGCCTGGCGATCGGCGAGGAGAACCGCGTCGCCTACGGGCCTTGCGACGCCGAGGCGCGCATCGCCACGCTCACCGCGGACGATGGGGTGCGCCTCTACATCAACGACCAGTTGCTGATTGACGAGTGGCACGAGGCATCGCCGGGCGCCTACTACCAGAAGGATATTCCTTTGCCGACCGGGACCTATATCCTGGTGGTGGAGTACTATGAGCGGGAAGGCAGCGCGAGGGTCGGCGCCGGCTGGAGCTATCTCCACGCCATCGAGCCCAACGTCGAGGAGCGCATCCCTCGCTAGGGGGGCGCCGAAAAACGCCTCGCCACAAGACGAGGGGCACGCGCACTTGCCGCAGCCGCTCCTTTGGCGTATGCTTGCGTCATGCCTTCCGTTGGTCCAGGTTCGCCTGCGGCTCAACAGCACACATCATCCAGGAGGCGGATCATGACGGAACCCTTTGGCACGCTCAACCCCTCGCCCCGCCTGCTGCTCGGCCCTGGCCCGAGCCAGGTCTCGCCGAGGGTCCTGCGGGCGTGCGCCACGCCTCTCGTAGGCTATCTCGATCCCGAGTACATCCAGTTGATGGATGAGACCCAGACGCTGCTGCGCTTTGTTTTCCAGACCGAGAACGAGTGGACCGTCTGCGCGCCGGGCACGGGCATGGCAGGCATGGAGGCCGCCTTGGTCAACATCCTGGAGCCCGGCGACCCCGTGCTGATCTGCGTCAATGGCATTTTCGGGGAGCGCATGGTCGAGATCGCGCGCCGGTGCGGGGCCAACGTGACCCGCGTGGATGCCGACTGGGGCGCTGCTATCCAGCCGCAGCAGGTGGCGGAGGCGCTCCGCTCGGTCAAGCCCAAGGCGGTGGCCATCGTGCACGCAGAAACCTCCACCGGCGTGCTCCAGCCGCTGGACGAGATCAGCGCGCTGGCTCACGAGGCGAGCGCCCTCCTGGTCGTGGACTGCGTGACCTCCCTCGGCGGGGTGGCGGTCAACGTGGATGCGCGGCAGATAGACGTCGCCTACAGCGGCACGCAAAAGTGCCTGGGAGCGCCGCCCAGCCTCTCCCCAATGACCTTCAACCAGGCCGCCGTGGAGACGTACAAGGGCCGCAAGAGCGCGGTGCAGAGCTTTTACCTCGACATGGGGCAGATCTGGCGCTACTGGGGTCCCGAGCGGGGCTACCATCAGACCGGGATGATCAACATGCTCTATGCCCTGCGCGAGGCCCTGCTGATGATCCGAGAAGAGGGCCTGGAGGCGCGCTATGCGCGGCATGTGCGCAACCAACAGGCGCTGCTCGCCGGCCTACAGGCCATGGGCCTGCCGCCCGCCGTCGAGGATCCGGCCATCCGTCTCCCGGCCCTGACCACCGTCCTGGTGCCAGAGGGCGTGAACGACAAGGCCGCGCGCGACCAACTCTTGCGGGTCTATGGCATCGAGATCGGCGGGGGCCTGGGCAAGTTCGCGGGGAAGGCCTGGCGCATCGGCTTGATGGGCTATGCCTCGCAGCAGGCCAACGTTATACTGCTGCTGTCCGCCCTCGGCGACGTCCTCAAGAACGAGGCAGTAGACGAGGGGCTGGCTGCGGCAGCGGCGGTGTACGCAGAATAGTCCTTTGCAGGAGCGAGTGAGTCCATGCGCTTCAAGGTCATCTCGTGCGAGGTGCTGGCGCGTCAGGTCTACTATGTGGCCGCCTTCTCGCCCCACGTGGTAGATGTCGAGCTGGTGGCCAAGGGGCTGCACGACGAGCCCGACGTGCTGCGGGCGGAGATCCAGCGGCGCCTCGACGCCGTGGCGGAGGGCGCCTACGACGCGATCCTCCTCGGCTATGGGCTGTGCAGCAACTCGATCGCCGGCGTGCGTTCGGAACACACACAGCTCGTCGTGCCCCGCGCGCACGACTGCATCACGCTCTATCTGGGCTCGAAGGAGCGCTACGCCGCCGAGTTCCGCGCCCACCCGGGCACCTACTGGTTCACGGCGGACTATATCGAGCGCGGCGGCGAAGGGACCGACTATGTCTCTCTCGGCTCAGGGAGCGACGAGAAGATGGCCAAGACCTATCAGGAGTACGTCGCCAAGTTCGGCCAGGACAACGCCGATTACCTTATGGAGGTGATGGGCGCCTGGCGGCAGCACTATGACCGGGCGGCCTACATAGACACCGCCGAGATGACCTTGCCGGACTATAAGGAGCAGGTGCGCGACCTGGCAGGGCGTCGCGGCTGGCGGATGGAGTGCCTCGAGGGGAGCCTCATCGTCCTCCGCGACCTGCTCGAGGGCCGCTGGGACGAGGAGCGCTTCCAGATCGTCCCGCCGGGGTATACGCTGATCCCCAGCTACGACGAGCGCATCGTGCGCGAGAGCGAGAGGTAGCGCTCCCGATCCGCAAGACGCACGGAACCCGTGGCACAACGTGGGCGAAGACAGGGCGAGCTGACTCGCCCGCTTCGCCCCTATCGGCAGTATGCACTACCCCGTGTGATTCAAGATATGGCCCCTCGGCGTCTCTGGCCCGCTACGGTGCCGAGGCAAGATCCTCCACGTCCACCCACATCGGCCGCTCCCCGATCGCGTAGACCTCCAAGAGCTGCAGCGCTCCCGTCGCCTGATCAATGCGGTAGCTCGCCAGCCTCCCCGAGTCCAGGCCCGAAGCCAGCAGGAACCGGCCCTCGGGATCGAGGTTAAAGGCCCGGGGTGTCTTTTCCGTGGGCTGTTGGCCGATAGTGGTCAGGCTGCCCGTCGCCGCGTCGATCGCAAAGCAGGCGATGCTGTCGTGCCCGCGATTGGAGGCATAGAGGAACCTGCCCGCTGGATGGATGTGGATCTGCGCGCAGGTGTTCTGCCCGGAGAACCCCTCGGGCAGCGTGCTGAGCCTCTGGAAGGGCGACAACTGGCCCGTGGACGTGTCCAGGCGATAGGCGGTCACACTGCTCCCCTGCTCGTTGTCCACATAGACGATGTCCCTGGTTGGATGAAAGCAGAAATGGCGCGGACCGTCCGGCGCGTCGGGGATCACCTGGGGCACGCTGTTAGGCGCCAGGGCCCCATAGCGCGCGTCGAACACGAACTGGGCGATCATGTTGGAAGGCACGGTGTGCGGCACAAAGGCATAGCGATTCGAGGCGTCGGTCTGGATGCAGTGGGCGTGCGGCGCGGTGGAGACGGTTTGCAGCCGGCTCCCCAGCGCGCCGTCCCTCTTCAGAGCATGGACGGTGACCCTGCCTGCGCTGTAGTAAGCGGCCAGCAGGTAGCGCCCCGTGCGATCCGTCGCCAGGTAGCAGGGATCGGAGCGAACGCGGGCCGTGTTGAGGGGCGTCAACTGCCCGCTCGGTCGCTCGACGCGAAAGCTGACCAGTTGGCTCGTGGAGCGCACCCCGATGTAGAGGTATCGGCGCGTGGGATCAAAGGCCAGCGGCCCGGGCGCCCCGCCAAGGGGGACATCCTCCTGGAACGCCAGATCCCCCGAAGCGGGGTCCATGGTGTAGATGGAGAGCTTGTTCTCTCCCGCGAGGTTGATGTAGACGTGGTAGGGCATGATCTTCCTCCTGCATTGCTTCCTGGCTGACTTGCGCGGAAGGGCGGCTACACGGGATCGCACGGCAGGCGCGGGACAAGATCGAGCAGGCCCCGCAGCGCGCGGTTGACTGCTTCCGAGTCAGGGAAGTAGGCGCGCACATCGGGATCGAGTACGACGACTCCTTCGGGAAGAGCAAAGTCCCGTTCCTCGGCGCTGCCATCCTTCCTGTGGATAACCACTCTGTAGCCGCGCTGATAGGCCTGGAAATGCTTACCGCGGACGCCGCCGGAAAAGTCATAGTCCGGTCGCATCTCGTCCGCCTGCCGTTCAGCGTTCTTGTTGCTCATACTGCCTCCGCTCCGCAGACACAGACGACTGCTCTCACTTTCTACAGTCTAGTGTACCACGTATGGCGAGGTTTCTCAACTGGCATAGCGCACCGTGGCGCCCCCCGGATGAAGGTCGAGAGAGCGCCCCGGGGATCGCTCCGTGCTTGCCCGCGGAGGCCTTTGTTCACTGGCATGATAGCGTGCCTGCAGTTGGGCTTGACAGAGCGGCCCTCCTCAGCCAAGATGCGCGCCACGGAGGGCGGCGCAAGCCGTCGCTTCCGCCATCCCAGAGCCCGCAAGCCGTCACGTGCACATGCTGCCCAGAGACAAGATCGAAGCCGCCTTCTCAGACCGGGGCGCACCGCACATTCCGGTGGTCATTCCGTACGAGGGCATTTTTCTCCGCGACCATTGGGAGCAGTTCACCGACCACCCCTGGTGGTATGCTCAGTCGCCCCATCCGGGGCACCAACTCGCCTGGCGTCGCGATGCCATCCGGGCCATTGGGCAGGATTGGTTTTCCCTGCCTGATGGCCGGCCGAGCTCGCTGTGGCAGGAGATGGAGGTGGAGGCGCAGCCCGACAAGGCGGTCTTTACGGACAGGCGCAGCGGCAGCCGCGAGATGGTCGCGCGGCCGCGGGTCGGCGGGTGGACCGCGCGCGGCGAGCCGGAATCCGTGCATCCGGACCGGCCGCCTCATACCGTGGAAGAGATAGACCGCGCGCTGCCGCTGCCCTCTGGCGACCCGGCGAGCGCGCTGCAAGACGGCTCAGGGGATGTGGCCAGGGCGCTTCTGGCCGAATTCGGCGGCACGCACTGGCCGATCCAGCACGTGTCCTCGCCCCTTTGGCTCAGCTATGGCCTGTGGGGCTTTGAGGGCATGATGACCATGCTGCTCGAGCGCCCCGATCTGGTGCACCATGTTTGTGAGCGTGGGCTCGCCCGGCAGACCCACGCCGTGCGCCGCGCGGCCCTCCTGGGCGCGGCGGGCATCTGGATCGAGGACTGCCTGACGGACCTCATCAGTCCCAGCGCGTTTGAGACGTTCGATGTCGCCTATCTCAAGCCGCTGATCCAGGAGATTCGCGCGCTGGGCATGAAGAGCATCTATTACTATTGCGGCGACCCATCGGGCAAATGGCCGCATCTCCTCTCCGTGGGCGCGGATGCGCTCTCCCTGGAGGAGAGCAAAAAGGGCTTTTGCATCGAGATCGAGGACGTGGTCGCCCGGGTTCAGGGGCAGTGCGTCGTCTTGGGAAACGTGGACGCTATCGAGCTCATGCCGCATGCCTCAGAGGCCGAGCTCAGGCGGGAGCTCGCGCGCCAAATCGCGGCCGGCCGGCGCAACGGGAGCCGGTTCATCATGAGCCTGGGCAGCCCGGTGACGCCCCAGACCCCTCTGGAGCGCGTCCGTCTGTACTGTGAGCTCGCCCGTCAACTGGGCGCGCAGTGAGTTCGCCGCGGTAGAGCATCTGTTTACCGGCGGGGACCTGACCACCATCGCGCTGTGGGCTTGTGTCACCCCGACGCCGCCGTCTGCGGCGCACCGTCTGCGGTGCGAGGAGGGGCCTCGGCGGGCGATGGAGTGAGACCCCTCAGGCCGCGGCGAGGACGCCGGGCGGCCTTCGGGGTGGCAGCGAGGTCCCTGCTGTTCGTCACATCGCGACCAGGCGCGATGGTCGTATTACGCCGCGTACAGGTCAATGCGCATCTAACATCAGATAAGAGGGCAGAACATGGAGAACAGCATCAGGGCGGTTCTGGTGGGTTGCGGCGGCATCAGCCGCGCATGGCTCGGGGCGATCAAGGATATGCCCGACGTTCAGGTCGTGGGCCTGGTAGATATTGTGGAGGAGAACGCTCGCGCCCGCGCCGCGGAGTATGGCCTGCAGGAGGCCCTGGTGGACGTGGACATGACGCGCGTGCTCGAACGCACTCGGCCCGACGCGGTCTTTAACTGCACGGTGCCCGAGGCGCACACCGCGGTCACGCTCGAGGCTCTGGCGCACGGTTGCCACGTCCTGGGCGAAAAGCCCCTGGCCGACTCGATGGCCAACGCGCGGAGGATGGTGGCGGCGGCCGAGGAGGCGGGCAGGATCCTGGCGGTGATCCAGAACCGCCGGTACGACGCGCGGATCCGGCGCCTGCGCCATCTGCTCGAGACGGGGGCCATCGGCCCGATCACCACCGTCAACTGCGACTTTTACATCGGCGCCCATTTTGGAGGCTTTCGGGATCGCATGGAGCATGTGCTCCTGCTGGACATGGCGATCCACACCTTTGACGCCGCGCGCTATATCAGCGGCGCCGATCCGCTCGCCGTGTACTGCGTCGAGTGGAATCCGGCGGGCTCCTGGTACGATCACGACGCCTCGGCCGTCGCCGTCTTTGAGATGAGCGGGGGCATTGTCTACACGTATCGAGGGAGCTGGTGCTCCGAGGGGCTGAACACCACCTGGGAGTGCGATTGGCGCGTGATCGGCCAAAAGGGCAGCGTCATCTGGGATGGCGCCGATCGCCTGGAGGCGGAAGTGGTGGCCGCCGCCGGCGGGTTCCGTTCCGAGCTGACGACGCTTCCACTCCCCGAGTTCGATGCGGGAAGTAAGGTCGGCGGCCACAAGGGCAACATCCGCGAGTTTGTAGACTGCGTGCGGAACGGGCTCGTCCCGGAGACGGTGGCCTCGGAC
>Ga0194112_10011797_pt1 | contig 10771 bp, 11 predicted proteins | sample TA2MahC400mmetaG_FD_146191 | JGI IMG/M metagenome (GOLD analysis project Ga0194112, IMG submission 146191) | Freshwater microbial communities from Lake Tanganyika, Tanzania - TA2015016 Mahale Deep Cast 400m | ecosystem: Environmental > Aquatic > Freshwater > Lake | place: Tanzania: Lake...
GAACCCGCCCGTTCGCCCCCTCGCCCCGCGGCCAACCGGCCGCCACGCCCCCCATGCGCCGCGACCGTCCTCAACCTCGTCACATCCCAGTCCCGCCGTGTCATAGTCGGGAGGTTCTTCACCGCTGCGGTTCTCGCTCGATACTTGACAACTGCCTCCGCCGCCGCTATGGTTATGCGGCCTTTTTCGGAGGCGGCGGCGGTGGACGCATCCCGGACCGGCTGGATGGCTGGAGTGGCGAACCGTGCGGCGGGCGGGGTGCCCGTGCGCGCCACGAAGGCCAAGCCGGCGCTGGGATCGTAGGGTCCGCCGCCCGGACCGGCGCGTCAAGCGGCCCTGCGATTCCTGAAATCGCGGGGCCGCTTCTTTTTTGGGCGCGGAATTGTCGATAAAAAAAGTTGTGCGCGGCAGGCGCGAATCCGCACTGCCGGCAGGGCGCGCGAAAGGAGAACGCAAGATGGGCCTGAAGGTGACCGTCGTCGGCGTCGGCCTTGTGGGGGAGGCCATCGTGGCGTGCCTGAAGGAGCGCCGGTTCCCCTGCGAGTGGCCGCCCCGCGTCGTGGCCACGCGAGAGCGCCCGGAGACCCTGGCGGGCGAGAAGATGCTCGTCGAGGAAACGTGCGCCGATTCGTTTGAGGGGGCGAGCCTGGCGCTCTTCGCCGGGCAGGAAGGCGCAAAGGGCGCAAGCGTCACGTGGCGGAAGGCGGCCGAAGAGGCGGGCGCATGGTGCATCGACAACGGGCGCGACTTCCGGCTTGCGGCCGATGTGCCGCTCGTCGTGCCGGAGGTGAACGCCGCCGACATCACGCCCAGAACGCGCTTCATTGCCAGCCCGAACTGCTCGACCATCCAGATGGTGGTGGCCCTGGCGCCGCTGCACCGCGCCGCCAGGATAACGCGCATCCACGTGGCCACGTACCAGGCGACGAGCGGCTGGGGCATGCGCGGGCCGCAGGAACTGCGGGCGCAGGTGCCCGTGGGCCTGGAGTCGTGCGAGAACATTCCGTTCGACCCGAAGGTGTTCGCGCGGCCGATCGCGTTCAACTGCATCCCGCACATCGACGCGTTCGTCGAGGGCGACTACACGCGCGAAGAAATGAAAATGGTTTATGAGACCCGCAAGATCCTGGGCGACGGGGCGATGCGCATCAGCGCCACGACCGTCCGCGTGCCCGTCCTGAACGGCCACAGCGAGGCCGTGTGGGTGGAGACGCGGAAGAAACTGTCGGCCCAGGAGGCGCGCGACCTGCTGCGCAAGGCCCCGGGAGTTGCGGTCATCGACGAGCCGCAGGGCGAGGGGCAGCCCCGCACGTACCCCACGGCGCTGGACCTCTTGCGGCCCGAGTACAAGGACCTGACCCTCGTCGGCCGCATCCGCGAGGACATCAGTTGCGAGAACGGCCTTGCGATGTGGATCGTGGCCGACAACATCCGCAAGGGCGCCGCGCTGAACGTGGTGCAGATCGCCGAGGAGTTGCTGCGCCGCGGCCTGCTGGAGGCGTAATCGCCGCCGGGCCGCCGCTGCGTCGAGCCGCGGCCGTAAGGGAGCGGTGCCGTAAAGGCGCGCGGGGGACCGGCGGGGCCATGATGCTTGCGGCTTCACAGTCGCGGCCCGAGAGGAGCAATTATGAAAGTATGTAAGTTTGGCGGCACGTCAATGGCCGACGCCGCCCAGATACGCAAGGCCTGCGGCATCGTGCTGGCCGACCCCGAGCGGCGGCTGGTCGTCGTGTCGGCCCCGGGCAAACGCTCGAAAACCGACGTGAAGGTCACGGACCTCCTGATCGCCCTGGCCGAGAAGGCCCTGGGGGGCGCCCCGCCCGAAAAGGAACTCGCCGCCGTCCTGGACCGCTACGCCGGCATCGCCCGCGACCTGGGTCTCGGCGAGGGTGTCGCTAGGCGAATCGAAGCGGACCTGCGCGGCCGCCTGGCCGCCGACCGCACGAACCGCGCCCGGTTCCTGGACACCCTCAAGGCCGCAGGCGAGGACAACTGCGCAAGGCTCGTGGCCGAGTACCTCGCGAGCACCGGCGCCGAGGCCCGCTACGTCAGCCCGCGCGAGGCCGGCCTCCTCCTGACGCACGAGTTCGGCAACGCCCAGGTGCTGCCGGAGTCGTACAAGAACCTCGCGAAACTCCGGGACTTGCCGGGCATCACCGTCTTCCCCGGCTTCTTCGGCTATTCACCGCAGGGCGCGGTGGTGACGCTGCCGCGCGGCGGGTCGGACATCACCGGGTCCATCCTGGCGGCCGCCGTCAAGGCCGACGTGTACGAGAACTGGACGGACGTGGACTCGGTGTTCGTGGCCAGTCCGGCGATCGTGCCGGGCCCGCGTCCGCTGCCCGAAATAACGTACCGCGAGATGAGGGAACTGTCGTACGCGGGCTTCGGCGTGTTCCACGAGGAGGCCCTGGCCCCGGTTTTCCACGCGGGCGTGCCGGTCTCGATCAAGAACACGAACAACCCCTCGGCCGTCGGCACGTACATCAGGCCGGACCGGACGTGCCCGGCGGGACAGGTGGCGGGCATCGCGGCCGCAGACGGCTTCTGCTCCATCTACGTATCGAAATACCTGATGAACCGCGAGATCGGCTTCGGCCGCCGCCTGCTCCAGATCCTCGAGGAAGAGGGCCTTTCGTACGAGCACACGCCCTCCGGCATCGACAACATCTCGGTCATCCTCAGGGAGAAGCAGTTCGGCGCGGCCCGCGAGGCGCGCGTGCTGGAGCGCGTGCGGCGGGAACTGGCCGTCGACGACGTCTCGGTCGAGCGGGGCCTGGCCCTGGTGATGGTCGTGGGCGAGTGCATGCGGCGCGTGGTGGGCATTGCCGCCCGCGCCACGGCCGCCTTCGCCCGCGCGGGCGTAAACATAGAGATGATCAACCAGGGATCAAGCGAGGTCAGCATGATGTTCGGCGTCAAGGTCGCGGACATGGCCAGGGCCGTCCGCGCCCTGTACGACGAGTTCTTCGGCCGCGCGAACTGACGCCGCAGATTCTTTTTGACCCTCCTTCGCTGCGGCCTAAAATGCTTCCGTGCGCCGGTCCTCCGGGTGACGACACAATGCGCGCCATCACGTTTCATATCTCGTTCCTGAAGTGGTGGGCATGCAAGTTCCTGGGCCCCTTCTCCCGGGGCATCTACTGGGGCGGCCTCTCGACGCTGCGCCTGCGCGACATCCCCGAGCAGCCGCTGCCGGGCGATGAGTGGGTGCGAGTCCGGCCGCGACTGGCCGGTATCTGCGGCAGCGACGTGGGCCACATCCTCCTTCAGGACCCGCCCGACGTGTTCACCAAGGCCCTGGCCGTCGAGCCGATGGTCCTGGGCCACGAAAGCGTGGGCGTGGTGACCGAGCGCGGCCCGGGGGCCCGCGACGTGCCCGAGGGCCTTCGCGTGAACGTGGACCCCGTCATCGCCTGTGCCGCGCGCGGGCTGGACCCGTGCCCCTCCTGCCGCGAGGGGCAGTTCTGCGCCTGCTGGACGGTGGCGCAGCACGGGGGCCTGGGCTTTTCCGTCGGCCACTCCGGGCGCGTGGGCGGGGCGTGGGCCGACTCGTTCGTGGCGCACAAGTCGCAACTCATCGCGGTGCCGGAGGGCCTCATGGACGAGCAGGCGGTGCTGGCCGACCCGCTCTCGGCCGCAGTGCACGCGGTCCTGCGCCGCCCGCCCGGCCTCATGGACCAGGACGTGCTGGTGATGGGCTGCGGCCTGATGGGCCTCGGCGTGGTTGCGTTCCTGCGGACGATGGGCTTTAAGGGCCGCATCTTCGCCTCCGCGCGCCACAGGTTCCAGCAGACGCTGGCCCTTCACCTGGGGGCCGACGAAGTGTGGGATGCGAAGGACGTGCGGCAGAAGGACCTGTTTGAGCGCGTCGGGGCGATTTACGGCATCAAACCGATTCGCGGCAAGTTCGGCAAGAAACTCCTCCTGGGCGGGGTGGACCTGGTGTACGACGCCGTGGGCAGCCGCGGAAGCGTCGAGGATTCGCTGCGCCTGGTCCGGCCGCAGGGCACCGTGATGATCATCGGCATGGCCCACCCGCGCTGGGTGGACTGGGACCCCGTTACGCACAAGCAGCTCTCGGTGCAGGGCAGCCACGGGCGCGGCGTGGAGCAGTGGCGGGGGGCGCGCGTGCATACATATTCAATCGTGCATGAATTGACGGCCGAGGGCCGCTTCCCGGCCGACCGGCTCCTTACGCACATCTTCCCCCTGGAGGACTACCGGACGGCCCTTGAGATTCTCACGCGCAAGGGCCGCCACGGCGCCGTCCACGCGGCGTTCAGGATTTCATCATGAGAGGGGAGGCTCGCGAGGAATCCGCAGCACCGGGCGTAGTGGTGCTGGCCGGGCCGAACGGCGCCGGCAAGACGACCGCTGCGCCTCTGTTGCTGCGAGGCGCCTTGGGGGTGAGCGAGTTCGTGAACGCCGACGTCATTGCGCACGGCCTGTCAGGCTTCGAGCCGGAAGGGGCGGCCCTGGCGGCAGGGCGGGTCATGCTCGCGCGGCTGCGCGATCTGGCGCACCGGCGCGAGAGTTTCGCGTTTGAGTCGACCCTGGCCAGCCGACTGCTTGTCCGCTGGTTGGCCCGGCTTATCGAGAGCGGCTATGCGTTTCACCTGGTGTTCTTGTGGCTGCCTTCCCCCGACTTCGCAGTCGCGCGGGTGGCCGAGCGCGTGCGCATGGGAGGGCACGCGGTTCCGGAGCAGACGATTCGGCGCCGGTACGATGCTGGCCTGCGGAACTTCTTCCGCTTGTACCGCCCACTGGCAAGTACGTGGCGGTTGCACGATAATTCAAGGGCGGCGCCCCGGCTGGTTGCCGAGGGCAAGGCACTGACGACGGCATACGTTGCCGATGAGGCAACATGGGGGCGGATTGTATTGAGGTATTCACATGAGCATTGAAGGCCGCAAGGACATCGGGAAGATATTCGCCGAAGGCAAGTTGATCGACCGCGCCTTGAGAATGGCCGCGCGAGAGGCCCTGCTGCGGCACAAGAAAGCGGGGGTCCCCATCGTGGTATGGCGGCGGGGGAAGATTGTGCGGATTCCCGCCGGCAAGATCAAGGTGCCACGGCGCGGCCGCCGTCGGGCAGGCCGCTGCGGCCGGTAGCATCGGCGGACTGGCGCGGCAGCCGCGGCCCGCCCCAAGCACTTGCTCTTTCTCCGGGGGACATGCTTTTACGCCGTTGCGAAAGCATGGCACCCCATCCTTCGCGGGAGTCGCTTGCGGTTGATGCCGCTTCGCCGCTCCCTTCTGTCAGCGCCGTTCTCCGCGCCCGCGAGATGGCACGTCGGGCAGTCCCGAGCAGGCGGGCGATTGTCTCGTGGCTGGCGGGCCGAATCAGCGTGCGGGCGGCGCGGGTGCCGCCGATGACGCCGGCGGGCTGCGCAGCCGCGACAGCCGCTCGGATGCCAGGCGTGCGGCAGGCGTCTGCGGGTACGCGCGGCCGACCCGCTCGTACAGGGCGACCGCCTCGGCCTGTTTGCCCGACTTCTCCTGGCAGTAGGCCATCCAGAAGGTCACGCGGGCGGCGCGGGCGCGGTCGTCGGCCGCCTCGAACGCGGCGGCCAGGGGCGACAGTTTCTTCAAGGCTTCCGCGTAGCGCTGTTCGGCGACCAGCACGAGCGCATCGTCGAGGGTTGCCTCGGCAACGGCCGCGTCGCGCGCGGCGGCGGAACGGGCCTCGTGCAGCCGCCCGTCTTGCGGGGCGGGAACAGGCGCGGTCTTGGCGCAGCCGAGCGCCGCCACGGCAACCGCCGCCGGCAACAGGCGGACAAGGTCAGCCCGCACGTTTCACTCCTGAAAGGATGAGTTGCGTTTCGATGAGCCACTGCGCGACGGCCGGGTCCGCGCCGCTCGCACGGAGGGCCTCGTCAATCTGCGGCCCCAGGTCGGACGACCGTACGAGCCTGGCGAAGGACTCAAGTTCGCTCTGATTGGCCGGATCCAGCAGGTCCAACTGTGTCAGCAGCGCCTCCTGTGTATCGAGAAGCCTGCGGATGGCCTGGTTGGGGATGCGGCCGCGCAGTTCGGCCCCGCGGGTGAGGAGGCGGTTTTCGCGTGCGGCGGCCTGGAGGGTGCGGATGCCGCCCGCGCCGGGGGTCGCGGCCGCCAGGTGCACCTGCTGGAGGAGGCCCATCGTTGCCGCCTGCCGGGCCTCGATGGCCGCCAGTTTTTTCTCGGCTTCGCGCTGTGCGGCGAGGGCCTGGTCCAGTTGCGCGCGCAGGCGGGCGGCCTCTTCGGCATCGCGCGAGGCGCCAGAGAACTGCTCGGCGCGGCCGGACCAGGTCGAGGCCAGGTACAGCCCTCCGCTCAGGGCCAGGAACGCCAGCGCGGCCGCAAGAGGCAGCCACTGCTTCAGGAGCCGCGTGCGGCCATCCTGCTGCCGCACGGAGAAGGGGGGAGCGCCGGCCGCCGCCTCGCTCGCGGCCTCCTCGGCGCCCCATTGCCTGAGGAGCCGTTCCAACCGCTCATCCGGGTTGCCCGTGGACTGGCTCATGGCTTCACCTGGTGCTCTCTGGTCTGTATCCCCGCCGTGCCCGAATGCGCAGGAGCGCCCGGCGGGCATGCATGCCTGCGGAACGGATGCCGCGGGCATGCCACCCATCAATTGGCGGTTGACGGAGCGCTACTCCCCGACGCCCTTTGATTTCAGGCATTCCTCCAGCAGCGTCCTGGCCTCGTCGAGGCGCAGTCGCACGGTGGCCTCCGGCAGCCGCGCGGCGTCGGCGATGCCGCGCGTGGTCATCCCCTCGACGTACCGCAGCCGCACGAGCCGCGCAAGGTCCGGCGGCAGGGCCTCGATGCAGCCGCGCAGGGCCCGAAGTTCCTCCCGTGTCTCGGGCCTGGCGGCGGCGTCCTCGGCCGCGGCCAGGACGGCCTCGGCCATTTCCGGGTCCAGGTGGTCCGGCGAGGGGCGCCCGCGCCAGCACCGCCGGGCCACGTTGCGTGCAACCGTTGCGAGCCAGGGGACCAGCGCCCCGCGCCGCGGGTCGAACGTGTGAAGCGACTTCATCAGCCGCACGAACACGTCCTGCGCCAGATCGTCCACGTCGGCCGGCCCGAAGCCGCACCGCCTCAGATACGCCATCACCCACCCCGCGTGGACCTGGTAAAGCCGCTCCATCGCGGCCCTGTCGCCGGCCTGGCAGCGGGCAATCAACTCGGCCTCGGAGGGTTCCATGGCGGCCCTATCGTGCGCCGCCGGCCGCGGGCCGTCAAGACATCAGGGATTTTTTGCGCAAGGGCGCGCGGCAGAGATACAGTCAGTCGGTCGTTCGACCCGGAGGCTCTCGACGGGCAGCGCCCTTGCGAAAGGAGATCGCCGTGAAGACCATGACGTGCGTGACCGTGGTTTCCGCCGCCGCGTCGGTCGCGTTGTTACTCGCGGCCGGCTGCGCCATGCGGGAGAGCCTCGGCCCCGGCGCCGGGGCGCCGCCGCGCCCGGCCTGCCGCGCGCCGAAGGCGCACGGCGGCACCGACAACGTTAACGATGCCGCCTTCGACGCCATGTTCTTCCGCAACTACGGCGTCAACCCGTTCATTGACGCCGACGACGACCGCCTCTCTACATTCGCGGTGGACGTTGATACGGGCTCTTACACGCTCTGCCGGTCGTACCTTGACGGCGGGCACGTGCCGCCCAAGGATGCGGTGCGCGTGGAGGAGTTCGTCAATTACTTCGACTACGGGTATGCCCCGCCGGCTGCGGGCTCGGCCGACCCGTTCGCCATCCACTTGGAGGCTGCGCCGTCGCCGTTCTCGGCCGGCAGGTTGCTGCTGCGCGTTGGCCTGAAGGCCCGCGAGATCGCCCCCGCCGACCGCAAGAGCGCCGTGCTGACCTTCGTTATTGACGTCTCTGGCTCCATGGCCCGCGAGGACCGGCTGGAACTGGTGAAGAAGGCGCTGCGGCTTCTGGTAGACCAGTTGCGCGAGGGCGACGAGGTGGGCATGGCCGTGTACGGTTCCGCGGGGCGAAAACTCCTTGACCACTGCGGAATCGAGCGCCGTGCGGACATCCTGGGCGCCATCCAGCGGCTGCACCCGGACGGCGCAACGAACGCCGAGGAAGGCCTCGCCATCGGCTACGGCATGGCCCGCAAGGCGTTCCGCGCCGGGGCCGTCAACCGGGTCATACTGTGCTCCGACGGCGTGGCGAACGTCGGCAACACCGGCCCGGAGTCCATCCTGGCCACCATCAAGGAGCAGGCGGCTGAGGGCGTTACACTGACCACCGTCGGCTTCGGCATGGGCAACTACAACGACGTCCTCATGGAGCAGTTGGCCGACAAGGGCCGCGGCCACTATGCCTACGTGGACACCCTCAGCGAGGCGAAGCGCGTGTTCGTCAGGAACCTCACCGGGACTCTCCAGGTCGTCGCCCGCGACGTCAAGGTCCAGGTGGAGTTCAACCCCGACATGGTCCGCGCTTACCGCCTCGTGGGGTACGAGAACCGCGACGTGGCCGACCAGGACTTCCGCAACGACAAGGTGGACGGCGGCGAAGTGGGCGCCGGCCACTCAGTCACCGCGCTCTACGAACTGAAGCGTTGGCCCGACAAGCAGGGGCCGCTGGCCACGGTCCGCGTGCGGTACAAGGACCCGGACGGCGGCGAGGCGCTCGAGGCGGCCGGGAGCATAGCGTCATCCGATGCGGCTGCGCAGTTTGAGGCGGCATCCGACGCGACGAAACTGGCGGCGTCGGCGGCCGGGTTCGCGGAGATTCTGCGGGCCAGTTACTGGGCGAGGGGCGCCCGCCTGGAAGACGTCCTTGCGCTGGCCCGCCGCTGCGAAGACCGCTGCGACGGCAACGAGGACGTCAAGGACCTCGTCCGTCTCATCCGGCGGACCGTGGAACTCAAGGCCGACCAACTGGCGCACGCGGGGTCGTCGCTGGAGGAATAGTCCCGAGTTACCGCAGAACACGTCCGATATTCTCGCGGTCCACGGGCTGAATCAGGCCGCGCTCCGTGATGATGCCGGCAATCAACTCTGCCGGCGTCACGTCGAAGGCGGGGCAGTAGACCTTGGCCCCCGCGGGGGCGGTCCGGCGGCCGAAGCCGTGCGTCACCTCCTCGGCGCCGCGCTCCTCAATAGGAATCTCGTCGCCCGACTCTAGTCGCAGGTCGAACGTGCTCGACGGGGCCGCCACGTACAGCGGCACGCCGTGATGCCGGGCCAGCACGGCCACGCCGTACGTGCCGATCTTGTTGGCCGTGTCGCCGTTTGCCGCGATGCGGTCGGCCCCCACCAGCACCAGATCGACCTTGCCCTGGCGCATGACGGCCGCCGCCATGTTGTCGCAGATGAGCGTGCAGTCGATGCCCGCCCGCATCAGTTCCCACATCGTCAGGCGCGCCCCCTGGAGCAGGGGCCGCGTCTCGTCAACGTAAACGCGGAACCGACGCCCGAGTTCCTGCGCACGGTAAAGCGGCGCAAGGGCCGTGCCGTACTCGGCCGCGGCCAGGCTGCCCGCGTTGCAGTGCGTCAGCACGCCGCAGCCTTCCTTGACGAGGTGCTGGCCGTGATCTCCGATGGCGCGGCACATGGCGGCGTCAGAGTCGCGGATGGCCGTGGCCTCGGCCAGGAGGGCCTCCTTGACGGCCCGCCCGCCGCTTCCACGGCACCGCTCGGCGGTGCGGCGCATGCGGTCGAGCGCCCAGAAGAGGTTGACGGCCGTCGGGCGGCTGGTGGCCAGGTAATCGGCGGCGCGGGCGGCGGCTTCCAGCACGGCCTTCTCGTCGTCGGGCACGTTCTGGACGGCCACGACCACGCCCATCGCCGCCGCAACGCCGATGGCCGGGGCGCCGCGCACCCGCAGCACCTTGATGGCGTCCCACACATCCTCGGCCGTGCGGCAGGAGATGACCTTAAACTCGCCGGGGAGGAGCGTCTGGTCAATCAGTTCCATGCGGCCGTCGAGGCCGCCCACCCACCGGATTGCGGATTGCGGATTGCGGATTGCGGATTGGCGATTGCGGATTGGGGATTGCGCGTTGGGGGTTGCTGGTTCCGGATCGACGGATGGCGCCGGGTGAACTTTGTGGGCCTTGTCGGGCTTGGCGCCTTGTCGCGTTCCTGGCGGATCCACCCGCCTGCCGTGCCTGTTCAATCCGCAATCCTCAATTCGCAATCCGCAATGGCTTCACGGGGGGTTCCTTACGTTCTCGTCGGCGATGGCCACGCGCTCGGCCAGGCGGGCCTTGTACTGGACGATGCGGCCGCGCAGGGCGGCGTCGGCCTCGGCCAGAATCTGGGCCGCAAGGATGGCTGCGTTCACCGGCCCCGCCTTGCCGACCGCCACGGTGGCCACCGGTATGCCGCTCGGCATCTGGACGATGCTAAGCAGGCTGTCCAGCCCGCCCGCCAGGCTCGTTGGCATCGGCACGCCGATGACGGGCAGGGGGGTCAGGCTTGCCAGGACGCCCGGCAGATGGGCCGCGCCGCCCGCCGCCGCAATGATGACCCGCAGGCCGCGCTCCGCCGCCGACTTGGCATAGTCGTGGGCCGCATCCGGCGTCCGGTGGGCCGAAATCACCCGCAGTTCGTACGCCACGCCGAACTCCTTGAGCGTAGCCAGGCACGGCTGCATGGCCTCCATGTCGGAATCGCTTCCGAGGACGATGGCGACCAGTGGCGGGGGGCTTCTCTTCGGGCTCACGCGGTGTCCTCCGGCCGGGTGCCATGCTTTCGCAAGCGAAAGCATGCCACCCCCGGCCGATGGGAGTATAGGGCCGCCGCTCGCGCGGGTCAACGAAGTTCGCCC
>Ga0194112_10011804_pt1 | contig 10767 bp, 10 predicted proteins | sample TA2MahC400mmetaG_FD_146191 | JGI IMG/M metagenome (GOLD analysis project Ga0194112, IMG submission 146191) | Freshwater microbial communities from Lake Tanganyika, Tanzania - TA2015016 Mahale Deep Cast 400m | ecosystem: Environmental > Aquatic > Freshwater > Lake | place: Tanzania: Lake...
TATCCTCTAGCTCTGCTCGTCTTTTATTTAGTGATTCCAATTCATGCTGAGTCTGCTCCAGCTCTTTTGGGGTTCCAAGACCTGATGAGAGGCGCTTCTCATCTTTTTCAATGCGAGATAAAACTTGCTCTACATCAAGCTCTGATTTTGATAGCTCATGTTTAATATCACTTCGCTCAGTGCTGGCAGCAACTGCTAGATCTCTTGCGCTGGCAAACTCCAGGCGCTTTTCATCAAGGAGCTTTGTAAGAGGCAGATTATTAGCTTTGTGTTCGAGTTGCATGAGAGATGAATCAAGATCTTGAAGCGCAAGGAGGCGCTCTTGGGATAATTTCTCAGCTTTCATCACTTACCCATGTTAGGCCAGGAAGGGAAAGTATCTCTAAATAGCGCTCCTCTCTCTGCTGATTTATGCTTACTTTCCTGATGAGAAGAAATCTTGCAGCCCTTATCTCACTTACTCTGACCATTTGGATTCTTCCTGCCACCACTGCCACAGCTGCAAATCCAAAGGCTGGGGCAAAGTGCACCAAGGCAAAACAAGTAGCGATTTATAAGGGTAAGAGTTACACCTGCATAAAGTCAGGAAAGAAATTGACTTGGAGCAAAGGCAAAACTATTTCTTCTGCAGAAACTTCATCGACGCCTACAACAACTCCTTCGCCGACTCCAACGCCAACACCTACTCCAACGCCAACACCTACTCCAACACCTACTCCAACACCTACTCCAACGCCAACGCCAACACCAACGCCTACTCCAACGCCAACGCCAACTCCAACGCCAACACCTACTCCAACGCCAACGCCTACACCTACACCTACAAAAGTGGGCTACACAATGGATCAGGTGAAAGCCAATAGCACAAGTGCAAGTTGCTGGACGGTGATTGATGACAACGTCTATAACTTAACGGGCTGGATCTCTTCTCACCCGGGCGGAGCGGGAGCCATTCGTGGGCTATGTGGAACTAATGGCACCTCATCATTTAGGGGAAGGCATGGTTCTGGCGGTTCACCGTCTGAGACTTTGGCCACTTATCTTCTTGGCCCACTTTCAAAATAAGTTCAATTATTTCTTCGAATATTGAAAATTCAATTTAATCATCTTAAGTAGTAACTTCTCATCTACTTTCCAATCAATAGGTACTTGAACCGTCTTCTTATTTACTTTATATCCCTCTAAATCCTGCTTCATAGCCAATAAAACCTTAGGATCCCAGGGCGCAATAAGTATGTGGTTTTTAAGTATTGATGCTCCAAATAAATACTCATTACCCAATTTCAACATTGGTTGATTCCAAGCAATTACTAGCTCTAATTTTGGATATTTCTTTCGAATAACTCTAAATATCTTTTTAACGGTTTTTCTTTTCACTTCATCCTGGCCCTTGAGATATCCCTCTAAATCATCAAAGCGCTTAGAGCTCTTGGAGCCTCTGGAGTACATAACTAATGCATTGGCATGAGCCTGGCTAAAGCCATGTTCTTCTCTTAAGTGAGAGATTTGCTGCGGATATTTAAGATCAGAGATATCTTTCATAACAGCAAACCAATAGCGCATTGGTTGGCCATACTTGGCCTCAATCTTTGGAAAGTGCGCCTCGCGACTACCCTTATCTTTTACTGTCACTATTTTTTAGCGGGGTCCTGCAGCTCTATGACCGCAGCCTTGAGGATTACTACAGCAGCAAGTGCAATTACCTTCTGGGCAGCCACAGGGGCATTTGAAAACTTGGCTTGCATCACTTATTGATCTAGTCCTTATTTATCAGGCTAGTAAATGCCCAACCCCAAGCAAGGCAGAAGAGAAAAACTCCGAGAATATAAAGTAAGTCGCTCATGTGCAGATACTACTTTGTAAATCAATCAAGAACAGCATAAACGGTCAATAGAATGAAGTGGTGGGCGCTGAGGGTTTCCCCCCGCCTAGACCCGGTTCTTCCCCGACTTTTTGATTGTCGGGTCATAAAAGGCAAACTACCATCCCGACAGAATAAAAGCAGCACCCAATTGGCACTCGTTTTCCAGGTTGTTAATTCTTGGTCCAGAATTTTTTTTCATTTGGCGCCGTGCTGAATTAGACTGAAGTCGTGGGTAAAGTCGGTATCAGAGCTGATGCAGCGATTGAAGTCCAAGGACTTGTTAAAAGGTATGGTTCAAAAAATGCAGTCGATGGAATAGACCTCACTGTTGAATCTGGTGAAATCTTTGCTCTCCTTGGTCCAAATGGGGCTGGTAAAACTACTACGGTTGAAATTCTTGAAGGCTACCGAACTGCAACCTCAGGCAAGGTCGAGGTATTAGGGTTTGACCCCGCAACCACTGGAAATTCTGGTCAAAGATGGCGAAATCAAATTGGAATTGTTTTGCAATCTACCTCAGATGCGGCAGATCTCTCAGTATTTGAAACTATTTCACACTATGCAAATTATTACGAAAATCCACGGAATGTTGAACAGGTTATTGATGAGGTTGGACTTAGAGAAAAAATAAATTCAAAAGCTCGACAGTTATCTGGCGGTCAACGTCGTAGATTAGATGTAGCACTTGGAATTATTGGATCACCTAAGTTACTTTTTCTAGATGAGCCAACAACTGGCTTTGATCCAGAGGCTAGAAGATCTTTTTGGGAGTTAATTAAAGTTTTAAAAGCTGAAGGTAAAACTATTTTACTTACAACACATTATTTGGATGAAGCGCAAGCCTTAGCGGATCGAGTAGGTGTTATAAATAATGGAAAAATTATTGAAATTGCTACGCCAGAAACTTTAGGTGGTCGAAATAACGCACCGGCGAAGGTTACCTGGCTTGAAAATGGGACTAAACAACAGTTGCTTACTAAAGACCCGACTATTGAGGTAATTAAGTTAAATCAAAAATTTGGTGGGTCAATACCAGAGCTCGAGGTATTGAGGCCTAATTTAGAGGAAATTTATCTGAAGATGATAGGTGAACTAAAATGAAAAATCTGCGAGAAACTTTGCGGATTGGTCTGCTGCGTAGTCAAATTGAACTCAAGCAATTTATGCGGCAACGTGAGTCAGTTGTCTTTACACTCTTCTTTCCAGTTATTTTGTTATTTATTTTTGGTACAGTCTTTAAAGACACTATCGCACCCGGTGTCACCTTTAGCCAGTACTTTGTGGCCGGAATGATTGCTTCTGGATTGGTCAACACTGGTTTTCAACAGCTTGCCATAACTATTCCTATGGAACGTGACGATGGCACATTAAAGAGGTTGCGTGGTACGCCGATGTCAGTTTCGTCATATTTTATTGGTAAAGCATTGTTGGTTACATTTTTAATGATTATTCAGACCGCTATGCTCTTATTCTTTGGATCTGTGGTCTTTGATTTAAATCTGCCATCTGATCTGATGCTTTGGTGGAACTTCACCTGGTTGGTTCTTTTAGGAAGTGCTTGTTCAACTATTTTAGGTATTGCTTTCTCCGTTGTGCCAAAGAGTGGTCGAAGTGCTTCAGCAGTTGTATCCCCAATAGTTATTATTTTGCAATTCTTCAGTGGCGTATTTTTCGTATTTACTTCTCTGCCATCCTTTATGCAACAACTTGCTGCAATATTTCCATTGAAATGGCTTACCCAGGGGATGAGATCGGTTTTTCTGCCGGAAGGTTTTGCGACCCAAGAGGTAGCTGGTAGTTGGGAGCTAGGAAAAACTGCGATAGTCCTATCCATCTGGTTAATACTGGGATTACTCTTTGCAGTAAAGAAATTTAAGTGGAGTAGAGAATGAGAATTAGACTTGTAACTTCTGGGGAACTCCCCGATCTATGGTGGGCGCTGAGGGTTTTGATAGAACTTGCTCAGTACCTGAGATATATGTATTCAATTTTTCTCGACTTAGCACCCATTTTAGTCAATTGGTCTGACATTTTGGAATATAGAAGGCAATTTGGACGGATACGGGCGAAAGTTTGTGCCACCTTGTCTTCCTAATCCCCCCTGCAATAAGTAACATAGTTAGCCATGAAGAGAATGGTATGGATTGTCTTTACTATTCTGGTAATTTCTTCTCTTCCCGCTTTAGCCGCGTCTCCTCCAAAAGCTGGAGCAGCATGCCCCAAAATTGGCGCTTCTCAGAATTATCAAGGTAAGAAGTTTACGTGCATTAAAAGTGGGAAAAAGCGCATCTGGGATAAGGGAACAATAATAAAAAATGCACTTCCTTCTCCAACTCCACTAGTTACACCAACACCGATGAATCCCAAGGGGAAGATTTATTCCGTGCAAATGGTGAAAGCACACTTGCCTGTCGCGCCAAAGAATGGCTACGACGATTATCGATGCTTTCTTCTTGATCCAAAAGTGAGTGAGGAATCAGTAATTCAATCAATTGAATTCATTCCGCAACGCAAAGATTATGTTCATCACGCGATTATCTTTAGAGTTTCTGAAGCAGATATTCCGGAAGCTTTAACACTCGATAGTTCTGGAACTGGTTGGCCGTGTTTCGGTGGCTCGGGTCTTGGAGGAATGTTCACTTCATTTGTAACCTCGCCTTGGATTTCTGCTTGGGCTCCTGGTCGTGGGAAGGATTTGCCACCAACGGGTTATGGAATTCCATTTAAGAAAGGCGAGCAATTCGTGCTCCAAGTTCATTACAACTTGCTTGCTGCTACTAGCGGAAAAATTGAAACCGATCAATCCAAGATCGTGATGGAAGCTGTGCCTTTGACTGAAACGAATGTGAAACCGCTCAATATCGAACTCTTCGCTGCGCCAGTCGAATTAGCTTGTCCAGAGGGAGTCACTGGGCCGCTTTGTGATCGCGCTGCAGCTGTGAAAGATTTGGCGCAGCGCACAAAAGGTGGCGCTGAACTTGAATTATTAGGTATCGCTGCTTTATGCGGAAGAAATCCTTTCTTCCCAGTACCTGATGTAGTTACCAAATGTGATCAAAAGGTTAGATCAAATTACACAATCGTTACTGCTGCTCCGCATATGCATCTCTTAGGACGCAAGTTGAAGATGACGCTCAATCCAGGGACTCCACGCGAACAGATAATTATCAACGTTGAGAAATACGACTTTGACGATCAGTCACCAATTCCACTCAAGAATCCAATAGAAGTTAAATCTGGTGACGTCATTCGGATTGAATGTACCCACGACCCCAAAGTTCGCCAGCTACTCCCCTCTCTAAAGAATTTGCCTCCTCGATACGTTACATGGGGTGAAGGTTCATCCGATGAAATGTGTCTGGGGGTTCTCTCTGTCGCTAAGTCTTAAAGCGCATTGATTCATTTGGGCGGGCCGATTACCGGGAAATCTCCACTCTCATAGTTACTTAGCCCTATGTGTTCAAGTTGTTTCGACCCAGGACTCGTTTTAGTCAATTGGTCTGACATTTTGGAAGACTGAAAGGAAGCTGGACAGACTTGGACATTATTCTTAAACCATACGGCGAAGTTAAGATAAAAATCACTACTCCCGCACCATTAAATGATGCGAATTTGCGTGGTTAAGCAAACCCAGTAAGAGCCCCTGGCTTCCCATGAGCCTAATAACGCCTAATCTGCCGACCAATCCGGGACCTCTATCCTCTGACAAAAGTGCGAACTCCGCCTACTATTCGGGAAAGCCAAGAAAGCGGTGTTCATGTCTTATTCGGAAGAAGGACTAGAAGCAGCAAGGGTGGGTCGATCATGACAGTCGTCTCTACGAGAGAGCGTGACTCAGATAGAAAAACTCGAATTCACTTATCGTTTTATGACCGATCTAAATTTTTACTTTTCTTCACGCTGACCTTCCTAACTCTTGTTTGGGCCGACATGGCTGGCGAGAAGGACTTGGGGTTCTTTGATGCGCTAAGCGAGAGCGCATATCGCAGATGGTGGATTTTTCCGCTCTTTGCGATTGAATTGATTAGGCAAACCCATTTCTTGATTGCAGAGCTCGCTGCCCCCTATCACGGTTTCTGGCAGGGATACTTCGGTTTCGTTGATCGAGCACTTCATCGATTAAGCGATTGGACCCGTTTTAGGCTATCCCGAGTAATTAAGTGGTTGGTCTTTGTCACCCTACTGTCAATCGTTCTTGGCGCCATCTACAAAGAAACTCCGGTCCGTGCGCTATTTTTCGCCCCTCGCGCACTGTGGAGTGCTCTCCCGGTTATCGCCCAACTAAGTTTCGCAGTCGTATTCATCATTATTCAGTTTGTTGCAATTTTCTGGTTTCTGAGTCGCGGCGGTATCGATACCTATTTTCCGGATGACATTAAGACTCGTTTCTCTGATGTCTGGGGCCAAGACCATGTTCTAGCAAGAATCAAGGAGAATCTCGTATTTTTAGAAAATCCCGAGAGTATTGAAAAGCTTGGGGGCTACGTACCCGGTGGAATTCTTCTTTGGGGCCCTCCCGGAACAGGAAAGACACTAATGGCTGAGTCAATGGCCGGCGAAACGGGAAAGCCATTCGTGTTTGTTGATCCTGGTGCATTCAACAACATGTTCTTCGGAATTGGAATCCTGAAAGTTAAAGGCCTTTTCAGAAAACTTCGCAAATTAGCTCTTAGGTATGGCGGAGTTGTTGTCTTCTTCGATGAGGCAGATGCTCTGGGTAATCGCGGCATAATGTCGGGTCGGCCCCCTGGTTCGTACGCAAGTTCTTTTTTAAGCTCCAATAATTGCCATGGCTACTCATATCTTGCTCCTGAGACGCAATCATTTCTCGTAAGGGAGGCATTGATCAGCAGCCGCACGCGGAGAGGTGAAACTGATTCAAAGCCAACAGCGATAAATCGCTTCATGATGGGTGCGGGAGGCGGTGGCGCAGGCATGGGAACCTTGCAGGCGCTTTTGACAGAATTGTCTGGACTGAAGAAACCGCGTGGTTTTTTCAATCGCATTGTCCGGCGCACTCTCGGAATGCGACCTAAGAATCCTCCAAAGTACCGAATACTCGTGGTTATGGCGACAAATATGCCTGAGTCACTCGATGAGGCGCTACTTCGCCCCGGACGTATAGATCGAATGTATCGCGTGGGGTATCCAAGCAAGGCGGGACGAATCCGAACCTACGAGGGTTATCTTGAGAAAATTTCTCATGATCTAAGTAAAGAAGAAGTTGAAAAATTGGCAATCATTACTCCCTACGCAACTGGCGCAACTATCAAGGACTTGGTTAATGAATCCCTGATCATGGCAATTCGGAATTCGCGAACAAGTGTTACTTGGAGTGATGTGCTAAAGGCAAAGCAACTAAAACAACTAGGGCCTTCGGAAGATGTCGAGTACATTGAACGCGAGCGTCATGCCACCGCAATTCACGAGGCCTGTCATGCTGTTATGGCCTACAGAGTAAGACGACATCTGGAAATCGACATTGCTACGATAGAAAAAGGGGCGGAGTATCTAGGCATGGTTGCCTCCATTCCGCCCGATGATCAATTCACACATTGGAAGCGCGAGTACGAGGCGGACATCTTGGTCTCTATTGCATCCCTATCCGGAGAGCGACTCTTTTTCGATGACGACAATTCTTCGGGAGTTTCTGGAGATCTTGAATCTGCCACAACAATTGCGGGTTTGATGGAAGGTTATTGGGGTATGGGATCAACGGTCTCCTCCTACGCATCAGGCCGAAGAATGGATTTGGGCGCCCCAGGGGGAGGAAAACCTAATGACAACAAGATTGAAATGCGCCGAGCACTAGCGGATCGAATTGAAGATAATCTCTCCTCTCTCTTGTCAAAGGCAGAGTCCCTGCTTCGTGAAAACCGATTTGAAGTGCTTGCAGTGGCGCATGCGTTAGAAACGCACAAAACCCTCTCTGGAAATGATGTTCACGCAGTAATCGAGCGGCGAACTGGAGATGTCGTTCGTGGTCAACTCTATTCGTCATCTATCAATATAGACGCGATCGAAAAGTATCACTTATCTGCTCTACAGGCTCACCGCGAACACCGAAAGCCAGACCTTCCACTACCAGTCCTGGAGTAGAGCTTGCGCTGCAGCGTAATGCAATCGTAGTCAAGTGGCTCCTCTACTTAATGATCTGCCTTCATAGAATCTTGAGCGTGCAAAATATGTTGTGAAGACTCTTTTTCGCCTAAGGCAGAGTCTCTCAGCTTCGACTTGGATATCGATTACTTTGTCCATATCGGAGGTCACAGCACTTTTGATCACGTGCTGGGAGCGACGCCACAGAAACAATTCGCTCGTGATAGCAAGTTTGGCAGCACGGTAGTTAACGTCGCTCTCTACTATAGGCAGCGATGTCAGCGATCTGATTTATCCCCTAAAGGTTCTTTGAGAAAATTTTGTGCACTTCTGAATTCGCTATAGTACTCAGTGTTCCAAATACCAGCCTTGGATTCGAAAAAAGTTCCTTCAATGGCCCCATCTCCTTTTAAGAACTTGATTGCTGACTCAGTTTCAGTAATCACCCCTGGAAGCTGTTCTCTCCTGTCTTCGACTAGGCAGCCTTGATTCTTACTCATCTCAATGTAAATCGCCAAGTCATTCGTCAAAACCTGCACAACAGTCATGGCAATTTCCTGAACCAAGGAGGCTCGATTCGAATCTTGAGGAAGGGCCACATATTCTTTTACGAGATCACGATAATTATTCCAATTAGCACGACCCGTCACTTCCTTCATTGTAATAAAACTTTTTAGAGCGCTGCACTCAGCCTCAGCGCGAGAGGGTTTTCCAAACGGACTGAAGAGGGCGCTTGCCCAGATTGACGCCACCGCCAATGAGAGTGTAATCGGAGCCAATATCCAAAGCGTTGGGCGGGTCTTTTGCACGCGAGCAGACTATCTCAGTTCTGAGAGAGGGGCACCACGAGAGTTCAGACTTAGCGCCACGATGTTAGATGAGACTGTGCAGATTAAGTGCAGATTGAGTAGGTGTAGTGGGCGCTGAGGGTTTTGATAGAACTTGCTCAGTACCTGAGCCATATATATTCAATTTTTCTTGACTTAGCACCCATTTTAGTCAATTGGTCTGACATTTTGGAATAGGGAAGGAAATTTGGACGGTTATAAGCGAAGTCCCACCTTGCCCGGTCGAATTATCTTGCAAGGCAAAGCACCCCAGCATTTACACGAGCCGCCTCATTAGAATCTTGCCATGGGCACAAGTCAAGGTGATGCCAGGTGGATGTCGCAATTCATGGCATCGAGACGAACCACTAGAGACTTTTTACCAATACCTGTCCCCCACGAAATTTTGATGCAAATCCTTACGGACTCTTTGACTGCTCCAAGTTGGTCAAACACTAGACCATTTAAAATAGCAATAGCAACGGGCGAAGTGAGAGATCAGATCAGCAATGAATTCCTATCACGCTGGTCGGTCTTGTCAGCAATTATGCGCAAGGGAATAAAAAACAAGTTACGGCTTCTTTACTCTCGCTACGGCTTGCCTACAAGTAATAGAACAATTGTAAAACCCTACGTAGCAGAGCTTAGACCAAGAGCAGAGAGAGTTGGCAAAGAGCTTTATGAATTGTGTGGTATCAAACGTGGCGATCGTGCAGCCCGAGATAAGCAATGGGGAAAAAACTATACATTTTTTGGCGCACCAGTTGAGTTATTCATTTATATCCATAAGAGTCTTCATATTTATGCTGCTTCTGATGCTGGCTTAATGATGCAAAACTTAATGTTATCTGCGCACGCTCATGGTTTAGGAACCTGTGCACAAGGAGCTGTGAATATTTGGGATGACGTAATTCGGAGAGAATTTAATATACCAAAAAACTACCGACTTCTATGCGGCCTTGCAATCGGATATCAAAGTAATGATCCAGTTAATTCCTTTAGCGCTCATAGGCTTGATGTTCATGAAATAATTGTGATGCCAAAAAATAAGACAGAAGTTGAATGAACCCGTGTTATCAAGATTTATGATGCGTTCGCCTGCGTGGGCGCTGAGGGTTTTGTCCCTATTTCTTGTTTTCTAAAAAGATATGCGCTATTTAGTTTGGAACCAATGCCCAATATATCTTGTTCGGTCAGTCTTTGAAAGTTTGCATCAAAAAAAGAAGTTAGATAACTTTTAGAAAGATTGAGGAACTTGTTTGACATGTACCTGCTGGACAGGTGTGATCCGCAACTTCTACCCATTTGAATCCTACAGACTCAACAATTTTCCGAGATACAGCATTTAGGTCAGAGATACATGCCGAAAGTGCTTTTATATTTGGATCATTCTTTGCATAGTTCTCCACGAGCCGAAGTGCTTCTTTAGTCGCTCCCTTACCTCGTCCCCAAGGTGAAACCCAGTAACCGATATCAGCCACCTTCGCTTCATTTACTGAATGAATTGAAATCACACCCACAGGTTGCAAGTTTTCATCTTCTATCGTCCATATCTTGTACTCTGGAAACTCTCCTTTCACAAAAGACTCAGCGTGATCCAGCAAATATGGTCTGGGAATTGTTGTCCAATACTGAATTTGTTCATCCTGGCAAGATTCATAAATCCAAGAAGCATCAGTTAAGGCGATCTCTCTAATGGAGTGGCTTGCCATATTCCAAGAATAACAATAAGCATTTTGTTTCATTCACGATGGAGCCTGGTGATGGAATTCTTGGTGGGCGCTGAGGGTTTTGAACCCCCGACCTACTCGGTGTAAACGAGCCGCTCTACCGCTGAGCTAAGCGCCCTATCAAAATACTTGCGCAGTCTATAACGAGGCTAGCGCGCTTCTGTAATCCTCGATTTTTCTCGCCTCAGCAGGACTATTTATTACGCTCCAACGGACAATTCCTGCCTTATCGATAATAAATGTGCCG
>Ga0194112_10011805_pt1 | contig 10767 bp, 3 predicted proteins | sample TA2MahC400mmetaG_FD_146191 | JGI IMG/M metagenome (GOLD analysis project Ga0194112, IMG submission 146191) | Freshwater microbial communities from Lake Tanganyika, Tanzania - TA2015016 Mahale Deep Cast 400m | ecosystem: Environmental > Aquatic > Freshwater > Lake | place: Tanzania: Lake...
GAACCTTGTGGACCAACAGGTCCTATAATCTTACCTACATTATTCCAAACAGATCCATCATAAACCCACAAGTTGCCTGTTGCTTGATCAATAACACCATCTCCTGCTACTGCAGATGGAAAGGCAGTATTAAGAATCGTTTGTGGATTATTAGGTGGATTTACATTAACATCTGGAACAGATCCAATAATAGTAACTGATGTTCCTGCTGCACCTTGTGCACCTTGAGGTCCAACAAATCCTTGAGGACCACTTACACCTTGGGCACCCTGTGCACCTTGAGGTCCTCTTACACCTTGAGCACCTTCAACACCTTGAGCACCTTCAGCACCTTGAGCACCTTCAGCACCTTGAGCACCTTCAGCACCTTGAGCACCTTGAGGTCCTTGAGCACCTTGTGCTCCTTGAGGTCCTTGAGGTCCTTGAGCACCTTGTGCACCTTGAGGTCCAATAGCACCTTGTGCACCTTGAGGTCCAATAGCACCTTGTGCACCTGTAAGACCAGCAGGATCTTTCCAAGTAAATCCCAATCCAGGTCCTAAAGATGCTAATACTTGTTCATATGATCCTGATAAACCATCTTTATTAATAATGTCGCCAGTTAATCTAACCCCAGCAACATTAATGTCTATTGGATAATTTGGTTGAGTATTTGCAATACCAATATTTCCAGATCCTGGTAAATATACCAGTTGATTTGGAGCAACATCTAACTTATTTAACGTTCCTCCAGATCTTTGGCTTGTAAAACCAATATATCTTATTTCATTATCTGTTGGTTCTTCTACAGGAATATCTAAAACTGTGATAGTTGCAATACCAATTCCTGGTGCAACATAGCCAGTTGCTACTATTCTACTCCCTACAAAATTTAATTTAGTTATAGAACCTGCAGTACCAACTAAAGTTCCTTCGTCAAAAACAGTTATACCTAATTCTAAAACTCCAGGAGGAATTGGTGTCCAATATCTCTTTGCATCACCACCAATTCCAATGAGCATGTACTGCTCTCCAATTGGAATTGAAGGTTCATTTAATGGATCTCCTAAATTAGGCTCAGCCTGATTTAACCCCAGGAATTGATACCTATCTGAAGTTAATCTTGATAATGGAGTATTAGTAACTCTTCTACTTAGGTATCTTGCCATAATTGGGTTCCACTATCCCCCTTAATAAGTATATTTATTATTGATTAAGTGTCTCTAAAACAGAAACAGTATATTTCATATGATTTGGATCGGTTGATGAAATACCTGATATTTTTATTCTGTCTGTTTTAGTAGCTGTTTTTTCCAAAACTAATTTTCCATCTAATAAAACCAATGCATCATTTGGTGGAACTTGAACATTATAAATCAATTCTGTAGTAGTTGTAGTAATACCACCATTAGATGCTCTAACATCTCTTTCATGATAAAAACTTACAGTCCCAATTCCTGTGCCAGTATTGGCAACTTGTGCATAAAGAACTACAGTTGTATATCCAGTTCTGGTAGTATAAATTCCAGAATTTGATGCTGGTATAATTCCAGTGAAGGTTTTGTATTGGTTTAATGGTAATTGAGCCATGATTGATTGTTATTGAAGAGCAAGAATTAAAGGTGTAACCTCTGCTTGTAAGCTTTTACTAAATGCTTGTCCACTAATGGTTCCAGTATTTTGATTAATAGTAATTCCTTCGCTAATTCTAAAGTTTCCTCCCTGATCAGTGCTTGTAAATGGAACTTTACCTCCATTTGTAGCAACTATCTGATTATCAAGAACTGGAACTGCACCCTTTGATGGAATAGCATTAGTTATTGTAACTCCTGTTCCTATATATTCAAAAGTAATAGAACTTGCAATAATCTTACTGGATTGGAAGAAATAAACAGTTGTTCCAACACTTACTGGATAAGTAATGAACTCATCAAAAGTAACTGTTGTAGTCCCACCAGCAGAAACTTGTGTTGCAGCAGTTGGATTAAAGAATAACTTTTCCATTACAGCAGTTGCTGTTGCAGTTGTTCCAACTCCAGGCCCAATAACTGGAGGAGGAGCTATAGTTACAGTAGGTGGAGTTTCTGTATATCCAGTACCAGAAACAAGCAAACTTACACTTCCTATAGTTCCATCAGAATTAATATCTGTTTCAAAAACTGCTGCTTCTCCTGGGATGAACAAATCTGGATCAGAAGGAAGTTGAATTGTAACTTCTACAGGAATGTTTGGATCATAACCAAATCCAGGATTACTAATTTCAATTCTGTTAATGAAGTAATATTGAGTTCCTATGACTGCAATCTGACCATCATAAGGTCTTTGTCCTTCTGGAAGAATTAGTGCAGGAACTTCTCCTGTTCCCAATCCAACAATACTTGTTATAATTCCTGCTCTATTAGTAATGACTGGTTGAACAAGTGCTGAATAGGTTTTAGATGCATTCTTTGTCTGTGCTACCGAACCAATACCAGTTTGATAACTTTCGAGAAGATTTAAATTTTGTGCAACATATGTTGCAATTCCAGCAATATAATTAATTATTGCCACCTCTCCATCTTTTACATATCCAGCAGTAAATCCTGTTGGTGGTGGAGATGTTTCATTAAGATAAGTCAGAGAACCATCTGCAGAATCTCTATATGCTAATCCAGCATTTATTGAGTTTTCATTACCAAGAGTAAGAATATCAGAACAAATAGATTCTACAATAATTTGACCATCTCTGATGCACTTTGAACGTCCTACTACAGAACCACCATAATCAAAAGATGGACCATATGCACCATAAGGACCATCAGTGCTAGTCAAGAATCCTACAGCTTCAGTAGCAATAAACTTCTTATTAACTCTAAGTAAATCAACAGTATCTTTGAATTCTTGAGAAGCACCAACACCAACATTAATTGTTAATGTAGATACATTTTCTTCTGTTGGTTCAGTTGTGACAGTTCCAGTATATTGAAGTGGGGTTGCACCATTAGAAACAAGTCCAAAATTACCAAAAGAAGAGTTAGAGTTGTTGAGGTCACAAACGCTACCAGTATCACAGAAAACTCCAATATCACAGCAAATAGTAAAGAGTGAAACTAACTGAGCATATCCAAAGTTTGTAATAGAAACACCAATACCACCTTGATTGTATTGAGTGTAGGCATCCAGAACCATGGATTTAAATCCACCAGCTCTGCTGCCATCAACTCTCATTCCAATACTATCAGGAACAAAGTTTGTACAGTTCTGAACGTAAGGTGATTGCCAATCTTCTTCTGTGCCATTAGCATATCCATTCCCTTTAGTAGGGAATGAGACCATTGCATTAGGATTAGTTGGACCTACAAAAGATTGTTGTGAAACATAGCAACCTTTTCTTACATGATACAAATCAGTTTTATCTTTTGTGGTTACAAGTGTTCTTCTTAAATCTTCTCCAACAACTGCAACTCTTTCTGGAACTTGAATAGGACCATCTTCTACATACAGTCCAGCATATACTCTGACAGTATCTCCAGGTTCTGCTATTGAACATGCTTTTTTAATGGTTAAGAATGCATCTCCAGGACCTGTTCCACCATTAGAATCACTACCAAGTTTATTAACAAACCACTCATTTCCAATTCTTGCTCCTGGTGGTTGCCAAGTTAATTTACCAGCAGGATAATTAATGTTTGGTGCTGCTTCTGGACCACTATCGATAATAGTAGTAACAATTCCTGTGCAAGTATAAATTGCAGAAACTACATTCGCACATCCATTTGGATTGACATTTGAATCTCCATCAGCAATAATTTCAATATCAATAAGTTGAGTGACACTTGAACCTACTGCTTGATATGAACCTGGAACTGGGGCATTATTGATTACATATCTTGCTAAAGTAGCAATACTGGAAATTCCAACAATAGTTGCTAATTTTACATAACCCTCAGAAAATCCTGATGGAAGTGGTGAACTATCATCCAGGTGTTGTAATACAACTCCATTATAGTAAGATAAACCTGCTCCTACTGTTTGTGAGTTTCCACCTCTAGAAATATCAAATGCAATAGCATCAATAATCAGTCCAATATCACGCTTACACTTAGTTGGTCCAGTAGTTATGCCTGCAGAACCATAATCAAAATTAGGACCATCAGCACCAAATGGACCAGAAGTAGAAGTAATAAATCCTACAATTTCATTTGCTATAAATTGCTTATTTCTGGTCAGAAGATTAGCAGCATCAATAAATCTTTCAGAAACTCCAAGTGCCTGAGATCCAAGAACTGAATAGGCATATCCTACATTATTATTAGCATCTAAGACCTCACCTCTTATTCTTACATCACCAGCAACATCTAAGGTTCTTGTTGGTGATGTTGTATTAATTCCAACAATAGGTTGAATAGTCTTTAAAAGTTGATTTTCATTAGAAGTTACTGAAGTAACTCCAAGATTTTTAAATGTTGCAAGAGTTCCACCAATACCAACATTAAGTAATGCTGTTGTGGTTATTCCTGTTACAAAAAGATCTTTAATTGTTGAAATGCCAACAATTTCATTCTCAATAATAGCAAGGTCAACTGTAGATATTCCTACTCTTTCATTAGTAATAGAAGCAATTCCTATAGTGGAGATGCCAACAATCTCATTCTCAATAATAGCAAGGTCAACTGTAGATATTCCTACTCTTTCATTAGAAATAGAAGCAATCCCTATGGTTGCAATACCAGTATAGGATTGAGTAATTGTGGCAAAACCAGTAACTCTTAAATCACCTATAATATCAACATCATATGCTGGAGATAAAGTATTGATACCTAATCTACCAGTGCTTGTTATTGCTACATTTCTTTTATTTGACCTTGCTACAAATTGAAAATCTTCTTGAGGACTAAGTGTGTTTATGCCAACAGAACCAATACCAGTTACAACAACTGGAGAACCATATTTTGAATTGACTTGGAACGCTTGTTCTGGACGTGTTGTTCCTACGCCAACACTATCAGAAAATATACCTGTCCCTCTTACATCTAACCTTTCTAATGGACTTATTGTACCAACTCCAACCCTATTATCTGCAAGAACATTTGTCTCTGCTCTTATTGTTCCAGCAACATCTAATGGGTATTGTGCTGTGGTCTTACCAATAGATACTTCTCCATCTGCAACACTTGCATAAAGAGTATCTGTCCCTACACTTAAGCCAGTTTTGACTTTAAAAAAGATATCTTGTGAAGGCATCGGGTTCCACTATCCCCCTGTTTATAAGATTATTTATGAAGATCAGGTTATCTCAACCAAATATATTTGAGAAATTGAATCTAGAGTCTTATTAGCATTTGAAGTAGTCCAGAAATATTTTGTGAAAGTTGCAGCAGTTGCTATAGCTTCAACCTTATAAGTAACAGGAGAAGTTGTTCCAACAGCAGAATCAAAATAAATAAGACTTGCAACCATACCAGCTTCATTTGAACCTGAATTAGCACCAACTAAAAATGATTCTTCTGGATATTGTAAAATTGGTGATTCATTTTTCAGAATTCTCATTGACCCAGAAGTATCATTGTTTGTACTATGTTGTCCAGTTGCCCATGGAACTTGTGCTATTATAAAAATTTTACTATCTGACTTTGTTGGAGTGATAGTTGCTTCTAAGTTTGTAGTAGACCAAGAATCAGTGTGTAGAGTCATTGTATTCCAAGATGCTTCTACAATTTGAGCTATTTTTCCAACAAATGGCAAATCATTAATATTTTTCCAATTTAATTGAGATCCAGTTGATGTTAAAACTGAATCAGCAGCACCAACTTGACCATCTTTATCTACTATAATGGTTGGAGTAAGATTGCCATTTACATAGACATCAGATTCGAAAGTAGAAACTCCAACAAATGTAGAAACACCAGTTACATATAAGTTTGTAGTTGATGTTAATCCAGCTACATTAATACTATTTCTGAATGTTGCAAAACCTACAAATGTAGATATACCAGATACATATAAATCACCAGGAGAATCATTTGGACCTAAAATTGTCAGTTGATTTACTGTGGTTATTCCTGCATATATAGGACCAAACTGTGATACTGCAGTTGAGGCATCAATAGAATTATTGACTGTTAGTGAGTTAATAGTTAATTTATCAAAGAATGTTACTTCTTCTTCTGGAACAGGTACAACATCTATTTCTTCACCAGTTGTTGCATCATACTTCTTACGTCCAATAAAGAATTCACCATTACTATTCATTCCAGTATAAACTACCAATCCCCCTTGAGTTGGTAATGCTTGTGAAATTAAAACTTCATCATTAGAAAGAATTCTATCTTGATTAGTTGGCATACCAGTAGAGTAGTTTCCTGGTCCAAATCCAGTATATTCAAAAGTATGTCCAGATGCTCTTAAGATTGAGTTTCTTCTCAATTCTACTGGTTGGACAAGAATTCTTCTAAATGCAGAGTTGGTTGAATGACTATCTGGTTTTGTGCCAAGAACACCTCTTGTGCATGAAATAGTAGACCCTGATACTGAATCAACTATGATAATTTCATCATCAATCTGCAAGAAATCACCTTTGTTTAATCTAAATCCACTATTTGTGTCAGTATTGGCAAGTCTGGCTATAAATGTAGTTTCAGTAGAAGATAATCCACCTGTACTAACTATTCTTCCCTTAAATCCATCAACTAAAGCAAATTGACGTGTTCCAATATTTTCATTTGTAGCATTAGTATCTCTGACTTGTGAAGTCAATCCAGCACTATGAACTGTTGGAGGAGTGCCAACATCACCATCTCCCAAATCAACAAGAGGAACATTTCCAGAAACTTTAAATACAGTAATAGAAGTTTTTTCTACCACTGTGTAGGGTTGTGAAACTCCTTCAAATAAAACTTTATTTCCAACTAAAAATGGATGTGCTGTTGTGGTTGTAACTTGAGATGTATTAGATTCTGAATCATATACACCAACTGCACTTACACCATATGCTGGAATATTAGGTATGACCACAGCAATACTTGATGCCTCTGCTTTTCCTGAAGCATTTGTATAAGAAATAGTATTGGCAGTTGCACTTGTAATTTTGAATATGCCATTATTTTCTGGATATACTGACCCAAAAACTTGAACACATCCAAAATTTTCTGGGAAAACTGCTGATACAGTCAGAACAACTGCATTAGTGCTTCCTGGTATTCCTTTTACTGTTACATTATCTGTTGAGTTATAACCAGAACCTGGATGTGCTATAATTGCTGATGTTACTTCACCATCAAAAACAGTAATGTTTGCTGTTGCTCCACTACCTGAACCTGTAGATGTGCAAAGAGGGATATCATAATATGTACCATCTACAAATCCACTTCCAGCAGATGTTACAGTCAGTTGTCTGATACTATTAATATTATGGTTGAGAGTAGTTGTTACAGTGCAAGTGCTTCCTGCTTTAGAAATTGAAGAAACTTCTAAACCATCACCAAAATCTTTAAGGTATTGAATTATAGTTTCTTTTGTTGTGCTGTATTTTGGGTCATTAACTTCAACTTTGCCAATAATCTTTCTTGATGCATATGATATTGTAGACTCAACATCAGACACTGCATTATCAACATCTAGTTGAGGATACAGATTATCAAGGTTTTGTGATAATCTATATTTTTCAACATTAAATGGAGATACTGTAGGAGTATTCTTAAATGAATTTAAGTATAAATGATAGATTCCATCACTATCATCTTGAGAATATTTCTGGATTGTTTTGACTTTATAAACTTGGAATTCACTGTTTAGCGATTCACAAGTAAAGTATGGAAGATCACCTCTGTTTGAAGTATCAATTGTGTAAGGGGGAATTCTATAAGAAGAAGATGCACAGTCTCTAACATTTAACCAACTTGCAACAGCAGATGATGCTGTGGGAGTTATTCCTCCAGGATTTCTATCAATAGTAAATCTAAATTGCAAATCACTTACAACTTCAGAAACTTCAAATGATCCATTAAATCCTGTCCCTGTTCCTAACCCAACAGGTGCTGGTTCATTTGTACTCTTAAGATTGTAGATATTAACTTTATTTCCAACTTTTAATTTGTGTGGCGTCTTACAAATAATATTAGCTGTAGTAGTCACACCTGATGTTGTAATCCAGGCATCTACAATAACATTAGTGTTTCTTACAATTTCAATAGAATTATCTCCACCAGAAGTCAAACTGATTGTATTGGGTTGAGAATAAATGCTACTTAATGAAGAAGATGATTTTTGAATAATAAATCCAGAAGTTGGATCTGATGCATTAGGAGATTCTTTAGGAATTACTAATCTTGCTCTGTAGACTTTATCATCGTTTGTCCTCAAATCAATCTTTCTCTTGATAAAGAATCCAGGATCATTTTGACCATACAAACTATCAACAAATGCACTATTTGAAACAATATTCAAGTACCAATTTTTTTCTGTGAAATCAAATTGGAAAGGACTACCTTCTGTTCCTGGAAGACAATCAGATACTCTAAAGACTAACTTTAAATTATCTTCTACATCAATTCCAATATCATTCTTGATATCAAGGTCAGTTTTACTGGAAAGACTTTCCCTTAATTTTATAGTTGTTGGCGTCAAAGAGTTTGGAGAAACATAATAAATTTTATTACTTTCAAATCCATCTGGAAGAACTGCATTATTTGCAATTACTCTTACTGCTCGTCCAGTAGATATTCCTGATAATGTTCCTTCTACTGTAATAATATCGCTGGCAATACTATCAATATTATAAGATGTTTCATGATTTGGGTTGATAGTTGCTGAACCAGAATAAGTTGGATAGTAGATTGCATCACTACTTCTTGCACCAATAGTATATCCTCTTACTTTCTGATTTGGAGGAGTAAATTGATCAGTATATCCTCTCAAATATATTCTTGTTGGGTCATTAGTGGTTGTTGTTAATCCAGCATTAATTGAATAGCAGTTGATATTGCTTTCAGTGTCACTAATATCTTTTGGTGGAATGATATGACTTACAAATCCATGATCATCTTTTGGTAACTGATATTCTTTATACCCTTGAGAATGTAATGCAATAGCACCGAAATTACTGTTAGAGTTTGTGATGCTTTGTTCACCACCAGATTCTGCTACAAACTGTTTTGCATATCCAATAGCAAAAATAGAAACACACTGGATAATTGAATCATTAGATGCCTTAATGTGGAAAGTTTCCCAATCTGGGTTGTAGACTGCATTAGAATTTTGATGTAATGATGTGGTTGTTCCCAGATCATTTTGATCCAAATATGTTCCAGTATCTGCATTATATTTGACAAATGCCCTATCATCACGTTGCAGAGAAATTCCAGTAAATTGGGCAGTAACCATGCTTTTGAATCCAGTTGCTTTTGATCCATCTGCATAGAGACCATTCATTCCATAAACAGATTTCAAACTGCAGTTGAATACATATGGCGAAGAACCAGAGACTGTATCTGATTGTATTTTTACAGTTGCTCCCTCAAAACTTGGATCTGCAGCTCCTGGTGCAGATTGAATTAAATATGTAAATTGCGTTGGACTAATAACTTGTGATACTACAAAATTACCATTAAATTGCTGTTGAACTTGAACACTGTTGCTTGATGCAACACCAGAAATTTGAACTGGTGTCAGAGGAGATAATCCATGAGATTGTTCAGTGGTGACAGTGATTGTTGTGGTTGCAGTAGAACCATCACCAGATATTACATCAGAAATAGTTAAAGTTCCTTGTCCAAGATCTCCAACAATTTTATTTTCTTCTGGATTCTTTTGTAAGTCAGTTAATGTATTTGGAATTGCACGACCAGAGAAGTTTCCATACCCATAACTAACTTTAAGATAATAATTATCAAGGTCAGTTAATGTTGACCCATCTATAATATTTTTACCATCTGCATATTCAAATGCAGTTAGTTTATGGTGAGAATATGTAGGATTGACAGTTGTTGTGGTATAAGTGTTGTATACGCCACCAACAGGATTACCATCAAAAATAGTAAATCCAAAAATATAAGAAGAACCAGTTAATCTGAAAATGGCAGATTTTGCAATATTATCATTAGCAGGATCTGGAACAAACTTTGGTCTTATTTTTGTTTTTCTTAAATCTGTAGCTACAATAGATGTTCCTTTTGGAATTATAACGCCACCTTCAACACTATTATAAAGATAAAGAACATTATTTGGACTTTCCAAATCAAAGTTTGATGCAACACTCAATTCAGTAATTGATACTGTGCTGTTATTAACATCTTTGAAAACTGAACCAGTAAAATAATGTCCAGGTCTGTTATCAATATAGTGCGTTCCTGGAGAAATTAAGATTGTCGTCTGGTCAAATAAGTCGTTATTTTCCCCAGCAACATAAGAAAATCTTGCTGCCTCAAGCAGAGCTCTTTGAATTGTCTTAAATGGTCTAGTTCTTGAATTACCCTTGTTTTCAATAGAATCTGTTGAATCTATTTCACTTGGATCAACATAAAGAGTATTACCATTAATATTTTTAAGAAAATTTTCTAATCTCGCTAAAGGCATCTCAGATTATCCTTTTTAGTTTTTCTTCTGTCTTATTTATCAATAAATAGCATTACTAACATTTGTAAGTGATGGCAATTAGCACGCAAACTGAAGCACTGATTGAATTATATAATCAAAAAATTTCTTCAGACACTCAACAATTATCACAAGTCAATTATGTTCAGACTGGATATACGATTCAGACAGGAATAGGAGAAACTGAATATGTCAAAGTTTGGGGACCATCAGAAGTTA
>Ga0194112_10011819_pt1 | contig 10756 bp, 6 predicted proteins | sample TA2MahC400mmetaG_FD_146191 | JGI IMG/M metagenome (GOLD analysis project Ga0194112, IMG submission 146191) | Freshwater microbial communities from Lake Tanganyika, Tanzania - TA2015016 Mahale Deep Cast 400m | ecosystem: Environmental > Aquatic > Freshwater > Lake | place: Tanzania: Lake...
AGTCCCGCGTCGCCGCCCTTCCCGCCGCCCGCGCCGCCGCGGCCGCCCGCGCCCGCTGCCGCCGGATTGTTCGCATCCTCCACCACACCCGCCCCGCCGTCCGAACCGTTGACGTCGATCTTGCCGAGATGGATGAACGCCTTCTCAGCGTCGTTGCCTGTGCCGCGCAGCCGGATCACGAGGGGCCGGGCCCCGATCCCACGGACGACCACGCTTTGCTGGATCTCGAGAGTCGCGAAGTGGAACTCGCCGCGCGCACGACCTGGGTTCACGACGCTGAACTCCGTGGACGACGGAGTGCCATCCCGGTTGGAGTAGAAGACCTGCCCTCTGTCGGTGTCGAAGATGTACGTCGGGTTGTAGCTTCCCTGGTTGTCCGTGAACGTCTTCTTGTCGAGGACCACCCGCGCCGAGCCGTTCCCCGTCGGAAGCTCCGCCCCCACCGTGCCGGAGGCGAACCCCGACGGATACCCCCAGGAGGCCGTCGTGGCGTCCTCGTCCTCGAACTCGCGGGTCTCGAAGCGCTCGACGGCGCTCCCGTTGCGGACCGTCGACTGGTTGTTGACCAGGATCGACGGACTCTCGAAGGCGGTCGTCCGGTTCGACTGGTACGTCTGCGTCGGCGCCACCCGGAATCGAAGCCTCGCCGTCGCCTGGGTCCCGGGGAGATCGGTCTCGGAATCCCACCGGAACCGGTACGCGAGCCCCGGTCCGGCGAGCTGCCCGATCTCGCTCGGAGACTCCTTGTCGCCTGCGATGATGTTCGCGACCCGGTCGTCGCCATCCACGGATGTCGTCGCCGCTGCGGTCGCAGGCGCCCACGTGACGCCACCGTCGCGGGAGAACTCCGCGGTGAGGTCCCACGGGCCCTGGTTGTAGACGTTCTCCGTCTCCTCGCAGAAGAGGTTGTATCGGAACTCGAGGATGCCCGAACGGTTTCCGCTGGGAGCGGTCACGCCGCTCACCATGCCGCCGAGGTTCGTCCTCGTCTTGCGGACCATGAAGGATCCCCAGTTGCTCGTCTTTCCGGGGGTATTGACGCGGGCCATCAGGACGTACGCGTCCAGGCCGAGGAAGATGAAGGCATTGGGAATGCTGACGCTCGCCGCCGAGATCTTGGGATCCCGCACGGCCCCGACGGGGAGGTTCGCGCTCTGGACCTGCTGGATCTTGACCGTCGTGTTGCCCTGCTCGTCGCGCATATCGACGGTGACCGCGTTCTCCAGGTTATAGCCGTAGAGCGTGATCCGGCCCGGCTGGACCTGCGTGCCGACGAGTTCGACGATGCCGTCGCGCGCATCGTTTCCGATCGCGATGCCCGTCACGAGCGGGCAGCCACCGAACTCGGCCGCCCCCGCAACGACGGGGACGCCGTTCCTGTTGATCACCGTCAGCTCCACGGTGCCGCTCAGGACGCCGCCGGGGACCGTGACGTGGAGGCGGCTCCTCGTCGCCGTGCGGACGACGCCGGGGACGACGTAGTCCGTGTCCTTCTGGCTCCGGAACAGGACGATGTTCTCCGTGAGGACCAGCGAGAAGTTCTGGCCCTCCATCGTGATCGTCTCTCCCGCACAACCTTCGAGGGGACTCACGCTGAAGAGGATCGGGTCATCCGGCCGCTGAGGCGGGCCGTTACCGCCCGGGCCCCCGCTCCGGGACCCCGTATCGCAGCCTGTCATCACCAGGGCGATGGCGACCGCGGAGATGGCCATCCAGCGAGCTACACGGACGTGATCGAGAGGGAGGCGACTCACCACATTCCCCTCCTTTCAGGGCGCGCTTCCCGGGTGATCGCTGAACCGTTCACCGGGAAGGGAAGAGCCAAGCGCAAAGCTACCTCTTGTTCCTATCACCGTCACGACATGTAAGGTCGCAAACGCCATTCCCGTCGCTGCTATTCCACGGAGGGAAGGCACAACCTTCGAATCGGGCTCTGGTTGGGATGGATCGGCCCCTGCGTAAGCCTCCGGCTCGGCCCGTCGCCCCGCAGGATCCTGCTTCCAATGGGCGGAATCGAAACACCCGGCTCCGCCTCCCATCTCCCCCGATCTTGCTTCCGTAACTTCCACACTCGACGGTAGAAACAAACACCGAGCGCCGTCACCTGCACCAACTCGTTGAAGGCTGATTATATCGACCCGGCGGCGGGGAGTCAAGGTGATAGGCCGGAGCGAACCGGCCTCCCCGGGAGGTGTAACGCCTTCCAAGAATGGAGATTAAGAGGCGCCCCCCCCTGCCGGTCTCCGCACCGTGCGGAGGGAGACGAATGGCACGCTCGGTGCTACCATACTGGGGAATCGGAGCCTGTCCGCAGGTGCGCGACGCGGTTCCGGAGCGGTGCGCCGGAAGTCGTGGGATGGGCTCCCGCCGGGAGGCCGAGGAAGATGCAGATCGGCAGGTAGGCGTGCTCGAACGTGACGACTGGAAGATCCTCTTCGCCTATGAGATCCGGAGGCTCCGGGACATTGGCTCACCGCCGGACGCCGGCCGGAGCACGCGCACCCGCCGCCTCTTCCGCCGATCCTGGCTCTTCATCGCGCTTTCGGCTCTCTTGCACGCAGGGCTCCTCGTTCTCTTCGCCTTCCTGACCGTGGCCGATGCCCCCCCGCCCCCGGTCGAGGCGCACATCGTCACGGTCCGACTGCTGGCACGCCCTGTCGTGAAGAAGAGGGTCGAAGAGTCTCCTCCCCCCAAGGTGCCCGTGCCCGATCCCGTGCCCGATCCCGTGCCCGAGTCGGTGCCCGAGCCCATGCCCGCGCCCGATCCCCCTCCCTCGCCCGCATCCGAAGCGGTGATCGGCGTCGGCCCCGGTCCGGCACCGGCCCCGCGTCCGTTCGGCTGGACCCGCGGGGAAGGGAAGGCATCCGCCCTCGCGGTCCATGGCGGCGACGGCGTGTCCGAGGCCGCCGTCACACAGGGACTCGCCTGGCTCGCGCGACATCAGGACGGGAACGGCTTCTGGGATCCCGCGGGATTCGACCGCCACTGCTCCGAGCGCCCGCGTTGCGATGGCGAGGGGCTCGCGGCATGTCGCGAAGGCGCGTCCGGCCTCGCCCTCCTCGCCCTCCTCGGGGCGCGCGGCGATCTGCCGGAGAGTCCCTATGCCGTCCCGACGCGACGTGCAATCGAGGCGCTGCGCGGATCCCAGTCGGCCGATGGGTGCATCGGCCCGAAGGTCGATCAGTACATGTACAACCACTCCATCGCGACCCTCGCCCTCGCCGAGGCCGTCGCCCTCGGAGGACACGATGACCTCCGCGAGCCCTTGACGCGCGCGATCCGCTATTCGGCCCAAGCCCAGCAATCCGGAGGCGGCTGGGACTACACGGAGGCGGCGACGGGGCGGAACGACCTGTCGGTCACCGGCTGGCAGGTCATGGCCTTCTCGGCGGCGCGCTCGGCGGGGATCGAGATCCCTTCGGACATGGTCCACTCTCTCGGCGCCTACCTCACGCGCGTGGCTGAACCGGACGGGACGGCCCTCTACGCGGAGATCGGTCTGGGCGCCGGTCGCAAAGGCATCAGCATGGTCGCCGTCGCCCTGGTCGCACGGCTCCTGGCCGGCTGGCGCCTCGATCACCCGGCGATCCTCGCCGCCGCGGACCGCGTCGCGCGCGAGCTCCCCGGCAGCTTCTCGACCGGCGATTGGGAGAAGAACTTCCACTCCAGCTACATGTGGTACTACGCGACGGTCGGCCTCTTCCATCTCGGAGGCTCGCGCTGGGAGGCCTGGAACCGCGCCCTCCGGGCGGAGATCCTGCGCACCCAGGTGCGCAAAGGCGAGCCCTCCGGGAGCTGGGATCCCGAGCCGAACTGGATCAGCGCGTACGGAGGCCGGGTCTACGCGACGGCGATCAACGTGCTCACGCTCCAGATCTATTACCGGTACGAGCCTCTCGTCCGGAACGGGGCCTGACGCCCGGGGAGATGGAATGACCGATCTCGCCCTCCCTCGCGAGGTCGTGCGCGACCTCGACCGCCGGACGATCGAGGAATTCGGCGTCCCGGGCATCGTCCTGATGGAGAATGCCGGGGAAGGATCCGCGCGCTGGCTCCTCGACCTCATCGAGAACGGCGACGCGCGCTCGCCGATCGCCATCATCGCAGGGACGGGGAACAACGGCGGCGATGGATTCGTCATCGCCCGCCACCTGGACAACGCCGGCACGCCCGTCGAGATCGCCATCGTCCCCGCGCGCGATCGGATCCGGCCGGGATCGGATACAGAGACCAACCTGCGGATCGCGGAGCGGATGGGCATCCGGATCGCCGATGGTGTGGATGCCGCGTTGGCCGCTTGCCGGCGCGCCGGAACGATCGTCGACGCCCTGTTCGGGACCGGGCTCGACCGCCCCCTCCGGGATCCTTACCCCTCCCTCATCGATGCGATCGAGGCCCTCGCGCGTCCGGTCTTCGCCGTCGATATCCCATCGGGCCTCGACGCGGATTCGGGCGCCGCGCTGGGCGCGTGCGTGACCGCGCGCTGGACCGCCACCTTCGGCGTCGCGAAGCCGGGGCTCTTCGCCGGCGAGGGGCCCGCCCGGGCCGGGGAGATCCGGGTGATCCCGATCAGCATCCCGCGGCGCCTGATCGAGGAAGCGGGCGCGGCGCGGATCCGTACCCGGGATCGGTCGGGATGTCATGGTGGAGCAGGGGCGCCCGATGCCCGATAATAGGAAGGCGCGCGGATCGGACCGCGCGAGGAGGGAATGATCCGATGCTCGACTGGCTGGAGCGCATCGCCCTGGGGGTCGTGGCCCTGGCCCTCGTGCTGATGGTGGCCGTTTACTTCGCGATCGGGCTCCGATCGACGACGCCCGCGGCGGCGGTCGGGTCCGAGCGGGTCTCGCAGGAGAAGTTCGAGCAGGGGCTCACGGCTGAGAAGAAGAAGGCCATCGAGGACGCGGAGCGCAAGGCCGCCGCGCGAGCCACCCCCGCCCCGTCCGGATCCGCGCCGCGTCCGGCGGCGCCTGCGAAAAAGCAGTACTTCCTGGTCACGCCGGAGGTGAAGGATCGCCTCGGGACGCTGAACGATGCGGTCCGCGAGGTCGGGAAGGCGAAGAGCCAGATCATCAAGAACCCGGATGGGAGCATCAAGGGGCTACAGATCTACGAGTTCGACGGCGACTTCCTCGGGGCGAAGCTCGGGCTGGAGGAGAACGACGTCATCCTCGCGGTCGATGGGACCCCGCTCCCGACGGATCCCGTGGAGGCCCGCGCCCTGTACCTGGAGTACAAGTCCAAGCTCTCGGCGCAGCAGCCGATCCTGGTCGATGTCGAGCGGCGCGGCCAGGTCACCCGGATCACCTTCGACATCCGCTAAGTGCCTCCTTTCAGAAGGATTTGTAGGGTTCGCGATTCGAGGGGGCATCTCACGTTGCGCGGACCGTCTCGCGACCGCCGAAGCGAATGGCCCGGCGCAAAGCGACTGGGCGAGCGGATTTGGCCGCTGGCAAGGCGCGCCGGGCTGTACGCGGGATGAAAGGGGGGAAGAGCGCTGTCGCCTGATGTTCCGCCGGTGGGTTCACCGAGGACCGCGTTCGTCAGGTTTGATCCATGCCGAAAATCGAAGCGGGCTTCACACTCCTGGACCGTCGCCAGCGATCCCATAGGCTCGGATTTTGTTATAGAGCGTCTTGACGTTGATCCCGAGGGTCCTGGCGCTCCGCATCTTGTTCCCGCCGTTCTCGCGCAGGACATTCGCGATGTGGATCCTCTCCAGGTCCGCGAGCGAGAGTGTGGCCGGCGGCATCGCGGAGGGCGGCGCGGATCCGCACTCCAGGGGTGAGCGCAGCCCGTCGAGGCAATCGTCGATGTCCCGCGCCTCGACCCGATCGCCCCGCGAGAGGAGGAGGAGACGCTCGACGGCGTTCTCCAGCTCCCGCACATTGCCGGGCCACCGGTAGAGCTCGAGCCGCGCGATCGCCTCCGGGGCGAAGGGCTTCGGCGGGATGCCGCGCTCCTCGAGCTTCTCGACGAAGTGATCGATGAGCGGCGGGATCTCGTCGACGCGCTCCCGGAGGGGCGGGATCCGGAGGGAGATGACGTTGAGCCGCCAGAAGAGGTCGCTCCGGAAGCGTCCCTCGACGACCGCTTCGCCCAGATCCCGGTTGGTCGCCGCCACCACGCGCACGTCGACCTTGGAGATCTCGCTCGAGCCGAGCCGCCGCACTTCGCGGTTCTGGAGGACGCGCAGGAGATTCACCTGGAGGTCGGTCGCGATCTCCGCGACCTCGTCGAGGAAGATCGTCCCGCCGTCGGCGAGCTCGAAGAGCCCCTTCTGCCGGCCGACGGCGCCCGTGAAGGCGCCGCGTTCATGGCCGAAGAGTTGGCTCTCGAGGAGCGTCGGCGGAAGCGCGCCGCAGTTGACGGCGATGAAGGGCCCGTCGGCGCGGCGGCTGAGGGCGTGGATGCACTGCGCGACCCGTTCCTTGCCGGTGCCGCTCTCGCCGTCGACGAGGACCGTCGAGTCCATCGGCGCGATCTTCCGGGCGATCTCCATCACCCGCTGCATCGCGCGATTCACGACGACCATCGCGTCGAGCCTGAGCACGGCGTCCGGGGCGCAGGCCGTCTCATTCGCTGTCGGCGCCATCGTCATCGTGCTCCGGCATGGGCTGGGCGAGGAAGAGGTCGACGAGATCCGCATCGAGCTGCGTCCCGCGCGCCTCGCGGAGACTCTCGACGATCGCCTCCCGGCCGAGTGCCCGGCGGTAGGCGCGGTCGCTCGCCATCGCATCGTAGGTGTCGACGACGGCGATGAGGCGGGCCTCGAAGGGGATGTCGCCGCCGCCGATCCCCTCGGGATACCCGCGGCCGTCGATCCGCTCGTGATGGAAGTAGACGAAGTCGAGCCCCCGGGCGAAGGAACGGACCGGCCGGAGGATGTCCCGGGAGTGGACCGGGTGCTTCCGGATCTCCTCGATCTCCGGAGGGGTCAGCGCGCCGGGCTTGTTCAGGATCGCCTCTGGGATGGCGATCTTCCCGATGTCGTGGACCCGCGCCGCCTGCTCCATCAAGGCGATCCGCCCCGGACGGAGCCCCGCGCGCCGCGCGAGATTCGCCGCGAGCCGGGCGACGCGCCCGCAGTGTCCCTTCAGGTACCGGTCCTTGCGGGAGAGGGCCGCCATCAGGACCTCGATCGCCTCGTGCTGCCCGAACAAGTTCCGGTTCTCGATGACCCGCTCCGCGGCGCGGCGCACGCTGGCGGCGAACGTATCGACGACGAAGGGCTTCGGCAGGAAATCGAAGACCCCTTCCTTCAGGAGCGCGACCGCCCCTTCGACGGTCGCCTGTCCGCTCGTGACGAGGACGGTCAGATCCGGCTCCCGCTCCCGGGCCCGCCGGATCAGCGCCTCGCCCGAGACCACGGGCATGTCGAGGTCGGTGATGAGGATGTCGTACGGCTCGCGCTCGAGGGCGAGGAGCGCCTGACCGCCGTCCTCCACGCACGTGACGGCGTCGAATGCGCTCGCGCGGAGGATGACCTCCACCAGCGAGCGGGCCGCCGCATCGTCTTCCGCCACGAGGATCTTGATCGGCGCTTCCATCATTCCCACTTCGTGCCCGTGCCCGAGTCCGTGCCCGAGCCCGTCGGAGACCTACCGGTCCGCGGCCCTGCCACACCGTTGCGGGATCAGGGCCCGGCTACGATTCACGCGGGGCGCCGGGGCCGGGTGCAGGATCCAGCGGGTGCCTTCTCAGGCGCCCCGGCGCCCCTTTCAATTCAGGACTCAGGATCACTTCCTCCCATCGGTCCGTCCCGGCGGTCCCGCCGGTCGTTCCCCTCAGGCGGGATCGCAGTCCCACGCCTCGATGTCCTCGAGCGACGGAGAGAGCGGGTCGTAGTCCGCATCGTCGAGATCGAGGAGGAACTCCCCGAACTCCCGGTCGAGCCATCCGAGCATCCGGAACTCGCGCATCGCCGTGTCGAGTTCCTCCAGGACGAGTTGCACCTTCGGATCCCTCGCGCCCGTTCCGGGACGGTAACCCGTGATGTCGCGCCGCACGTGCTCGACCGTGATCCGGGGGTGACCGGTCCGGAGGAGTCGCTCGACCTCTTCCTCGAGCTCTTCCAGGTTGCCCGGCCACGGGTAGTGCTGGAAGGCATCCAGGACCGATCCGTCGAGGCGCGACGGGATCTGGCCGCCGCACAGATCGGCGACGATGTCCGGGATGTCCTCGGCCCTGCGCCGGAGCGGCGGCACGGAGATGATCCGGCCGCTCAGGTGCTCGTAGAGGCGCGCGGCGAAGAGCCCGCCGTTCACGAAGGGGCCCAGCTCCTTGGCCGTCCCCGCGATGATCCGGACATCGGCGGGGATCGACTCCCCGCTCTCCGGACGCCGGAACGACCCCTCCTGGATCACGTCGAGGAGGATCGCCTGGAGGGGCGGCGGCAGATCCTCGATCGAGGCCAGGTAGACCGTGCCGCCGCGCGCGCGCGCGAGGAGCCCCGATACGTCGCCATCGCCCGCCAGCCGCCGCTGGAGCTCGCGCGCCGACCAGCGCGCGCAGTCGAGCAGTCGGAAGGGGCGGGCGCGTCGCGGGCTCAGGTCGTGGAGCGCGCGGGAGATGAAGGACTTCCCACAGCCGGGCTCTCCGACCAGGAGCACGGGATCCTTCGATCCCGCGGCGCGCCGAATCCCATCGCGCAGTCCCGCCGCGACCGTACTCCTGCCGGCGATCTCGTGAGTGTGAGACCGTCCCATGCCGCTCTTCCCCCCTCTCGGCGGTCGAAGGGATGGTGCATCGGTCGCAGCCGCGAGCGTCACGATGCGCGCGATACGGGCGCGGACGCCGCGCGATGCGGCCGCTGTGCTACGTACCAGGAGATTCCTCGTCGCACCTTCGACCCGGGATCTTTCGATCCCTCCGGAGGAATCTACAATGCGGGGGGGAGGGCGTCAAACCGCGGTCGCCGCTTCGGGTACGGGGATCCGGGCATCGATGAGACGCGCGCCCCGTCGCTCCATCTCGCGCGCCATGTCATCGGCGAGCTCGGTCCGGAGATCCTTGTCGTGGAGGAACCGACGGAAGGCCGCATCGGGGGCCTGTCCGGTCAAAGAGCCTATCCGAGGGATATGGGAGTCTCCGCGATGCAGGATGAGTACTGGGTCGTCATGCGGTACGGAGTCACGCTAGACGTTCCAGGGGCGAAACACCCCTCAAGATTACGATGCGGATCCGGATCGGGCAACTCGGCCGTGCGGGGGAAGGAGGGAGGGTGCAGAGACGGAGTGAACCCTCTGCGCCTCCGCGAGAGAAAAAGCCAGTGGGTTCACCGAGGACCGTGTCAGCCAGGTTTGATCCATGCCGAAAAAGAGAAAGGGGCGGCCGCGCCCGGGGAGATGAATGACTCGCGCAGAGGCGCAGGGCCCGCAGAGAAGGAGTCAGCGAGGCGCTACGCTCCGCCCGGCTCGGGCTGATCCGTCGCCTTCGTCTCCCCGATCGCACCGGCGAACGCTCCGGCCTCCGCCTCCGTCTCGGGCGCGGGAGCGGGAGCGAGCCGGTTCACGGCGGAGGAGTCCAAAGGGGACTCCTCCGCCGCCTCGACCCGCGCGAAGAGTCCCTCCCCGGCCTCGCCGTTGCCTCCGCCGTTCCCGCCGCCATCGCCGTTGCCGTTGCGATCGCCCGCGGCCGCGGCCGCGTCGAGGGACTCGGCGCGGATCCGGACTCCATCCTCGGTCTCCTCGACGGACTCCAGGCGCACGGAGATCGGCCGCGAGACGCCCCGCTCCTGCATGGTGATCCCGTAGAGCGTGTCCCCCTCGGCCATCGTCACCTTGTTGTGCGTGATCACGATGAACTGCGAGCGCTCGAGGAACTCGCGGAGGATCAGGATGAAGCGCCGGATGTTCGACTCGTCGAGCGGCGCATCGACCTCGTCCAGGACGCAGAACGGGCTGGGCCTCGCCTTGAAGAGGGAGAAGAGGAGCGCGATCGTCGTCAGCGTCTTCTCGCCGCCCGAGAGGAGAGTGATGGAGCTCAGCTTCTTCCCCGGCGGACGGGCGACGATCTCGACGCCCGCCTCGAGGATGTCCTTGTCGTTCTCCAGGAGGAGCTCGGCCTTCCCGCCGCCGAAGATCTTCCGGAAGATCTCGGAGAAGGCCTCCGCGACGCGAGCGAAGGTCTCGGAGAAGAGCGTCCGGCTCTTCTGGTTGATCTCGTTGATGATGTCGACCAGGTTCTTGCGCGATCGCGTCAGGTCATCGCGCTGCGTCGTCTGGAAGGCGTAGCGCTCCTCGAGTTCCTTCAGCTCCTCGAGCGCAGCCAGGTTCACGTTCCCCTGGCGCCGGATCTTCTCCTCCAGGTCGGCGATCTCCCCGCGGATCGCCTCGGGATCCTCGGGAAGGTCCGCGGGAAGCTCGGCCTCCTCCGCGCCCTCCGCTGCCGCGCCGGCCGCCCCCTCCTCCGTCGCCTCCGTCGCCGCCGCCCCCGCCGCCGCGGGCTCCGGGGCGCTCGACTCCGCGCGCTCCGCCACGTCGACGCCGTACTCATCGAGCAGCCGCTGGCGGAGGTCGCCGCTCCGCGTCTCGCACTCCTTCTCCTTGAGGCGGATCGACTCCAGCTCCGATCGGAGCCCCTCGATCTCCTGGTGCACCGCCTCGCCGTCGACCCGCAGCGCCTCGACCGCCGCTGCGAGCTCCGTCTCGCGCGCCCGCGCCCGATCGGCCGTCGCCTCGAGGGCCCGGACCTGCCGCGAGGCGCGCGCGCGATCGACCTCGGCGGACGCGATCGTCTCCTCGGTCTCGCGCCG
>Ga0194112_10011826_pt1 | contig 10750 bp, 5 predicted proteins | sample TA2MahC400mmetaG_FD_146191 | JGI IMG/M metagenome (GOLD analysis project Ga0194112, IMG submission 146191) | Freshwater microbial communities from Lake Tanganyika, Tanzania - TA2015016 Mahale Deep Cast 400m | ecosystem: Environmental > Aquatic > Freshwater > Lake | place: Tanzania: Lake...
CGATCGTGAAGCGCGCGCTCCAGCACAGCCGCGCGCTCCTGGTGAGCGACGCGATGAGCGACTCGCGTTTCTCGGGCGCCTCCAGCGTGGTCTCGAGCGGCATCCGCTCGGTCATCTGCGCGCCGCTGCTGGCACACCAGAAGCTCGAGGGCGTCCTCTACCTGCACAGCGCCACCGTGGAGCGGACCTTCACGGACGAGCACCTGCGCCTCGCCACCGGCATCGCGCTCCAGGCCGCCGTGGCCACGGAGGCCGTCCGCGCGCACGAGGAGGGCCGCCGGCGCCTCCTCTCGGTCTTCCGCACCCTCATCTCCGCCTACGAGCAGGGCGCTGCCGCGGGCGCCGAGGGCCACAGCGAGCGCGCCTGCGGCTGCGCCGTGGCCATCTGCCAGGTGGCCAACCTCCCCCCCGCCGAGACGCACGCCGTCGAGCTCGCCGCGCTCCTCCACGGCATCGGCCGCATCGGCGCCCCAGAGGGCGCCTTCGAGCGCGAGGAGAACCGCTACGACTACGCGGCCCTCGGCGCGAACGTGCTGCGCAAGATCGACGGCATGGAGGAGGTGGCGGCCGCGGTGGAGGCCCACCTCGAGCGCCTCGACGGCAGCGGCGGCCCGCGCCACCTCGTCGGCCACCAGGTCCCGCGTGCCGCGCGCATCGTGGCACTGGCCGACGAGTTCGACCGCCGCCTGGGCGCCCTGGGCAAGCCGCCACACGGCCCAGACGCCATCAAGCAGGTGCTCATGGACCTCAACCGCGAGACGGCGGACAAGTTCGACCAGGAGATCTTCAACCACCTCGTCGTCGCCCTGCGCTCCGGCAAGCTCACACAGGTCTAGCCCGCATTTCTCGCGAAATGCGGGAAATCCGAAATCCCGAATCCGAAATCCGAAACAACACCAAAGCTCAAAGCACCAATTCTCGAAACGACCGCCCCAAGGGGCCCGGCACACCTATCCTTCTTGTTTCGGCGATTGGGATTCCGTGTTTTGAGCTTCTTTCGGATTTCGTGCTTCGGATTTCGGATCCGAGGTTTCCCGCATCTCCCCAGAAATCCAGGCCAGTTTCACGCAAATGGCATTTGACCGCGAGGCAGCAGGGGAGAGCGGGGGGCCGGACGCCGCCGCCCGCTCTCTCGCCCGCGACGCCCGGCCGCGCGTGGGGCTGGCCGGCCTGCGCCCGCAGACCCTCGAGGCGGCCTGCGCGGCCGTGGCGGCCGAGGGCTGCGAGGCCGTCGCCTGCCGCCAGGCCGACCGCCTCTTCGCCCTCCTCGCCGCGGGCGCGCTCGACCTGGTGCTGGCCGACTCCGACGCCCTGGGCATCGGCCCAGGGGAGCTCACGCGCCGCATCAAGGCCGTCGCCCCGCAGACGATGGCACTCGTCCTCTCGCGCGACGGCGCCGCCGCCGCTCCCGTCCAGGCCATGCGGGCCGGGGCCTACGACTACCTCCAGGAGCCCGTGTCCCCCGAGGAGCTCCGCGAGCGCCTCCGCTACGCCCTGGGCGCTCGCCGACTCGGCCTCGCCATCCGCCAGCGCTCCCTCCAGCTCGCCTTCCTCAGCAGGCTCTCGGGCACATTCGGCGCGAGCCTCGACCTTCATCACGTGCTCCGCACCGCGGTCGGGGAGCTCCGGGCGCTGGCCGACTTCGACCTGGCCCTGGCGGTCCTCCGCGCGGGCAGCAGCGGCGCGGCAGCAGTCGTTGCGCTCACGCCCGATGCCGGGGCGGTGGAGCTGGCGCGGGACCGGGTGCCCATCGAGCGGTCCGTGCTCGCGCGCTGCCCCGGCGACGGCCAGCCCCGCCTCCTCACCGAGCTGGACGGCGCTGCCCTGTCGCCCGACCTGGCCCCCCTCCGCCAGAAGGGCGTCAGGGCCATCCTCATTCTCCCACTCCTCTCGCGGCGCGAGGCCGTCGGGGCAATCGTGCTCGCCAGCCGGCGCGCCGACGCCTTCGCCGGCGCGGACCTCGACCTGTTGCGCCACGGGGCCGAGCACCTCGCCAGCGCCGTCGTCAACGCTCTCCTCTACGAGGAGGTCAAGGCCCTCTCCGCCCGCCTCGTGGACGACGTCCGCGCGCGCACCCGCGAGGCCATCGAGGTCAGGGAATACCTCGAGAGCCTCCTCGAGATGGCCGGCGACGCGATCATCACGGTGGACCCCGAGCGGCGGATAACGACCTGGAACGACGGGGCGCGGCAGATGCTCGGCTACGCGCGCGACGAGGCGCGCGGCACCGACCTCTGCCGCCTCGCAAGCGGCGAGGGCGCCAGCGAACAGCTCGCCAGAATCATCCACGCCTCCCTCGCCGGACAGACCGCCAGCAACGTCGAAACCCTCTGGCAGCGCAAGGACGGACGCGAGGTCAGCGTCTCACTCACCGCCTCCCCCATCCCCGGCGGCGCTGCCCAGCGCGGCGGAGTCCTCGTCATCGCACGCGACGTCACCGAGCGCAAGCGCCTCCAGGAAGAACTCTTCCACTCCGACAAGTTGGCCTCCATCGGCCAGCTCGCCGCAGGCGTCGCCCACCAGATCAACAACCCCCTCGGCGCAATCTCCGGCCGCGCCCAGATGCTCCTGCGCCTCAGCAGCCCGCCCGACGCCGACTTCCTCCGCGAGCAGCTAGGCAAGATACGCGCCGACTGCGCACGCATCGCCGACACCATCAACGACCTCCTCGGCTTCGCACGCAAGACCGAGACCGTCAAGCAGCCCACCGACGTCCACGCCGTCCTCGAAGAGACCCTCGAAATGGTCGCCCACGGCCTCCCCGCGGCAGGCGTCCGCATCGAGCGCCGCTACACCGACCGACTCCCCCCGCTCCTCGCCTCCCCAAACCACCTCCGACAGCTCTTCGCCAACCTCGTCACCAACGCCTTCGACGCCATGGCCGCCGGCGGCACCCTCACCATCGCCACCAGCCTCCTCCCCGCCACCCCAGACCGTCCCGAAAAGCTCCTCGAAGTCAGCCTCGCCGACACCGGAGTCGGGATCGACCCCGAAGACATCCCGCGCATCTTCGAGCCCTTCTTCACCACCAAGCCCCCCGGCCAGGGCACGGGCCTTGGCCTCGCCGTCGCCCACCGCATCGCACAACTCCACAACGCCCACATCAGCGTCGAGAGCAACCCCGGCTCCGGCACCACCTTCACCATCCAGTTCCCCATCCAATGACCCCACCAGGCGCCCCCGGCGCGCCAGTCCCTCTCCCAACGGGAGAGTGAAAGCGAGGGGGATTGCCAGCACAACCGCTCCGTCGGCAGAGAGACCTGAGACAGCTTGTGCGTCGCCGGCATCCATTCCTAGGCGATCACTCTCCGGTTGGGCCGTAGGGCGACCGTCCGCCCGCATCTACACAAGTGCTTAGGTTTCTCAGACTTCTGGCCGGCACCAGTCTTAGGCGATCAGACGATCGCTTTTCCCTCTCCAGAAGTGATCGCCTGACGCCAGTCCCGCAGACCGTCAAGAACCGGGGGGTAATGCATTCTACAGGGGTGGAGAGGACAGAGAGGCCTTGCCAACCATCGCCTCGGACGTTGAGTATCCCTGAGACTACAGACTCCCAGCCGCGTCGTCGAGCACGTGCTCGACCAGCTCCTCGAGCGGCACGGTGGCCAGGGCGATAGCCGTGTCGCACACGCCGTAGTAAATCCACAGCAAGCCGTCCTTCTCGATGTTCCCGGTGGGGAAGACAACGTTCGGGATGAGGAGCCCGAAGCGCTCGTAGTAGGCCTCGGGCTCCATGATGAAGCGGCGCGTGCGGGCGATCACCTTGCGCGGGTCGGCAAGGTCGAGGAGCATGGCGCCCACGCGATAGCAGACGCGGCGAGCTTGTGAGGGAATCGCACGGACGCCCACGGACAAGCACGGACGGGCAGATTCCTCGGCCACGGGCGTGTGTCCGTGTCCGTCCGTGTGGGTCCGTGTCACTTCTTCACGGCCTCTGCGCGCGGGCGGATAGAGGTCCTCGACGCCGTGATAAAGGACGAGCCAGCCTTCGGCCGTGCGGATGGGCGGCGCCGCGCCCCCGATGCGGTTCCCCTCCCACGGCTGCTCCGGCACCGCCACCACCTCGGGCTCCGTCCACGCGCGCAGGTCATCGGAGAAGCTGATGCGGATCGCCGGCAGGTCCGCGCCGTGCCCAGTGTCCGTGCCAACGAACTTCAGCGGCCGGCGCAGGATAGCGAACCGCCCCCCGATCTTCTCCGGGAACAGAATCACGTCGCGGTCGTCCAGCTCCGGCGGCGTGGCCCAGCACAGGTGCTCCCAGCGGACAAGGTCGCGCGAGACGGCGATGCCGCTACGCGTCTGGTTCTCCTCGGGGGTGAAGCGGACCCCTGCGATTTCGGGCTGATCCGATTCCGGCACGCCCAGCCCCGTCGGGTTGCAGCACCAGGCGTAGGGGCGGAACGCATAGGTCATGTAGTAGGCGTCGCCGAGCTTCACCACGCGCGGGTCCTGCACGCTCCCGTGCTCGCTCCCCGCCATCTCAGGGGTGAACACCGGCTTGTCGGAGACGTGGCGGAAGTGGGCGCCATCGGCGCTCTCCAGCAGCCCGATACAGCACTTGAACGGCCTCAGCCCCCCCGCCGCCCGCTCATAGACGTAAAACCTGCCCTCCTCGCAGACCACCCCGGGATTGAACACGTTCGACATCCGCCACGCATACAGCCCGGGCGTGATGATGGGGTTCTCAGGACAGCGGGTGATTACAGGCGCCATCGCTCTCTCCTAAGGCGAGCTCCAGCGGCAACCACGAGGTCGAAATGTCGAATGATGAACGTCGAATATCGAATGTCGAACTGCCAAGAGCAGGTTCTGCTCCGCGCTTCATTCGTCATTCAACATTCGACGTTCGACATTCGACATTCCGCACTCCCGCTGCTATGCTACATCCGCGCCCTCCAAGCGTCAACCTCCTCACTGTCTCATCTTCTTCATGACGCACTTACCCACGAACGGCCACCCAGCGAGCCATTCAGTGGCCCTTTCTATGCCTGGTTCTCGATATAGTCTTTATTCCTTGCCATAATGTGACTTACAGCTTCAGATGCTCGCGCTCTAGCCAGGGGCCATGCCGGTATAAGCATTTTACTGGCAAACACTTGACACGTGTCCAGCTTGCGTGTAGAATTGGCACACATCTTGTGACTCATGCTGGACCACACGCAGAGGCCAGCAGGCGGAACGCTGTGACCCAGGAAGAACTGGCTCTCGATCTTCTCCACGGGCTGGGATGGTATGCGCGCGAGGTGCTCCGACTCGAGCGCCTGTTCTACCACGTCACAGTCAAGCGGAGGCGGAATCTCGCCCACCCGATCAAGCGGCGCAAGAGCGCCTTCCGCGACCCCATGGTCTGCTGCGACCTCGTTGCCATGGCGTGGCTCGGCGCCACACGCCTCTCCCAGATCGAGCCGCACCTCAGGCGCCGGCCCGAGCTTGCGCGGGCCTTCGGCCTCCCGCGCTTCTGTGACCACACGACGGCGCACAACTTCATCAACGCCTTCCACGTGGCGCACCTGCGCCAGCTCGACGCCGCGAACGCGCGCCTCCTGCGCGAGCACGGGAGCGCCCTCGCGCAGCGCGCGCCCATCCTCGACCTCGACCTGGCCGAGCGACTCGTCCGCCGCCCCGGCCGCAGGCACGACCAGGGCTACCACTGGGCCGTGGCCTTCTGCGCCGGCGAGGCGATCGCGCAGGAACTGCGCGCGGACACCACCGACGTGGCGGCGCTGGTGGCCGACACGCTCGCGGCCGCGCGCAGGCTCCTGCGCGCGAAGCCGGCCCTCGTCCGCCTCAGCGGCTCGTGCGCCTCCAACGAGGTCCTCCGCGCGCTCGCGCGGCAGCGCTTCCACTTCGTCGGCATCGTTCCCTGGGCATGGGCAGCGACGCAACGCTCCGCGGCGCCGGCTCCGCGCCGCTGGACCGAGCTCGGCGCCGGCTCCCGCGCGCTCGACCTCGGCGGCTCGCTCGCAGCGCTCGGCACGCGCCACTGGCTGCGCGCGATCCTCGTCGAGCGCCCGGCGCCAGCGCCCGGCCTGCGCCGCGAGCGGCTCGCCATCGCCACCTCTCTCCTCCGTGAGCCCGTGGGGGCAGTCGTGCGTCTAGCGGCCTCCATGTGCCGAATCAGGGCATTCTACGGCCATCCGCGCTGGCCGCTCGGCGACGGCAAGCTGCCCTCCAGCGGCCCTCGCGGGAACGCCGCCTGGCTCCGGCTCGCGACGATCGCCATGAACGCGCTGCGCCTCTTCGCGCGCCATCTTGGGGGTGAGTGGACGCCGTCGCGGCTTCACGCCAGCCTGCGCGTGATCCCCTGGGACACCGGCCCCACGCGCAGGTGATCCCACCTCGGCCACTCCGCATCTGCGCATGCTAGCATCTATGCAGTCCTGATCGAGTGGATGGCCACGCGGTCCGCTCGGCGCTCGGGAGCGCATGCGCCGGGTCCTCGGGCCGCGCTGTCGTCGGGCCGTTGGCCCCACCCTGCGCCGCGACGCCGCTGCCGCCAGGCGCTCGATGCCCCAGCGCACGCGAGCGCGACATGTGGCTCGGTACGGGCGAGGCGGCGCGCTCGCGCGCACCTGCTGTCCATCCAGCGCAGCGCCCTCCTAGCGACACGTCCTCCGCGCGCTGCCAGCGCGCCGGCGCGGGCGCATCACGGGCCTCGTGCCGTCGGCGCGCGGCGCGCGATGAGGGCGCCGGCGCTGCCCTCGCGCTCACGCGCGCCAGCGGGCCGGCCATGGCTTCTCCGCGCCGCGAGCACACCGCTGAGCGGGCCGCACCGTTCTCCATCACGAGCCCGCGGGGTCGGCCGGCGCACTCCGCCGGCGCCGGAGCGGGGAGCCCCTGTGCGGCCGTTGCGGCAGCGCCGGTGCCCGGTCCGCTTGTTCGGGCCTCGTGGCCCGAGGCGGTGTCCGGAGCATGCGCTCGCTCTCGCTCGTCCCGAGCACCGCTGGGGCCGACGCCTCATCGCGCCGCGCGGCCCGGACCGCGCTCACGGCGCCCGCCGCCACGGCGGGCGCCCCGTGTGTGGGGCAACGCGAGCGCCCACTTGCTCCTCTTTCTCTGGGGGTCGTCAGTAGTGGCTGATGTGATATAACTGGTGTCGTATCGGCTGGTTATGGCGTCCGCACGCTCACTCGCGCTTTCTAACATATCAACGGATAGCTTTGCTATGAGTGTGTACAGGTCCTGCAAGGGCAATTCAGCGTCGCAGGCGCGCCTTGGCCCCGGCTGGCCGCTCACACCGTTTCAGGGAGAGGGTGTGGGCGGGAGGGGAAAGGGCGGCACTGACCCCCCTGTGCCTGGGCGTTCGCCTCATGGGGCACCTATAGAGCCGTAAGTATTTGGAATATCTGCTGTTGACTTGGTGCCACCGGATGTAGATGCCTGCGCATGGTGGGGAGAGGCGGGTCACTCCTTCGTCCTGCCGCGCGGGGTGCGGGGTGGCCCCGGGCCGCGTGGGTTGTTGGTTCGAACACTAAATCGATATATGCCATAGGGCCGTGCGTGGGCGGTCTTGGGTGGGCTTGGGGCCGAGGCGGCGGGAGGGCGGAGTTCCTGCTGAGCCGGGTGGAGGAGGGCGAGATGGCTCGGCGGGAGCCTCGTCCTCCCAGTGTGGCATTGTCGCCGCAGCGCGGCCTCTGGCCGCAGCCGAAGGGACGTCGAACGTTGAACGTTGAGCGTTGAGCAAGGGAGGTGTTTGGTTCGACGTTCGACGTTGGACGTTGGACGTTCGGCATGGTGAAGCGTGCGCGTACCGAGAGGATTCTGGTTCCTGGTCGCGCGGGGTGCTAGAGGGAGGTGCGGTGGCGGGTCATGAGCTCGCGCTTGACGGTGGCGTCGGTGACCTCGGCGTAGCGGAGGGTGGTCTGCATGTTGCGGTGGCCGAGGAGCTTTCGGACGACGGCGAGGCTGACGCCTTCGTTGAGGAGGCGGGTGGCGAAGCTGTGGCGGAGCGCGTGGATGCCGGCCCGCACGCCGGCGCGCTCGCAGTAGGCGAGCCATGCGTGCTGTGCGGTTCGGTAGTGGATGGGTCGGCTGGAGCCGCCGCGTGCGGGGTCGCCGCGGAAGAGGGCTCCTGAGCTTATGCGGGCCTCGCGGAGGTAGCGGTGGAGGAGCTTGAGGGTCGCGGGGGCGGCGTAGAGCATGACGGTGCGGCTGCGGCCGCCCTTGCCGCGGACGACGAGCTGTTCGTCGTCGGGGGTGAGGATGAGGTCCTCGTAGTATGCGCCGAGTGCCTCGGCGACGCGGAGGCCGGTCTCGGCTATGAGGGTGAAGAGGAGGCGGTCGCGGAGGCTGTGGCGCGGGATGGCGTCGAGCACGCGGCGGATGACGCGTGCCTCGACGGGGCGGGGGCGGTATTCGGGGACCTTGACGCGGTCGAGCTTCTGCATGGGGTTGGCGGGGATGAGGTCGTGCTTGTAGCACCAGGAGAGGAAGGCGTTGGCGCTGGCCTGGGCGCGAGCTCGGGTGGGGGCGGACTTTCCGGCGAGCGAGGAGAAGTAGAGTCGGAGGCGCGCGGGGTTGAGCGCGGGGAGGCCCTCGGGGGCGAACTCGACGAGGCGGCGGAGGTCGCAGCGGTAGTTGACGATGGTGTGGCGCGAGCGGCCGGCATTCTCGAGGTCGGTCAGGAAGTCGTCGAGGAGGCCCTGGAGGGGCGTGGCGCGGGGGGCTGGCGCGGCTGAGTTGAATATAACGGACAGTTCTCGCCGCGGCCGCGGCCGCTGTAAGTGCTGAATCTTCCGCTTTTCGGGGAGGTAGTTGTCCATTATAAGAATCATTATATGCGCCTCAGCAAGGTTGTCAAGCCGAACTTGCAAGTGACTGCGATTCAGACGTAAGACGCGAGCCGGCAACCTCTCTGCCCGGGGCGGCTTCCTGGGGTCGGGGACAGTGGCACAGGGCATCCTCTTCTTCGACTGCTCCGCTGGGAACAGAAGCGGTGACACGTCACCGCACTCCATAGTCCCCCACGCCCAGTTGGGGGAGGATTGTGGAGTGCGGCATCGCAGATGCCGCTTTGGATGGCAGCGGAGCGGAACCCCGAGCGTGCTTACGTCTGAATCGCAGTGCAAGTGAGAGCGGAAGGCTTGACATCGGCGGCGGGGCCTGTATTGTGTTGTATGGTTGCCAGGGTCGTCGTACACGGTGGCGGAGAGGCAAAGGAGGAAGGATGCGCTCGAGAAGTGCAGTGGCAATTGCCGGGCTGTTGCTCCTGTCGTTCCCGCGGCCGACGATGGCCGAGCGGACGTTGAACCGTGGGCTGCACGCGGTGCCGGCGCCGGGGAAGGTCGTGATTGATGGCGAGCTGGGGGAGTGGGACGCGTCGGGGGCGATCGTGTGCTGCAAGGACGTGGAGCAGTTGCTCGACACGGAGAGCGTGCGGGTGGCGGCGATGTGGGACGCCGAGGCGCTCTATCTGGCCTTCGTGTTCCGCGACTCTACGCCGATGGTGAACAAGATCGATCCCGCCACGATGATCGGCAATGGCTGGCGGTCGGACGCGGTGCAACTGCGCTGCAACATGGCGGGGTTCATCAGCCACGTTGACTGCTGGTACTACACGCCGGGCCGCAAGCCGGCGATGACGATTCACTATGGGCAGGTGGGCGTGAAGGACGCGAAGGTTGGCCGCCCGGCCTATCCCGAGCAGCTCGGGGCGCAGGAGGCGTTCCGCGCGGCGCCCGACGGCAAGGGCTACACGCAGGAGATCAGGCTGCCGTGGAAGGTCATAACCGCCGATGGCAATGTGCCGCCGCGCACGGCCGACTTGCGGTTGGGCCTCGAGATGTTCTGGGGCGACGCCGACGCGCAGAGCTGGCCACGGAGCCGCGTGACCGACAACCTGGCCGATGGCGAGACGCAGACGGATTTCTTCTGGACGAACGTGAAGGCCTGGGGGCGCCTCATCCTCGAGGAGAAAGGGAACCTGAAGCTCCCGCCCCCCGCCTGGATGGCTGGCAAGAAGACTGAGCCGCCCGGCCTCGTGCCGATCACGTTCGAGATGCCCCGCGACGGCTTCGTCTCAATCGCCATCGAGGACGCGGCGGGCAACCGCGCGTGCAGCCTGCTCGGCGGCGCGAAGCTCTCGAAGGGCAATCACACGGTCTTCTGGTCGGGCCTCAGCGACCGCAACGAGCCGCTGCCCCTCGGCAAGTACCGCTGGGTGGGCATCTGCCGCGACGCCATAAACGTCCATTGGCTCATGAGCTTCTATCAGCCGAACCGCTCCTGCCCGTGGGCGAACAGCGACGGCACGGGCGCCTGGGGGCCGGACCACGGGAACCTCCAGTGCGTGGCGAGCGGCGAGGGCCGCGTGTTCCTTGGCGGCCTGGGCGCCGAGGCCGGCTTCCCGCTCTTCGCCCTCGATGAAAAGGGCGATAAGCTCTGGACGGCCAAGGGCGGCGAGCCCGACCACCTGGCCTACGCCGACGGCATCCTCTGGGCCTACACGAGCCGCGGCGACAGCAATTGGCTGGGCATCGCGCCGCGCGGCCTGATGGCCTTCGAGGCCGCCACGGGCCGGTGGCTCGACCTCAAAGGGGCGGATGGGAAGCCGACGAAGCGGCTGGCGCTCCTCGGCGACAAGGAGACGGCCGCCGGCTTCGCCGCGAACCCCAACGGCCTCTACCTCTCAATCAAGGACAAGGCGCTCGTCCGCAAGTTCGACCGCAACACCCTCCAACCCGTCCGTGACTATCGCGTGGCCGACGCTGGGGCGTTGTGTTCCGCGGGCCACGACCGCCTGCTGGTTGCC
>Ga0194112_10011827_pt1 | contig 10750 bp, 12 predicted proteins | sample TA2MahC400mmetaG_FD_146191 | JGI IMG/M metagenome (GOLD analysis project Ga0194112, IMG submission 146191) | Freshwater microbial communities from Lake Tanganyika, Tanzania - TA2015016 Mahale Deep Cast 400m | ecosystem: Environmental > Aquatic > Freshwater > Lake | place: Tanzania: Lake...
TAGCTTTATTACTCATAATATATTCCTTATTTTTCGGTTACATATATTATGAGGCAACGACCCTTTTTGCTATACCTTTCGGTTACTTTTTTTATGAGTCAATTCGATTATTATCTAAACATTTGTGATTTGAAAAAAAATAAATTAAATTTATTCAAACAACGAACATTAAATAAGTGAGACGATTAAGTACATATAACAACCTAATGACGGCTTCGCACAACTATATTATTTTATCCGAAACAGAGCTATTCAGACACTTCAATCTTTATTTGGCTAATAATATTTTATGTGAAAGAAGCTATATATTTTTTTTTCACGACTTCGGATAAAATGCTTAACGATTTAATAAAGTAATTTGATGAGACTTTTAAAAAGCCTTAATTAACAATCAATTAATTATTCATCACAAACAAGGAGTTATCATGAAAAAGCAATTAACTGTTTATTTAACAATTTCGCTTGTGTTTATATCTATTATTCTAATAACAAGCTGTGCTACAATTCTGCATGGAACTGATCAGGAGATATCTATTTCTTCATCACCTGATGGTGCATTAGTTATAATCAAGACATTTGGAGGTGTTAAAGTTATTGAAGGTACCACACCATTGAAAGCAACATTGAAAAGAGAGGATGAGTATAAGGTATCAGTTATCAAAGAAGGATATGAAGATAACGAAATTATTATAAAAAACTCTACTTCCGCAGCAGTTTGGGGCAATATTTTATGTGGTGGTATAATAGGATTAATTATTGATTTTTCTAACGGAGCTGCATACGAGTTAGAGCCAGAAACAATTCACGTTGATCTAATAAAGGTAGTTGGTATGAATAATAAAACAGAATATTATTTACTTTTTAAAATGTTGGATGATAATGGTTCAGTACAAACTATCGTAAGACCTTTTGAAATGAAAAAAAATATTTAATTAATAATGAGCTTTTGACTAGGCATATTTTAAATATGCCTAGTTTTTTGTGAGGAGTTAATAATGAAAAAAATACTAGGACTTTTAATTGCGGTTACTGTTTATGGATGTTCAATTTCGCCTCAATTGGTAAACATGATTCCTGATGTTTCGGAATTAAGTTTATATAAAAGTGAAAAGACAATAACAATCAGAGAAATTATTGGTGGTAAAGAAGGTGAAGAATGGGGCTCAAGAATTAGTGCCGCAGATTATTTGCAAGTATTGCAAGAAACTATTAAACAATACCAGATATTTAAACTTAAATATGACACAAAAAAATCTGATTATATTTTAGACATACTTATTATTAAACAAAAACAACCAATTGTTGGATTGGACCTGACGGTTAATTTAGCCGTAGAATATAAACTCTATAATACTAAAGGTGACGTAATCTGGAATGAACAAATTTATACTGAATATACAGCGAGAATGTGTGATTCATTTGTCGGCGCATCAAGGTTAAATATAGCTAATGAGGGGGCTGTTCGTGAAAATGTCCGAGAAGCAATTACAAAAATGGCAAATTTAAAATTATGAGGTGGTTATGAAAAAAAATGTAATTCTATTTTTAATATTAATTGTATTGTCCGTATCAAATTCATTTGGGCAAACTTCTTTTGGGCTTCACGGTGGAATTGATTATGGACTAGGAGGCAAAATAAGATTTGGTCAACCCGAAATCAGTTTTGAAATCGGAGGAGGAATTGTTCCAATCCTTGTGTTTTGGACTATAACAGGTTACTTTGGATCAACTGATTCATATATTAAGTTTTATATGTCACCTTCTGTTGGCGGCGCCTTGTCATTTGCTGTATCTAATCCTGGCAAAAGTAATCAACTTAACATAAAAATTAATGGTGTTTATAATATTTTGATGGGGATTGGTTTTGGGGGAGGCGTGGATTTTCTCGCCAAAAAAGGGGCAAAAAATGTTTGGCTCTCTGGGGGTATAATATATTTCCCAAATGCTTATGATACTTTGCTTGAGGAACTGATAAAAGATGAACATCTAATTAATGTATCAAAGGATGATATCTCCTCCGTACTTGTTAATATTAGACCTTATATTGGAGTAACTTTTGAATTATAATATTATTTTATTTATACTATTTTTTTTTAATACGGACATTGTAATTTGTCAGATAAAAAGTAAGATAATCTATCCTTGGGAAAAAACTGAAAATGTGTTTTCTTTTTCTTTAAATGATACTCTTCCAAAATTTATTTCAAGCCCAGTTGATCTTTTATATGATGACCTAATTGGATTTTATCAAACACAAATCTCAGCTAAAACTATTCAAAGATGCCCTTATTATATTTCTTGTTCAAACTATACAAAAATTGTAATATATGAATACGGTTCATTTATAGGAATACTTTATTTCATTGATAGAAATTTCTACAGAGAGAATATCGGCATGAATAAACATTATTCCTTACGAAGAAAAGGAAGATTCTTTAAATATGATGATTCTTATTATTTACCTAATAGTTTTTATTAAAAAAACAATAGGAATAATTATGCTAAAAAAAACATTTATCATATTAGTTTTTGCTCTCATTACATCAATTTCATACTCTCAAACGAATGACGACTTTGCTAACTATTTAATGAAGAATGAAGATTATTTCCGTGCTATTTCTGTTTATAAAGAATTATATTTCTTTAGTGAAGATTCTTCAGCTAAATTAAAATACTTATACAATATAATGCGGGCTTACCATTTAAGTGACAAATTCGGATTATCAAATAGTTATGCTGATCATATATTGGAAAATTATAAATTTGACAATAAGATACTTGCGAATTTACATTTATATCGCGGTTTAAATTATTATCAACAATTTCTTCCTGATGTAGCTGACGATTGTTTTAACAAGGCAAATGAATTAAATAACAATGGCTTGGCAAAATTTTATTTAGGTATAATTGAAATTGATAAATTAAACTGGCAAGCTGCTTATAAGATTTATTTGGATTTAGCTAAAAATAATGATAATGAAAAAATTGTTTTTTTATCTAATCACTTAGCTGAAAAATGTCTTGAGTTTCCCAAAATTAATTCTAAAAGCCCTTTGTTGGCCTCAGTTTTTAGTTCAATTATTCCCGGATTGGGTCAAGTGTATACTGGGCATTATTATGATGGATTGCAAGCCTTTTTATATTGTGCTATTACATCTTTTGCAGCTTATTCTTCTTACCGTTATGATAAAAATTTTAATACAAATTATGTTACAACTTATGTCTCGGTCCCAATTGCCGCGATATTTTATTTTGCTAATATTTTAGGTGCCAACTTAACGACGAAGTATTATAATCAAAGACAACAACAAAATTATCTTGACTCTTTTAGAAAAATTGTTCTTAGCATAAGTATCGATTAAAATAACTAATTTGAATTCTGATATAAAACGAGATTAGACAATATATCCAAAATCGTGGAATATTATTACTAATAATCCGGAAGCTGATCTTTTTTACCTTAGGCATTTTTTGTCTGCATAGATTCTTTCATTTTTTATTTCTTGAGGGGGGAAATCATTCTGTGTTATATGTATTTGGTGCATTCGCATCATTTATAATTGGTACTGAGGACCTCATTAGTGACTGAAGTTACGTAAAATTCATATTTTGATATTTTTTAATTGCCACGACCTTTTCCCGAAGGGATGCCTTCGGCAAGGTCGTGGTTCAATATCTATACAACACTATTGGCTTTAGCCACAATTTAAGATATTCCCGCCTGCCTCGTAAGTTGATGTCGGCGGGCAGGTTGGGCTAAAGCCCTGAGTACCAGGTGATATTCTTACCCCCGACATTGGCATAGCCATCCCTTTGGGAAAATGTCGGGGTAATTTAAAATCCGAAGGATCCTTTGGACAAAGCTTGCGTAACTTCAGTTACTTATCAAATTCACAGATTGAATGTATTCCTACCTACAAACTCCAATAAAGCTTAAACAATTTTCTCCATTTCAAATTTTTTTAAGCTTATACTTTTTATAAAATATTTTTTTTGCTCGACAAAGGACGAGTTAATACTCAACTCGTTACAGGATAATTCAAAAAAATAAAAATCAGTAAAGTATTGGGATGGAGATAAATTTGTAAGTTATCCTACAGTAAGTTTTATAAACAAAATTCTGAAATGTTATCAATCAGGCAAAGATAAGCTGTTTTCTGAATCTGCAATAATTCCTCGGTACAATTTTTTCCCGAGAAGAGACCCAACTCGCTGTGGGGAATCGGCTTTCTCTATATTGATTCTACAATAATTCCTTGTTACAAATTTTTTTGTGGTATAAAAACGAGTCATGTTAATTAATTGAACTCATCCTCCGGCTCATTCTCTTGCAAAGAGAAGGAGAGACTAAGTCCCTCTTTTTGTAAGACCTGCCCGCCGCTTCGCTTTGGCAGGCGGGGAGGGATTTAGTGTGAGTTATTTTTCTAAAAGTAGACTTGTTTGTCATTAGAAATGAAATCTTCGAGTATCGAAGTAGCTGATGGATACTGTGCATATGTAGTGTTTTTACATTAGATTTATTTGAGCTCAACATGATTCTTTTTTACACTCGTAAATATTATTAAATCACTGGATATCTTAACCCTGCCAACACCGTAAATCTTATATTACACATAGCTAAATTTTATTCAAATTTCATTGCAAAAAATCAGGTTTGATGACCAACAATACCTGCATTTAACAACACTCAGTTTACAATCCCCATGGCATAGATTAGGCGGAGTAGTTGCAATATTGTATTCTGTGCGATAATCTTATCGATTTTGGTCTTTCACATTATACTACTATGTAAAAAAACGTTGTAGTTTTAACACACTTATACCAATGTTATTTGATCAGCGATTGTAGCTAAGCACCCAATAACAATCCGCCGCGGCGGACAAAATCCAAACAAATTTCAAGCATCAATTATCAAATTACAAAACAAGACCTTTTGAAATTTTGGATTTGGAAATTATAATTTATTTATAATTTGTTTTTTATGATTTGGAATTTTGCACCATCATCAAGTTTGTTTGTAGCAAATGGCTACGTTGTGATATGACAAATGTTGAATATATCTGCAATTATGTTTAGCTTTAATTAAACAAATCTGAAGATAAATCTGAAGATAAAAAGGAATTGATATGCTACAAAACTCCACAGTAAACAAACAAATACTAAAACCAATTGTTAAAGATATTTTAATTGATCTTATTACACAGAATGATGAATTAAGGAACGCAATTTTGTTTAGGAAAAGCAAACGGGAAAGAAAGAGGAAAAAAATATCATTTGGTATTGGAAAATATAATTTAAAAGGAAAATTAGACAGAGTTAACCTGAGAAATTTTGCCTATGAAGATTGAAGAAAACTTTGTAATCGACACTAACATTCTAATTTACTCCTTAGATAAATCATCTGAATTTTTTGACTTCTCCAAGAACATAATAAAACAAAACAGAGATAGAGTATTTGTTACAAGCAAATCTATCTCAGAATTTGTAAACGTGCTGTCTAAAATAAGCGCTTATAATATAATAGACAAAGAACTTCAGAACATCATAAATGATTTCTCAATTTTGTAACCGGATACTAATAGTATGAAAATCTTTCAGCGTCTTATTATGAAATACAAACCTAAAGGAAATAGAGTCTACGATTTTGAAATCATTTCAATAATGCAAGCCAACGGAATAAAAAGCATTGCATCAATTAATGAAGATGATTTTAAGAACGTTAAAGAAATTAATATTATCAAACGTTTGACTAGTTCGTCCGCCGATAGCTAAGTGTAAACTAAAATATCAAATTTGGCGACCAACAATTCATACATTTAACAACACTCAGTTTAACAATCCCCGTAGCACAGATTAATCAACGTAATTAACATATCATAATCTGTGCAACAATGAAGCTGCTGACTGGTTTTTTCCGGTTTTAACAATCCCCGTAGCACAGATTAATCAACGTAATTAACATATCATAATCTGTGCAACAATGAAGCTGCTGACTGGTTTTTTCCGGTTTTAACAATCCCCGTAGAATAGATTTCGCGAAGTAAATACCTCTCCGCTGGCGAGTTTTAATCTGTGCTACGAAAAAATGTTTTGTATTGAATTTAGATTTTATCAATATCCCGATTTAGAGCTACCATTGCACAGCTCACTTGTACCGTTATTAAGCAGATTAGTTGTGCTAACGAAACTTACTATTTACTGGTAATCGTTTGTCTAAATAAGTATTATAAAACGATTATTAGAGAAACATTAACTTCAAACCAACTTCGGCATGCTATAGCTTGTATCTTATAAGATAGTATCATATTTTAGTATCGGATGAACGCTAAACACAGAAAAACTCTTATGGCGATCTTTCAAGAGCCGGTACGTTCCGATATCAACTAGAAAGACATCGAGGCGCTTTTCAAAGCTCTTGGTGCAGAGGTTAGCGAAGGCCGTGGTTCGCGAGTAAGAGTTGCCCTTAAAAGTATTCGTGCCGTATTTCATCGTCCGCATCCGCAAAAAGTTACGGATAAAGGCGCTCTTAAATCAGTAAAAAGATTTTTAATAACAGCTGGAATTAAACAATGATGTACAAAGGATACACAGCATATATCGAGTTTGACGAATCAGCAGGTATTTTTCACGGGGAGGTAATTGATACTAAAGACGTAATCACTTTTCAAGGAACCTCGGTAACTGAATTAAAAAAAGCTTTCAAAGATTCTGTTGACGAATACCTGTCATTTTGTAAAGAACGCGGTGAAGAACCCGATAAACCCTTTTCTGGTAAATTTATTCTTCGCCTTCCAAAGGAATTGCATCGCAAAATATATATTCAGGCAATTAAGAGAGGACAAAACATTAATAACTACATTACAAAAACTCTCAGTTCCATAGCCGAAAATAATTAGTGTCTAATCAATTATAAAATGACGGTTTCAGTTAAACTGAGGCAAAGGCACAGAAAAAGTCTATAGATAAACAAGATTTAACATTATCAAAGCACTGAATATCTTAACCCTGCCAACACCGTAAATCTTTTATTGCACGTAGCTAAATTTTATTACAATTCCATTGCAAAAAATCAGGTTTGATGACCAACAATACCTGCATTTAACAACACTCAGTTCAACAATCCCCTCTGCACAGATTAATCAAAGTAGTCAACATATCGTAATCTGTGCAACAATGAAGCTGCTGACTGGTTTTTTCCGGTTTTAACAATCCCCGTAACACAGAACTCATAGAATAAATAGCTCGCAAGTTTAGAGAAAATCTGTTCTACAACCCCCCCAAAAACCACAAATTTCAGCATTTTTCCCCTCCTCCAAAAAAATTTTAAAATAATTTTCTGCAAGAGATGTGGAACGTCGAAATATTATAAACAAAGTAGGAGACCGAAATGAAAAGTTTCATAACTTTTTTATTAGCAGTATTAATTTTTACCACCCCCCCATGACTTTACAATTAACGACTGAGATAAGTGTGTGAAGGTGGTGAGAAGATAAAATAAATGGAGGATCAAATATGACAAACCTTAGTAGATTATTTCTAATACTTCTTTTTGGAGGATTAATAGGATGCTCACCAGCTACATTTGTAAATGTTGAGAAAACCGGAGACGTTCAATATAAAACAGTAAAGAAAGACTACCTTGAACTACTAAGAAATACAAATCCAAGATTTCTCGATAAGGTTATTAACACTTTAAAATTGCCAGAAAATTTACTTGGTTTGATAACGCGGAACGACCGGGTTATTGTTCAAAGCCTAGATAGAAATTATCAATCCGATAACGATCTCCAGCTTGTAATTTATAGAGGGCTAATTGCAAATCTGCTTGGAAGATATATTACTGTACTGGATCGTGATGAAAACGTTCTTTTAGTTTCCTTAGCTGAATCAAATGGTCAACTCGGCAATGATTGGAAGGTTTATAGTGCTAAATATTTAGACTCTATAAATGTATTCTCCAAAAGTACCGGTATAATGTCTGCTACCAAAATTTTAGGTTATAGGGTTTTAGAATTCGGGAAGTTAAATATTCCGATAAACGATGGTAAAGACTTCCAAAGAGTTGGATCAGTAGAACTTGAAATGAGATTAATTGATGCAAACAGTTCACAAATTCTATTCACGGACGTATTGAGAAATACTTATTATGATTTCATTTCAACTGAAGATTATAATCTGATCTCAAATCTACATTATCAATTTATTGTGGATGCGTTACCTTTAGTTCAACAAGTAAAGTATAAGGATATTTTATTGTTTCCTAAAGAGGATCAACAACTTCAAGGTCTTGCCACGATGGAATTTAAGTTTAGAAAGGGAGAGAAAAAAAGTAATGTTAGAATAGTACATGCAACAACTTTAAGAATAGTGGCAGATTTTAATATTCCATCATTCGATTATCGGAGTGATAAAGACGATGAATTCTATGTTTATAAGTTTAATTTAATTGATTCATTTCAGCAGCCCTTACCTAAAGGTAAGTATAGTGTATATATTGATAACGTTTTAGTTCATCAGTTTACATTATGAAAAATATTTTGAGAAGAATTACATAAATTTTTGGAGAATACAAATGACAACAAATTCTACTATGCAATCCTTACAATATGATGCCATAAAAAAATCCGTTGGAGTTGCTTATTTGCTCTGGTTTTTTACCGGTGCATTTGGAGGGCATCGGTTTTATTTGAAGAAAAACGGAAATGCAGTTGGTTTACTTACTTTAACAATTAGTTCATACCTTTTAATCATAGTATTGGTTGGTTTTATTGGACTGATTGCCTTGGGAATTTGGCTGATAGTAGATGCATTTTTGATCCCTGGCATGGTTCAGCAATACAATCTTGATTTAATTAATCGCATGCAAAGTAGTTCATCAGTATCATAAATAAATTTTTCGAGAGAGGAAAAAACATGAGTAAGAATAAAAGCATTGCTCAATTCGATCAAATTGAACAAAAAGTAGTCTTTCGCGTTTCGAGAACTTTCTTCTGGATTTTTGTTGCAATCGCAGGATTATCAATTGTAGCGGCAGTTCTTGTTCTGATTTATTCAATTATCCCTCCAGGTAAAGAAGATGTAGTGAAAGAACAATACCCGGCGGAACCAAAAGTAACTATCGAGGACATGTTAGCAGCAATTACACCTACACCACCACCTCCAAAGTATGAAGAACCTACACCGCAAGTTACCAAACCAACTGAGCAGCCGATCACAGAATATGTAGAACCTGTCGATAGTCTTCAATTAAAATTGGATGCTCTTTTAGATAGCTTAGGTACTTTTATCAAAAGCGGGTGGGGAATAACATATGAAATTTATATTACTGGTTATGATTGGTTCGGAAGACCATCATATGGAACACGTGCAAAACGCGGCTTAAAAAGTGACTTAGTGAATCTGTTAGATGAATATTTTGGATTAAAAGAAGAAAAAATTGTAATACTTCAATTCTTAATTGATGTTATGCACCAGATTGGAGAAGATAGACGCGAAAAAGCACTTAGATTTTTTATACGATCTACAAAAGATAAATGGAGAGACTATAGAAATGCTATTAGTAGAATAGAATCAGATTTTAGCATTCGATTAGCATCAGCCGAAGCAGAATATGCAAGTGCTAAATTAGAAAAAGCTGAGCTTAGTAATAAAGCCTTGATATCGCTTGGCAGTGCCATTGTTTTAATAGCTCTTGTTGGATTAATACTCTGCTTCCTCGCTATTGAACGAAATACACGAGCAGTTAAAGAATTATTAGAGAGGGAAAAGAAATTGGAGGAGAAATGAAAAAAATTCTCTTAGCTTTTATAGTTTCTACTGGAATTATTTTTCAGGCTTGTACACCAACAACCTCGTTACTAAAAATAACCGATGAATATCGAACAGTTACTCCAGAAAAGTCGAGACTTTTAGTAAAGTATGACCTGCCGGCAGAAGATATTCCAATAGTAAAAGTTAAAGTCTCGAAAGACTACTTTTCTCAAAAAGTTTATACGAAGCATTACGAAACTCTTCGTAAAGATAAAAAGGGTAATCAAATAGCTTGGGGATTAGCTTTAAGCGGTGGAGCCGCCGGTTTAATTGCACTTGGCAGCGGTATGGAAGAAAAAGATAGTACTTTGAAAACCTTGACAATAGTTGGTGGTGCAGTGGCAGGACTTATGGGGCTTTATATGATAATAGCAGCAACACCAAAAGAACAATGGACGAAAGATTCAGTTGATTTTAAGGATACACTCTATGCTTTCCAGGAAGCTTTGAAATCAAAATCCATTGCGCTTCAGAGTGAGCACGATAAGAAAATGCATTATTTAAAAACGAATAATGAAGGGATCTTAGCGATAGATGTAAGAGATTTTTATACTAATCTGTCGGAAAATAATCCACTAAAAATTTCGATCTCTGATGGAATATCACAGCCGAATTTCATCAATCTACCTTCAAGTTACGTAATCAGAATTCGAGGCAACGAATTAGAAGCCGAAAAATTATTTAAGCAAGCCGAAGCAAAAGTTAAAGAACGAGAGTTTATTAATGCAAATAGCCTGTTTGAAAAAGTTGTGGATAAATATCCATTGACAAAACATACCGAGGATTCTAAGAGTGCGATGAAAAGCATCGAAAGTAATATTAAAGAAGAAAAATTAGAAATAGTTAGAAAAAACTTACGAGCTGTCTCAGTGAACAAAGTACCTGAAGCATTTGATAAAGCCGGAATTTCTCCGAGTGAATTAAATGAAATTGGTTACAG
>Ga0194112_10011828_pt1 | contig 10750 bp, 3 predicted proteins | sample TA2MahC400mmetaG_FD_146191 | JGI IMG/M metagenome (GOLD analysis project Ga0194112, IMG submission 146191) | Freshwater microbial communities from Lake Tanganyika, Tanzania - TA2015016 Mahale Deep Cast 400m | ecosystem: Environmental > Aquatic > Freshwater > Lake | place: Tanzania: Lake...
AGTTGGATGGTTTCATTTTTACTGCCAAGGCGGTCGATACGGCCAAAGCGCTGAATTATCCGTACCGGGTTCCAGTGGATATCATAATTGATGAGGTAATCGCAGTCCTGAAGGTTCTGACCTTCACTGATACAGTCGGTGGCAATGAGAAGATCAATTTCACTGTCATGGATAGCGGAGGAATACCTTGAACGGTTTTTGGCAACCGGTGAAAAATTGAGCAGAATAGCGCTGTAGTCGTTCCTGCCGTAGCTTGTTTTTGTGGTGGTTCCGCAAACCAAGGCGCAGTTGAGGTTGAATTCCTGACGATACCAGGTGCTGATATTTTCGTAGAGGTATTGCGCGGTATCGGCAAAGGCAGTGAAAACAAGTACTTTTTTGTTTGACTTGAGTGTTTTTTCGGCGATCAGCTTTTTTATTTCGTGCAGCTTGGCGTCCCTGTCAGGTGTTACTGACTTTGCATTGTTGTAGAGTTCGATAAGTGCTTCCTTGTCTTTCTGAAGATCGGCAAGCCATTCGTCAAGCTTGAGATCGGCAAGATCAAACCTGAGTTTTTTACCTACCTGCCACTGCTCCTGTTCATCGCCGTCTTCCTCAAGTTCATCTTCTGATGGTTCAAATGATAACAGGTTTTCTTCCTGTGAAACGCTCTTGTGGCGAAGGAACCCTTTTATTTTTTCTTCAAGCTGTTCGATTTTCTGAATGGTGCGATCCATCGAAATTTCAAAGGATTCGATCGAGCTTTCAAGCCGCTTGAGAAAGTTGACTTTCATCATGCCGATCAGAAAGCTTTCACGAGAGGCCTGTGAAAAGTTCAGCACCTGGGTACCGGCCATTGCCTCATATTTCTGCTCTTTATCGGGCTTTACATAAGCCGATGGATTGAAAATCGAGAGCTTGTAATCGAGAATTTGCCGGTTTAGACGGTCGTATGATGGGAATCGGTTTTTGAGATCGATATCAGGGTAAACCGATTGCGGCTTTTTGCGTTCCGGAAATTTGCCCAGCGATTCAATTTTGTAAAAGCTTTTAATATGCCTGCGTGAACGGGCAATAGTTAATTCGTCGAGTAGCTTAAAGAATCCTGAATCGAGACGCTCAAGCAACTGCTTCATGTTCCGTTCCGGGTTCCTATTCGGATCAGCCCAGTTTGTGAAATGGGTTTGCGCGTTTTTAAGCGTTAAGGCAATGTCTTTGATTTTACAGCATTCGAACAGGGCATCAGCTCTCCCCTCCGTGATGAAGGATATCTGGTTCCGCAAGTCTCTGAGCGAGTTGTTGACCGGCGTAGCAGAGAGCATGAGCACCTTTGTTTTGACCCCGGAGCGTATGATTTTTTCCATCAGCCATTGTGCCCGATTCATCTGTAATGAGCCATCATCCCTGTTTTTTTCCAGGGGATTTCCCCGGAAATTATGAGATTCATCAATCACAATGAGATCGTAAGCTCCCCAGTTGAAATTACCGAGATCAATGCCATTCGCATCCGAACGACCCTTTTCCCTACCCAGATCGGTATGGAAAAGAACTGTATAGCCGAAGCGGTCTTTTGCAAAGGGATTTAATGCGTTGTTCTGACTTGCTTGGTAGATTGTCCAGTTCCCTGACAGTTTTTTGGGGCAGAGTACCAGTACTTTTGCATTCAGAAGTTCAAAGTATTTGATGACGGCAAGGGCTTCGTAGGTTTTACCGAGTCCGACGCTATCGGCAATGATGCACCCGTTGTGCTTAAGGATTTTGTTGATAGCCCCTTTTACCCCGTCTTTCTGAAACTCGTAGAGTTCATTCCAGATTTCGCTGTCGAAGAAACCGGTTCGCTCATTGAGCAATCCTCCCTGCTTTTGCTCGTCGAGATAGTTCTCAAAAAGGTGAAACAGTGTTTTGAAGTAGATAAACTCAGGACTATTTTCAACATAAAGCTGTTCAAGGTAGCTGAGTACCTGCTCTTTTACGTCTTCGACAATCCCTGTTTGATCGTTCCAGAGATTATCAAACCACTCTTTCAATTCTGCGCGATCCCGGTCGCTATCGATGATCATGTTGAGTTCGATATTCCGGTTACCACCCAGCCCAAGACCGTTGACTGTGAAATTTGAGCTTCCGGCGATAGCTTTTTCAACCCCGCTGGGCTGAAGAATATGGTACATTTTGCCGTGCAGAAAGTTTGGCTTAACCATCGAACGAATTTCCGCCTTGCCGCTTAACCATTCAGCGCATTCTTTTGCGACAGTTTTCTGGGAAAGGCGGCTTTCGATCGGGATAACAAGCTGGTCGTCCTCGATTTTAAAATCACGGGTGTTTACTTTCTCTGGGTCGAGAGATTTGAGAAATGTCGGCTCGCCGAAAAGAAAACGGAGGTGTTCTATGCTGGATAATTCATCTTTCAGATGGTGAAAAGCATAAATGGTGAAGTAAGCGGAGACAACGGAAAGACTGGAGGCATTCGTGATGTTTTTTTTCAGAAAGTCTCCGACAGTACCGTGAGAGTGGTTATCGCGTATTGAGGAATAGCTCACAACATAAACTCCTTTTTTCCTGTGCCATTGTAAACCAGGAAAAACAAATGCCTTTTTTTAACAAGTAGATATCAAATATACGATTACAGCCAAAGCACGGCAAGGAAAAGGCTGCGAAATGCAGCCTTCGGCAAGAAATATCTTTTCCGTTTTACTCCCCTCTCATCCGGCTCCTCACGACGCAGAAACATAATATTCCGGCAGACGTACCAAATCCAGTTTTCTTCTTTACCCTTGCTTGCGGATACTTTAATTATTAAAGTTCTTTGCGCAAAACAAACAAAAAAGAAAAAGCGACAGGCTGGCGACGGTTATCTACCGACATCACACCCCTACAAGGTTTCAGGAATCAATGGCCGGGGGTTCCAGGTAGGACTTGGAGACGTTGATCCGTTCCTGTAAATCATTTTAAACCAATATATTATCAATAGTTATTGGTCCTCTGCCAACACTAATTTCACGATTTTTCAGTACCGGAACTCCTGACCTGAAGCCACTTTTTAAAAGACACCTGACTTTCACATGAAGGTTTTCCGGCAAGAAGTCCTCCCACGGAGATATCTTCATCAAGGTCGGGCCAATGGATCACATGACCTTTGCCAATCAACCGCCAATTTAGCCGCTCTTCAGCGTTGGCATGCTCAAGTCGCGGAAACCAGCCCAAGGGAACAGATATTGTGCGACCATCACTCAGATCGACAGTAAGGGCATCTTCGGTAACGTGAACGTCCTGAGCGTATGGAAATTCGATTTCAACCGTTAACATATTCATCCAATGCCTCCCTGAAGGATTTCTGTTGCTTTTCAATTATACCGCGAATCTCACTCAATTCAAACCGACTGAAGCCTCCGCTATTCTGGAGACGAATCGGGTCGAGCCAGAACGTCGCAACCTTGTCGTCTCGCTCAACGTGGATGTCTATTGACGGTTCACCAGCATCTCCCGCAACCCGCTTCTCCGCTCCGTCCTGCGCTTAACCGCTGCCGAAAAAACAGCTTCATCGCTCCAGAGCGTAACTGCCTGCCGTGCTCTCGTAATGCCCGTATAGATCAGTTCCCTCGTCAGGAGAAGCGTATCCTCAGGCGGCAGAACCATGAGTACCCTGTCGAACTCGGAGCCCTGGCTTTTATGCACGGTCATGGCGAAGGCTGTTACGTGCGCCGGAAGGAACTCAGGGGGGATGGAGCGGACTGTGCCGTCGGGTGCGGCGAAATATGCTTTCTGGTTGCCGGTTTCCGGGTCTGGCAGGATGATGCCGGTGTCGCCGTTGAAGAGTTTGTGGATGTAGTCGTTTTCGGTGACGAGGACGGGTCTGCCCCGGTATAACGGGGTGTCGGCCTTGAGGAGTTCCGCTTCGTGGAGCAGGGTTTCGGCGGCGTAGTTCATGCCTGCGGCTCCCCATGGACCTTCTCTGAGAGCGGTGAGGATCCGGAAACGCTCGAAAAGGCGCAGGGCTTCTTCGGGCGTTTCGGCTTCGAGGTATGGGCGGAAACCTTCGAGTACCGGGCTTGCGAGGCGCTTCCTGACGGTTTCGCGCATCGGCGTGGCTTCGAGGGCGATGGTGCCTCCGTTATCTGGATCGCCAAGCAGCCGGAGGGCTTCGCCGGCGTCTCCGTTGTTGATGGCGCGGCTGAGGACGGCTATGCCTGAACCGTCGTCGAAACGGTAGTTGCGGTTGAGCACGGTGACGCACCCCTCCACGGCTGAGCCGGACGATTCTGCTGCCCGGCAGATGTCACCGAGCACGGCTCCGGCTTCGACGGAGGCGAGCTGGTCGCGGTCGCCGATGAGGATGAGGCGGGCCTGCGGCATGAGCGCCGTGACGAGGGCGGTCATGAGCGGCAGATCGACCATCGAGGCTTCATCGACGATGACGGCGTCGTACGGGAGCGGATTCCCTGCGTTATGGCGGAACCCGGTCGAATTGGGGATGGTGCCGAGCAGCCGGTGAATGGTGGTGACCTGACCGGGCAGATGGAGCTTCACCTCTTCGGAGCAGGGCAACGACTCCCGGAGCGATGCTATCGACGAGGCAAGGCGTGCGGCGGCCTTGCCGGTTGGTGCGGCCATGGCGATGCGCATCCGTTCTCCACCGGGCTGTTCCAGCAGAAGTCCGAGGATGCGCACCACGGTAGTGGTCTTTCCCGTGCCGGGGCCTCCGGAGATGACCGAAAAGCCTCTCCGGAGCGCCGTGAGGGCCGCCTGCCGCTGGCGGTCCTCCCCCGATTCGTCGGGGCCGAAGTAACGGTCGAGACTTTCGGCAAGCGCGGCCTCGTCGGGGCTGCCGGTCTCCGTTGCTGCGCGGGTGCGAATGGCATCGGCAAGCTGGAGTTCGTAGCGGAAGTAGCGATAGAGGTAAAGTCGTCCGGCGGCGTCGAGAATGAGCGGGCGATGCTCCCCCGGCCTGCCGAGCGTGTGGAGCCAGCGGAGCGCCGCCTGCAGGCCAGCAAGATCGGGCAGACGCAGCGACTCATCCCGGCCCGGAATCCGCACAACCTCTCCGGCGATCTCTTCGAGGTCGAGGCAGACGTGCCCCTGCCCCACCGCCTGACTGAGCAGCGAGACGACCGTGCGGAGCACCACTCCCGATTCGTCCCTTGCGCCCCGGCAGAGGAAGGCTGAGGCTTGACGATCGATGGGTCGTTCGATGAAGTCAATCATCGGCAGCTCGAAAAAGTTGTTGGCCTGGTGTGGAGCCTTTGGCTCCAATGCAGAGCTGGGGCTCTGCGTTCCCAGGGATAAGATGCGTTTTCGTCCTCTTTTATTGTCCTCATGTGTCATCCTCCCCTGTTTCCGTTTCGATCAGCAGCTCCTGCAGTTCGCGGATCAGCGCTTCCTGAGGCAGGTCGCGGTAGAAACCGTACTCTTCACCCAATTCGCTACTGACGCCGCGCAGGAAAACGTAGATCGCACCGCCGAAGTGGGTGTGGTAGCGGTAGCCCGGCACCCGCAGCGAAAGAAAGCGGTCGAGCGCCACCGTGTAGAGCAGGTACTGCAGCCGGTAGAGGTTATCCTGCATCGCCTTGCCGAGATGGTCCCGATGGTAGGCTTCGACGACGTTGCCGAGGTGGTTCGATTTCCAGTCGAGCAGATAGTAGCGCCCCTTCGCTTCGAACACCATGTCCATGAATCCCATCAGCATCCCCTTGACCGGAGCGAAATCGAGTGCCTGCAATGCGGCGGACGTATCGGCACCGTTCGGAATGACGCCGTGCCTCATGAGCAGCCCCGAAAGGCGGGAAGAGGTGATGCGCCTGAGCGGAAAGAAGAACTCAAGCTCGGTGCTCCAGCTTCCCTGCCGGAGCCCGCCAAGAGTGAAGCTCCCCTCCGGCGAGGAGAGCGGCGTCGAGAGAACCTGCCGCACCATCTCCGTCAGGCAGGGCTGCCACTGGCGGTCGAAACCGTACCGGTCGAGCGCTTTGGCGGCGGCCTCTTCTATGGGGCTCTCCGGGGTATCGTCGATAGCTTGGGCGAAATCGAGCGTTTCGAAGATCGAGTGGATGAGAATGCCCGCTCCGGCTCCTTTCGGGAAGGCGAAGATGGAGCGATCCGTTTCGGGCAGCACAACCGGAGCGGCGGCCACCTGCTGCTCCGGAGCGCTTTCGTCGCGGTCGGGCAGCTCGAAGGCCATGTGGCGGTGGCGGCTGAGGGTGGTGAAACTCGCGATCCGCCAGTCGGTTTCGATGCTTGCTGTGAACTCCCGAAGCACGAACGAAGGAGAAGCGGCCGCTGCGGTTCGAACGAGGGGCACCGTGAGATCGTCGTCGAGGGAGAGACGCCTGAGCCGGATCGCCCCGCGCGATTCGTCCGAGATATTCTGAAGCCTTTCCGCCATCGCCCCGGCATCGAGCGCGGCAAGCTCTTGCTGCGCATCTCCGACCAGCCGGGGACTCTGCCTGGCCTCGTCCGAAACGTAAAGCAGACAGGAAGAGGGCGAGAGCATCGGGGTACGGCCGGACTGGCGTCCATCGACGATTCGGGCGGTGAAGAAAATGCAGCGCCGTTCGGCCCTCGTCAGGGCGACATAGAAGAGGCGCAGATTCTCGGCGAGGGATTCGCGCGAGGCAAGCGCCCGGTGCTGCTCTATCGCCCGCGACCCGAAATCCCTCTTCATCCGTCCGTCGTCGTCATGAAACAGCACCACATCCCCGCTTCCGTTCCCGCCGCCGAACTGGAAGGGGCAGAACACAATCGGGTACTGCAGCCCCTTGCTCACATGGGCGGTGACGATCCGGACGGCAGGCTCGTCGCTTTCGAGCCGGATCTGGTACTCCTCGCCGGGCTCCCTGGCCGCAACCCGTTCGCCGAACCAGGTGACCAGCCCCTCCATGCCGAGCCCCCGGCTGTGCGCCTCACGGTGCAGCAGCTCGAAGCAGTGCAGCACGTTGGTCAGGGCGCGCTCGCCGGACGATCCGGAAAGGGCCAGCAGGCGCTCGCGCACGGCTTCGCGGCGCATCAGTTCGCGAACCATGACCATGAAGCCGAGCTCCTGCCAGAGACGGTGGTACTCGCGGAACTGCTGCAACCGCTCCACCCAGGCGTTTTCGTCGTCGTTGAGGCGAGCGATGTCGCTGCCGTTCAGTCCGAAAAGCGGCGTGACGAGGGCGGCACGCACGAGCGACTCGCGGCCCGGTTCGGCGAGCGCCGTAACGAGAATGCGCACCTCCTCGGCTTCGACGGAGGCGAAGACGCTTTCGTCGCTGCGCATGACGGAGACGATACCGCACTCGCGGAGTGCGGCCTGCATCATGCGGGCCTGCCGGTGGGTGCGCACGATCACGGCAATGTCGCCCGCATCGGAGCCTCCGTTGATGGTTTCCGTAACCATGGATGCGCAGGCTCCGGCAGCGAACCGTTCGGATTCTCCGCTCTTCATGCTGCCGTCGCCGTCGCCGGATCGGAGAAGGCAGATTTCAAGCGGCGGCATCGGAGATTCGGCATCCCGGAGCACCGTGTTTCCCGCCACGAGCGGCGGCGAGGGTATATTGTCGAACACGAAGGGATGACGTGCGCTGTCGAACAGCAGGTTGAAACCGTCGAGCAGTTTCGGCACCGAACGCCAGTTGGTGTTGAGCGTGAAGCTGCGCTCCCGGCCGACGTCGCTGGCGGCCTGCAGATAGGCGAAAATGTCGGCTCCACGAAAACTGTAGATCGCCTGCTTGGGGTCGCCGATGAGGAAGAGCGGTGCCTCCGAGCAGGCATAGATGCGCCGGAAAATGTCATACTGCACCGGATCGGTGTCCTGGAATTCGTCGATCAGGGCCGCGCGGTACCGGTTCCGAAGCGCTTCGGCAAGTGCGGCGGCCTCAAGGCCACCTGGGGTGGCCGCGAATTCATATCCGCTTTCTATAATCGCGGCGGCTTCATGGCCGCCTTCTATAATCGCGGTGGCTTCATGGCCACCTTGGAGTGCCTGATAAAGGTCGGCAAGCAGGTCGTCGAAGAAGCGGATGTTGCGCTCTTTCTTGCGCTCCGGCAGCCGCCTGCGGTAAAACGCCACCACCTCCGATTTCAGGGCTTGCAACCGCTCGTCAGCGGCCGCCTGCAGCCGTTCGCAGGCGTCGAAGAGCGGATGCAAAGGCGGGGTGCCGGAGGATTTGGTGCCGGCCTCAATGCCTGAAGCGGTGAGCTTGTCGAAGCCGTCGAAAAGGCCGAAGGGGTTTCCGGCGGCCATGAAACCCTCCATGTCGGTGAGCAGCTGTTCCACCCTGTCCGCCCTGTAGGCTTTTTCGGAGCGGCTGAGCGCCTTGCCTGTACGAAGAAGCGTCGAAACCGGCGCCTTTTCTTCGCTCCAGATGCGGCGCACCTCGTCGAAAGCCGCCTCGGCTTCATGCCCGATACGGGCGATTTCCGCCTCGCCATAGACCGGGATCACCTCGTCACGCCCCGAAAACTGCAGGGATTTCAGGAAGGCCATGAAGGCGTCCGGAGACCACCCCTTGAGCAGCGCGTAGCCGAGCAGGCGGTCGGCACTGCCGAAAAAGCGTTCACGCCAGAAATCGTCGATCACCTCCCGCGCAAGCGCCGACTGGTCGGTGACCAGCTCGGTGTCGTAGAGCGCTCCGCTCTCGAAGGCGTGATCCTGCAGTGCGCGATTGCAGAAACCGTGAATGGTGAAGATTGCGGCCGTGTCGAACTCGGCAAGGGCGGCTTCAAGCAGCAGGGCGGCCCGCTCCTCCATCCCTGCCTGTGCGGCGCGATCGCAGAGATCGATAAGGAATGGGTCGTCCGTCGTATCTCCGCGCATGGCATCGAGCGCCTGGCGGATGCGGCGGCGAATGCGCGCATGCAGCTCCCTGGTGGCGGCTTCGGTATAGGTAACCACAAGAATCTGTTCGGGCCGCAGCTCCTTTTCAAGCAGCAGGCGAAGGTAGAGCGAGGTGATCGCCCAGGTTTTGCCCGTGCCGGCGCTCGCCTCGATGAGGTTCATGCCGGAGAGCGGCACTGTGGAGGGATCGAGAATGCGTATCTTCATGTGCGGCACTGCATGGCGTTGTCAAGGTGGCGCATAACGCCGGATCGTGATTTCCCTTCAGGAGAGGGGCAACGTGCAGAGAACATGCAGAGCTGGGGCTCTGCGCTCCCAGGGTTAATATTCGTCATCCCTTCCCTCCGTGTTCAAGCATCGGTAATAACACCTCTTCGGCAATGGCTGCAAAGCGCTCGCCGAGGGGCGGCTCCGTGCCGAAACAGCGGCGGAAGGCCGGATCGGCACCCTCGCCTTCGCGTCCGCCGTACCCTTCACGCCATGCGGCCAGGGCGGCTTCGGTACGCTCGCGCTCCGTTTTTTCCGCCTTGCCTGCCCAGGCCGTCGAGGCGCGGGGGAAAAAGGGCAACGGCTCCAGGAGCCCCTGCCGGTAGAGCGAGAGCATGGTTTCGAGCCTGCCTGCCGCGTCGGCCACGGGAGTGTACCTGACGGCACGGTCGAGCATGACGATACGGGTCTCCTGCATATGACCCGGACTGCACGCACCGAGCACGAGGTGCAGAATCCATGAGCCGATGCGATCCTTCTCCCGCATCTTCGCGCAGCGGTAGAGCAGCTGCCCGGACGGCAGAAGATGGTCGAGCCTGCCGGTCAGCCGGAATCCCCCGATGTCGAGATCGGCTTCAAGCACGGCTGGCGTCGCACTCCCCTTAAGCTCCGGCAATCTGTCGGCGAACTCCCTCACCTCGGCAAGCAGCTCTCCGAAGAGCAACTCGCCGTGTCGGGCCGGCGGCAAGAGACCTCTCGACCGGAACAGGGGCAGGAGAGCCTCTTCATTTCTGCCTTCGAGCAGCGCCGCAAGCAGTTCCTGGCGCATCAGGTATGCGTCGAGGCCGTCGGCGCCGAAGGGCTCGCGCTCTTCGAGCGGCCGAAGCGCTGCCGAGGGTTTGAGGCCGAGCTGCCGGTCGAGAAAGAATGCCGAGGGGTTGGCGAAAAACTTCACCAGATCGTCGATCGTCACCCTGCGATCCACATCCTCAGCGTCCGGAAGCGGTTCGTCCATAAAGGGACGGGCTTCAACCGGATTTCGCCCCCTGCTCCCATTACGCAGGTTACGCTCATTGCGACGTTCAAGCGCCCGGAAGTTATCGGTCGAGTAGCTGAAAAGCGGCGACCCTTCGGTGAAGTATGCGGGACTGAACCCCTGGAGCCTGTGCCGGACAACCATGCGCGATATCGCGTCCTCCCCTTCCGGAAATGTGAAACCCCGCTCTATGGCATCAAGCAGTTCGCTCACCAGCACGGAGGGGGGTTGTGGAGCGTTGTCCCGGATGTTCTGGCCGACATAGCTCAGGTAGAGTACGTCGCGTGCGGAGAGGATCGATTCGAGAAAGAGGTAGCGGTCGTCGCCGCGGACGGAGCGGTCGCCCTTGCGCGGTTCGCGGAACATCATGTCGAAACCCGGCAGACGCTGCTGGCGCGGGAAAGCTCCGTCGTTCATGCCGATCATGGCCACCACGCGGAACGGAATGCTGCGCATCGGCAGCATGGCGCAGAAGGTGATGCCGCCGGTCATGAAGCCGAGCCCCATCTCGAACTTTTCGAGACGGCCGCGCAGCCAGTCGATCATCACCGGCGCCGCCGTCTCGCCTTCGAACCCGGCCTCTGCGGCAAGTTCCGTCAGTCTGTCGATTTCGGCGGCGATGTGAGAGAGCTCCCTTTCGACCTCCTCATCGGCGTCGATAAAGGTATCGAGCATCCAGATGAAGTGATCACGCCAGCCTTCGAGCGTACGTGGTCGGCCGA
>Ga0194112_10011835_pt1 | contig 10745 bp, 10 predicted proteins | sample TA2MahC400mmetaG_FD_146191 | JGI IMG/M metagenome (GOLD analysis project Ga0194112, IMG submission 146191) | Freshwater microbial communities from Lake Tanganyika, Tanzania - TA2015016 Mahale Deep Cast 400m | ecosystem: Environmental > Aquatic > Freshwater > Lake | place: Tanzania: Lake...
GAAGGGCGAGCTGGCAGCGGCTCTCTGGGAGTTCGTGTCCAAGACCCGCCCCGACTGGCTCCTCGACCTTCACGAAGCAATCGGCGTCCGCCAGCAGCTCAAGCTCGGCACCGGCAGCACGATCATCCACGACACCAAGCGTTCCACCCGCGCCCAGGCCGAGCGGATGCTGGAGTCGGTGAATGCCACCATCGAGGCCGAGGGGAGCAAGTTCGTGCTCCTTCGCGGCCCCATTCAGGGCAGCGTCGCGTGCTCCGCTGCCGACCTGCTCGGCGCCCGCGCGATGATCCTCGAGGCCACTTGCACCTTCCAGCCCCTCGAGCTCCGCGTGCGCCAGCATCAGACGATGGTTGCCCGCCTGCTCCGGGAGCTTGGCATGCTCCCCAAGGATTTCGACGTGCCGCCGCTCCGCTGACTACCAAAGCGGCATCTCCGATGCCGCACTCCATACTCCTCCTGCACCGAGGACGGTCGGGGCTATGGAGTGCGGTAACGGAGTTACCGCTTTGGATATGAGCGGAGCGGACCGGGGCGCGAGGCCTACGGCGCCGGCCGGCTTGGGAACGGCACGGCGTAGTTGAAGCAGGCACGGCCGGTGCTCATCTGAATGTAGGGCGTGGCGCGGATGCGGCGGATGATCTCGGCGGAGTCTGGGAAGTCGGGCCGCACGTAGTAGTGCTGGGTGTCGTAGGGCGTCTCGCCGAAGACCGCGGCGAGCACGTAGCCGCGCTTCTCCGCATAGTCCTTCAGCTTCAACACCATCGCGTCCCAGGTGTTGTTCACCTCTGGTGGGACAAGGGGCGAGAAGTAGGCGTGGAAGGCGATGAGGTGCGGCCTCTCCCACGCCAGGCGCTCCTCGGTGATCGAGCCGGCGTGGGCGATCTCGGGGTCGTTGAGGCCCCAGGTGTCTATCGCCCGCCAGCGCGAGTAGAAGGGGAGGAGTCCCGCCTCGCTGACGGCCATAGTGTAGCCCTTTGCCGCGTAGTCGCGCAGCATCCGCGCCACCGCCGCATTGCCATCGGCGTAGAGGACGGGGAGGCGAGCCATGCGGTGGTGGTAGCCGAGCACGAAGAGGGACACGATGCCGCCCAGGACGCCGATGAGCACTTGGCTCCGCCGCGCGAGCGACCGCCAGGGGGGCAGGCGCCACTCGCCGAACAGCCCCTCGACCAGCGGCGGCCACGAGATGAGGAAGACCGGCTGGATGGCGTACTGGAACCGCCAGTGGTAGTTCATCTCGTCCGACAGCAGCACCCAGAGTCCCACGAACCCCGCCATCGGGATCAGTGCGAAAACCGCCCGCCGCGCCGTCGCCCGGGAGCGGAACCCCGCGATGAACGCCAGGGTGAACGGCAGCGAGAAGCGCAGTGCCCCGTGAATCGAGCTCTTCAAGCCGTCCCAGTGGAGCGCCCAGCCCCCCTTCTTGTAGAACGGGTTGGGCAACGGGTTGCCGAAGTACTGCCAGCGCCAGGCGAAGTATGCGCCCCCCAGCACCGCGAACACGCCGACGAACCAGGCGATGGGCACGAGCGCGCGCCGCGGCCCTCTCATGAAGACGACCGCGATGAGCATCAGGCAGGCCAGGAACACCCCCTCGGGGCGGATCAGCCCCATCGCGAGCCCGAGGAGCGCGAACGCCGCCGACGCCGCGTGGGATGGGGGGCGGCACGCCAGCCAGCTCGCCCAGCACCAGGCCAGGCACGCGAAGAGCGCGAAGAAGGGCGTGCCGAAGCCGGCCGACGTGTAGGCCATCCCCGGCCCAACCGCCAGGTATGCGGCGGAGAGCGCGGCCATCCACTGCCGCGCGCCGTGCAGCTTGCGGGCCGCCACGTAGACCGCCGCCACGGTCAGCAGGTGCGAGTCGAAGCACAGGCAGCGAACGGCGCCCTCGAGCGGCAGCCCGCAGGCGTGAAGGCCGCCCACGAGGAGCATGAACAGGAAGTCAGTCGCCCCGTCCACCGGCGGCTCGCCGGCGTTCCACACGATGCCCTTGCCCTCCGCGAAGTGCTGGGCGTAGCGCATCAGAATCGCGGCATCCTCGAACGGCTGCGGCGCCCACACCACCATCGTGGCCGCGTAGAGCGCCGTGCCGAGCACGAGGAGGAACAAGATGACGCCGTCGTTCCGCATTCGAATCGCCCCTGACCAGCGCATAGGCTAGCGATTCGCCCGAAATATGCAAGGGGCGGAGGAGTCCGGCCCCAGTTCTCGCGGCCGCCGCCCTTCCTGTCTTCTCGTGCTCGTCGTCGTCCTCGTCGTCGTCGTCGAGGCCGAGGGGTATCTCCCTCGTCGAGGGATTCGACGACGAGGACGACGACGACAACGACGACGATTCAAGAGGCAGGCGGGCGCCGAGGTAGCTCTTGACAGGCCGTGGGCGCGTGGGTATAGTGTACTACGCGTGTGGTACGGCGCTCCCGTGCCTCGTGGGGTTTGACAACTCCACGTGCGGCGCTAGAATGGCGCAACCCCAGAGGGCCGTGAAGATGCCCGCAGAAGGCTCAGCGCCAGAGGTGCTCGAAGAACTCGTCCGCCGCGCGGAGGCCGGCGGAGCGAGCGACGTCCATATCCACCGCGGCCCCCAGTGCGCCGAGGTGGCCTTCCGACTCGACGGCTGCCTCGCAAGGGTGCAAACCCTCCCAGACGAGCTGGCCAAGCGCCTCTTCGGCCGCATCAAGTACCTCGCCAGGCTCAAGACCTATCAGGAGTCGCTCCCGCAAGAGGGGCGAATCGAGAAGGCCGACCTGGGCGCCCGCAACGACATCCGCGTCGCCACCTATCCCACAGTGACGGGCGAGAAGATCGTCCTGCGCCTCTTCTCCTCCTGCGAGGCCCTCACGCTCGGGGAGCTCGGGTTCCGGCCCGACGCGCTCGCGGCCCTCGAGGGCTTCCTGGCGCAGCCGGCGGGCATGCTCCTCCTCACCGGCCCGGCCGGCAGCGGCAAGACGACCACCATCTACGCCTGCCTGCGCCACCTGGCCGCCGGCGGCGCTCGCCACATCATCACCATCGAGGACCCCGCCGAGCAGGTGGTGCCCGGCGTGATGCAGACGGAGACCAACGCGGCGCTCGGGCTCGACTTCGCCAAGGCCGCCCGCCACCTCCTCCGCCAGGACCCCCAGGTGCTCGTCATCGGCGAAGTCCGCGATGAGGAGACCGCCAACATCGCGGTCCGAGCCGCCTTCACGGGCCACCTGGTCATCTCAACCCTCCACGCGGGGTCGTGCAAGGGGGTCTTCGAGCGCCTCTTCGCCACGTGCGAGGACCGCTACGCCGCGGTCGCCGCGGTCGAGATGGCCATCAACCAGCGCCTCGTCCGCAAGCTCTGCCCCTCCTGCGGCGGGAAGGGCTGCGACGCCTGCCTGGGCACCGGCTACCGCGGCCGTGTCCCCGCCGTCGAGTGGCTGCGGATTGATGAGCCGCTCAGGACGCGGCTCCGCCAGGAGGGTGCCGCGGCCGCCGTGCCCGCCACGCCCCTCGCCGACGAGGGCCGCCGCCTCGTCGCCCAGGGCGTCACCAACCAGGCCGAATACGCGAGGGTCTTCGGAACGTGAACGATTGTGACCCCCAGTTGCGGCATCGTTCTTCGGCTCCGACGCTCCGAAGGGAGCGTACTATAACAGCCCAGGGCGAAGCCCTGGGACGGCCGAGCGGCCCAATCCAGCCCTGTAAGGGCGTACTAGGCGCCCCGGGCAGGATGTGCCCCCCTGACCAGGTAGTACGCCCCTACAGGGCTGGCCCACCCATGGCCTCGGTTCCCAGGGCTTCGCCCTGGGCTGTTATAGTACGCCCCTGCGGGGCTCGATCCTAGTTCACCATAGCCAGGAGCCATGATCCACGTGAACCAAGAGGCATTTGCCTTCTTCAACGAGCAGCTCGCGAACATGCTCCGCGACGGGATACCGCTTGAGGGCGCGGTGGCGGAGCTGAGCCGGAGCATGCGGAGGGGCCGCCTGCGGGCCGAGCTCGACGCGCTCCGCGCCAGGCTCGCCGCCGGCACGCCCCTCGACGAGGCCCTCGCCGAAACCCGCCTCCCGCCCCTCTACGCCAGCATGGTCAGAGTCGGCGTCAAGGCCAACAACCTCCCCGCCGTCCTCACCATGCTCGCCGACCACTACCGCAACGTGGGCACCGTGCTGACACGCCTCAAGGGTATCATGGTCTACCCCGTCATCGTCCTGGCCCTCACGTTGGGCCTCTCGCTCTTCATGGCGCTCTACCTCGCGCCCGCGTTCGCGGACTTCTGCGGGGAGCCGAGTGACCTGAGTGAACTTGCCACGGTGGCGTACAGCTACCGCAGGAGCGGGCCTCCCTTGGGCGTGCAGGCGGTGGCCGCGCCCGCGCTCCTGACTGGGATGCTGGTGCTCGCAGTGGTGGCCGTGTCGCTCCCCTGGGTGCGCCGCTGGCTCCGCTGGCGCCTCTCGCCGCTGAAGGAGGCGAGCCTGGCGCAACTGGCCTCGGGCGTCGCGCTCATGCTCCGGGGCGGGAGCAGCCTCTCCGAGGCCCTGGCCCTCCAGCAAGAGGTGGAGGGCGGCACGCTGGCGGCGCGCGACCTCGCCAGCATCAGCAGCCAGTTGGCCGGCGGCGCCACCCGCTTCGGCGAGATGGCCCAGGACGCCGTGGCGCTCCCCAGGCTCTTCATCTGGATGGTGGACAACGCGGGCGAGGACATGGCGGGCGGCTTCGAGCGCGCCGCCGCGCTCTACCGCGCCCGCGCGAGCCACCGCACCGAGATGCTCCTCTACGCCGCGCTGCCCTGCTCCATCCTGGTCCTCGGCGGCATGCTCGTCGCACAGGTCTACTCGGTGCTCCTTCCGCTGCTGCGCCTGATGGCCATGTTGGGGGGAGGTGGGTTCTGATGTCTTCAATCGTCCTCGTCCCTCGTCCTCGTCCTTCGTCCTCGATTCTCTTGCGTTGGGGGGGAAGAGTCGAGGACGAGGACGAGGGACGAGGACGAGGACGATTCGAGAGAAGCGAAGGCTTCGCAGGAACTGAGAGACATACGGGATGACACTCTCCTCCCTTCCCCCCCTCCCCATGCCCCGCCCGATCAGCGATCAGATGTACGATCTCCTCGTGTGGTGGGGGCTCTTCCTTCTTCAACTGATCATCTGGCTCTTCATCACGTTCGTGATGCCCTACATCGCGTACAGGCTTCTGTCGGTCCCGCTGCGGCGGCAGGAGCGCGCGGGGCTGTTCCTCGACGTGCTCCAGGGCGCAATCGAGCGGGGGGAGAACGCCGAGGAGGCCATCGTCTCCCTCGCGGCCGCGGAGCCTACCGGCTGGCTGGCGAGGGCCGGCTGGCTCGGGAAGCTCGTGGCGGTTTGGCCCTACCACCTCTACTGCGACGTGTTCGGCATCCAGCGCGTGGAGAAGGTCTTCGGCAAGGGCATCCAGGACGTTGCGACGCGCCTCCTGGAGGGCGTGCCGCTCCACGAGGCCATCGAGCCGGGCGACGACCTGCTTCCGCCCCAGGCGGTGGCCACGCTCCGCGTAGGGGGACAGGTGGGCGACATCAGGCGGGTGCTGCCCGCTTGCCGGCAACTCCTCGCCGACGCGGCCTCGCGGACGCGCGCCGCGGTGAACTACCTCGCCCTCATCGTCCTCGGCGCCTCCTTCCTGGGCCTGCCGGCCGTCCTGTGCATCGCCGACCGGGTTGCGCCCAGCGTCGAATTGATGCTGATGGACATGCGCCTGAGTCCTCCTGGGTCGTTCGCAGCTCTCTGGGCACACGGGGGCATGTTCCGTGTGCTGATGGCGATGGGCGCGCTGTCGGGCGTCCTCATCCTGCTCGCGGCGCTCTACATCAGGAGGCCGAGGCGCTTCGGGCTGGGGCGGGCGGCGGCCTGGCTTCAGTATCACCTCCCCTGGCGGCGGAAACGTCTCCAGCGCGACTTCTCGGCGATGCTCGCCATGCTCCTCGACGCCGGCGTGCCTGAGCCCGAGGCGGTCGCCAAGGCCGCCGAGAGCACGGCCAACCACATCCTCATCCGCCGCGCGGCACGGGTGCGGGAGGCTATGGAACGCGGCGTCCCGCTCCCCGAGGCCCTGCGGCGGCTCGACGGCACGGGCGAGTTCCAGTGGCGTCTCGCCAACGCCGCACACGTGGGCGCCGGCTTCGCCGAGGCGCTCGCCGGCTGGCAGCAATCGCTCGACGCGAAGGCGTTTCAGCAGGAGCAGGCCGCCGCACACGTCGTCACGAGCGCCATCGCCATCGTCAACGGCCTCATCGTCGCCGCCATCGCTATCGGCTTCTTCGACGTGTGGCTGAGCATCGTAAGGAGTTGCCTCCTGTGGTGATGACCAGACCGGCCAGGCGCAGGGGGGCCATCCTGATCGAGCTCACGGTTGCCATCGGCATCCTCACAGTCGTCCTGGCGGCCTTCGCCGTCGCGTGCCACAGCGACCAGCGGGCGCTGCGCGCCACCTACACCCGCGCCATCGCAATCGAGCTGGTTGACGGGGAGATGGAGGCGCTCCTGGCCGGCGAGTGGCGCGCCTATTCGGAGGGCGTCCATGCCTACAAGGTGCGCGGCGACGCCGCGGCCAACCTGCCCGAAGGCCGCTTCGTCCTCACCGTGACCGGCCCGAAGCTGCGCCTCGAATGGCTCCCCGCCGCCTCCGGCTGGGGCGGCCCCGTCATCAGGGAGGCCACGCACCAATGAGCCCTCGGTGTTTCCGATTTCCGATTTCCGATTTCCGATTCCTCCGCCCTCTTGTGTCTTCTCCTGGCACGCGGCACGCGGCACGCCGCACGTCTGCGGCTTCTCTTGTCACGCGTCACGCGTCACGCGTCATGCTCCGCGCTTTCACCCTCGTGGAGCTCCTCGCCTACATCTTCGTCGTCGGCGTCCTGATGACAATCGCTATGGCCACGAACATCCACATGGTCAAGCACTCGTTCGGGGTGTTCGGGAACGCGGAGGACATCCGCCGGGCGATTGACGCGGGCGAGCGCTGGCGGGCAGAGGTCCGCCGCGCGAACGCGCCGCTCCGACTGGTCGGCGACATCCTGCACGTGCCCACGCCCGAGGGCGAGGTGCTCTTCTACTTCGAGGATGACACCGTGTTGCGGAAGACCGCCAAGGACGCCGCCTGGTCCCCCTTCCTCCTCAGGGTCAAGGCATCGCGGATGGAGCTCGACCAGTCACGCGGCGTCGGCTCCTGGCGTTGGGAGGTGGAGCTTGAGGGCAGGAGCGGCGCGCGCCTCAAGCCCCTCTTCACCTTCCGAGCCGTCCCGCCGAAAAGCGCAGGAGGCTGATCCCAATGCTCGCCAGCAAGCCAAGGCGACACAGGAGACGGCGTGGGGCGGGGCTGATCGTCGTCCTCATCCTGGCCGGGGTCACGGCCACCTGCCTGCTCGCCAACATCGTGGCGATCGCGCGGCTGCGGAGCCACCTCAGCCGGGTGGAGGCCCAGCACAAGGCCCGCCTGGCCGCGCCAGCGAAGTAGCTGCTGCCCCGATCGTCCTCGTCCTCGTCCCTCGTCCTCGTCCTCGACTCTTCTCCCTTCACGCCAGGGAGTTCGAGGACGAAGGACGAGGACGAGGGACGAGGACGATTGGGGAACTGGCCTGTTCCCGGACCTGGGGGCCGTGTTCACTTGGAGAATGAGACGGGGGTGCCGACGCGGATCATCTTGGCCAGGCGGAGGGCATCCCAGTTCGTCAGCCGGAAGCAGCCGTGGGAGCCGGTCTTGCCAATCATCTCGGGCATGGGCGTGCCGTGCATGCCGTAGCCTGGCAGGCTCAGGCCGATCCAGCAGAGGCCCACGGGGTTGCGCGGGCCGGGGGGGATAGTGAGCTTCTGCGCCACGTCCTTCACCTCCGGCCACATCCTCGGGTCGAAGGTGTAGGCCGGGTTCTCCGAGATGACGACGACCGTGGCGGTGCCGGAGGGGAGCCTGTCCTTGTCGGCCGCGATGGAGCAGTGGAACAGGCCGACGACTTCGCCGGCCTTGCCACGTGCGCGGATGGCCTTCTCGCCGAGGCTCACGTCGAGCGCCTCCGCGCGGGCGATGGGCGGGCTTTCCGCCACAGCGGGCGCCTGAATCGTCTCGCCCGCCTTGAGCTGGGCGATCTCCTTGCCGGGATTCAGCCGCGACAGGAGCGCCCGCGAGCAGTGGAACTTCTCGGCCAGGAGCTCGTCGAGCGACGGGTAGGCCAGGCGCGCCAGCTTGCTCTTCTCGGGCCAGGTCTTCGGCACCGGGCCGAGCGCCGCGAGGTCGGCCGCCTGCACGGTGTAGATGCCCACGGCCTTCTGCGGGTCGGCGCCCAGGGCCTCTGAGGTCGGGGCATCGAGGCGCCCAGTGGCGGGAAGCCCCTGCGCCCGCTGGAACTCGCGCGTGGCCAGCCGCGTCTTCGGGCCTATCTTGCCGTCTATGATGCCCCCCGAGAAGCCCACGCGGTCCAGTGCGATCTGCCACGCAAGTTGCGTGCGCCACTCCTCGGCCGGCCCTGGCCCGAGCGAAGCCGAGGGCTCCGCCGCGCCCGCCGGCACCGAGGCCCACAACAGCAATGTGCCCAGAAACCCTCTCAACGCACTGCTCCGCGATGGTCAGCCTCCGCACACGGCATTATATCGCCTGGGCGCCGTCAGTTGCAAGGGGCGCGGCTAGCTTCTCCGCCGGATGCGGATGGGGTCCACGATGATCAGGGAGCCGCGGACGTGGGCATCGCTGAGGGCCGCGAGAACGCTCTCGATGCGGGCCATCACGGCTTGGATGGTACACTTGGGCATCCGCACGACGACGATGCCGCGCGACCCGGCCGGAGGGAAGAGCAGGACGTTGGCGAAGTGCCTGTGGTTGCCCGACAGCACGACTCGGTCGTCGGCGTTTGCTAGGGCAAACACTTCAGCGTCGGAGGCGCCCGTCCGGCCCAGTTCGCGCAGGTCAAGGGCGTCGTGGCCCGCTCGGCGCAGGCGGTGCGCAAGGGACCGCGGGAGGTTCTCATCCACAAGGATGCGCATGCTCAGGGGGCCCCGACGGTCTCGAACTCCTCGCGGGCCAACATCGCGGCGTATTCGACGGCAGCCAGGACGTCCTCACGGACCAGTTGGGGATACTCGTCGAGGATTTCCTCCACGGTGTTGCCCGCGGCCAGGAAGTCGAGGATGGCGTAGACGGGCACGCGGGTTCCCTTGACGCAGGCTTGTCCGCCGCAGATCTCTGGGTCCGCGCTGATTCGGTCAACCATGTGTGTGCTCCGTATGTGCTCCTGCCAGCCATGCTCATTGTAGTGCAGAGCGGCGTGCAGGGCAAGCTATCGGGCTTCACGCCTCAATGCAGAACGACACGCTGCCCCCGCCCTCCGTCTCGATGAGGTCGCTTCCGGGGCCGCTGGGCCTCATGTGGGTGCAGTGGGGCCAGCCATTGCCCGAGAAGATGAGGGCGCCCTCGGGGAAGAGCATGCGGCCGCGGCCGTCGTGGGAGACGCAGCCCGCACGGGCGGGCGGAGCGACCTCGCCCAGGCTCCAGGCGAAGCTGGCCGAGGGCTCGGGCGCCAGCGGCAGCTCGCAGCAGCGGGTGAGCCTCTCGCCCTCGATCCGCACCTGGGTGAAGCGCTCCTGGCTCGAAAAGAACGGGCTGAGGGTCTTCAGGCAGAACGAGCCGGCGTGGACCGGCGACACGCCGTCGAGCTCGAAGCGCCAGCGCACAGTATGGCCCTCGGCCCGGGCCTCGAAGAAGACCCGCTTGCCCGTGTGCTCGCGGAGGTAGCTGATTCGGGTGCCGCCGGCCTCGACCTTCCACGGCACAAGCCAATCGGCCTTGGGGCGGCTCGGCCAGGAGTTGGCCCCGCCGAACTCGTCCCAGTCCCCCTCCGGGCAATCGAGCACCCACATCCCCTCGGGGAACCAGGGGACGTAGATGGCGAAGGTCGCGCACTGGTAGGGCGCGAGGCGGATGGGGGCATTGAGATAGAGGTCCTGGCGGATGGCGACGGGCTTGGGCGGAGTGTAGCTCTCGACGCGATAGGCGGGCGAGGGCACCAGGCCATCGGGCGGCGTGTCGGCGACGCAGCGGAAGCCGCTGTCGTAGATGCGCATTTGCGACGCCCAGGAGAGACGGTTGGAGGGCAAGAAGGAGTAGCGCTGCCTGTGGCAGAAGGCGCCGCCGGCCAGCACGGCGGGGCAGGGGTCGGTGGATGTGCTGGCGCGGTTGGTTTGTGGATAGACCACCTTCACCCATTCGCCGACGATGCCGTAGCTGCCGAGGCCGAACGGCGCGGTGTCGGGATAGGCGCCCACGGGGATGGCAACGCCGAGGCTCACATTGCCCGGGTTGCGGAAGCAGAAGCCGTCCTGCCAGGTGTTGCCCCAGGGCCAGAGACGGCCGTCGTCGCCGCGCCAGGCCCGCTCCCACTCCACCTCGGTGGGCAGGCGCTTGCCGAGCCAGGCGGCGTAGGCTGCGGCGTCCTCGGAGTTCACGCCCACCATCGGCAGGGCGAGGTTCTCGGGGGCGAAGTGGTGCCAGCCCGTCATCTCGGCCCAGCCCACCAGCCAGCCGTTGTAGAGGATGCTGTAGCCCGTGGCCTGCATGAAGCGCAGGAACTGCCCGCGCGTGACGGGGTGCCTGTCCATCCAGAAGGCGGGCACTTCCAGCTCGCGACGGTCGGCGTAGAAGTGCAGCATGTCGGGGTGCACTCCCGCCGCCTGTGCCTGAGCCGCCTTCTCCTCGGGCCTGAGGCCGAAGAGCACCTTGCCGGCGGGGATGGGCGCCATCGCCCGGTCGAGCTCCTTTGGGTC
>Ga0194112_10011836_pt1 | contig 10745 bp, 8 predicted proteins | sample TA2MahC400mmetaG_FD_146191 | JGI IMG/M metagenome (GOLD analysis project Ga0194112, IMG submission 146191) | Freshwater microbial communities from Lake Tanganyika, Tanzania - TA2015016 Mahale Deep Cast 400m | ecosystem: Environmental > Aquatic > Freshwater > Lake | place: Tanzania: Lake...
TCCTGTTCCCCGGCCCTCCTTAGCGGGTCGTCCTCGCCGAGCGCGGCAAGCACCCTCCCGTGCTCCTTCATCGCCACCCGGAGCTCGAAGGGCGAGACCTCGTTGATCCCGGACTTCACGAGCCCGCCTAAGAGGACCGCTATGTTTCTGAGGATGCTCACCATGAGGGGCACGAGCCCCGGGTGGCCAGAGAAGAACGCGCGGAGCGCCTCCTTGTCGGAAAGGGTCTGCCAGCGGATGTCCCGGAGCTTCGTCTCAATGGCCCCGATCTCCGCCCGCTTCGTTTCCAGTCTGGAGGCCCATTCCTCATCCACTCGCGCCACAGCGCGCCTCTTCCCACCCTCGCCGGCGAGCTCCGCCTTCCGGAGCACGAGCGCCTCGTGGCGCCTCACGGCCAGCAGGCAGCGGTTCACGACCTCCGAACCCTCCTCCAGGTCGTGCAGGATGCCGGCGCAGGTCTCCCGGTAGAACCGGGCGCGCTTCTCCTCCTCCCGGAGCTCCCGGATACGGCGCGTTATGTCCTCGACCGCATTTGCCGCAACCTCTAGCCCCGGGGACGGGTCCACCCTCAGTGCGCCCCGGGTCACGGCAAAGGTCAGAAGATCCACGACGCGCACATCCATGTCGGCCCGGGACGGATGCGCGCCGTGCGGGAGGCGCATCTCTCCAGCCTTCACCGCATCGGCCAGGTGGACCAGCCTGGGCCGCTGGCTCTTGCTGACACGCCGGAGGTCGAACGCCTTCATTATACCAGGATTTCCGAGGATGCGCTCCACCCCGGTGGCGTCCCTGAACGCCGGGATGAGCCGCTCGCCGGCATCGAAGACGGCCTCCTCCAGCCGCCCCATCCTCTTGGGTACCGAAGCGATCTTCCCGTCCAGCTTCCGGAGGAGGCCCTCCTGCCGTCGGCGCGCTGCCGTCAATTCGTGCTGGAGGCGGGCGAGGCCCTCGGAGTCGAGGCGCAAGGGGCGTCCCGGGGGCTTGATTGCTTCGGGGGTATTTAACGTTGCCCGGCCGGCGGGGCTGTTGTTTAACAAAAATGTTAAATAACCGGAGGCCCATTGATCGCTCATGGCAAGGAACATCGCCGTGACGGTCATTCCCAGGAAGATCGGGGGCAGCATCACCCTCTTCCTTCCGGCAAGCGTCGTGAAAAGGCACCGGATACGGGAGGGCGTCCCGGTGAGGGTGGCGATCAACCCCCCGAGAAGGAGGGCGCGTGTCCTCGGCGTGCTAAAGCGGGGGCGGAGGCACGTCCCGTTCGACCGCCATGCGGAGGGGTTCTGGCCTGACAGCTAGGGCGGTCGTGTTCGACACCTGGGCATGGTGGGAGGTCCTGCACGCCACGCCGACCGGGAGGCGGCTTGCAGGGCGGTACCTCGACGCACCCGGGGTCAGGGTCCTGACGGTCGACCTGGCCCTCGTCGAGCTGTCGGCGAAGCTGGCGAGGGAGGGCCGCGCCGGCGAGATCGGGACCGCGCTCCCGGCCATCGAGGCGGCGAGCGAGGTGGTCCCGATATCCATGGCGGCGGCGGAGGCCTCCGGGCCGCTCTTGGCCGACCTGCGAAAAACCCGCCGCGACGCCAGCCTCGCCGACGCCGTGATGCTCGCGGTGGCGCGGTGCGAGGGCGCCGATCTCGTCAGCGGGGACGCCTGCTTCGCAGGGATGAAGGGAGTGACGGCGGGGTGAGGTGGACCGCTCCGCGGCATGGCGGGCCCGGACGGGACATGCCCCGGGAGGGGCGGGGTCTGCCCGGGCCGTCTTTGTGCCCATCATGCGATCGGGGCGCCACCGATTGAAATCGGTATGGGAAAAGCTTTATCTGGTAGAAAGTTCTACTTAATGCCGTGGCAACATCCATCAAGATACGCGAGCGGGACAAGCGGCGCCTCGACCGGCTCCAGGGGGAACTGACGGTGCGGCACGGGCGGAAGGTCTCCCAGCAGGAGCTGCTCTCGTTGCTCCTGAACCTCGCCGACAAGGAGAAAAGGCGCCTCCTTGCCGACGCCACCCGGCCCATGTCCAAGCGTGAAATCGCATCCCTCAAGCGCCTCTGCGTCGACACCGGCGTCGAAACGCGAGAGGAGGAGATAGACCGTGTCCTGACGGAGGCGGAGGGGTGAGCGTACTCCTCGACACCGGCCTGGTCTTCGCGTTCCTAAATAAAAGGGATGCAAACCACGCGCGGGCGTTCGAGCTCATGCTCTGCATAGCAAACAAGGACTTCGGAACGCCGTTCGTCACCGATACCGTTATGTTCGAGCTGTTCACTTTAATCCGGTCCCGGACAGGTTCAATGACGCTTGAGGAATCGGCACGCCGGTTCCTGCCACTGCCATCCCCCTCGCTGAGCGGGCTGACAGCGGTATCCCTTGGAACGGAGCATCTCGAATCGGTGTGGGAGGTGTTCCGGAAGTACCGCGACCAGGGCATCAGCTTCACCGATGCCGGCCTGATAGTGACCATGAGGGAGATGGGCTTTGACCGGCTGGCCACGCTGGACGCGAGGCTGCGCGGGATCGTGCCGTGCGCGGAGTGATGTAGACGGGCTAGACCATCCAGGATTTCGGGAGGGCGGCGGGCATTTTCCTGGGTTGATAACCGGCCTTGAGGCCGTGCCCGACACTCGATCCTCATCGTCTTATGTCATTCGGGCGCGCCAGGTGCGGTCGGGCCCCCGTCCATTTCGGCATATGCCCGGTCGCGCAGCTCCCTGATGCGCAGGCCTAGCCACTTCATTGTCTCGTAACCGGGACCGGACCTCTTCGGATATACTGCGTTATCATCGAGCGCGTCCCTAGTGACCATCTCCTGGCAGTCCAGGTCCCACCGGTAGAGACCGGTCGGGGGCGTGCCCTTGTATCTCTCGATGCGGCCGTCGAGGCCGAAGGCCTCGCACATCATCCCCGTGAACTTCTTGAGCTCGGTCAGCTCACGGCCGGTGATGAGCATCTTATACCGTTTGTCTTTCGATCCGGGTTTCACGGTACATTCTCCCTGTCGATGTGGGCGGGGCCGTCGATGGACTTTTTCGGGATCGCCCCCGGACCGACGGGTTTTGATTCCATCTCAGGCATGAACAGGCCGAGGCCGAAGTGGGAGGAGTGGCCGAGGGCGATTGGGCCTGCCACTGGGCGGCTGAAGATCAGGCGGAATGCTCCCGCAAGGCGCCGACCCCCGTCGTCGCCTTCTTTGCGGCGGATGCGCTTGAACTGAATGGGGCGCAGGCCCTTTGCAAGCTTGAAGACATGGTTATCATCCCATTGGGGTTCAATACCCATCTCCACTGCACCATCGGGACCGAGGTCGGGCTGAGCGGCAACCAACTGGGCTCGAAGGTCATCCATCAGGAAAGCGGCCCGAGCTTCAGATGAGAGAAAATTAATTCTGTTCCGCCCCCTTGTCTTTGCGTAGTGCGTCGCGATGTAGGGTGTTGCAGAGACCCATGCCCTCGACTTCTGCAGCGGGCCAGGCCGGTACTCCTCGGATGTACCTATGCCCAGGAGGAGCAAGCGCAGCGGATGGCTTTCCTCGCCCTTGCGCCCGGTCTTGAGCTCGTGCAGTTGGTCAAGGGCGCGCCGTTCGTCGGGTCCGAAGCCACCCGCAGTATAGATTGTGAGATGGTCGAGACGTCCGTCGCCGTCCTCGTCGGTGGGCAGATAGTAGGCATGTATATGACCTTCCAGATGGTTTCCAACGGCATCTTTGCCGGAGAACACCTCTGATTTCGGGCGCAGCCCAGGCTCTTGCGGATATGGTTCCCCGCGATGAGTGCCCCTCCATACCAGGCGCCCGTAGATGCCCATCAACGCCCGTCTTGCAGCCTCGGCCACCGGCAGTGTCTCGGCCACCAGTGGAAGAACTGTGGAATCAAGAACATAGCGGACTACATGGATACGTGGGGGGTCAGCCCGATTGGGACGTGCCTTATGCTCTATCTCAAAGCAGTTTCGTGGGCGCGTGTAGGGGACCCAGCGCGAGCCCGGGGGATCGGACCAGCGTTCCTTGTGTAGTTGAAGGGTCTCTATGCAGAGGTTCCAGGCTGGGTCATAGATGGTAGTGCGCTTCTCCAAGATCTGCTTGTTTTTTCCGCGCCCTCTGGCCTTCGTGGTTACGGTAACTACATGGTCCTCGGCAAAGGCTTTAATCGGGTCCGGGCTGAGCAGACGGACGATTTCGTGTCCTTCTGGCACATCGCCCTGAAGAGGACGGCAAATGAACCCCTCATGGTCGACACCGTTCGCAAGCTCGGCCTTGCACCAGGATTCGGAGCGACCGAGTGTGTTGAGGTTATCGAGAATGCGAGACAGTATCTCGAGTTGCATATCGTCCAGCATTGCCTCAGGCCAGCGGACGAGGAGTGGTGCATCGCGGGATACGGCGACGAATGTGTCGAAGACGAGCGTACGGTCATCGGGACCCTTCTTGAACCACGGCATGAAATGACGCGTATGTCCCGTTGAAGCAGGGGGAAGGATGAACTCGGGCGTTCCGGCCATGGCACGGAGTATCGGTTCCACTTGCTCCTGAGGCAGGCTGGGCAGCGTGCGCTTCCAGGTTGCCACGAGTCCACGCAGGATGCGCCATGGTGACGGCGGCCATTCTACAGCGCCCTCATTGACGTGCCGGCCCCATGGAGTCGCGTGGTAGCGGCCTGCAAGGAAGCGGAAGGAGATGGTAATCATTCGCTCTCATCCTCTTCGGGTGAGGCCTCCTCGTCAGTTTCTTCTTCGCCCTCCTCGTCTTTCCTCCCTTTGGCTTTCTTGCTGGGCTTCCACTCAACCTCTGTAATGGGCGGGTCGGCGAAGTGCGGTTTGCATGCGCCAATCAACTCCATGCATTCCCTGAGCAACGTGTCCTCTTTGGGTATCGTAAATCCATCCGGACGCTTGACGGTCAGTTCACCATCCAGATCCAGGTCGCAGGCAGTCCGCAGGCGAAGACCGGTGGAGAGGAACCTGCGGACTTTAAAGAGCGAAAGGGCGATAAGAAGTTTCTCGGCGTCCGGAGATAGTCCATAGCCGCGCAGCAGCGCAAGGTCCAGGTTGAAGTAGGCCCTGATATCCTCGGCAACGAACTCGATGCGATGGAAGGGGACATTGCCGAATCCTTGCTTTGTATCACCAGATGGGTCGACTCGATCGTTTTTAACGCCGCCGCTCTCAACTGGATTTATGGCGGATGCCTCGATGAAACCGCTGAGCAGTCGCGGCAGGCGAAGCCGACCACCGGCAAGATCTTTCTTGGCCAGGAAAACACCGTGGATTACAGCATTTGGATCATACTTCAGTATGAGTCTAGCCAACGACCGGATATCAACGGGGCCGATCTCCATATCGGCGGCATCCTGCTTGAGCTTCTCAAAAACAGTCTTGTCCTGCCCTTCCAGGATGTATGGCGAGTTAATGCGATGGGATTCGAGAACCGAATTCGTCAGTGTGCCGTCGCCGTTTGGTTTTTTCACCCGGATATACGGCAGTCCTTTCAGCCTGTCTATCAGGTCGTCAGCGGCCTCATCCCAGCACGCCAGCTCCATCCTGTTCGCGATAGACTGCACCGATTCGACAAGCAGCATCTCGGTTCCGTCAGGAAGCGTGTATCTGGCAGGGCCGAGGTCCGGGAAGCCGGTGGCTTGGAATCGATTGGCTTGCAGCGGTCTTAGCTTCGCTTCCATCAAAAGGCGCGGGGCACTTGATAGTTTTTCGTATTCTATGTTCGTCATGTCATTCCTCCTTCTTGGTTGGTGGCGGCAGGGGTCTTGGTCTGGTCATAGTTCATCTCGGCGCCGCCAATCACGAGACGGACAAGCTTGTTCATGTCGTTATCGTTAATTGGAATGAGCAGGGCGGCAGCCAGGCGCCTGGGGTGAATGTCTATACCCCCCATGCGGTCCAGCTCCAACCAGTCATCGTCGCGGACTCGGCCGTTAATGTGGCCTGGCATTGGAACGAAACCAGATCCGCGCAGGCGGCGCATGGCAATCGCACACGCCTCGCCGAGCCTGCCGCCGCGGAGTAGAAGCAGGACGCTCGGTTCCGGGCGGATGGTGACCGCCCCCGGTTCGCCTTTTCTCTGCAGATGCGCCGACAGCATGCCTCCATCGGCCCGTTCTATAACCAGTGGCCAGGGTAGAAACAACAGCTTGAGCAGTGCATAGGCTCGCGGAAGCGGCTCATACATACCATGACCGCCGCGACTATAGCTGCCCCGGTCGGCTATTAGCATCAGCCCCCATACCAGGTTCTCGATGCGCAGGTCGTCGAGTCTGTGATAAAGAAACGCGGAAATAGTATCAAGGGGTGCTGTGGACCGAGAGGCGATTGGGGAGTGCTCGCAGCCAGCCCGGGCACCGTCCATCACCCGCCGCTGGAGGATATTGACAAGATTTGTCGCGAGGTTTGCGGCGTTCCAGACGACGGTGCGATCCTTATCTGCCCATGTCCGGCAATGTTTTCTCCAGTCAATGGGCTCCATGTTGGCGCGCAGTGGTCCGATTTTTCCCTCTGGATCATAGACGGAGACCAAGGCCCGTGCAATGGCAAACTCCGAGGAGCCGTCATCGGCGGCCTCTATCCAGTCGGGCGAAAGGCCGTGGAGAGGACTGACCGTCCGCTTCCCGACGAGCCCTTCCTTACCTGCGGTAAGTGCCAATTCGCGCTCGGCCTTGCCTAGTGCAACGAGGATATCCTGGAAGAGTGGCTTTCCGCCGTATTTGCAGAACTCGAAGATGGCTGATTCGATTGAGCGGAGGGCAGAGACGAAACGGGGCGGAGTCTCCTTTGCAGAGCATGCAAAACGGAAACTGTTGAGCCATGTGTCGATCTCGCGGAGGAGGTCGGCCTCCCGGCGCTCGCGTACTTCGAAACGGCCAATCGGTGCAGCGAGAAACGCCTTTCCGCTACGCTTGAGAAATGTGAGACGGTTGAATCCTGATATTCCGCGATCCACCCCAAGCACGGCTACGGCACGAGCGAAATCCGTTCCATCCCTTGCTGGCCGACCAAAGACCTCCGCCCGCCCCTCACCAAAGAGGTGCCGAATTTCCTGGCAAGTTGTAGGCCGGTTCCAGAGAGGGAGCCACAACTCGCCGCGTGATTTGGCTTCTTGCCCCATCTCCAGGTCATCTTTGGGTGCAGCCGAATCGAAGCCCACGGCGACGGCGCGGACTGTAAAGGGGAATGCAATACGTGCCGATTCCACCATGCCGAACCGTCTCACGGGGGCCCCAGCGACCAGGATCGCACCCTCCATCATCAGAAGAAAGTCCCAGGGGTTATCAGTCGAATCGCCTTCCATGCCCTGAGTAGCGTTTGGCCCACCTGCACGTCCCGGTGCAAACTGGCCTACACTGGTTGAGTTCAGTATGGTTGGTACCGAAAACATGGTTTGCTTGAGCCATGCCAGCGACTGTTCGGCCACAGCGTTTTGATGCAAATTGAGGGACACGATCCTTTGCATGAAGTTTTGAGTGAAATCGAGGCGCCCGTCGTTGCCGCCTGTACCGAGCAGAGGAGCGAAGCCTTGCCCATCATCCTGAATCACCATTACTGCGTCCATCCAAGCAACGACCTGTTCGGGCAGTTCACTGCGGTATCGACGAATTAGGCGCGACTTGTCGTCGTCCTTTGGCTTATCGTATATTTTCATCTCTTTGAGAATCGCTTGGACGTGCCGGATTACATCAGCGTAGAGGCCGACACGGGCGTTTGTGGTCATAGCCAACTCCTCAACCGCCATTTTGTTGTCCTTTTTGAAGAAACCGGAGCCACCAGACCAGGGCCCGACTATCGGCGTTGGCTTGTACTCCTCCAAGAAGAATTTGATCAGACCAATCCTCTTGGCTTCTTCGGTGTCCGCATCCTTGAACAGCCCAGGCGACCGCAGCCAGAACACATCGTCCTTCCACCAGCCGCGGGCTTCGGGGTCCTTTTGTTCGCTGACCAAGCGCAGGATGCCCAGGGCCTTGAGGTAGGACATCAGCGGCTCCGGCATGCAGCCGGACAGTTTAAGGTCATGTGCAGTAGCATTAGGCATGAGCTTCACCACTCCCCGTAGCAACAGCTATGACCTTCCGGTCGGACGTTTTACGCTGGTCAACGACACGGCTCCCCCGCCAGTCCGCCGCCCGCAAAATGGCCTCCAGGTACGCCAGATGGAACGGTCCCAGAGTATCGCGCAGGCGGAGCATGCGCTCGACCCATGAGGGCTGGCCGGCGAACGGTTCGTGCTCGCACAATCCGAGTTCCATGGGTTCCAGTGAGAGCGTGACACCAGGGGCGGTTGTCCCACCGCCCAATTCAGTCGCAGGGAGACTGTCGCCATCCCAGACGCCCCTTGCAAAGCGGCGTTCTCCATCAGGGTGCTTTTCATTCGGAAGCGAACGTATGGAAAGGCGCACTTTACCGTGGTGTGAGGCCACAAGATAGGCGATTAGATCATGCTGCTCGCGGGGAATCTGCCCATTCAAGAGAACGGTCAGTGCGGAGGCGAGCTCGTGGCGGAAGTATTTTCTCCCCTCATAGGGCAACCAGTCATAGCGCCGCCAGAACCCCTTATCGATTACCTTGCCGAAGATGTCCTTGCGTTGGTCCGGCGCCTTGGCGATGAAGCGCTGCCCCCGCCATCCTATAGGCCGTTCACGCCGCCTAATCTCCTGGCTATAGCGCTCGATGACTTGGCCGTCATCGATGGCGTTTTGGAAGACCGCGTGCGCCTTACCGCGGTCATGCCATCTTGCTGCGCTTCGGAGTGCGATAGCCTCGCCGTCGCCGCAGGGCAGCGCATCGAGAAGAGTATTGAGTTCATTGCACACTTTGTCGGTATGTTCAGCGATGGTCTGCCAGTTGTCACTATACGAGAGCCTATCATCTTCGGTTGCGTCAGGGGCATTGCCCTTCGTCCCCTCGGACGGAACGATAGGCTCTACCCGTTTCTTACTGTTCGACTCCCATCCTCGCTCCGCCAAGTAACCCCCCGCATCGGCATGGATGAGGAACGCCTGCCTAGGTGTGATTTTACTCGTGTCGGCTTTCTCCCAATTCTTGTCGAGGAAATCCCACCGCCAAACGCTGCTGGCGTTCTTCTTGACAAAGTCACGGAACTCCCCAATCGGCGCCCGGCACAGTTCCTCCCGCCGCGGCGCGGGTTCGGCTTCCTTATCGTCGGTTGCATTAGGGGTTTCACCGTAGTCCCGCCAGAAGACTTGTACATCGCTTGCATCGATTTCGCGCACAAAGCGGTCAATGTCGATGTCGTTGCCCACCAGGTCAGCTGTAGTGTCGAACAGCTCAATCATGTCTTTGCGGCGGATGACCTGGGTGTGCTCGAATGGCATCTCGACCTCAGGTAAGGATCTTAAACCAACGTCCGTCAATATTTTCAATCGTTCTCCCGAAGCTTTGAAGTCATCAAGCTCATAAGGAAGCGCTATCTTGTTGGTATCCGTCTTCTTCTTTGGCATATCTATCCAGAAGACCCGGGCCTCCTGTTCGTATTCGCCCCTGCGATTGCACCGTCCGAACCGCTGCACCAACGACGCCCAGGGCGCCAGTTCTGTGAAGAGCGTCGCTGCACTCACGTCCACTCCAGCTTCAATCACCTGAGTACTAACAACGATTGTGCCCTCTGGCGGTGGCTCTGCGAGCGATTGTTTTACTTGTCCTTTACGATCGTCAGGTCTGAAGCGCGAGTGCAGGAGGACGATCTTAGGGTCTGAAGACGCCGATGCATCTTTCTCCCGGGCCTGCCTTTTCCTGCCCTTTTTTTCCTTTAGGTTCAATTCTTTAAAGAGTTCACATGCCCGCTGGACGGTGTTGAGGACAACAATCGTCCGTGTGCCGGGCTTGTGCACTCCGCATACCTCTTGCGCAAGTGCAGCGGCGTCGCCCATCGCAGCCTCCGCCCTAGTGATTGGCTTTTTCGCCTTCCACCGCTTGTTGAGCTCGTCGTTACCGATGTCGGCAGCTTCGAGAGATATAGGGTCGTCCAATGATTTTGGATCAAAATCCACAGTTGCGAGCCAGTCCCGCCGCATCGTGGCGGACATCCAGATGCTCAGGCAGCCATTACCTGCCTTCGACCCAAGCAGCCGTCGGAACACCTCCAATTGTGGGGTCGTCGCGAGACCAGCACCCATCAACTGTATCTCGTCGTAAACCCAGAGGCAGTCATTGTTGAGCAGGCCGAACTGCATCGGCCAGCGCGAGCGGCACGCTCCATATCCCCTGTTTAGCGCCCGCGACAACAGCATATCCTGTGTGCCGATGATTATCGCATCGCGTTCAGGGTACATGTCCCACTCGTCCGCGTCCTCGCCGCCCATGAGGACGGTAACGGCGATGCGATTTCCAACCACCCCGTGCTCTATGGCGTACCCATCAACCGGCCGAATGTCGTCCTGGACTGCCCTGTGACCGTCCCGCGGCCTATAATAGGCAATTCTACTTCCTTCCTCTTTGGCCTCTCCAGCTAACAATCCAAGACGGAGGAGCCAGAGAATGGTGTTGTCCCTCGTCTGCTCCACCAGCACCCTCATCGGCAGGCAGTACACCAGCCTCCTCGGCGTCGCCTTCCGGACCTCATCGGCCGCGAACCGCCTGCGCCACAGCCACGCCATCACGACCGCGGCCGTCTTCCCCGCCCCCGTCGGTATATCTATCAGCTGAGGCAGCTCCGGCGAAAGGGCGAGCCGGGTCTGGTACGGGAACGGGTCATGGCCCGTGGCCCGCCTGAAGAACGATTCATA
>Ga0194112_10011841_pt1 | contig 10743 bp, 10 predicted proteins | sample TA2MahC400mmetaG_FD_146191 | JGI IMG/M metagenome (GOLD analysis project Ga0194112, IMG submission 146191) | Freshwater microbial communities from Lake Tanganyika, Tanzania - TA2015016 Mahale Deep Cast 400m | ecosystem: Environmental > Aquatic > Freshwater > Lake | place: Tanzania: Lake...
TTGCGGCCGGGGCGGTGTGTGGCGCCGGGGTGGCGTATCAGTTGTTCCACGCCTCGAAGCTGGTCTCGGCCGGCGTCGGGCTGGTCGCGGGCGTGGCCGGGCTGCTGCTGGCGGTGCTGCTCTTCCACGTCGGCGTCTTTCTGCTCGGCGCGTCCGGCGGGGCGCTGCTGGTGCACGTGCTGGTTGCGACCGGGGGTCGCGGGTTCCCGCTCTGGGTCTATGCCGGGGCCGGGCTGGCCGGCGGCCTGATGGCCTTGCTGCTGCAGCGGCCGGTGATATCGCTGCTCACCGCGCTCGGCGGCGCGAGTGTGGTCGTGGCCGGCGCGTTCCAGCTCCTCGGCCGCTACCGGCTTCCCGCGTCATTTGACGCGGCCGCGGTCAGGCCCGAGCCAGGGCAACTGCCGCTGATGCTGGTCTGCTGGATTGCGCTGGTCGTGGCCGGCGCAGCCGTCCAGTTGGCGGGCAAGGGAAAGAAGCGGAGCGGTTGACAGGCCTGCCCGCGCGGTTAGACTTGCAGCCCAACAGATGATAGAAGAGGCCGGCAGAGTCGTGGCGGTCCAAGGCGGCCGGGCCGAGGTCGAGGTCGCGCCCCACGGCGGCTGCGAGCACTGCGGCGCGGCCGGCATCTGCAACTGGGCCGGCAAGCGCGAGAAGCGGGTCTTCGCCCGGAACAAGCTCGGCGCGGCGGTCGGGCAATCAGTCGTGCTCGGCCGGACCGAGAAGGGCGGAGCGCTCTCGGCCCTGGCCGTCTTCGGAGTACCGGGCGGGCTGCTGTTGCTCGGCATCGTCGCCGGGACGGTGCTGGCCGGCGACAAGTGGGCGGCCGGGCTGGGCGGGGCCGGGCTGCTGGCGGGGCTGGTGGTCGTGCGGGTGCTGGACCGGGCCGCGGCAAGGAGCGGCCGCAACCTGCCGGTGGTTCTGAGACTGGTGACCGAAGAGGAATGCAAAGGAGATGCGAGTGACGAGGATCCTGGCAGCGATAGTCGTCAGCGTGGCGATGTCGGCGCAGGCGGCTGATACGCCCGCGCCCGGTACGACCAATCCCGAGCACGGCAGCGCGAGCTTCTGGAAGGACGCGAGGTTCATACCCGACCCGGCCGATTCCACCGGCCGGCGGGGCAAGTGGCAGGGCTGGTTCCACCAGGACAACGTCGACGCGTCGCGGCTGGCTGAGGGCATCATCCGCGCCCGGGTCGATGGCCAGTGGCAGGAGTTCCGCACCGTCGAGTTGCCGGTCGACTTCCAGGAGTGGAACTTCAGCCGCAGACAGGCCCAGATTGCCGAGATGAAGAAGATGATGGCCGGGGACGACGGCGTCATGGCGCGGCCGGAGGTCGCCGGGCCGCACAACGCCATCGTCGCCAGCCACGGGATGAAGCGGAACGACTCCTACTTCTCGGTCAACAACGCGGTCAAGGGCACGGGCTGGCTGCCCAGGCCGGAGCGGCTGGCCGAGATGGCCGCGCTGCTCAAGCGGACGTGGGATGACTCGATTCCAAAGAAGCTGGCCCTGCTCGAGAGCCTCTACACCCGGGCGACCGATGTCTTTGACCTGACCAAGCAGTCCTCGCTTGAGCTCTACTCGACGCCCGGGTTCGAGACGCACACCTTTCTGAATCAGATGGTCGACCCCGGAGTCGCGGTCGTCTACCTTGACCTGCCGAAGTCGTACGAGCTGCGCTGCATCGCTCAGATGCTTCACCCGGACGACCCGGGCCTGACCGAATACGAGCGGCAGGTCGTCGAGTACATCAACCTAGTGCACGACTACTTCCACGGCCAGTCGCCGCGCAAGTCCACCGGCGTCATCTACCACGTCGTGCAGGTCTTCGACAACTCGCCCGGCCGCTGGCGCGGCCAGCGCATCGTCCCCCCGCACCAGCAGTAGCGCGACCTATTCCGTTTGAGCCGACCGGCGCCCATCGCCGGTCGGCTCGCTTCTCGGCCGTCTGCCGCGGAGGGGTACCGACCGGGCAGCAAAGGTGTCAGGAACTGGATACGGGTACAGCCTGGGGCGGCCCGTGGTCGCGACGCCGGCGGCAGCCGGCGCACGTCTGACATGACAACCAAGAAGTCAATCGAGAAGTCATTGCAGAAGACAGCTCAGAAGTCAGGGCAGAAGTCAAAGCAGAGGACCTTCAAGCAGTTGGCAAAGAGGTCGCGGCATCGGTTGCCGAGGAGGACCGGCAACAAGCCAGCGAACGGGATGCCGAAGAGGACTGCGAAGAAGCCCAAGAATGAGCCCTGCAATGAGTTAGCGAAGAAGACGTCCGACGGGATGCTGAAGAAGCCAGTTGACAAGTCCGCGCACAAGTCATTGAAGAAGCCCGCAGATAGGTCACTGAACAGGACCCGAAAGAGAATACTCGAAAAGAGAGGGGGGAACCGTCCAGGTGGGCAGGGACGCATGCGAATCGGGAGGGTTTGGCTGCGAACGGGAGTCAAGTATCAGAAGGCACGCGGACGCAGGCCTGCCCGACGCCCGCACCGCCAGTCCGGCTGGTGCTCGGGTCATTCCTTCCTGGTTGGGGGCGCAGCTTCTGAGGCCGCCGGGCGGCAAGGCCCGCCGGCCGTCGGCGGTCGCGGCCGCGCGCGCCGGGGCGGGACGGGTTGACTACGTCGTGCCCGTGGTTATCCTAGAGTCAGTGCCTGAAGGTGCGAATCTACAGGTCGCGGTTCCGGCCCTGCCGGTAACCGACGATGAACTCGTACGCCGGGCCCAGACCGGCAAGGAGGATGCTTTCGAGGAACTGGTGCGCCGGTACGAGCGGAAGGTCTACAACATCTGCTACCGGATGCTGGGCAACGAGCAGGATGCGAGTGAGGCGCTGCAGGACGCGTTCATGCGGGCGTACCGGTTCCTGCCGCGGTTCCAGTTCAAGTCTTCCTTCTTCACGTGGCTTTACCGCATCGCGACCAACGTCAGCCTGACCCGGCTGCGGCGCAGGAAGCAGCCGGAGATGGTGTCGCTGGACGAGCCGCTGGACGAGGCGGGCGAGGTGCCGCTGGAGATCCCGGACGACCGCTACAGCCCGGAGGAGGTGCACCGGCAGCGAGTGCTGCACGAGAAGCTGCAGGCGGCGGTCGACGGGCTGCCGCCCGACCACCGGGCGGTGGTGGTGCTGCGGGACCTGCAGGGGCTGAGCAACGAAGAGGTGAGCAAGACCTTGAACATCTCGGTCGCGGCCGTGAAGTCGCGGCTGCACCGGGGCAGGCTGGTGATTCGGGAGAAGATGGCCGCTTATATCTAGCGGAGAGGACGATGGCGGAGCGACAAAGGCCGGCGAACGAGTGCGCAGACTGCCTGGAACTGGACGCGCTGATTGCCCAGTATCTCGAGGGCGAGGAGCGCCAGCAGGCGCGCGCCGAGTTGATGGTGCACGTGACCAGTTGCCGGCATTGCGCCGAGCTGGTGCGGAGCCTGAAGCGGGTCGTGCACTACTGCCGGATGGAGCCGGGCTGCGACGTGCCGACGGTGGTGCACGAGGAGCTCTGGCAGGTCATCCGGATGACGACCGGCGGCCGTCGCCGGACGCGGACGTAGCGCCGGGGCCTGAGCAGTCGCGCCGACCCCGTTGGCCGGGCCGGGTTGGCCCTCATTCCGGGCATTGACAGACGGGCCGGGCCGGATAAGTTTGGCGGTGCGCACGGCCGTGGCGATGTCGGGCGGGGTCGATTCGGCGGTGGCGGCCGCGCTGCTGAAGGAGCAGGGACACGACGCGGTCGGCGTGACGCTCCGGCTGTACGACGAGCAGCGGCCGGCCGACCGGGCGGCGCGCGGCTGCTGCGGGAGCGGGGCGGTGCGCGACGCGCGGCGGGTCGCGGCCCGGCTGGGGATCCGGCACTACGCGTGGGACTTCCGGCAGGCGTTTGAGGAGCAGGTGGTGGCCGACTTCTGCCGTGAGTACGGCCGGGGCCGGACTCCGAATCCGTGCCTGCGCTGCAACCGCGTCATCAAGTTCGGGCGGTTGTTCGAGCGGCTGCCGGCGCTGGAGGCCGGCGTGCTGGCGACCGGGCACCACGCCCGCATCGCGGAGGGCGAGGATGGTCGCTGGCGGCTGCTCAGGGGCAGGGACGCGGCCAAGGACCAGTCGTACTTCCTGTACGAGCTGACGCAGGCGCAGATGGCGCAGGTGCTGATGCCGGTCGGCGAGCTGACCAAGACCGAGGTACGGGAGAGGGCGCGCGGGCTGGGCCTCGGGGTCGCGGAGAAGCCGGAGAGCCAGGACGTCTGCTTCGTCCCCGACGGCGACTGCGCCGGGTTTCTGCGCGGGCGGCACCCGGAGTTCTTCCGGCCGGGGCAGGTGCTGGATACGCAGGGCCGGATCCTTGGGGAGCATGAGGGTATCGCCGCATTCACGGTCGGGCAGCGCAAGGGGCTGGGCCTGGCCCTGGGCGAGCGGATGTACGTCGTGCGGCTGGACCCGGAGCGGAACGTGGTGGTGCTGGGCCGCGAGGAGGAGGCCGCGGTCAGGACAGTCGAGGCCGGCGCGGTGACGTGGGTCGCCGGCGCGGCGCCAGAGCTGCCGGTGCGCATCCTGGCGAAGGTGCGGTCACAGGGGCCGGGTGGAGCGGCGCTGGTAGAGTCGGCAGGCGCGGATCGGGTGCGGGTCGCGTTCGACGAACCGCAGTGGGCGCCGGCGCTGGGCCAGGCGGTGGTGTTCTGGCAGGATGACGAGGTGCTCGGCGGCGGGACGATTGAGCAGAGCTGGACGGAATGAGCGCGCAGCGACCGTGGTATATGAAGTCAGGATTCAGAAGTCAGAACGGACGAACCGAAAGGCCAGGGAGGTAGCATGGTAGCCCTGTTGACGGCATTGATAGGCCTCAGCGTGTCTTCGCACGTGGAGCGCGTCGTGGTCTATCCGAACCACGTGCTGGTGACGAGGACGGCGAGCGTGACGGTGTCGGGCCCGGGCGAGATGACGCTCGGCGGTCTGCCCGGCGGACTGGACGACAACACCGTGCGCATCAAGGCGCCGGGCCTGCGTATCGGCGAGGTGCGGGTCCGGCGCGGGTATCTGGCCGAGCCGACCCCAGAAGTGCGCAGGCTGGAAGAGAGGGTCCGCCAGCTTGAGGATACGGTCGCGGCGCTGGATGGCGAGGCGGCGGTGCTGAAGGCGCGCGAGGATTTCCTCGTCTCGGTGAAGCTGGGAGCGCCGGAGCTGATTGCGCGCGAGCTGCAGCAGGGCCGGGTCGCGCCGGACGCGTGGCGTGGCGCGCTGTCGTTCGTTGCCGACGAGCTGATGCGGGTGAAGGAGCGAGCCATCGGCTTGGGCAGGCGCAGGGAAGTGAAAGCTCGCGAGCTGGAGGCGGCGCGGCAGGAGCACGCCGCTGCCCGGTCCGCAGTCGAGGACCGGAAGGAGATAGCGTTCGACTGCGCGGGCGATGCCGGGGACTACCAGCTCGAAGTCGCGTACGTCATCGGCGGGGCCGCGCGGTGGGAGCCGTACTACGAACTGCGGGCGAGCCCGGCCGACGGCAGGGTCGAAGTGACCTACTTCGCGAAGCTGGTGCAGCGGACCGGCGAGGATTGGGAGCGGGTGAGCGTGGTGCTCTCGACGGCCACGCCCGCGACCGGCGTCACCGCACCGCAGCCACAGCCCTGGTACCTGACTCTGGTCGAGGAGTACCGTGCAGCCAAGCGCGCCACCCTGGAAGCCTTCGCGGCCGAGGCGATGCCGGCTCCGGGCGCCGCGTCCAGGGACGGCGTCATGGAGGAGGCGGACCAACTCCAGGTCGTCGAGACCGGCATCGCGCTGCAGTACGTGGTGCCAGGCCGGGTCAGCGTGGTCAGCGGTGAGCCGGCGAAGAAGCTGGAGCTTGCCCGGACCGGGCTCGCGGCCGAGTTCGACTACTACGCTCTGCCACGGGCGAGCCAGCAGGCGTTCCTGACCGGCAGGCTCGTGAACACCGGTGACATGGTACTGCTGGCCGGAGCCGGGAACACCTACGTTGGGGAGGAGTACACCGGCTCGACGTGGCTGTCGACGACCGCGCCGCAGGAGTCGACCGAGCTGAGCTTCGGGGTCGACGAGCGGGTGAAGATTACGCGGGAACTGGTGCGGAGCTTCAGGTCGCGGGCCGGGCTGTTCAGTCGGAACGAACGGGCGCAGTTCGTCTATCGCACCACGGTCGAGAACTACCATCCAAGGACAATTGCCATCCGGGTCGTCGAGCAGGTGCCGGTATCGCAGCAGGGCGACATCCGGGTGAGCGTGAGCCGGGTCGAACCGCAGTTCCTGGAGCAGGACGAGAACGCGGGCACGTACACTTGGAAGCCGGAGCTGCAGCCGCGGCAGCGGCTCAGTATCGACGTCGAGTTCACGGTCGAGTACCCGTCGGGCAGACGAGTCAACGGGCTGTACTAGAACCGGTACGAGCCGGCGGGGCGGGTGGAAAGCCCGCCCCGGCTGCTCTATGATGTAACGGTGAACGCGGCCACGATTGTCGGCGCGGGTCTGGCCGGGTGCGAGGCAGCGCTGCAGTGCGCGCGCCGCGGCGTCCCGGTCAGGCTCGTCGAGATGCGGCCGGGCACGATGACCGAGGCCCACCGGACCGGAGACGTAGCGGAACTGGTCTGCTCAAACTCGCTCAAGTCGGATTCTCCGGAGAACGCGCACGGGCTGTTGAAGGCCGAGCTGCGGACGTACGGCTCGGCGCTGCTGGCGTGCGCTGACCGGGCGCGGATTCCGGGCGGCAAAGCGCTGGTCGTTGACCGGCGGCGCTTCTCGACCGAGGTGCAGGCGGCGCTGGACGCGGCCGGCGTCGATGTCGTGGCCGAGGAACTGAAGGAGGTGCCGGCCGGGGTTGCAGTCATCGCGACCGGGCCGTTGACGTCGCAGCCGATGGCGGACGCGCTGACCGGCCTGCTCGGCGCGGAGCGGCTCTTCTTCCACGACGCCGTCGCGCCGATTGTCGCGGCCGAGTCGCTGGACATGGACCGCGTCTTCGCGGGTTCGCGCTACGACGCGGGCAGCGACTACCTCAACTGCCCGCTGTCTGAGCCGGAGTACGACCGGCTGGTCGAGGAGCTGACGAGGGCGGAAGTCCATCCGCTGCATGATTTCGAGGTCGTGGGCGAGATTCCTGGTGACGGCCCGCAACGGGGCAGTCCCCGGATTCCTTCCCCTTTCTTCGAAGGGTGCCTGCCGGTGGAAGAGATGGCGCGCCGTGGTCGGATGGTGCTGGCGTTCGGGCCGCTGAAGCCGGTCGGGCTGGCCCGGGCGGCGGGTGACGCGCTGTTTGCCGTGGTTCAGCTCCGGCGCGAGGACGCGGCGGGCACGATGTACAACCTGGTCGGGTTCCAGACCCGGCTGCGGCAGGCAGAGCAGGAACGGGTGTTCCGACAGATACCCGGGCTGGAGCGGGCCGAGTTCCTGCGGTTCGGGAGCATCCACCGGAACACCTATCTGGACGGGCCGAAGGTGCTGGAGCCGACCATGCGGGCCAGGGTCAGACCAGACCTGCTCGTCGCCGGTCAACTGACCGGGGTGGAGGGTTACGTCGAGTCGATTGCCGCCGGGCTGGTGGCCGGCGTCAACGCGGCGAGGCTCGCGCGGGGACTCGAACCGCTGGCGTGGCCGGCGGAGACGATGGTTGGTTCGCTGCTGCGATACGTGTCCGGCGCGGGCCTGGGACACAGCCCCGCTTCCCGGTTCCAGCCGATGAACGCGAACTTCGGGCTGCTGCTCCCGGTCGAGGGGCGCGTGCGCGGGCGGGACCGGCGCCGGCTCATGGCGGAGTGTGCGCTGGACGCGGCACGCCGGTTCGCCTTGACACTCGGGATGACGACGGCAGCATGATTGGATGAAGAAAAGGAGCGATGAATGAGAGAGAGCGGACTTCGGCCGCTGCCACGGGCCGCAACCGACATGCTCGACTGGCCGTGGGAGCGGTATGGCCCGTACTTCGAGGAACTCGCGGCGCGGGAGCTGACCGCCGCGAACGTCGAGGAGTGGCTGAGCGACTGGAGCGCCCTGCGCGACCGCGGTTTCGAGGTATACAGCCGGCTGGGCGTCGCCAAGGACCGGAACACCGCCGACAAGGATGCCGAAGCGAGGTTCGATCGGTTCACTGAGGAGACGTACCCGAGGTTGCTGGAGGCCGAGCAGCAGCTCAAGACCCGGCTGTTGGCGAGCGGGCTGTCGCCGGCCGGGTTCGAGCAGCCGCTGCGCCGGATGCGGGTCGACGCGGCGCTGTTCCGGCAGGAGAACCTGCCGCTCTTTGTCGAACAGCAGAAGTTGTCCAAGGAGTACTCGCAGATTGTCGGGCGGCAGACGGTCACCTGGGACGGTCGGGAGGTGACGGTATCGCAGTTGCGGCCGGCGTACCTGGAGCGCGACCGGGCAAGGCGCGAGGCGGCGTGGCGCCTCGGCACGGCCAGGCAGATGGAGGACCGGGCGGCGGTCAACGCGCTCTGGCGGAAGCTGCTCGAACTGAGGCTGCGCTGCAGCCGCAACGCCGGCTTCGCCGACTATCGCTCCTACCGCTGGCAGCAGATGTCGCGCTTCGACTACGGCCCAGAGGACTGCCGGCGGCTGAACCGGGCGGTCGCGGAGGTCATCGTGCCGGCGGCGACGCGCGTCTACGAGCGGCGGCGCCGGGCGCTGGGACTGGATTCGCTGCGGCCGTGGGACCTGAACGTCGATACCGAGGGCCGGGACCCGCTGCGGCCGTTCAGCGACGTGGCCGAGCTCACGGCCGGCGGCGTGCGGATACTCGGGCGCGTCGACCCGCGGCTGGGTGCCTGCCTGCAGACGATGGCCGACGAGGGGTTGCTCGACCTGGACAACCGCAAGAACAAGGCGCCGGGCGGGTACTGCACCGGGTTTGCGGCGGCGAAGCGGCCGTTCATCTTCATGAACGCGGTCGGCATGCACCGGGACCTGACGGTGCTACTGCACGAGGGCGGGCACGCGGTGCACTCCTTCGAGGCGAGCCGGCTGCCGTGGTCGCAGCAACGCCACTCCGGGCTGGAGTTCGCCGAAGTCGCCTCGATGAGCATGGAGTTGTTCACCCTGCCGTACCTGGCGAAAGAACAGGGCGGATTCTACGGCGAAGACGAGGCGCGCCGGGCGCGCGTCGAGCAGCTCGAGGGCATCCTGCTGTTCCTGCCCTACATGTCGGTGGTCGATGAGTTCCAGCACTGGCTGTACGAGAACCCCGAGCAGGCGGCCGACCCGGCGAACCTCGACCGCGAGTTCCGGGTGTTGCACGAACGGTACCTGCCGGCGGTTGACTGGTCGGGTCTGGAAGAAGAGCGGGCGACTATCTGGCAGCGGCAGATCCACGTCATCGAGGTGCCGTTCTACTACATCGAGTACGGGCTGGCCCAGCTCGGCGCGGTGCAGGTCTGGGCCCGCTCGCTGCACGACAGGCCGGCGGCGATATCGGCGTACCTCGGCGCGCTGGCGCTGGGCGGGACCAGACCGCTGCCCGAGCTGTACGCGACGGCCGGTGCGAGGATGGCGTTCGACCGCGACACGGTCGCGGCGGCCGTGGAGCTGGTGGAGAGCAAGCTGACGGAGATGGGAGGATAGCGTGAGTGAACAGAAGAAGCGTGAAGAGCGGACGTTCATCGAGGAGCTGGAGCTCGACAGCGCCAAGCTGGTCGGCGAGGTCAAGCGGCTGATACAGGCCGGCAACGTCCGCCGGCTCATCATCCGCGGGCCGGACGGCAACCTGCTGCTGGAGATACCGCTGACGGCAGGCGTGGCAGTGGGCGGGGTGCTGACGCTGTTCGCGCCGATACTGGCCGCGGTCGGGGCGCTGGCGGCGCTGGTCGCGCGGGTGAAGCTGCAGGTCGTCCGGGTCGAGGAAGAGAAGACGTCCCAGCCGCCGCGCCACGCACCCGGCCAGCGTTGACCAAGGCGGTTCGCTCCCTATACTCGGTCATGGCTAATCGCACCCGCGCACTCGTTGCATGTCTGCTGCTGTCTTCGGTTGTCCGTGCCTGGTCGTCGCCGCAGTTGTACAACGTCTGCAATTCGGCCGCGCCGGCGAACGGCACGGTCTACGTCAACGCCGACATCTGGGATGTGCCGCGCGACGATATCGTCGTCACGCTGTTCTACTCGCTGGACGAACAGACGACCTGGCAGTCGGCGCCAATGCAGCTCATCGGCGGGCCGGCCTACGACAGCACCTACGAGGCGAGTCTGACCGCACCCCCGGCGGGGACGGTGTGCTACTACGTCCGCGCGTCGAACGGGACGAACTACGGCACCGGGGGGCCGTACAACTCCGGCAACGTCTGGCCGGTGACCGACAACTGGCTGGCCGAGTACTGCCCCGAGGTCGCCGGCGATACGTTCAACGACCCGCGCGGGCCGTACCTCGACCTGACGAGCGCCGGCTTCGGCTACTCCGGCGACCACTTCTACGGCCGGCTGACGAACAACGACAACGAGTGGCCGTACCGTGCCGGCATCCTCGGGCCCTGGTTCATGTACTCGGTCGGTTTCGCCAACGCGGACGCGCCATCGGATTCCTGGGGTTACTCGATGACCTACGGGAATGTCCTGGGCATCTACACCACCGGCCTGTACGAGCTGAACAAGTATGAAGAGAGCTTCGAGAGGATTGGCGACATCGACGCTCAGACCAGCGGCAACCGGCTCATCATGCGCTGCCTGGTATCTGACCTGACCGCGCGGCCGCACTGGGGGCCGTGGCCGAGTACCCTGGGGTTCCTGTCCTCGACCAGGGGAGAGACGAGGTCGGCCAATGCCTTGCTCGAGT
>Ga0194112_10011849_pt1 | contig 10739 bp, 7 predicted proteins | sample TA2MahC400mmetaG_FD_146191 | JGI IMG/M metagenome (GOLD analysis project Ga0194112, IMG submission 146191) | Freshwater microbial communities from Lake Tanganyika, Tanzania - TA2015016 Mahale Deep Cast 400m | ecosystem: Environmental > Aquatic > Freshwater > Lake | place: Tanzania: Lake...
GGTCCCCCTGTCAACTATAGCCCCACTGAAAGACAGGGAGCCAAACATGTCTTCTATGGAAAGGTCAGGCCGGATGGGAGTATCGAGAGATTGACGGATTGGATCAAGATCACCAAATAAAATTGGTGAAAGGGATTTTAAGTATAAACTGTCTAAATTAACTAAAGTAAGAAAAACGAAAGCGATCAATCTACTTGTTTTTTCATTTTAGGCACTTTGGCTCGCTTCTAACTTTTTACTCTCCTCCCTTGTACATCTTCTCGATAATATCCTTATAAGCCTCATTGATCGATTTCCGCTTCACTTTCATGGTGGGGGTCACTTCACCGTCTTCCTCGTAAAGTTTCTTGGGAATGATCGAGAATTTTTTGACCTGTTCCACCTGTGCGAGCATTTTATTGACCCGGTCCACTTCCTTCTGGATCAACTGTTTGATCTCCGGAGCCTGGGTGAGGCTTGAATAAGTGCCAAATTGGATTTTATTGTCCTGGGCATACTTGATCACATTCTCTTCATCAATGGCGATCAGGGCAACGAGAAATTTTTTCCGGTCTCCGATCACTACTGCGTCATTGATATAGGGGCTGAATTTCAGCTGGTTCTCAATATTCTGGGGGGCGATATTTTTCCCACCGGCCGTGATAATCAAATCTTTCTTTCGGTCGGTGATCTTCAAGAACCCGTCCTGATCCAGTTCACCCACATCTCCGGAGTGAAGCCACCCGTCTTTGAGCGTGTCTGCTGTTGCTTCCGGGTTTTTAAAATAACCTTTAAAGATGCCCGGGCCTTTTACCAGAATCTCTCCATCCTCTGCGATCTTCACCTGACACCCTGGCAGAGGCTGCCCGACTTTTCCAATTTTGAGCCGGCCCTTCTGGCTCACGCTCGTCACTCCGGTGCCCTCGGTCTGGCCATATCCCTCTACGAGGGGAAGACCAATGGCATTGAAAAATTTCAGAACTTCGGGTGAGATGGGAGCCGCTCCTGAGTAGGCAATCCTCACCCGATCAAAGCCCAATCGTTCTTTCAACTTCCGAAAAACAGCCACATAGGCAGCCATGTAAGCCAGTTTCAGATAAGAGGGGATCGGTTTAAAGTTCAATTTCAGGCCGGCATATCTCATCCCGATTCCCATGCAGGCTTTGAAGACCATGCGCTTCAACCAGGTGGCATCCGACATTCGAATCATGATACCTGACGCATATTTCTCCCAGATTCGAGGAACACCGCAGGTCACTGTCGGTGAAACTTCTCTCATGTTATCCATGACCGTATCAGGACTCTCAATGAAATTGACAATAGTCTTATAGCGGATGTTGATCATGACAGTAAAAAGTTGTTCAAAGATGTGACACAGAGGAAGATAAGAAAGGGTCTCATCCCCGTCTTTCACCGGATTCACATCGACCATCGCCTCACTCATATAGAGGAGATTGCTGTGGGTGAGCATGGCCCCTTTAGGAGGGCCCGTCGTGCCGGAGGTGTAGATGAGCACGGCCAGGTCTTCTGGTTTCACCTCACTCCTGCGCTGTTCAAATAGACCGGGGTTTTTCTCATCATACTCCTTTCCCAGTTTCAATAAATCATCAAAGCTCATCAACAGAGGGTCTTTGAAACGTTTCAGCCCCTCCATCTCCATGACGATCACCTTTTCCAAATGAGGGGTGTCCTTCCTGAATTTCAGGGTCTTGTCAAATTGCTCCTCATTTTCCGCAAGATAGAATCTCGACCCGGAATTCTGGACGATATAACCGCATTGTTCCGGCGCATTAGTCGTATAAACGCCTGCAGTCACGCCTCCGGCAGACATGATTCCGAAATCGGCATAGACCCATTCCGGCCGGTTTTCACTGATGATCGAAACGCACTCCCCTTTCTTCAGGCCAAGGCTGATCAATCCCATGGCGACATGCCTCACCTTTTCGCCATACTGAGCCCAGGTGACATCATGCCAGATCCCGTAATCTTTGTGTCTTAAAGCCACCCGGTTAGGTTCTTCTTTGATATGTTTTTGGAAATAAGTCAGTAGCGTCATCTCTCTGTCCATCTTCTGCTCCCCCCAATCACCAATAACCAAGCACCTGCCGCAGGCAGGGAATTTGGTTATTCGGATCTGTCTTAAGTTACCTTGTAAAAAGATTCTTCGAATTCCGGCTTTCCTTCGAATCGTTTTAAAAAGAATCCGGCGGCCATGTCCATATTTTCGAAGAAGGCCGGACTCACATCAATTCCTGCCTGGTGAAGACCTTTTAAAGCATCTTGCAAATTCGGAGGGCATCCTTTCACTGCAATCATCTCCTGGATATCCGCGTTGTCTTTATTGGCCTGGACCATGCACTTTCCCAAGAGGATCGTCTTCTTCTTTCCTGGTGTGGGTTTCATTCTCTTTCCGGTCAGGATTTCCACTTCATCCCAAGGCTTTCCTCTCCAAGCGCTAGCAACCGCTATAAGCATGACCGTCGTGAAACCAGAGCAATAAGTACATATGGTCGTATCATATTGGCGAAAGGAGAAACCTTGAACCCCTAATTTCTCCATGGACTTTGGAAGACTCCCGTCCTCTGTGTAAGGAAAGGCATGCTCATGATAGGAAGCGACTGCTTCAACCTTCTCTCCCACCACCTCAATGTCGGATAAATCCATGGGTCTCTCAAAATCCCGGGAAGCATGTACAAGATAAGGAACCTGTGATGGATCATATCCCAGAGCCTTGGCCCCCACCTTATCGGCGGAAAAGATATCAGAAGAGGCAATCAGAATATTGCTCCTCCTGAGCCTCCCTTCAAAAAACGGTCCCCGTTCAGATGTATAGATCCCGTCGAGCAGCGTGAAGGAAGGGGGGAGTTTGTTTGCCAGCCTGGCAACCATGTAACCCAAATCTTTTTCTAAATCAGGACTGTGACATTTTTTTCTTGATGGAACATCAATAAAGCCCTTTAAGTTCTTAATCCCGAGGCTGACCACTGTTTGGCCATGTGTCTTCAGGACAGGGAGATTGACTACAAAATCTCCTTCGAGGATGTCTTCATTGAAATTGAGCACCACCCCTGCCCCCAGGTTAATCTTTTTAAAAGGCCTTTCAAAAACATTTAGGATTTTTATACCGTATCGCTTTTTCAGGATATTGTAGCCGAGGGTTTCAAAAGCATGTGCAGGCGTTTCTTTATCTTTCGGATCGAAAGTTGTAATTCCTTCGATGATGGTGATCTCATCGATTCCTCGTTCTTTGAGGAGAAAGATCATGTCCTCGACCACCCGGGAGGTTGTCACCACCCCCCATTTTGGAAAAGGCGTGGTTCGCGTCCAGAAAACGAGATTTGGTTTTACAAATACCTTTGCCTTGGAGGGCAAGTGGTCCAAACCACGGCATAAATTAACTGCCCTCCTGACTGATTCCAAAGGTTTCTCGTAACGCACAATCGAAACAGTAAATTTTGACAAGTTCATCTCCCCTTTTGTAAAAACAAACCAACACCGACAGCCACAATTTTATAGCCCATTGAGTTTGGGGTGTCAAACAAAAAGTTTGAAACATTTAAAACCCTCTCTAGCAAATTTTAGGGGTTAAGGGTGCTCTTTTTGAGAGCTCTTAAAAACCAATTTTCGCTCTCTGATTACACAGATTTTAAAAACCGATTCCACAGATTTCCATCTAGTTTTCAATGTATTTAAAATCGATGTAATCGTTTCATAATCAGTGTAATCAGAGATTTCTGCGCCTTTTCAGAAATCTCCTTTTTTCGCTTGACAAGTCTGTGATCAAGGGAGTAGATTAATGGCCGTTCATTCATTAAACCAATTGAGAACCCTCTCAGCCAATGCTAGAGGAATCCTATTTCAAGAAAGGAGGAAAGCCATGAAAAGAAGCATGAATGTTGGAATTTTGTTTTTCATCATTGCCATTCTTTCTTTTTTACCCCTTTCCATCAAGGCTGCCGACTTCCCTGTCAAACCAGTAACCTTCTACGTCCCCTGGGCTCCGGGTGGAGCAACGGATGTATCCCTACGGGTTCTGGCGGAGACCACCACAAAACATCTGGGCCAACCCGTGGTCGCAGAGAATAAAGCTGGAGGTGGGGGGACAGTGGGCCCGGCAACCATGGTAGCCACTGCAAAACCGGATGGCTACACGGTTTCTCAAATACCAATCACCGTATTCCGCTATCCCTATATGATGAAGTCAACCTGGGATCCTTTGAAAGATTTTACCTATATCATCCATCTGACAGGATATTGTTTTGGAGTGGTGGTCAGAAAGGATGCTCCCTGGAAGACCTGGGATGAGTTCGTGGCCTATGCTAAAGCAAATCCTGGCAAGGTGACCTATGCCACTCCCGGAGCCGGGACTTCCCTTCATGTCACCATGGAAATGTTCGCTCGTAAGCATGGAATCAAATGGATTCAGGTCCCGATGAAAGGGACGGCAGAATCAGTCGCAGCCGTTTTAGGAGGTCATGTTGTATCTGCGGCTGATGCCTCTGGATGGGCCCCTCAGGTCGATGCCGGTGAACTTCGACTTCTGGTGACATGGGGAAATCAGCGGACCAAGAAGTACCCCAATGTTCCAACCCTGAAAGATCTGGGCTATGGAATTGTCTCCAACTCTCCTTTTGGTATCGCCGGCCCCAAGGGCATGGATCCGAAGGTCGTCAAGACCCTTCACGATGCCTTTAAAAAAGGGATGGAGGACCCTGCCTACCAGAAAATTTTGGAAAAGTATGATATGGAGCCCTTTTATAAAAATTCCGAAGACTACGCAAAATACGTGAAGGAATTGTGCGAAGAGGAAAAAGAGAATATGGAAAAAATGGGTCTGAAAAAGGATTAATATTCGAGGCTGGGATGAAAAAAAGAGATATCATCAGTTCTCTCTTCTGGATGATCATCGGCATCGGGGTCTGCTATGGAGGATACAACCTGGACCTGGGAACCCTTAACGATCCTGGGTCCGGGTTCATGTTCTTCTGGATTGGGATCATCATGATCGGGCTATCTCTCATCATCCTCCTCAAGGCTATAAAGAAAACAGCTGTTGCTGGAGAGCTAAAGATTCTGTGGACCGAAATCCGTTGGAAAAAGGTGGTCTCCATTCTCATCGCCCTCCTGCTCTATGCTTATATATTTGTTCCCCTGGGGTTTATCCTGAGCACCATCCTGCTGCTCATCTTCCTTTTTAAAGCAGTCGAGCCGCAGAGATGGTCATGGGCCATCCTGGGAGCTATCATCAGCACGTTTGCCGCATACGGACTATTCCATCTTTGGCTGAAGAGTCCGCTTCCAAAAGGAATCCTGGGAATTGGATAGGATATGGAATTTTTGAATTATCTGGGGATTGGTTTCTCGGTTGCCCTCCAACCTGTAAACCTCTTCTATTGTTTTGTAGGAGTATTTATCGGAACATTGGTTGGCGTCCTGCCAGGGATTGGACCTGTTGGAGCCATGTCTCTGCTCCTTCCAACAACCTTTAAGGCCTCTCCAGAAGCAGCCATCATCATGCTCGCCGGGATTTATTACGGAGCCATGTATGGAGGATCAACCACATCCATTCTGGTCAACATACCCGGGGAAGCGGCCTCCGTGGTCACCTGCCTTGACGGATACCGGATGGCCCGACAGGGCCGCGCAGGCCCTGCACTGGGAATCGCTGCTTTCGGTTCGTTTATTGCCGGCACACTCTCCATCCTCGGTCTGATGTTTCTGGCTCCTCCTCTGTCTCAACTCGCACTCCGTTTCGGACCTCCGGAATACTTTACACTCATGGTCCTCGGTCTCACCATCCTGATCTACCTGGCCCATGGGTCTATGCCAAAGGCTCTGATTATGGCTGCCTTCGGACTCGTTCTGGGATTGATCGGCCTCGATTCGATCAATGCCCGCCCACGTTTCACGTTTGGAAAGATGGAATTGATTGATGGAGTGGGGTTGGTGCCGATCGTAATGGGCCTCTTCGGAATCTCTGAGGTCCTTCTCAATATTGAGCAAACCGTTCAGAGAGATATTCTCAAGGCAAGAGTAAAAGGACTTCTGCCTACAGCCAAAGACTGGAAGGACGCAACAGGACCTATTGCCAGAGGGTCTTTCCTGGGTTTCTTCTTAGGGATTCTCCCAGGAGGAGGAGCAGTCATTTCGTCTTTTATTTCTTATGCTGTCGAAAAACGTGTATCCAAGCACCCGGAACGTTTCGGAACAGGCACCATCGAAGGGGTGGCTGGACCAGAGTCAGCCAACAACGCTGCAACAGGAGGCGCCTTCATCCCGCTCATGACGCTGGGTATTCCTCCAAATGTAATCATGGCCATGCTTCTGGGAGCCCTGATGATCCACGGCGTCACACCCGGTCCTTTAATGATGAAACAGAACCCCAATGTCTTCTGGGGAGTTATTGTCAGCATGTATATTGGGAACATCATGCTCCTCATTCTCAACCTGCCCTTGATCACCATCTGGGTTCAGGTTCTCAAGGTTCCCTATAAGATCCTCTTTCCCCTTATTCTCCTCTTCTGCCTGATCGGCGTTTACACAGTCATGAATTCGGTCTTCGATATCTATATTATGCTCTTCTTCGGAATCATGGGGTATTTGATGAAAAAGTTTGGCTATGAGGGCGCTCCGCTGGTGTTAGCCTTTGTCCTGGGACCACTGATGGAAAACAATTTGCGAAAGTCCTTAATCATATCGCAGGGAGATTTCTCTATCTTCTTTGTCAGGCCACTGGCTGCAGCCTCTTTAATCCTTGCCCTCTTCCTCCTGATCTCGCCCCTCATCCCCGGATTGGGAAAGAAGAGACGGGCAATCCCCAAGGAAGAGGTATTGTAAGCTAAGACAAGGTCATGAACATTTCCAATCTCCTCATCGAAAGCACTGCACGTCGCCCAGGACATCCAGCGATTCGCTTTCTGGATCGTATGATCACTTATGAAGAATTAAACAGACAGGTGGATCGTTTATCTCATGGTCTCGTTCATGAGGGACTTCGGCCCGGAGATGTCTGCATTCTGATGATACCGAATTCGATCGAGTGGATCATCATCTATTATGCATTGGCTAAAGTTGGGGCTGTGGTTCTGCCAGTCAATTTCCTTTACAGAAAGGGAGAACTCGATCATATTTTCAGAGACTCCGGTGCGCGGGTTTTTATCGGTCATAAGGACTATCTCGAGCACCCTTGCCAGGTGATGGACGCAATGCCAAAGATAGACCTGCGCATTGCCCAGGGAATAAGCCGTGGTCAGGGATTGATACCGCTGGACGAACTCTTTATGGAGGGCAAACCCTTCCCTCCTCTTCAAACTCGGGATGATGATACCTGGACAATCATCTACACCAGCGGCACAACTGGCCTTCCCAAAGGGGCCATGCTGACTCACTACAGCATGGCCAACAACGCCATGACCGTAGCCAATATGCGGTCAACGGATCCTATGGATGTGGTCTTTGGCGTCCTGCCCTTCTTTCATATCTATGGACAGACCAGCGTTCTCAATGCTTCAATCTATCTGGGATTGACCATTCGCCTTTGGCCCCACTTCGAGGCTGAAGAGTTGCTATCTGCTATTGAGGAAGAAAAAAGTTCGATTTTAATTGCCGTGCCTACTGTTTTCAATCGTCTGGCAAAATTAGCCAATTCTCGTCCTCCAAAGCGATCAAGTCTTCGTTTCTGTATTTCAGGGGGAGCCTCTCTGCCGGTTGAAGTCCTTCACCAGTTTGAAGATCGCTTCAGAACGACCATTTATGAAGGGTATGGACTGACAGAGTGTTCTCCAGTATGTGTCGAGAACCCCTTTGGCCGGACAACGAAGCCCGGATCTATTGGCCTTCCCATCCCAGGTTTTGAAGCCCGGATTGTAAACGATCAGGATGAAGATGTTTCTCAAGGGGCAGTTGGGGAGCTGATCATCCGTGGACCTGGTGTCATGAAAGGATATCATAACCAGCCCGTAGCAACTGCTGAAACGATCCGAGGGGGATGGTTACATACGGGCGATTTGGCTAAGATGGATGAGGATGGATATGTCTTTATCGTGGATCGAAAGAAGGATATGATTATCCGCGGAGGATACAATGTGTATCCCCGGGAGATAGAGGAAGTCCTGTACACTCATCCAGATGTAATAGAGGCTGCAGTCATAGGCATTCCAGACTCCGAATTAGGCGAGGAGGTAGCTGCTGTTGTTGCGCTACGGCAGGGGTCCCGGACGACCATGGAGGCGTTGCGACAATTCGTTAAAGAACAGGTTGCACCTTATAAATATCCCAGAAAGATTCATCTGGTACAAGAACTCCCAAAAGGTCCAACCGGAAAAATTCTGAAACGGGCAATTCGCCTGGGAGATTAAATTGCTTAAGATTATAATTGTGCGTAAAATGACGACAAGATATTGGTAATCCTAAAGAAGCACCAATTTCCAAGCACCAAATCCCAAATAATATCCAAATTCCAATTTCAAATGACCCAAATGGATTTGTTTCGGAAATTGGTCATTGGGTCATTGGAAATTATTTGGAATTTGGGATTTGGATATTGGGATTTTTAATCCATAATAGTATCTGATTCTGGCGGCGTCAGATTAGATTTTCATTGATCATCCCTGGATAATTCTGATAATTTTTTCTGGACATGAGAATATAGGTGTAGTAAAAAAATTTTAATCTTATGATCAATTGAAAGGAGGCAAACATGGAAGAATTTGTTAGGGGGGGCTCTTTTTTGATCGAATCAATTTCACCGCAGAAGGTTTTCATCCCTGAGGAATTTAGTGAAGAACAACTTTTAATCGCCAAAGCAGTGACCGAATTTGTAGAAGGCGAAATTCACCCCGTAAGTGAAGAGATTGAAGAAAAGAAGGAAGGGGTTCTTGTCCGTCTGCTCAAAAAAGCAGGGGAGTTGGGATTTCTCGCAGCGGACATCCCGGAGGAATACGGAGGGCAGGATTTGGACAAAGTAAGCTCTCTCCTGCTCTGGGAGAAGATGGCCCAGGCTGGAGGCTCGTTTATGTCCACCTTCGGGACCCAGACCGGTATAGGCTCTCTGCCCATCATCTTCTTCGGCACTCCTGACCAGAAGAAGCGTTACCTCCCGAAACTCGCCACAGGAGAGTTCATCGGCGCCTATGCCTTGACCGAGTCTGAGGCAGGTTCTGACGCCTTGAATGCAAAGACAACAGCAACGCTCAGTCCAGACGGGAAATATTATATTTTGAATGGCCAGAAGCAATTCATCACCAATGCCGGAATTGCCGATATGTTCACGACCTATGCTAAAGTGGATGGAACCAAATTCACCGCATTCATCGTCGAGCGAAAATACGAAGGTGTCTCTGTGGACGAGGAAGAGAATAAGATGGGAGTGAAGGGTTCCTCTACACGAAGCGTGATCTTCTCTGATGTCAAAGTCCCCATAGAGAACCTCCTCGGAGAGATCGGAAAAGGTCATGTCGTCGCTCTCAACGTCCTTAACATGGGGCGTTTCGCTCTGGGAGCAGGCGCTGTCGGAGGTTGCAAGAGGGCCATGCAGGAGGCTGTTTCCTATGCCAAAAAGAGGGTCCAGTTTGGAAAACCGATCGCCGAATTCGGCCTGATCAAACATAAGATCGCAGAGATGGCAATCCAAGCGTTTATCATGGAGAGCATGGTTTACCGGACAGGAGGTTTAACCGAACTGATTCTACAGCGGATTGACCGCCATGCCGCTGATGTCGGAATGCAGATGGCAAATGGGATTGAAGAGTATAACATCGAAGACTCCATCAATAAGATCTTCTGTTCGGAGATGGCAGGCTATATTGTGGATGAAGCGGTCCAGATCCATGGAGGGTATGGATATATCCACGACTATCCAGTGGAGCGGGGCTACAGGGATGCCCGGATCAACCGGATCTGGGAAGGGACGAATGAGATCAATCGCCTGTTGATCGTGGACATGCTGACCAAACGGGCCATGAAGAACCGCCTTCCCATACTCGCAGCAGCTCAGAAGCTGGCCGGTGAACTTCTGACTCTACGACCCAAGGTGGAGAGTGATGATGGAAAACTGACCCTGCAGCAGGAAATGGTCGAGATATCAAAAAAGATCAGCCTCCTGGTCACTGGAGCGGCTGTGCAGAAGTACATGATGAAATTGGCGGAGGAGCAGGAGCTCTTAGGATTGATCAGCGATATGGTGATCCAGGTCTATGCCATGGAGAGCGGCCTTCTCCGTGCAATGAAGACCATGGAGAAATATGGAGATGAGAAAAGTGAAATTAAGGTGGCCATGGTCAAGGTCTTTGTCAATGATGCCTTTGACCGGTTGGATATCCTTGCCAAAAGAGGTTTTGCGGCAATTGCGGAGGGAGATATACTCAGGACACAGCTTTCCGCTCTTAAAAAATTGACTCGCTTCACTCCTGTGAATACGATCGCTTTGAGGCGCAAAATCGCAGACTATACCATTAAGGCTGGAAAGTATCCGTTTTAAGCAAGAATCCCATACTGCACATTTGCGAGGTATCCAATTCCTCAAAAAATCTCCTCCCCCTATGATGGGGGAGGACTAAGGTGGGGGTGATGAGAAAGTCATTTCCCCCTCACCCTAACCCTCTCCCTCCAGAGACTGTGTCACAATGGGGAGGGTGAGGGGCGATTATACGTTAAACTTGATCTGATCTCGATATAAAACGTTCTTTGAAAACTGAATAGAGATAGACGGTCGTAATAGCTCCACTGAGAAAGCTCTTTCTCCTCTTTCGAACCCAGCACGG
>Ga0194112_10011853_pt1 | contig 10738 bp, 9 predicted proteins | sample TA2MahC400mmetaG_FD_146191 | JGI IMG/M metagenome (GOLD analysis project Ga0194112, IMG submission 146191) | Freshwater microbial communities from Lake Tanganyika, Tanzania - TA2015016 Mahale Deep Cast 400m | ecosystem: Environmental > Aquatic > Freshwater > Lake | place: Tanzania: Lake...
CTGGGAGATGCATTATAATCATTGTCGCCCACATCAGGGCCTTTCCGGCTTAACTCCGATTGCGGTCTACCGGAAAGAGTACAGGTTATTTGCAACCTGTCGTATGTTAATGTAGTGTGTCTTTACCCATAACACCTAGACTCAGCATGGAGGTAAGAAAAGCGTGATCCCTTTCGTAGACTTGAAAGTCCAGTATTACAGCATCAAGGAGGAGATTAACCTGGATATCACCAAGATCCTACTCTAAATGAGATTATAATTTTGAGGCAATTGTCGGTTACGACAAAGTGATTATTGGTTCCGTAGGAAGTAGCAAAGAGGATTTCGATGAAGCAATTGCTACTCTACCGTCACTGGATGTGATTGGAATTATAGAGAAGGTTCTTCCTCTTAGTCAATTTGAAAAAGCCTGGGAATTGGTAAAAATGCGCAAACACCTCAAGGTTCTTCTCCAACTATAATGTTTCTCAGTCGCAGGCTTTAGGCATATAATCGAAAAGGACCATCTCGTTTAATGATCTAATTCAACAGAAGGAGCAATAACCTTTATGAATATCCCAATCCTAAGAATTCCTTTCGCTGAAGAAGACAAAGCATTCATTGAAATTGAAATGAGAAAAATCTTTGATTCAGGTATCTTGACTATGGGTAAATACACACAAGTGTTCGAAGGTTTGTTCGCTGATTTCATGGGAGCAAAGTATACAGTGGCTGTTAGTAATGGCACTGCCGCATTAGAGATCATACTGCGGGCTTTGGAAATAGAAGGCCAGGATGTTATCGTGCCTACCAACACATTTCTCGCTACTGCTTTTGCCGTTATTCACGCAGGGAACAGGGTGGTATTCGCTGACTCTAATCCAGATACACTATGCCTGGACATAGAGGATGTAAAGCAGCGGCTTACCGAAAACACACGTGCTGTAATCTTAGTACACATAGGAGGGGTAATCACTCCTGAGGTGTATGAATTGCAGCACTTATGTGAAGAGCGAGGTTTATATCTAATAGAGGACTGCGCCCATGCTCACGGATGTGCAATTAACGGACAGAAGGTTGGTACTCTGGGTGTTGCAGGGGGGTTTTCGTTCTTTCCAACCAAAGTATTAACCACGGGGGAAGGAGGGGTGATTACCACCAATGACGAAAGTCTCTATCGAAAAGCCTTGATGATAAGAAATCATGGAAAGAACCCTGCGATGGGTAACCGAATGTCTGAGATTGGTCACAATCAGCGTATGAGCGAGTTTACTGCTCTTTTGGGTATCCAGCAAATGAAAAAGGTCCCTGTCATTATCGAAGAGCGTCGACGCATAGCGCGCTTTTATGATGAAGCGCTGAAAGAGGTTTACGGCGTACGTCCTTTAATCCTTCCAAAAGATGTTTTCTCCACCTACTACAAATACATCGCTTACCTCGATGATCGATACAATAGGTCACAGGTCAAGCAGGTCTTGAAGGATAAGTACGAAGTCCCTCTGACAGGAGAAGTATATGCTGACTTGTGTCATACGGAACCTGTATGGGATAAGTTCACTTACTGTGGCCGACAACGAACAAATAGCTATGTCACTTGTGCCCATTGGCCTGCATGTAACTGTGAACAACGCCAAAGCGGGTTCCCCGGGGCTGAGTATATCAGTAAGCACCACATTTGCCTGCCAATGTATCCGGGATTGAGCGAGACTGAATTGGAATATATCGTGGATTCTCTGCAAAGAGTGCTAACAGAGATCAAGGAGGAGTAGTCATGCGGGTTTTAGTTACCGGCGGTTCAGGTTTTATTGGTTCTCATGTGGTGGATTACTTGCGTGCTGCTGGTCACCGTGTACGTGTATTTGACATGGCTCCTTACACCTACCGAAATGATGTGGAGTGGTATAAAGGGAGTTTACTCAATTACGATGAGCTGCGGATGAGTATGAGCGGAATTGATGTTGTCTATCACTTAGCGGCGGTGGCTGATGTGAAGGATGTGTACAATGATCCCTTGTACGGAGAGGCAATCAATGTGCGGGGGACGATACATGTGCTGGAAGCAGTACGCCGTTCTGAGATCAAGCGCGTGATTTATGGAAGTACTGTGTGGGCCTATAGCGAATCAGAAAGTTCTCTTCTTAATGAAAACACCCCATTGTGTCCTCCCTCACATCTTTATACAGCAACCAAGATTGCTTCCGAATACTATTGCCATGCCTATTCAAAGTTATATGGTCTTGCGACAACTATTCTGAGGTACGGGATTCCCTACGGGCCTCGAGCCAGGGGAGCAGCTGTAATTCCGACCTTCATTCGTAAGGCACTTAATGGTGAACCAATCACCATTGCAGGTGATGGTTCGCAGTTTCGTAAGTTTGTCTATGTGGAAGACCTGGCCGAGGGAAATTTACTGTGTCTTAAACCAATTGCCGAAAACAAGATCTACAATCTGGATGGCAAAGAAAAGGTGACGGTCCGGCAGATTGCAGAGATTGTCCAGAGGTTGGTCGGTAACACCCAGATTCGATACATACAGTCACGACCTGGAGATTTTTCAGGGAAGGAAGTCTCTAGCAAGCGGGCCTATGAAGAACTTGGCTGGGAACCTAAAATTGGCATCGAGGAAGGAATCCGCCGATATATTGAATGGTTCAAGAGCGAAGACGCAAGACGGTAAGCTGTGATATTTACTTCGATCATGGGGATAGTGACAAATAAAAGATGGCTGTTGTTTGAAAGGTCGAGAGTGTTCCCTTGCAATAGTGGAAAAGGAAAGCACCATGTTTTTCAGTCGTTCTGATATGCGAGATAACGATCAAAGTTATCTCAGTTCAATAGCTGATCTCATTAGATTCAACTACTATAGAGGAAAAGGCCACTTGGTGGGGTATTTGGAAAATCGAATCAAATGGCACGTTTACCCTAGACTGAACCTGCTGACAGGTTTCCCTGACCATGTTGATATCGAGACCTCCAGCGCATGCAATATGCGCTGCCCGATGTGCTTTACTATCACTAAAGCATATAGCGAAAACGTCAACATAACCGTGATGAAGTTTAACCTCTTTAAGAGAATTGTTGATGAGTGCATCGAACACGGTGCCTTTTCCATCCGCCTGAGTTGGCGTGGCGAGCCAACACTAAATCCGCACTTTATTGAGATGGCACGCTATGCCAAGACACATGGCATTAAGGAAGTCTCGTCACTGACAAATGCTTTGAAACTGACTCCAACGATGTTTGAGGAGTTGGTAGATATACAGATGGACTGGTTGACAATCTCTATTGATGGAATAGGCGAGACCTACAATAATATTCGAAAGCCAGCCAAGTTCGAAGAACAAGTAGTAAAGATCAGAAAATTCTACGAAATCAAGAAACGCAAAGGAAGCCGCAAGCCAGTTGTAAAGATTCAGGGAGTCTGGCCAGCGGTGAAAGAGGATCCGCGAACGTTCTATGACACTTTTAGGGGAATTACAGACCAGGTAGCGCTCAATCCTCTACTGGACTACCTCCGGAAAGATACTGACATCGTCTACCGCAAGAAGTTCTCCTGCCCCGTGCTTTGGCAGCGGCTGGCTATAGGGGCTGATGGTTTGGTTTCATTGTGCATTCATGATGAGCTATCTCATCATATTATTGGTGACGTAAAGACTGAGTCCATCTACGACATCTGGAATGGTCAAGGTTTAAAGGCTGCCCGAGAGGGACACTTAAAGCACATAGGCGTCCAAAAGTACCGTGCATGCTCTGAATGCTTCCTCCCTCGCGCTTCTCAACCAGTTACTGCCAAGGTTGGTGATCGCCAGATTGTCGTCAGGAACATGGTCAATCGCCCTGATGTAGTGGGCAAGTAGCTGACCTTCAAAGGAATGCTATTCGTATATCCATGATTGTGAAGGAGTCACTTTTTTAATTTTGAGCGAACTAATCGAATCATTGCAATCGGAATCATTTGCATCGTTTAGGGTGACTTTTGTGGTATTGCAGAAAAAGCAATGAGTTTCCCAGTTGTGAAACCAAGCTCTCGTGTTGTCGCTATTCATCAACCTGAAACTTTACCATGGCTGGGTTTTATGGACAAACTCGGAAGTTCCGATATCTTCGTTTTACTCGACGATGTTCAATTTGAAAAAAATTACTTTCAAAATCGGAACAGAATTCGTGCTCCTACTCCCGAAGGTTGGTGCTGGCTGACTATTCCGATTCTGACAAAAGGACGCTATGGCCAAGTAATTAATAATGTTGAGATCAATAATACCTTTGGTTGGAGGGAGAAACACCTTGCAACCTTGAAGCAAAATTATTCGTCCGCCCCTTATTTTGAGCTTTACTTCCCTATTCTACAAGCCCTATACAGAAAAAACTGGCTTCACCTTGTTGATTTCAATATTGAAATAATCTTATGGATTTCCGATGCCTTCGGAACGAAACCAAACATTCTCCGCAGTTCAGATCTTGGTGTGCGAGGAAAGCGTTCTGTTTTACTCTTGGAGCTGTGCCAGAAGCTTGGCGCAACAGTCTATCTATCTGGTGTTTCGGGGCGGGAGTATCTGGAGCTTGATCTATTTCAAGTCGCAGGCATTGAGGTTCGCTTCCAGCAGTTTCGTCACCCTATCTATCGCCAGTGTTATGAGCCATTTATACCTTGTATGTCGTCGGTGGATCTATTGTTCAATTATGGTCCAGAAGCGCAGCGACTACTGTTTGACCAGAATACTCCACGGCTAAATCAAATTTTTGTCTGAAGGAGGGTAAATTTACAGGATGGACCCTACAATTATTATAGCGGAGATCGGTGAATGTTTCAATGGGGATTTGCGGATTGCGCGGCGGCTGATCGAGGCTGCCCAGGAGGCAGGGTGTGATTACGCTAAATTCCAAACACTTGACGCACGGAAGATAGCGCGGGATGATCCGGAACGGGAATGGTTCTTGAAAATTGCCCTTACCGAAGATCGAATAGATACACTGATTGGGTATGGCAAACAGATAGGAATTCCTATTCTTTTTACACCAGAAAATAATGAGACTGCGACTTGGTTGTACGAACGAGGCCTGAGAGCAATAAAGATTGCTAGCTCTAGCCTGGTGGATAAATCGCTTTTAGGCTACGTTAACAGCCGCTTTGAAACCGTTTTCTTGTCTACAGGTATGGGTTCCCTCGATGAGATTAATTATGCAGTAAGCTGTCTTAGTCAAGTTCCGAATCTTTATATATTGCACTGTGTCTCAGAATATCCGACTGGACCACTGCTTGAACAATTTGGACTCAAGGCGCTATCACATAAGGATATGCGACTCAATATGATGAAAATGTTGATGCAGTTGTTTCCCCAGCGCCGCATTGGCTACTCCGATCATACAGTCAGCATTCTGGCACCAGTCGTTGCAGTTGCAGCTGGGGCATCCGTGATAGAGAAGCATATCACACTTGACCGACAGACCCCGGTCGCAAACTATCTTGAAGGTAAGGAATATTTAGGCACAGACCATGTTCTCGCGTTGGAACCCAAAGAGCTCAAGGAGATGGTAAGACAAATTCGCGAAGTTGAGACCATGTTTGGGCCATGGCTTTGGGAACGCTCAGACGGAGAGAAGATCCTTATGGAATTTCTGCGGAAAAGATTTCAACCATGAATTCTAAGCATCCGCCAGTTGCTTTAATAGCTGAATCCTCGCCCCGGATTGGAACTGGCCATTTGATTGAAACTTTTAGTATCGCACGGATTGCTTTACGTATTGGCATTCCAGTTGAATTGTGGGTAAACCGAGATGCTCCGAAGAAGTTGTTAGAGTTAGCACCTTGTGATCTTATGGTAATAGACGATTTTTCTCCTGAAAGTTTACAGCATGTTGTGGAAGACTTGAGGCGGGGAGGATGTTTGCTTGCGGTCACCAGTTTTCGTCAAGTTACCAATTTGCAAATAGATGTGCTACGGCAGGAAGGAATTAGAGTCGCGTGCATTGATGAGCTGGGTAATGATGAACTTGACTGTGATCTGGTGATAAATCCGTCCCTCGTGACCGAGTATCATCGCTATACATCGAATAATCCACGGTTTCGTGTCTGTGCTGGGCCTCAGTACATCCCTCTTTCGGAGGAATACGAAGTGTTGTACCAACAACCCCGCTCGATCACAGGTGATATTCAGAACATCGTGATTGCGATGGGAGGCACAGATCGTAGCGGAGCAACGCTCAGAATTGTTGAGAGCTTACTTGAGTGGAGACGCGATGTTACAAAACACGTAGTGGTGGGTGCAGGGTTTGTCAATATAACTGAACTTGAATCTAAACTGAGCACGGTTGAAAGTGCAGGTTTTGTTATTCATCGAAATCTGCGCTCTTTGGTCGATCTGCTCATGCTTAGTGACATAGGTTTTACCGCAGGTGGGAACACGCTATATGAGTTAGCATGTGTAGGGACTCCAGCAGTCATTCTGTTTGAAGATCCCCATGAAAGAAAGCAAGGATTGGCTTTTCAAGAAAGAGGATTTGGGATTTGTCTTGGCCCAGGGACGGATGTAACTAAGGAACAGATTTGGTCAGCGCTGGACGTGCTCGCACCACCAAAATACCGGCATACTATGTGTGATGTGGGACGGTCGCTGGTTGATGGTAGAGGGGCTGAAAGGATCCTCACATTAATTCTGGAATTGATCGGTTATGATTCCCCAGTCCAGACCCCATCTTAGTAGCGAAGATTTTAGATACATTGAGGATATACTCCTTAGCCGTCAAGTGGCACGGGGGAAGTTGACTGAAGAGTTGGAGAGGAGTTTCAGTAGTACATTGGGTGTGCGCCATGCCATTGCGGTTTCCCATGGGACAGCAGCTCTTCATTTAGCCCTTTTGGCATTGGGTATTGGAGAGGGGGATGAGGTTATTATCCCCTCGTATACTTGTGTAGCCCTGCTCCATGCAGTTCAATACACAGGTGCGACGCCAGTATTAGTGGATATTGATGCAGAGACGTTGAATCCAACGCCAGATATGATCCTTTTACGAATGAGTTCTCGAACAAAAGCTGTGATTTTGACCCACACCTTTGGTTTTCCAGCAGACATAGAACCTATAATGCGTCTGGGATTACCTATCATCGAAGACTGTGCTCAGTCGCTTGGTGCTCATTATCAAGGAAAGCTTGTGGGAGCCTGGGGAAACGTTTCGATATTCTCGTTTTATGCAACTAAAATGATTTGTTCGGGCGAAGGAGGAATGGTTTGTACCGATGATGACAGGCTCGCAGAACGTGTGTGTGACCTGAACGCACCTGATATGCGTACAACGTATCGGGTCCGTTACAACTACAAAATGAGCAATCTCACGGCTGGATTGGCGCTTAGCCAATTTAAACAATTGGAAAATTTTATACAAAGGCGTCGTGAAATCGCGCAGCGCTATCGTAGTTGTCTTATAGGTATACCCCTGCACTTTCAAAGAGCAACGGTAGGTTCTGAGCCAGTTTACTATCGGTTTGTCATTAGAACCGACAAAGCCTCAATCCTCATCCACAAGACGCGTGAAGCGGGAATCGAGTGTGACCATCCTGTCTTTCGCCCCCTCCACCGCTATCTCGAAACACCAAATTTAGCCGACTTCGAGAACACAGAGAATGTATGGGAGTCAGGCATATCAGTCCCAATATATCCTGACCTTAGTGATCAGGAAGTTTCGTACATTGCTTCGACTTTAACCGCAGCAAGTCGGGCTGTCTGAGGCCCTCTCGGTGATCTATGGAGTCAAAAAACCACTGCGCTCATCGAGCCAACTCGATTCTAACAGTCCCAAACCTCATCCGGCGATATTTTCAACTATACTGGCTCAAGCCTTTTGATGCGGTCAACGACACGGCCAACGCCTGGGCACTCTTGCAATTTAAATGGTGCGCGCCCATTCTCGAAGTAGGTGGAGGCGATGGCGTTTTCTCATTTGTTATGCACGGGGGTGAATTTGCCTTCGCGGACGACCGGTACATGCAAGCAGACCCGGCGAAAGCAGGCGACATTTATGACGTCTATTACAAAGATAGACCACTCAGAGTCAAGCAGCATATAAATCTAAATTACCAGGTGGGCGTTGACCTGAAACTCAGTCATCTTTACAAAAGTGTCGAAACCCATACATATGATTTGTTGATCTCATCCAAGCCAGAAGCCTTGCCGATTGCATCGTCGCTTTTCAAAACAGTTTTTCTATACACGTTTCATGGTTTGACAGACTATCGAAAATCGTTAGCAGAGATCCGGCGTGTGATTCGTCCCGACGGATGTCTGTTGATGATTGCATTCAACCGAAACGTTTCTCGCCACTTTGTTTACTACCCGCTCCATCGTTACTTTGAGCGGAAAGGGTTAACATTGCTTTCGTCCTATTTCAGAAAATTGGATGGAGGGCGGTTTGAGGAAATCAGTGGATTTGGAAACACCCTGGAAAATTGGAATACACTACTCAAAGAAACAGGATTCAAGTTGACGCATGTCTATAATCAGGTCAGCCCGTTTGCCTGGAGAATCTACGATTTTCAGACAAGACCTTTTCTTAGACTCCTGATTCGATGCAACTGGCTTCTCGAACGATTGCATCTCAAGACTGTGATTAAAGTGGCTTGGGTATATGCCCTCCTTCCATTTCTCTTGCTCTTCTCCTCAGCATTTGCTCGACCGCAAAGCACCACGGTGAATCAGCAAGCCAAGGGAGTGTTCTTCGCTTTTCGAGCGACCCCGTGCTAGCGCCCGTAGATTATTTGAGGTGAGATATGCCTGAGAGGGATTACCATGATTATGTTTTCAAGGGCGGCAAACTTGTCGGCGAATTTGAAGCGATGTATAGAGAAACGGATGTTGTGCCATGGCATCAGGATAAGCAAGCCCAGGAATGGTTTTGCGACATCGCTCTTAGCATGTTGAGCGCCAGTGCGCCGTATCAGAAGGTAGTGGATATTGGCTGCGGTCTCGGATATTTCACCGCTCGCGTTCATCCACTGTGCAAATCACTTATCGGCATAGATATCAGTCCTACTGCGGTTCAAAGGGCGAAGCGCTTTTTTCCGGAGATCGAATTCTCGGTGGCCGATATTCGCTCAGAAGATTTTTCATTTGGACAGTTTGATCTGGTGATTGCCAAAGATCTGTTTTGGTATGTATTCCCCCAAATGGAGACTGTTGCGAAAAACATTACAGCGATGGCCAATCGCGACGGTCACCTGTTCATCTTTAAAAGCTTCCCCTCTCTATCAAAGGAATTCGTGGGCAAGGAGAAGATTCCTAATCCGGATGCTCTTCTCGGCTATTTTCTTGGACCATTTGGCTTAGAGCATTCCTGTTTGGTTAAACGGCATTTATACGAGAATGAAGGACCGATGGTCATGTACTTTTTGAGGCGAATATCTACAAACTCAAAATGGAGGTAACATCTCGTGAAAATCCTTTCTATTCTTTGGTCTCAAGCTTCAACCGCTGCATTGATGATTGATGGCGAAATCGTCGCGTGCGTGAGCGAAGAGCGTTTTTCTCGCAAAAAGAACGATGAGCGCTATCCTAAACAATCAATCGAATATGTTCTTGCGGAAGGTGGCGTGAAGCCGGAGGAATTAGACATCGTAGCTTTTGCAGGAGAAGTGTGGTCACCGAGGTACATTCTGACTCGGCGTTGGTCTACATTCTCAGTACAAGATCGGCTCAGAGAGCAGCATGAGTATTGGTATCCAGTGATGTATTCAGGGAAGAACCTATTCTACTATGACCTTTTTGGAGACAAGTTAGATTTAGCACAGTATCCAGGGCGATGGGATGCTGTCTTGGATTTCGAAAAGAACAATCAGGGTCCCTATAGCGCCGATAGCATTGCCAATTATCAAGAGTTCCGTCGACAGGTTGTTGCCCATCATCTGGAGATTCACCCAAAGAAGGTCCGGTTTATTCACCATCATCTTGCCCATGCTTACTATGCCTACTATGCAAGCCTTCTGCCAAAGGACCGGGTGTTGATTCTCACGGCGGATGCCTGGGGCGATGACATGAATGCCAGCGTAAGTGTCGCAGAAGACGCAGATATTCGCGTTCTGAGTACCTCGACGAATTTCATGCTGGCTCGCTTCTATCGCTCGATGACGTTGCTTCTCGGAATGAAACCGGACGAACATGAATATAAAGTTATGGGGTTAGCCGCATATGCTAAGCCCGATTACTATCAAGGTCCGTTGAAAATATTCAAGGACACACAGTACGTTGACGGACTGGGATTTGCATACAAGAAGCAACCGCCCGATCTCTATGTGTACTTTAGAGATCTGCTCGAAGGTTATCGGTTCGATTCGATTGCTGGTGCGCTTCAGAGATATACGGAAGATATTTTAACCGAGTGGATGCGGAATGCGATTGCCACAACCGGTGCCCGGCGAGTTGCATTTGGTGGCGGTATCGCGATGAATGTCAAGGCGATGATGGAACTTTCTAAACTGCCGGAGGTGGAAGACATTTTCATATGCCCCACACCGTCTGATGAATCCATCGCGCCAGGTGCGGCATATGTATCGATGCATGACATTTGTATAAAGCGAGGACAGAATCCCCTCCAAGTTCTCAAGCCGTTTAAGCATTCGTACTGGGGTCCTCCCGTATCTCGCGAAGAAATCCAGACCATTGTCGAGTACGCTTCACGAAACGAAAAGTATGTCGTTAGTGAGAATCCGAAAGAAGAATATGTCGCTCAGCGGCTGGCTGAAGGCAAGTTAGTGGGCCGCTGCATAGGACGG
>Ga0194112_10011855_pt1 | contig 10736 bp, 7 predicted proteins | sample TA2MahC400mmetaG_FD_146191 | JGI IMG/M metagenome (GOLD analysis project Ga0194112, IMG submission 146191) | Freshwater microbial communities from Lake Tanganyika, Tanzania - TA2015016 Mahale Deep Cast 400m | ecosystem: Environmental > Aquatic > Freshwater > Lake | place: Tanzania: Lake...
TCAAATCAGCCACAGATGAACACAGATAAAAGGGATTTCGGCGATAAAAGACGGCTGTTCATCAAGAAAATCGGTGTTCATCTGTGTTTATCTGTGGTTTCTGGCGACTTTTAAAACAGTCTCTTAGAGCCAAAGGAATTCTGCCAGATTCTGTCACCGACAACCAAAGGTCGAACAGGATGATGTTCGGAAAAACTCCTATCAACGGATTTCGGGACCGGATTGAGCGGATGATGCGCCGCTGGCGGCGTCGGAATCCGTTCAATCTGTTCTAATAAATCCGTTGACAGCGGCTCACCCGAATCCAATCTTTTGTTGACGGGTACAAATTCTGCCAGATTTGTTTCGCCAGGCCGAAATGATGCACAATAGCAGAAAACAGGTGCGGAATGTGGGTTGGAAGGTTCTGACATTTCCTTCATTAAACCGATTGCTCGGAAGTAGTGGGCTTTTGGCCTTCCAACTGGATGGGTTGGCGAGAGTAAATAATCAGTAAGCTTTTCTATAGGAACAATTGCACGTTCACAGTTTGGTAGTTTCATTGATGCAATTATATCAGCTTGTGAAAGCGAGAGAATCACTTCAAAATATAATACGTCCCCCGCTTCGAACCCATTTTCAACAGAATCCCCTCGTCTACCAAATCGGCTAGATCGCGGCGCAGGGTCTCGGGAGAGACATTCGGGCAAAGTTCCTGATAATCGCTGTTGGTCAGGCGTTTGTGGGTTGCCAGGTAGCCCAGGGCCAGCTCCTGGCGGGGGTTGAGGTCGAAATCACGGCGCATTGAGAATTGGTAGATTGGTTGGTCGCGCTCATCCAGAGGGGCGGCGAACAAGGTCACGCTGAATACCCCGGCGGTTTCCTCGAATTTGGGAGCTGGAAGGTTGTTCTGGCGCAGGACGGCCACCACACGATTGAGTCCGTAACCCAAACGCTCGACGTAGCCCATATCCGAGAGCACCTGGGCGATGATGGGGTTGCGCGAAAAGCGCGCTTCCAGCAGATTCTCCAGAGTGACCGGGCCGGGCAGACCGCCAGGAGAGTGCACTTCCAGCCGGTCGGCGAAGATGTGCAAATGGATGCTGTCGCCGCCCTGGTTGTAGTCGCGGTGGGCGACGGCGTTGACCAGCAGCTCGCGCACCGCTTCCAGAGGGTATTCAGGGGTTTCCTGGCGTGTCAGACCTACCAGACGAACCACGCTGCGCAACTGGTCACGCACGAAAGCCTCGGCCTGACGCAACTGCTGGGGCAATGCGCCGCGCATCTCCTGCTTGACGAATTGATCCGAGATGGCCGACCCCGAGAAGCGCGCCGCCAGGATCGTGGCGCTGGGCATCCATTGTTGGGGATGACTTCCGAAGAGCAATAATCCCGCGTAGCTGGGACGCAGCTCGCCATTTACTTCTCTCAGGCAACCCCGTCGGGTGAGTAACGATTCTACAGGCTCATCCGGCGGCAGGTTCAAAGCCTCTCGATAAGCAGTCACCTGATCGAGATCTATATCGTCGAGGGAGGCGCCATCAGGGGCTTGAACCTCGAATTGCAGAACGCCGCGTTTCATCATCAGTTCGCGCAATCTACGCGGCGGCAGCGGCTCAGTGCGCTCTCCCTCGCGAATCAGGTAACGCCCCTCGAGATGATAGGCATGCGGCAACCCCGGCGGCACGACCACCGATAAGATTTTCTTGTCCTCTACTTTCTGAACCTGGGGGATGGGCAGCACCAAGGGCGGATCAACCAGAAGCGCGGACTGGAAGACGACATCTAACAGGGAATCGGCGTCGCGAACCCCCTGCACCTGTCCAGAACGCGGCGCGATGCCCAACAACACCACGCCCCCTTCGCCGTTGGCCATCCCCGTCAACACCGCGGCCAATTCAGAGACGGACACACCCTCGGGGAACCAGTGTAACTTTGGCCCCTTACCCTGGGAAAGCAGTTCGTTCCACCGTCCACTGTTCACTTCTCCCCTTCTTTCTCCTCTTTTCTCCCCTTCGCGTCCTTCGCGCTCTTCGTGGATCGTTTTTTCGCTGCCGCTGGCCGCAACGCAATCTCCAGCACTTCGTCCATGTGGTTGACCAGGCGGATATCGAGATCGTCACGCGCTTTCTGGGGCACATCCACCAGGTCTTTCTTGTTCTCCTCGGGTATGATGACCGTCTTCAATTCGGCGCGATGGGCAGCCAGGATTTTTTCGCGCAAGCCGCCCACGGGCAGCACACGCCCACGCAACGTGATCTCCCCAGTCATACCCACATCGCAGCGCACCTTACGCCCGGTGAAGGCCGAAATCAAGGAGGCCGCGATGGTCACCCCGGCGCTGGGACCATCCTTAGGGATGGCGCCTGCCGGGATGTGCAGATGGATGTCGGTATCCTGAAATATTTCGGGGGCGATATCCAACTCTTTGGAACGGGCTTGCATGTACGATAGCGCCGCCTGAGCCGACTCCTGCATCACCTCGCCCAACTGACCGGTTAATTTCAGGCCGCCCTTGCCATCTACCAGGACGACCTCCACCGGCATGATCTCGCCGCCGCCGGCGGTCCAGGCCACGGCTGTCGCCACGCCGACCTCATCCTCGCGCTCCGATTGATGATAGAAGAACTGCGGCGGCCCAAGGAAGCTCTCGATCTGTTCGGCTTCGATCTGCCTGGGATACTCATCCCCCATCGCCTTGATGCGAGCAATTTTGCGGCAAACGCGCCCAATTTCACGTTCCAGGTTGCGCACGCCGGCCTCGTAAGTATAGTCACGGATGATGCGCCGCAAGGCCGCCTCGGCAAACTCGATCTCCCCTTCTTCCAGACTGCTCTCTTCGCTCTGGCGGGGGATCAAGAATCGGCGGGCAATTTCTATTTTTTCTTCCTCGATATAGCCGGGGAATTCGATCACCTCCATACGATCCAGCAAAGCATCGGGGATCGTATCTTCTGAGTTGGCGGTGGTGATGAACATGACCTTCGAGAGATCGTAATCCAATTCCAGATAATGATCCGAGAAGGCGTGATTCTGCTCGGGGTCCAGCACTTCCAGCAAGGCAGCAGCCGGGTCGCCGCGATAGCTCAACCCCAGCTTGTCCACTTCATCTAACATAAAAAGGGGGTTGATCACCTTTGCGCGTCTCATCGTCTGTAAGATACGCCCCGGCAGAGCGCCGATATAGGTGCGACGGTGGCCGCGGATTTCGGCCTCATCCCGCACACCGCCCAGGGAAATGCGTACGAACTCCCGCCCCAAGGCAGCCGCTATCGAACGCCCCAAAGAGGTTTTGCCCGTGCCCGGGGGGCCGATAAAGCACAAGATTGGCTGGCGGGATTTCTTGGGCTTGAGACTCTTCACTGCAATATATTCCAGGATGCGATCTTTGGCTTTCGGTAAGCCATAGTGATTCTCGTCCAAAACCCTGGCGGCGTGTTTGACATCGAGATTGTCTTCGGTAGTCTCCTGCCAGGGCAAATCCAGGATCCAATCGAGATAGCCATGAATCATGCCCATCTCAGGCGAAACGGATGGAATATGATCGAGACGTTTGAGTTCCTTGAGGGCGCTCTCTTTTGCAGGATCGGAGAGCATCTTTTTCTCGATGCGTTCCTTCAACTCAGCTACATCGGTCATGGAGGGATCGCCCTCGCCCAATTCGGTCTGGATGACCTTCATTTGCTCCCGCAAGTAGAATTCGCGCTGCGTACGATCTACTTCCCCGCGGGTGCGCGATTGGATTTCATCTTCCAGCTCGAGCACATCCAGCTCTTTAGCAAGCAGCTCGCCAACATATCCCAGACGTTGGAGGGGATCAACCATGCCCAGCAATTTCAAACGCACATCCAGGTTGAGCAATAGGGCAGTAGCAATCATATCCGCCAACCAGCCAGGATCGTCAATATTCAGGGCAAAGAGGTACGCTTCTTCAGGAAGGCTGCGGTTGTACTGCACGCAACGCTTGAAGAGATCGAGCACAGAGCGCATGGTGGCCTCTGTGCGACGATCAATGTGTCTGTTTTCGAAAATGGGTCGTACACGCGCCCGCAGATAAGGCTTCACCTGGGTGAACTCGATCAACTCAACCCGCCGGCGCCCCTGCACCAATGCCGAACTGGCGCCTTCCGGCATGTTGACCAGATGACCCACCGCGACCTCGACGCCAATGGGGAAAAAGTCCCCCGGGCCAGGATGTTCGATCGAGAGGTCAGGTTGGGCCAACGCGATCAGGGTTTGATTCTGCTCTCGAGCATCTTCGATGGCCCAAATCGTTTTTTCGAGGCCGATGAACAATGGTGAGACCATTTGTGGATAAACCACCACACCCCGCAACGGCATGACCGGCGCTTCGATGTATCCTTCATTATCGGGCAACAGATCATCAACAGCGTAGAGTTCCTCTGTGCGCCAGTTCATCGAATCGAGATACTCATTGGTATCGTCGGGATCCCAATTCTCGTATTGCATAGGCTACTCCCAAAGCCTGCGCTCGAACCAGGCAATCCGCCCCGTCGCGGCCACGAAGATGCTTCCTGTCACCAAAACCACGGCTTCCTCGCCCGCTTCACGCATAGCCGTCTCCAGGGCGTCCCCGACATTTCCGATGGCTTCGACAGGCACATCCAATACTCGGGCATTTTCTACCAGTACTTCTGGCGCCAGGGCGCGCGGGTGAGTGGAGCGCGAGCAGTAGACTTTTCGAATGCTCGGCTTCAATTCGAGCAGCATTCCCTCCACATCTTTGTCATCGGAAACGCCGAAGACCATCCAGACCGGGCGCCCTGGGAAGAGTTCGTCCAGGGTCTCCTGGAGTTTGGTCATCGCCCCAGGGGTATGGGCAGAATCGACCACCACGGGCGGTTCACGGCGCAAAACCTCGAAGCGCCCCGGCCATTTAGTGCGAGAAAAACCGGCTGCGATGGCCGCTTCGCTCATCTCGATCCCCATTTCACGAACGGTCTGTAAGGCCACGTAGGCAACCGCGGCGTTATCTACTTGATGCGGCCCCAGCAAGCCGATGTGCAGCTCTTCGCGAAAGTTGCCATTATTACACACAGAAAAATTTTGTCCATCCAGAGAAGCTGCGTTGCGGCGATAATGATAATCTACCCCCAGTTGGATCAGCCTGGAGCCTTTCTGGGCAGCGATCCGGGCGATCACCTCACGGGCAGAATCAACCTGGGGGGCTACGACCACCGGAACGCCAGGTTTGATGATCCCCCCCTTTTCCGCGGCGATCTGCTCGATGGTATCCCCGAGAATATGCGTATGTTCCAAATAAAGCGACGTGATCACGGACACGATCGGCGTGATCACGTTCGTCGAATCCAATCGCCCTCCCAGGCCAACTTCGATGACGGCGATATCCACGTTCTGCCTGGCAAAATACCAGAAAGCCAGCGCGGTGGTGATATGGAAGGTGGTCAAATCGGGAATGGCTTCTACATAGGGTTTGATTTCATCCACCAACGCCACCAGTTCCGCGGGCGATATCGGCTTTCCGTCCACCTGGATGCGTTCCTCGAAGTTCTTCAGGTGCGGCGAGGTGTACATGCCCACTTTATAGCCCTGCTCCTGAAGAGAAGTAGCCAGCAGGGCGCAAACCGAACCTTTTCCTTTGGTGCCAGCGACATGGATTGTTGGGTAGGTCCGATCTGGATTTCCCAGCGCATCCACCAGAGAGCGCATACTCTCGAGGGTAAAATCTTCTAGCGATAGATCATCCTTATGCGACAGGCTGAAATCAACAAATTGATAGAGATAATCAAGAGCATCTTGATAGCGAGTTTGCAGGTTTTGGCTCATAGGGCGCGATTTTAACCCCATGGATGGCTAGACGCAAGAAGGAAGAGTCATTAAAGGCATCTTCGAGCGTCAAGAGGTTGACTCGGGGACCTGCCCGCTTGCCTCGCACCCCCCTCGGTCCCCCGCTACGGGGGGAGGCTGTTCCCTGCCTCCTCTCTCCGTTTCCATGGGGGATGCTCCCTCCCCGACATCGGGGAGGGTTGGGGAGGGGTCTGAGCAATGACCATCTCGAAAGGAGAAACGGCCATGGATCTTGGACTTACCGGTAAAGTTGCATTGGTCACCGCGGCATCGAAAGGGCTGGGCAAGGCCGCTGCGCTGGCTTTTGCGCGTGAAGGCGCGCACGTCGTGATGAGCGCCCGCAGCAGAACGCTCGACTCCGCCGCGGCGGATATCCGCGCCGAAACCGGCGCGCAGGTGCTGGCCGTCAGAGGCGATATCACTTTGCAGGCTGACATCGCTGCTCTCGTAACAACCACCCTCGACAAGTTCGGCCATATAGATATTCTATTCATCAACGCTGGAGGCCCGCCTCCTGGCGATTTCCTCTCCCTGACTCCTGAGGATTGGGAGAAGGCCTGCAACTTGACCTTGATGAGCGCCGTGCGTCTCTGCTACGCTGTCGTGCCCCACATGCTGGAGCGCGGCCAGGGCAGCATCGTCGCCACGCAGTCGGTCTCGGTGAAGCAGCCGATAGATAACCTGATCCTCTCCAACTCGCTGCGCATGGCCGTGATCGGCCTGTTCAAATCGCTGGCCAACGAGCTGGGACCGAAGGGGATCCGAGTCAATTCGATCAACCCGGCCTGGACATGGACGGAGCGCGTCGAGCAGTTGATGGCCGACCGCGCCAATCGCAGCGGTCTCTCCATCGAGGAAGAATGCGCCAAAATCACCGCCGCCATCCCGCTGAAACGCATGGGGACAGCCGAAGAGTTCGGGCAGGCGGTCGCCTGGCTCGCCTCCCCGGCAGCCTCCTTCATCCATGGCCAGGCATTGATGTTCGACGGAGGTATGGCGAAAGCAGCTCTATGAAAATCGCAATATTCGGCTCTGGCGGCGTCGGCGGCTACTTCGGCGGCTTGCTGGCTCACGCCGGCCACGATGTCACCTTCATCGCCCGCGGAGACCACTTGAAGGCCATCCAGGAAAACGGCTTACAGGTGTTCAGCATCAACGGCGACTTCCGCATCCATCCTGCCCAGGCGACCGACGATCCCCACCAGATTGGCGGCGTGGATTACGTCATCGTGGCCGTCAAGCACTACCACCTGGCTGAAATCGCCCCCCAGATCAGGCCCTTGCTCGGCATGAACACAACTGTCGTACCGCTGCTGAATGGGGTTGACGCTCACGAAATCTTGATCCAGGCGCTTGGGCGAGAGCCGGTCGTTGGGGGCCTGTGCAGCCTGATGGCGATGATCGAATCTCCCGGAGTCATCCGCCAGCCTAGCAAACTCCAGCGAGTGGTGGTGGGCGAGCTGGATCGCAGGAAATCCGAGCGGGTCGAAAAGATCGTCCAGGCCTGGAACGAAGCAGGCGTCGAGGCCATCCACGCTGATGATATTCTAGTCGCCTTGTGGGCTAAGTTACTCTTCATCGCCTCCTTCGGAGGAGTCGCCTCGCTTGCCCGCGCTAATATCGGCGAGATCATGACCTGTCAGCCAGCCAGAGAACTCTACATCGAGGCCATGCGCGAAATCCAGGCGCTGGCTCACGCACAGGCCATCGAGTTGGACGCCGACATCATCGAAAAGACGATCGCCTTTTCCGAAAACTTCGAACCGACCACGACCTCCTCCATGCAGCGGGATGTCGCCGCCGGCAATCAGTTCGAGTTAGAAGCCTTCAGCGGCAAGATCGTCCGGCTCGGAAAAGAACTCGGCGTCCACACCCCCACCCATCAAGCCATCTACGCCCTGTTACTGCCAGCGATGAATCGGGCGCGGCATTAGCATTTTCGACTTCCGTAACAAAACGAAAGGGCAGCCCGGCAAGCTGCCCGTTTTGTTATTGGTGGTAAAATCTGCCCCGTGTCGAGAAAAATCATCAGGTTCGCGCTCATGCTCATTTTTGTCATCGTCACTCTTGGATTGACCACATTATTGGTCCCTCGATTGATCACCCAACTTCACGCCTGGACTCGAACGAAAACGGCGGCGGACGTGTTGCCTCGAGGCGTGGCCATCGTTTTTGGGGCTGGCCTGTGGCGTGATGGTAGTCCTTCACCCGTGCTGCGCGACCGCGTCCTCACCGCGGCTGAGTTGTACTTCGCCGGCAAAGTAGAAAAATTGCTCATGAGCGGCGACAACCGTTTCGCCGATTACAACGAACCAGCCGCCATGCAGGCTTACGCTGTGGAGCTGGGCGTCCCCGCGGAAGACATCGTCCTGGATTACGCCGGGCGGCGCACCTACGATACCTGCTACCGGGCGCGCCAGATCTTCGCCGTGGAATCGGCCATCCTGGTCACGCAGAGTTTCCACCTGCCGCGAGCCTTGTACACCTGCAATCAATTAGGCGTCGCAGCCGTAGGCGTCCCCGCCGACCAACGCATTTATCGCTGGGGTTCATTGGCCTTCTGGCATACCCGCGAGACCATCGCCACCCTGGTAGCCATGCTGGAAGTGCATATCATGCGCCCCATCCCAGTGCTTGGAGAACCGGAACCGATTCTCACCGAATCCTCGAAGAATATCACCGCTGAGACGCAGAGCATGCAGAGAAATTATTCATACTTGAGAAACCTGTGAGGTCTCAGGCTCCATACTTGGTTAATCGTCCGGCGTGGGCTAACGCCAGGGACATGGTATCCATAGCCGGGAACGCGCCCAGGCCGCCGTGGGCGCAGGCGCGCTCGCCGAATTGGGTCTGGCTGTCTGGCAGGTGGCTGGCGGGCGCCCAGAGCAGGAAGGGCACCGGATGCCAGGAGTGGGATTTCAACAAGGCCGGCGTGGAGTGGTCGCCGGTGACGATGAGCACAGCAGGGTTCAGTTCCAGCAGCGCGGGCAGGGCGGCGTCCACGCTTTCGATGACCCTGGCTTTGCCCTCGAAATTCCCATCCTCGCCCATGCTGTCGGTCTTCTTGATGTGGATGAAGAAGAAGTCGTAGTCGTCCCAGGCTTTCGCGACGGCGGCGAATTCATCGGCGGGGTATTCGCCCTCGAAAGGGACGACATCCATGCCCACTAACTTCGAGACGCCGCGATACATGGGGTAGACGGCCACACAGGCGGCTTTCAGGCCGAAGGTCTCGGCGTAATTGGGCAAGCCGGGGTCGGTGGCGAAGCCGCGCAGCGTAACGCCGTTGGCTTTCGACTGACTGGTCAGCGCCTCTCGAGCCTCGGAAACCCACTGGTTGAACAATTCGGCGGCGCGTTCAGCGGAAGGCTGCTGGGCCTGGATGAGCAGAGGCGCCGCGCCGGTCCGCTGCGGATCGGTGTCGTTGAGGTGAGGGTGCAGGCCTTCGCCGCGCATGATCACCGCGAAACGATGCTCTTTGACCTGGCGGACGATGAGTTCGACGGAGGGGATCTGTATCCTCTGCAAACGCTCGATGGCCGGCATGGCCTCCACGCTGGAGATGCGCCCGGCGCGGCGGTCGCTGATCAGACCATTTTCGTCGAGCGTGCAGAAATTGCCTCGGGCGGCGATATCGCCCAGGTGGACATCCAGCCCGACGCCGCAGGCTTCCAGCACCCCGCGGCCGACCTCGTATTCGAGCGGGTCGTACCCGAAAAGGGCCAGGTGTGCCGGACCAGACCCGGGGGTGATCCCCGCTCGAATGGGGATGGTTTGGCCGAGACAACCCTCGGAGGCAAGCCGATCCATATAGGGGGTCGCGGCAGCCTCGAGCTCGGTCGGGCCGCCCGCCTCGATCGGCAGTCCCCCTAATCCATCGAGGACGAGAAGCACGATCTTGCTATCGGAGGGTTGGAGTAATTTGGGAAGGTAATCGTAGGGCATTTACCGTATAGCCTGCTCGGTCTCCTTGTCGAAGATGTGCATGTTGCCCATGTTGAAGGTGACCTGCACTTTTTGACCCATCTTGTAATTCGTGCGTGGGTCTATCCGGCCAACGTAATCGTGAGTTCCGCTCTTGAAGAAGACGAAGATCTCGTTGCCCATCAACTCGGTGACCTCGACGTTCCCTTCGATCCGTTCGCCGATGATGTTGGGGGCCTCGAAGTTGGGGTCGTAGATATCCTCGGGTCGCAGACCGAAGACGACCGCCTTGCCCGCGTGGGGCATATAGGTCTCTTTGCGGTCATCGGGGATCTTCACGGCGAAGGCGCCGGATTCGACGAAGAGATTCGCGCCGTCTTTCTTCAGCCGGGCGTCGAAGAAGTTCATCGCCGGGGAGCCAATGAAGCCGGCCACGAACAGGTTGTCCGGGTAGTCGTACAGGTTCTGGGGGGTGTCCAGTTGTTGGAGCAGGCCCTGGTTCATCACGGCGATTCGTGTAGCCATGGTCATGGCCTCTACCTGGTCGTGGGTCACATAGATGAAGGTGGTCTCCAGACGCTGGTGCAGTTTGGTGATTTCGGTGCGGGTTTGCACGCGCAACTTGGCGTCCAGGTTGGAGAGCGGCTCGTCGAGGAGGAAGACTTTCGGCTCGCGTACGATGGCGCGCCCCACAGCCACGCGTTGGCGCTGTCCTCCAGAGAGTTGGCGGGGCTTGCGGTTGAGCAGTTCCTCGATTCCCAGGATGGCAGCGGCCTCATCGACGCGCCGCTTGATCTCGTCCTTGGAATATTTGCGCAGCTTCAGCCCGAAAGCCATATTGTCATAAACGGACATGTGGGGGTAGAGGGCGTAGGATTGGAATACCATGGCGATATCCCGATCCTTGGGGGCTACATCGTTGACCACCTGGTCGCCGATGAGGATGCGCCCTTCAGTGATATCCTCCAGCCCGGCCAGGCACCGCAGCGCGGTGGATTTGCCGC
>Ga0194112_10011862_pt1 | contig 10731 bp, 9 predicted proteins | sample TA2MahC400mmetaG_FD_146191 | JGI IMG/M metagenome (GOLD analysis project Ga0194112, IMG submission 146191) | Freshwater microbial communities from Lake Tanganyika, Tanzania - TA2015016 Mahale Deep Cast 400m | ecosystem: Environmental > Aquatic > Freshwater > Lake | place: Tanzania: Lake...
CTATGACTGTACACCCGAGAGTTTTAAAATGCAGAAAGTTAACATACAATAAAAGCTTATTAATTAAGACTAAAGAAAAGCTAGACCGATTTTGTGCAGGTTATGAAATCAGTATAGACACAGCGTATGGTAATGTAATGATGACACCAAAGGGTATAAACAAGAGTTTTAAGATGAAAATGGTTGCCAGTTCAAATACTATTGCTTCTTTTGGTGATGGAGAATCAGACTTGCCAATGTTTGAATCTTCGGACATATGTGGAGCTCCAGCGAATGCTTCTGAAAAAGTCAAGTCTAAAGTAGCTCATCTTAATGGTTTCATATCCGAAAAAGAGTTTACTAAAGGCGCTTACGATTTTTTAAAAAAAATACTAAACAGTGTTGATTAAATATGGTAAAATTACAACCTCACATAAAGTGCAAAAAGGGCGACGTAGCTGATTGGGTTTTATTACCTGGAGATCCTAAAAGAATAGATGCTATTATAGAGCAATTAGATTCTTCCAGAGAGGTAATGTACAATCGCGAATACAGAACATGTACAGGCAAATACAAGAATACGGATGTTTCTGTTACCTCCACAGGTATAGGTTGCCCCTCCACTGCAATAGCTATTGAAGAACTAGCTAAAATAGGGGTGAAAGGTTTTATCAGAGTAGGGACTTGTGGAGGGCTACTCAAAGGGATGAAATCAGGTGATTTAGTAATACCTATTGCTGCAACAAAAACAGATGGGACAACCCGAGAATATGAACCTTTAGGCGATTTTGCTTATCCTGACAAAGAAGTGGTTAACGCTTTGAAAGAAGCCGCTGAAAAGATGAAAGTTAAATTTTTCACAGGTGTAAATAGAACACATGACGCTTTTTATGAGTCTACTAAATCATTCTTAAAACTGGCAGATTTGAAAATAAAAGACCTAGTAAGTTCTGAAATGGAATGCTCTGCAGTATTCTTCGTCTCTAAACTAAGAGGTGCAAAATCTGGAGCAATTTTAGTTGTTAATACCCCCGAACCTTTAGAAGAAGTTGCTAAAAACTCAAGTAGGATATACGAGTTAACCGATATTAAAAAAGTGCGTGAGGGTGTAGATAACGCTATCAAAATTGCGTTAGAATCTATAAAAATTCTTAAGAAAAAACAAAAACTTAATAAAAGGGATGAAGATACTTAATCTGTTATGATATTACAGAAGTTATTTAAAATTGTTCCAGAATGCTCCTTAAAGAATAAGATCCGTTGTTTTTTATATAGTTTTAAAACTAATGATTTTAGGATTTATTACAAGAACTGTTTTGTGGTATCTTTCGATGAGTTTAATCTTAAATTTTATAATAACCCTTACGATGCTATAAAAAGGGATTTAACTTCGATTAAAGATTACTTAAAAAAGTACAGACCTAAAAAAGGTGATATTGTTATAGACGGAGGGGGTTACATTGGATTATTCACTTTAGTAGCGTCTAATCTCGTAGGAAGTGAAGGGAAAGTTATAGTTTTTGAACCAGATACGAGAAACTATAAAATGTTGTTAAACAACCTAGAAGTAAATAAAGCAACAAACGTAAAAGTGATAAATCAGGGTTTATGGAGCAAAGATACTACATTACAATTACAGGCCAAAGGATTAGGCTCATCATTTTTTTCAGGGAATATCAATGACCCAATCATACCTGTACCTGTAGTCAGCCTTGATAACGAGCTAAAAAGGATAGGTATCAAGAAGGTTGATTTTATAAAAATGGATGTAGAAGGCGCAGAACTTGAAGCGATTAAGGGTTGCAAAAATACTCTTAAAAGGGATAATGTAAAACTCGCTATCGCTTCTTATCATATTGTTAATGGACAACAGACTTGCTTCAAGCTTAAAGAGATTTTTAATAGAATGGGCTATAAAAGTGAAACATCCCATCAGAAACCCTTAATAACGTATGCGAATAAACAAATTTAAAGAAATTTTAATAAAATTTTAAACAACTCTAGTAGCTCTAAAAAGAGATAATCAAAATGAAAGTTAATAATAAACATTATAAGACAGTTTGGATGAAAGAGTCTTCAGTTTTTTTAATAGAACAAAATCTTTTACCTTTTAAATTCAAAATTTTTGAAGCCAAAACGTATGCTAATACTTGTCAGGCTATCAAAACGATGATTACTCGTGGAGCTGGCGCAATAGGATCTACTGCTGCTTTCGGGTTAGCTCAGGCTTTTCTAAGTGCGCCAGAAAATGAATTCTGGGAGTATGTTGAAAAAGCAAAGAAAGATATTGAATCTTCAAGGCCCACTGCCCAAAACTTGTTTTATGCCACAAATAGTGTCTATGATGTTGCAAAAAGATCTAACAATCCGAGAAATGCTGCAGTTAAAGAGGCCCAAAGGATAGCCGATGAAAATGTTGAAGATAGTAAAAAAATTGGGGAATATGGTGATGGACTGATAAAAGATGGTTGTAATATACTCACCCATTGTAACGCAGGTTGGCTTGCTTCTGTTGATTACGGAAGCGCTTTAGCTCCGATATACATAGCTCATATGAGTGGGAAAAAAATTTTTGTTTACGCAGATGAAACAAGACCTAGAGGTCAAGGGGCAAGGCTTACTGCTTGGGAACTCAAAAACGAAGGCATCCCCCATGTTATAATACCTGACAACGCTGGCGCCTATCTAATGTCAAAAGGGAAAATAGACATGGTCATTGTTGGTGCTGATAGAATCGCAGCTAATGGGGATACTGCTAATAAGATAGGTACTTTTGAGAAAGCTATTGTAGCAAAAGAATTTGGTGTACCCTTTTACATCGCGGCAACTGTCACCACATTTGACTTAAACTGTAAATCCGGCAAGGAAATCCCTATCGAAGAAAGAAGTTCTGAAGAGGTCTTGTATCAAACAGGGCCTGATGGAGACGGGAATATCAGAAAAATTCTCGTAACCTCACCAGGATCTGAAGCTATAAATCCTGCCTTTGATGTAACACCCGCCAAGTATATAACGGGTATAATAACTAATAGGGGTATAATCAAACCTAATAAAGCTGAAATTAAAAGGATATTTACCCATAGTTTAAATCAAAAAAGTTTAAATAATGGAATATTCTAATCAGAACTAACAACAAATCTTGTTTAAAGGGGGTTGTAAAGATGAATGCTATAATACTAAATGCTGGAAAAGGAACTAGGCTTTTGCCTCTTACTGAGAAAAATCCAAAAGCACTTATCGATGTTAATGGGTTGACAATCCTGGATAGGCAATTGAGGCTTTTATGTAAAAAAGGTATTAATGTGATTATCGTAACAGGCTACTTGAGTGAGCAGATTGAGAAAGTTGCTAAGAAGTATAATAAAGTAGAGATAGTGGAGAATGAAGACTACGCGACAACAGACAACACTTATAGCCTTCTCTTAGGATTTGCCAAACTAAAAAGCGATAAAGTCTTGATAATAGATGGGGATGTAGTATTCGAAGAGGCATTGCTTGATAAAGTTTTGGAACCACACCTTCAAAATGCGTTTTTAGTAGACTTTGAAAGAGAGATCACCCCTGAGGATGCTCAAGTAAAAGTCAAGGATGGGTGTGCTGTTGAGTATGGTAAGAACGTCAAAGGGGAAGGAATATTCATAAGCATATGCCTGTTAGGTGGAGAGTTTCTCAAAAAGTTTGTATCAAAGTTAAAAGAGAATAAATACCCTCACACTTGGTATTCTAAACCTCTTTCAGAATTATTAAAAGAGTATCCCGGGAAGGTAAAAGTGATAAGCTCAGAATCCCTGAAATGGATAGAGATAGACGAAATAAACGATGTAGAGCGTGCTAAAGAACTATTTAAAGATGAAAAGATATGATGTTGCAATTATCGGAGCGGGAGCAACGGGTTGTGCCCTAGTTCGAGATCTTAAACTTAGAGGGTTCAAAGTGGCACTTATAGAAAGAAATAAGCACATTTGTTCTGAAACCAGTTTGAACAATCATCGAACAGTGTTAACAGGTATGAGATATGTTGTAAAAGACTTTGAACTAGCGCGTGAGTGCTGGAATGAACATAAGATACTACACAATATAGCTCCTGATTGTATCGCTAAAATCAGAAATTTTTATGTCCTATTAAACAAAGAAGAAGACATCAAATATGCTGAACAAGCAATCAAAAACGCTAAAAAAATAGGAATACCTTGTGACGAAGTCCCGCTTAACTCCGCATTTAATCAAGTGCCAAGCCTGAACAGAAAAATGGTATGTAAGGCTTATGAAATTCCTGAAAGAAGCATGATATGGGTTGTTAACTATCTCAAAAAATGTATAACTGATGTTGATGATTTTTATGGCTCTTGTAAAATCCTAAGTTTTGGTATAAAATCAGGCAGGATTGAAACAATAAAATTCAACAATGCGGAGATATCCGCAGATTTTGTTGTGAACGCTACAGGCCCGTGGGCTAATTATGTCACACAAAAAGTAGGTATTAACATCCCTATGGTTTACAACCAAGGATCCATTCTAGTTCTGAAATCACAGTCTACACTAAGCATACACGTACTTAGGATGCCACAAGACTGGGATGCGTATTTGAATTATGGTAAAATTGCCCTTTTAGGCACCACATCAACAAATATAGAAAGTCCTAACGATCTAAAAGAAGAGCCAGATTTAGAAAAGAGAATGAAAATGAGCTTTAATCAAGTGATGCCAGAAATAACCCAAGATAAACCTACCAAAGTTATAAGGGCCGTAAGACCCTTAGTATCTAACAAAAATAAAGAAGGAAGGAATATATCTAGAAGCTATTACTTAATTGATCATACTAAAGATGGAATAGATAATTTAATCACTATTACGGGCGGTAAAATGTCTTTAGCAAGGCTCATGGCAGAAAAGACTGTAAATTTAATCTGTAAGAAGGTTGGAAGTCATGCTAAATGCCAAACTCATATTAAAAAAATATAAACTACTTTCTTAAGGCAAAGCTGCAAGATACGAAACAATTATAAAATTGCGATTATTAGGTATTCTTATGCCGAGGTCGCATAACCTGGTAGTGCGCCAATTCTAATCCATATGGATTAAGAAGCGTAAGCCTTGAGAGATTTTCCAGGTTAGCTGGTTTCCGCAAGGATATCTGGGTTCAAATCCCAGCCTCGGCGGTATTTTTATCTTAAACCATCAAGGAATCTTTTTATCAGTCGGGATAGATGCCCAGGAGTTTTGATCTCTTTAAGCAGACACCATATTATTTTTGGCCTTAGATAAAATCCGATGTAAGCTTTTCTTTGTAATCGTTTAATTTCTTGTTTAGTCAAACCTTCTGGAACATAAGCAACATCGTGTACAAAGAAATGGTCTGCATCTATTCTTTTTAACAAACCTTTATTTTTAAGTTCGTTATAAATTTCACTGCCGGGTAAAGGCATAAAATTATTAAATTGCGCTCGGTCTATATCTAATTCTTTTGATAGCTTTATGGTCTGCAATATCTCTTCTTTAGTTTCGCCAGGAAATCCCATCATAAAAAATCCTGATGTTTTTATATCCACATCCTTAAATAATGCAACCTTCTCTTTGATTTTTTCTATAGTCAAATGTTTTTTTGTTAAGTTTAGGATTCTTTGAGATCCAAATTCTATTCCTATAGCCAAAGAATGGCATCCAGATCTTTCCATCAATTTAAGGATATCTTTATCTAATGTATCTAACCTAACACCTGCAGGGCAGCACCAGCTCAGGTTTAATTTTTCTTGGATTATAGTTTCACAAAATTCTTTTACTAAATCCTTATGGAGCGTAAAATTTTCATCTTCTATATGGAATTCATTTACCCCATAGTTTTTAATAAGGAATTTAATTTCTTTAATAACATTTTCAACAGATCTTTTTCTGACTTTATTACCCGTTATGCTTTTTCCACTACAAAAAGTACATTGGAATGGGCATCCTCTTGTGATTATAATAGGTGCAGAAGGAAAACTTTTTACAAATGCTCCATGTGGAGCTTCTGGAAAGGTTTTAGGATCCATTATGTCCCAGGCAGGAAAATCTAACGAGTCTAAATCTTCAACAAATTCCGGCTTGTTAACTTTTATAGAATTATTTTCTTTGTAAACCAATCCTGGTATCTCTAAATGGTTTATCTCATTTTTTACTAGCATATTTACAAATTTTATAAATCCTATTTCTGCTTCCCCAACAAAAGCATAATCAACATCCTTTAAGTATTCTAATGTTCCTTGTGGATCTCCTGAAGGGTGATACCCTCCTGCTACAATGATTATATTTGGGTTCATTTTTTTTATTATTTCTGTATGCTTCTTAACTGAATTTAAGTCATAAGTGAACATTTGTATCCCCACAATATCAAATTGGGTTTTGCTTATATAATCGGAGAAATCGTCATAAGTGTATTTTTCCTTTGCACAATTAAGGATAGTAACTTCATGACCTTCTTTTCTTAAACAAGTAGCTAAATAACCTAATCCTAGATTAGGCATTATTACATAAGTCCTGTTGATGGGGGTCATTAGTAATACTTTCATTTTAACATCCTATACTTTAAGAGTATGTAAGCTGCATGAATGCCGTCTTTCCATGATATTTTTTTCCCTTCTTCTGGTGTTCGAGGGTTGAATTCTATGGGTAATTCAAATATGTGCTCTCCTTTTTTGGCTATTTTTGCAGTTATTTCCGGTTCAAAGTCGAATCTGTTAGAGTTTATTTCAATATTTTCTAAGACCTTTCTGGAAAAAACTTTGTAGCAAGTTTCCATGTCAGTTATATTTGTTCTGTAAAGAAAATTAGTCAGTTTTGTGAGAAACTTATTGCCCAATAGATGGTGTGGTAAAGGTACTTTGTTTTTTCCAATAATATGCAAATTACGATTTAGAAACCTGGAGCCATATACAACATTGGTTTTATCTTCTATTATAGGATTAATAAGTATAGGTATCTGTTCAGGGTTGTATTCTAAATCTGCGTCCTGTATTATGATAATGTCACCTGTCGCATATTTAAGACCGGTTTTTATTGCTGCCCCCTTGCCCTGATTCTTTTCATGAAAGAAGACTTTACAGCTGTTAATATTTTTAAGAATATCCCTTGTCCCGTCAGTTGAACAATCATCTATTATTACAATTTCTTTTGTTATACCTTGAGGTAGTTTTATTTTCTCAACCTTTTCAAGCAAAAAGTTTATTGTTCTTACTTCGTTGTATACTGGTATTATTATTGATAAGATTTTTTCCATAGCCTTCCTCGAGGTTTTTGATAATATCTTAATCTTATTTTAGTAAGTTATATAAATATTGCTTTTAGTATGGTTTTTATGGATTTTGAAAAGCTTAAGGTACCTCTTATATTATTTTTAGTATCTCTTTTTATTAATGTTTATGGTATCTGGTGGGGTTTGCCTAATTATTACACTTGGGGCGTTGATGACCTTACTCCTAATGCTCCTCTTTTGATTGCTGCCAACAAGCTTCAGATAGACTCTAGGTATCCTATCTTTCATTATGTCCTTTTGGATGTAGTTTATGCCCCTTATCTGGGATACTTATACCTCGCTGGGGGGTTGGCTAGCCCTCATGCAGGCTTTCCTTACGGCTTTACCAATCCTTTGGCAAGCTTGACGGTTTTATTGGTGTTATCCCGGCTTGTAAGCGTGATTATGGGCAGTTTGGCGGTAGTTTTCGTGTATTTAGGGGTTAAGGCGCTTTATGGTAGGAAAGCAGCTCTATTTTCGGCTTTGAGCGTCACTTTTAGCTATATCTTCATTCAATTTTCTCACTTAGGTAATTTAGATATTCCTTACACCTTTTGGTTCAGCATAGCATTATACTTTTATGTCAAGCTTATCAAAACTTATAAGACAAAATATTATGTTCTGTTAGGCGTTTTCACTGCTCTGGCAGTAGCTACGAAAGACCAGATTGTAGGCTTTTTTTTGTTGCTGCCTATCCCTTTACTGTACCTTCATTTGAAGAATCATAAGAAGCTCGGGTGGAAGGCTGCTCTTTTTAACAAGAAATTATTGTACTGTTTGTTGGCTTTGCTGTTAGCATATGTCCTGTTCAACAATATACTTGTGGATTTTTCAGGGTTCCAGTACAGAATGAGCATTTGGTTAAGCGGGGAAGTAACTGACAAGTATGCCCAGTTTCCATCGACATTTATCGGGCAGTTGGGGCTTTTCAAAGATTTTCTTCTTAAGCTTGAATATTCTACAGGCATTGCATTGTTCATACTTCTGCTAATCAGTTTTTTATATGCTTTTAGAAAGTTTGATGATTATAAACTCGCATTATTAGTCCCTCTTGTCTCTTATTATATTTTTGACATCGCTAGAATCCATTATTTGTATCACAGGATGACGATGCCAATAATAGTCACTCTGTCATTTTTTTTAGGCAGTTTTCTATCAGATTTGTTCAAGAAAAAGAGTTGGAATAAGATTACGTATCTTGTTTTGGTGTTAATTTTTACTTACACTTTCCTCTACGGATTTAGTGCAGACTTAGAGCTCGCATATGATTCTCGGCATTCTGCTGAAGACTGGATGGTTAAGAACATTGATAAAAATGCTAATATAGAAGTTTATCATGACGGGAGATACTTACCTAGGTTTCATGCTTTAGGGTTCAACAATGTTTTTATGGTTTTTTTAGATTACAAAGGTGATGAAAAGCCTCCTGTGCTTTTGTTCAAGCCAGTTATTGACGTTTCCACTTTAGAAGCCTTGAAGAAAAGAAACCCAGATTATATCCTCCTGCCAGGATGCTGTTATAATATCAACGGTTCTAATCCCCAATATAAAGAGTATATGGCCTTATTACTTTCTGGAAAATTAGGGTATAATATAATTAAGACGTTTGATAACAAGATTCCTTTCGCTCCTGAAACGCCTTTTATGAATAAAAGAACAAATATTCCTGTAATAATTTTAAAAAGAGAATAATTATCTTTAAGATTTATCCTTGAATTTCCTGTATGTTTTAAGGAATGGTTCTTCTCTTCTATGTAACCAAGCACATAAATATCACCCTCAGCAAGGAATAATTATTAAAAGATTTATTTATTGTTTAATGCATGCCTTATTGCTTCTTCAAATCCTTTACTCATATTTGTATAGTTAAATTTTGTTTCTATCAGTTTTTTTGATTTTTTACCCATTTCTTTTCTTAATCTATCATTAGTTAGTATTATTTTTAAAACTTTATAAAGCTCTTCAACATTACCGTGTTTGATTCTAAAACCATTAATGCCCTGTTTTATCAAGTCATATGCGCCCCCAACTGCGTCAGTTGATATTACAGGTTTTCCAAATGCCATAGCTTCATTTAGTACCAATCCCCAACATTCTGCATCATAGTCTCTGAAAGTTGATGGGAGTACAAAAACATCACATATTGAGTAGTAGAATCCTATATATTCCTTATCTACGGGGCCTAAAAATTTTATGTTTTTAATTTTAAGATTTTTAGCCAAATCTTTTGCCTCTTGTTCAAAAGAACCTTTTCCACCTATTAACAAGTATGAGTCTTTCACTTCTTTTTCTATTTGAGAAAACGCTCTTATTAATATATCCAATCCTTTGTAAGGTACTATTCTGCTTAGATAAAGTATTATTTTTTTATTTTTAAAATCAAACCCGTACACCTTCTTCTTGATTGTATAAGTGTTGGCTGTATCTGGTGCTATAAATATATTATCTACAGACGTACCGTTTTTAATAAAGTACTCTCTTGATTTTGTTCCTACTGCTATACACGCATCAGCATATTTACAAACTAAGCTTACAAAAGGGTCTATAATTTTTGACTTCGGTGTTCTTTTCCATCCGAATGTTTCTGTCCAAATAACAAATTTTTTTCTTCTTAGTTTTGATATCAAAAAAGACAGCCAAGTTTCTGAAACGTGTGGATCTGTAGAGATTACCACATCATATTTTTTGAATAAAAGATAAGGTATTATACCCCATGCGATACTGTATTTTGAAAAAAAAGTTGAGTGTGAAAATATTTTGTATTTAAGATTTTGAGGCCTTTTTCTATACTTTATCTGGTACATGTTCTCATCAGTGATTAAAGTTTCCCTAGTCATTAACATCATTAAATCGAATGTTTCATTAAGCTTCTCAAATAAAGGATTCCTAAAGTCCATAAAAAAATTGTGAATAAAACATACTTTTAGCTTTTTCATACAAGCTATTATTATATAACCTATTTTTAAACGTTTTGTAATCGGCTATTAGTTTTAGAATATAATGTCTTAATTCTTTCTTAAAGTTCAAATTTTTAAATAATTTAAAAGAACAGTATTATACAAGGAAATAATTAAAAAATGTAGCATTAAGTAATAAGAAATATAATTATTGTTTTTTATACAATTTAAGAAGGGTTCTTCTTTTCCATACAATCAAGCATATCAAGATGATGCCTAATAAGGAATAGATTGTGTATTTTGAGATGAAAGGTTGTTTCGCTGCAGGTTTGTTCTCTATAATGACTTGTGATGTTACTGGAATATTTTCTAATTTTTCAAGCTTTAAGGCTATAAACTTTTTCCCATCTTCTTCTAACATGTTAAAAATAGACGCTTTCAGGTCGTATATGCCATCCCTGTCAAAGTCTAATTGCAGCGAGGTTTTAGGGTTTATGACCGTGTAAAAAGGCACTTCTGAGCCTTGTATAAAGGCCGTTAAATCGACTTTTTTCTTGTCAAGATAAATCTGCCTTACATGCACTTGAT
>Ga0194112_10011868_pt1 | contig 10728 bp, 10 predicted proteins | sample TA2MahC400mmetaG_FD_146191 | JGI IMG/M metagenome (GOLD analysis project Ga0194112, IMG submission 146191) | Freshwater microbial communities from Lake Tanganyika, Tanzania - TA2015016 Mahale Deep Cast 400m | ecosystem: Environmental > Aquatic > Freshwater > Lake | place: Tanzania: Lake...
ACTACGTGGTGTTGCCCGCGACCCTGGGGGCTTGCTTTGGTCATTGAGCATTCCGGGCTTGGAGATTGTTTGGTGCTTGGCGTTTGGCTCTTGGGATTTCCCGCATTTCGTGAGAAATGCGGGCTAGCTCTTCCGCCCCGGGCCTTTTTTCTTGGGGGGCGAGGGGGCGGGGCTCTGGAAGAGGGGAGGGACGAGCTCCTTGTCCCAGGCGTCGAGGGCGGCAGCAAGGCGCTTGAGGACCTCGGGCTGCTTCTCGGCCAGATTGGTGCTCTCGCGCGGGTCGGCCTCGAGGTCGTAGAGCATGGGGTCGGCCGGGCCGAGCTTGAGGAGCTTCCAGCGCCCCTCGCGGACGGCGTAGTGCGTGCCGCCGCCGGTGCGCCAGAAGAGGCGCTCGTGGGGCGGGCCAGTCCTCTCGCCCAGGAGATGCGGCAGGAGGTCAACGCCGTCTATCTTGCGGTCGGCGGGCGGCTGGACGCCGGCGACGGCGGCCGCAGTCGTGAAGATGTCGAAGCAGATGACGGGGTGCGCGTAGTCCTTGCCCTCGGGCAGGCGGCCGCGCCACTGGACGGCGAAGGGGACGCGGATGCCGCCCTCGCACACGGAGCCCTTCTCGCCGCGCAGGATGCCGTTGGTGGGGCCGAACTTCGTCGGGCCGCCGTTGTCGCTCAGGAAGAAGACGAGCGTGTCGCTCTCAAGCTTCAACTCGCGGAGCGTGGCGAGGAGGCTGCCCACGCCGTCGTCGAGCGCGCTCACCATCGCGGCGTAGGCGCGGCGGGTGGGGTCCTCGATCTTCGCGAACCGGGCCAGGTACTTGTCGGGCGCCTGGAGCGGCGTGTGGGGGGCGTTGTAGGCGAGATAGAGGAAGAAAGGCTTGGCCGCATGCCGTCGGACGAAAGCTTGCGCCTCGCGCGAGAAGGCGTCGGTGAGATACTCCTTCTCCACCACGGGCTGGCCGTTCCGCTCGATGGGGATGAGGTATTCGCGGGTCTCGCCGGCGGGGTTGGCCTTGAAGTAGTCGTGCCCGCCGCCGATGAAGCCGAACTGCTCGTCGAAGCCGCGCTTGAGCGGGTGGTGTTCGGGCGCGGCGCCGAGGTGCCACTTGCCCACGATGCCCGTGGTGTAGCCCGCCTGCTTGAGCAACTGGGGCAGGGTGGTCTCGGTGACGGGCATCCCTGCCTTGCGGTCGCTCGGGTCGTAGACCGGGTTGTTCTCGTGGCCGAATCGCTGCTGATAGCGCCCCGTCAAGAGGCCGGCCCGCGTGGGGCTACAGAAGGGGTGCGACACCAGCCCGTTCGTGAACCGCACGCCGCCCTTGGCGATTGAATCCAGGTTCGGCGTCGGGATGTCCTCACACCCCATGAACCCCGCGTCGCCCGACCCCATGTCGTCGGCGAGGATCACGATGATGTTGGGCTTGCGTCCCGCGGCGGGCGGCTCAGCGCCCAGCGCGCTCCCGCCCCGTGCGGCGACGATGCCAGCCAATCCAGCAACGCTCGCCTTCACGAACTCGCGGCGCGATTGTCCTCTCGCCATTGCCTGCTCCTCAGGGTTCAACGCGCTCCCCACGCTGATAGGTGAACGGAGTCGCCGGCGCTTGGATGTCTTGCTCCCAAAGGGAGCACAGTTGGTTGCCGGCGGCTTCAGCCGCCGGACTCCGGCGCCAAACCAGTGAAGTCCCGAAGGGACGACAGAAAGGGGCGGGCCGCCTCGTCGGGGGCCTCTGCCGTCCCTTCGGGACTGGGCCATGCGTGCGCCCTGATCCGGCGGCTGAAGCCGCCGGCAACCCACTGCTGTCCCTTCGGGACTATGATTCCGCTCCTTTACCCGCGGGCGTACGGCTAATCGAGACGGTCGTTCTCGTCTGGCTCAACATCAGGCACCTTGGCGAGAACCTTCCGGAACTTGGCGAGGCTGCCGCGGGCGGCTTTCGCCTCCAGGTACTCGGCAGCCTCAAGGGCTGCGATCTTCTCGCCCAATGCCGAGGCAAGGAGTTGGTTGATGGACACATGTTCTTTGCGCGCCAGTTCCCTTGCACGCTGGTGGAGGGACTCAGGCAACCTGACGCTCAGTATGCTCATGTCATATCTCCGAGCTCGTGAAGAAACTCCTTCGGGCTGATCACGCGCAGGCCGAACTGGTCGGCGCCTGCAAAGTCCTTCTTGTTGTGGGTGACGATCGCCTCACACTCGGCCGAAACGGCCAGTTCCAGGACCATGTCGTCTTTTCCGTGCCTGAGGAATGGGCGCCACAGGTAGAACACCTTGCAGAGGCGCGCCACTGTGCATAGGTACTCCACGGCATCTTCAGCATCTTGCACTGACAAGATGCTGTTGGCACTGAGAGCCTTAGCCTCCTGCTCGTACTCTAGCACGACAGGCACTGAGAGGGCAATCCCGAATCTGCCTGCGGCCAGGAGCTCTAGTAGGCGAAACGATGCCCCCTTGCGCGAGCGCAACGCCGACACGATCACGTTGGTGTCAAGGACAACCTGGGGCCTGTCCATGATGGTATTATATACAGTACCATACCCCTCCGCAAGTCCCCGTCGTCCTTTGCCGACAGCCCTACCAGCGCATGAGGCGCCGCGCTTGGGGACTGATGCCGTTACGGGTTTGCGAGCGCTTTGCCCAGGGCCTCGACGCGGGCCGCGCCCTCGGAGACGGTGGGACAGAGCCAGCCGCCCTCGTCGTGCTCGTTCCAGGCATAGATGATAACCGCCTGGGCGGGGCATGCAAGCGGGTTCTCCCGCGCCCAGGCGACGGCGCGACCGACGTGCGCGGCCAGCTCGGCCGGCGTGGGGGCCACGTAGTGCTTCTCGATGCCCACGCCCGGCTGCTGCCACTTCTCCCACGGGACGGGGTGCTCGACGCGGGGCCGGCGGTCCCAGCCCGACATTGCGATGGGCACCACGGCCTTGCCCGTGGCCTCGCACTGGTCCCAGAAGCGCTCGGTGTGCTTCGCCAGGTCGGCGTAGGGCGTGCCGTTGCCCGCCGCCTGCGTTGCGTAGGCGCTGAGGGCGTCGAAGCCGAGAGCGTCGGCCAGCTTCGCGCCCCGCGCCGCCGTGAACTCCATGAGGACGATGTAGGGGTTGCCGAGGCCGGCCTTCCGGGCATCGGCGCGGAATCCGTCGAAGAGCTTGCGGGCCCCGCCCTCGCCGCCCCAGGCCTTCAGCCACTCGTCCCTCACGAAGCCCACGTAGAGGAGCGGCCGGCCGCCGAGCACCTTCTGATAGCTCGGCTCGGCCATGAGCTTGAGGAAGCGCTCGACTTTGGGGCGATGGGTGTCGGGCGCCCCCCACCCGCCGCACTCGGTGAGAAGGCAGAAGCGGATGTCGGCCTTGCGGGGGCTGGCGAGGTAGGCATTGAGGGCGAGGCTCATCGGGTTGCCGGGCTCATAGGTTACGAACGCCCAGTAGTCGAGCTCCGCCTGGCGCGCGTAGGCGATCTCCTGGTCAACAATCTCCTGGGTGTAGCCGCGGATCTCCACCCGCGTGTCGGAGACCACCTTGCCGAAGAACGGGATGCGGGAGTGCCAGCGCTTCGGCCCGAGGGCGCGCTCCACCGCCTGCCCCGGCACCCCCTGGTCGCCGTGCCAGGCGTCCCAGCGGATGGCGCCGACAATTGGCCGCGGCGATTCCGGCTCCATCTTCGTCTCCTTCGGCCCCGGTTCCGCGGCCGGTGCCGCGAGTGCGAGGGCGAGTGAAAGAATCAGTGCCCCACTCATGGCGTCCCGCTTACATCGCTGTAGGGATTCAGCCCGAACCAGCGGCGGCTGCCAGAGCCGTTCGAGCGCACGGCGAATGTGCAGGGCTTGCCAGGGGTCAAGAGGTCGGCGGCGAGGGCGACGTAGAAGAGGCCGATGCCGTCGGAAGGCATCGGACGCATGGGGACGAAGTGGAGAGTGACCTTCTTGTCGGCGCTCCGCCAGACCGAGCGGTCCTGGGTGACGTCGAAGGCCAGGACTTCCTTGCCGTTGACGAGGAACGAGAAGCCTTTCGTGCGCGGCTGGCTCACGAAGCCGATGCCGCCGGCGAAGACGAAGGTGGCCATCGCGCCCTTCCAGTCGGCGGGAAGGGAAGCGGTCTCCCACTCGACGAGGTGGCCGGGGGCGGTCTGGCGGCAGATGTGAAATGTCGCGTTGTCCTCGCGGTAGCTCGCCCACGTGTCGGTCTCGCCCTCGTTCTTCACGAGCCGCTGAAAGCCCGAGATGAAGGGCCCTTCGGGCGGCTCCATCGCGGCGACCCGCTGGCGGAGGAAGTCGAGGGGCAGCTCGCCCTTCGGCTTGGGGAACGTGCCCGCGTGCTCGACCATGCGCGCCAGGAGCCATTCCGATTCGGGCCATGGCTCCTTCTGTGTGAGTCCCAGGTTGAGTCCGCTGACGATGAGTGAGCCTTTGCCGAGCCTGGCCTGGAAGAGGAGGGCCTTGCTGCGGCAGAGGCGGTGGACCTCGATGGCGCGGACGAGCACCTCGGGCTGGGAGGGCAGGTTGTCGAGGATGACGGCCTGCGAGCCTTCGACGAGGCGGTGCCAGCCGATGTCGCACCAACCATCGGGCGCCATCTCGCGTGTGACGGGATTGTCGTAGACCACGGTGCCCACGTTGCTGTCGCCCGGCCCGCCGAGCCACCAGCCGGTCTTGAAGCGGTTGCGTTCCGTCGGGAAGAAGCCCTGGGGCCAGAGCATCACGAGGCACGCCCCCTCGGCCACGGCATCGAGCACCTTCTTCGTCGGCTGGTTCATCACATAGACCGCCTCGGCGGGAAGCTTGTCGCCGCCCGGCAGCGGCTTGGCCCCAGCGAGGGGGCCGAAGGACGAGGGGCGAGGGACGAGGGAAGCCGGATCAGCGAACAGCGGCACGTTGAGTTGTGATGCGGGGATGGCTGCGGGGTAGACCCAAGCCGCCCACTCGTTGCGGACCTTGTCTTTGCCAGCGGAGAGCTCCGCCTTGATGGTGAGCAACTGGGGGGTCTGGACGTCGGGCAGCTTGAGGGCGGTGTCGGCGACAGGCGCCACGGCTCCCTGCTTCACTTCCTCGACCACGTTTGTAGTGCGGCCTTCAGGCCGTATCTGGGCGCTACGGGCTGAAGCCCGCACTACGAACTGGGCACCGGCAAGAGCCTGCTCTGAAAAGTTGGAGACGGTGAGCTTGAGGTCGAGCGCGTCGCCGCCGCGGCAAACCGGCGGCAGGCCATCGAGGAGGAGCACGATGTCGCCGACGAAGGGGCGGACACGGTCGGGGGGAATCTCGGCCTTGGGGCGGAAATAGGCGTCCACGATGCCATTCGAGCCGGTCCAGTAGTCCTGGAAAAGCCACCACTGGTGTCCGCTGGCGAAGGGGTTCTTCCGCAGGTCCTCGATGTTGAGCTTGTGGCAGAGGAGGTAGAGCCGCTCGGAGTTCCGCGCCCAGAGCTCGGCCTCGCCGAGGAGGCCGAGCTTCGCCATCTTCTCGCGGGCGGGCGCGAGCCAGAAGGGCTTGAAGTTGTGCTTGAACGCCTCGATCTGGTCGAGGCGGGGGAAGGTGATGAAGTTGCCCATCTCGTGAGAGATGACGGGCTTTTTCGGCTCGCCGAAGCGATGCCTGTCGGGCCGCTCGAGCGGCGTGTGCCCGAGGTCGAACATGTAGACGAAGAAGTCGAGGGTCGGGCGGTCGCGCTTGCCATCGAGCCAGCTCCCGCCGCTGAGGCCGTTGCTGTCTATCACCGGCCGTGTGGGGTCGAGGTCCTTGGCGATGCGATAGAGTTCGGGCGCGAGGGGCACGCCGTCCCACATTTCGTTGCCCATGCACCAGTCGAGGATGCACGGGTGGTTGCGGAAGCGGCGGATGACGGCGGCCCACTCCTGCCGGTAGAGGTCGAGGGCGGGGCCTTTGGCCTTCTGGTAGTAGTTGAGATAGGCGATGGGCAGCTCGGGCGAGATGAGCATGCCCACCTCGTCGGCGGCGTCGTAGTACTCGGGCGGCAGGAAGTGGCTGTGGTGGCGGACGTAGTTGAAGCCGTAGCTCTTGATGAGCTTGAGGCGCTTGAGGTAGACCGCCCTGTCGGACGGCGCGGCCATGGTCTCGGGGTAAACGCCATCGTCGCCGTAGCCGTGGAGGAAGACGCGGTTGCCGTTGAGCAGGACGTGCGGCCCCTTGATCTCAATGACGCGCAGGCCGAAACGGGTCTCGACGCTGTCGAGCACCTCCTCGCCCCGCACGAGCGACAGGCGGGCGGTGTAGAGGTCGGGGTGATTGTGCGACCAGAGCTTGGCTCCGGGGATCTGTGCGCGGATGCTGATAGGCCCCTTGATTCCGGAGTTGGCCTGGGCCACGACACGTCCACCAGCGTCCACAATGTCCACCCTCAACGTGGCGTCAGGGGCCTCTTCGTCGGGGTTCACCCTGAGGCCCGCCGTAATGGTGCACGAGGCCGGGTCGAGCCTCGGCTGGACGAAGAGGTCCTCAAGCCATGCCTCGCCGCGTGCCTCGATGGCCACGTGGCCCCAGATGCCCCCCCAGGCGGTGAACATCTCGTCAATGATGTCGAAGCAGCCGGCCAGCGTGTCAACGTCCCATCGCTGCTTGGAGTCCACGCAGACAGCAATGGTCGCGGCCTCGCCGGGCCGGGCGAACTCGTTTATCTGGTGCTCGATTGGCGAGAGATAGCCGACGTGCTCGCCGAGGCAGGCGCCGTTCACCCACACCTTGGCGTAGCGGTGGACTCCGCCGATGGTGAGGAAGAGCTGCTTGCCCTTCCATTCGGCGGGGATGGGCACCTGGCGGCGATACCAGCCTTTGCCCACGAAGTTGTGCTTCAGCTTCGGCGTCTCGGCCCCGAAGCCCTGGGCGTCCCACGCCCCGGGCACCTGGATGGTGCTATCGAAGGGCGCCTTGGCGTCGAACCACTGCTCCTTCTCACCCTCTTCCTTCGGGTCAAGCTTGAACTGCCACGTGCCGTCGAGCGAGATGGTCGGCCGCCCCGCGGCGCCCGCAGCCGCGGCCAGAGAGATGAGCAGCGGGATTCCAGATGCCAGATTCCACATTCCAGATTCCCCCTCGATGCTGGGTGCAGGCAGGGATTGTGGATGCGTTCCGAAGCCCCAAAGGGGCGTCATGGTAGAGCCCAGGGCAACGCCCTGGGTCCGGTGGCGCCCGTGGGCAAGCCCTGAAAGGGCGAGATAGGCCCCCTCTATGCCGCCCTTTCAGGGCTGAGCCTGGGGTGGCCGCGTTCCCAGGGCGTTGCCCTGGGCTTTGCCATACGAGCCTTTCAGGCTCCAGAGAAGACCCGCCCACCTACAATCCCGGCTCGCACCCCGTCAATCCTGGCTTGTGGGTGGGAGAACAACGCGGCTCCATTCGGCCTGCCAGGCGGCGTGGCGGGGGTCGGCCGCGAGCTTGCCGAGAAGGTCGGCGCGGTCGAAGACTGGGATGAAGCGCGCGTGGCCGAGGTCGAGCCAGTCCCGGACGGCCTCGTGGATTTCGCAGGGGCAGCGGGCGCCCTTCCCGCACGCGCTGAAGAAGATGAAGATCGCCTCGGCCTGCGTGGGGGTGAACGGCCCCCTGTGGGACCAATGGCCTCCCCCTTCGGCGTCCGAGTCGGGCTGCCAGGAGGCCAGGGAGAGCGCCCGGCAGGCCTCGCACTGGAGGAGATGGTGCGTCTCGTCGTCGCCGGCGATGCTGTCGAGCTGGAAGGCGGCGAGGCCCGCATTGTTGAGGTGGCCGCACTGCCCGCACGGGATTCGCGGGGCCTCCGGAGCAGTTGGCTCGCAGGGGGCCTGCGGCGCGGCCTGCTGCGGAGCCTGCTCCGCGGGCGGCAACTCGGGCAGAAGGGCCCGCTTCCACCGCTTCAGCCATTCGGGGTAGTCGGGGCTCGCCTTCACCTTGTCCAGGAGGTCCTGGCGGTCGAAGACCGAGCGGGTCGAGCGGTAAATCCAGTCCCGCACCGCCTCGTGGAACTCGCAGGGGCAGTCCTTCAGGGAGCGGTCCGGGCAGGCAAAGAAGAACAGGAAGAGGGTCTCGGCTTGCTCGCGGGTATAGGGGCCGTCGTAGTAGAGGTGCCCCCCGTCATACCAGGAGTCCTCCCAGGTCACGATGCTGAAGGCGCGGCAGCGGTCGCACTGAAGGAGGAACATGCACTCGTCGTAGCCGAAGCTGTTCTCCACGTGGAAGCTGGTTATGCAGGCATCGTTCATGTGCCCGCAGACCTTGCACTTTATCTCTGAGAGTTCGCCGCTCACTTCGGGCCTCTCTAGCGCTTCTTGAGGGTGAAGGAGATGCCCGCGCCGCCCACCGCGGTGAAGAGGGTCTCAAGGTTGGGGTCAGTGGTGATTGCCTTCAGGTAGTCCTGCATCTCGCCGCTGGCGCTGGAGGTGTTGTGTGCGAGGATGAGGCCGCCGGGCCGCACGAGGGGCAAGAGCTTCTTCAGGTAGTCCCCGTAGCCCGCCTTGTCGGCGTCGAGGAACACCAGGTCAATCGGGCCTTTGAGCTCGGCGACCTTCTCGTGGGCGTCGCCTTCGACGATGGTGGCGATTTCGGCGACGCCGGCGCGCTTGAAGTTCTCGCGTGCGAGTGCGGCGCGGCCGGCGTCAATCTCGTGCGTCGTCAGCTTCCCGCCGGTCGTCCGCAGCGCGAGGCAGAACCAGATGCCGGAGTAGCCGTTGGAGGTGCCGATTTCGACGACGTGCTTGGCCCCGACGGCCTCGGCGAAGAGGCGGAGCATGCGTCCGTCCTCGCGCGGCACGTTCATCATGCCCGCCGACTGGTTCTGCCGCATGTCGGCCAGGATGTCGAGAATCTTCTTCTCCGCGTCGTCCTTGGGCGCGGGGGCGGTGGCCACGGGCGCGATGCGTGGCGGGCGCGCCGGCCCATCGCCGCTCAACCCCACGCTGCCGACGAGCAGACCCCCGGCCACGCACAGTGCCGCCAGCCATTTCGCCATCGCCGATTCCTTTCTGTAAGAGCATCCGGCCCTGAACGATGAAAGCCATTTTACATGGCCGCCGCGTGCGTTCAAGTGCCGTCCCTCGTCCACGCGGGGCACGGAGGCCCCGCCCACGGCACGGTGAGCCCGCCCACACAGCCTAGCCCATAGCGCGTTGGGGCGGCGCCGGGTCCGCTTTACAATACAGGCATGGGTGCGGCCAATACTCGTCCCGCTGCTGGCCGAAGGGGTCGCGAATGAGGAAGCTCAACTGGCGTGTGAAGCTGGGCATCGGCCTCGTGCTCCTGTCGGCGGCGCTCTACCTCATCCACTGGCTGATCTACCGCGACGCGAAGCACATCTTCATCTACCTGCTCGGCGACATCGCGTTCATCCCGATAGACGTGCTGATCGTGACCCTGATCATCCACGCCCTCCTTGTGTCCCGCGAGAAGCGGGCGCTGCTACAGAACACGAATCCCTTCGACCCCACGGCGAGGCCCGAGGCCGCGTGAGGCCCCCCTGCCGAGTGTGGTCCCCAGTTCTGGTAGCCAACGGTTTCCCTGCCTTCTCGTGCTCGCCCTCGTCGTCGTCGTCGCGTCCGGTGGCTTCTTCCCGCCAAAGGAGAATCGAGGACGACGACGCCAACGACGACGATTCAGGATGCAGCCGGGCGCCAGGATCGGGGGCCACACTCGGTCCTGCCCGCAGAAATGAAAGGGGCCGCTGAACGCCAGCGGCCCCTCTGGTGTCCTCAGCGGCGAAGGAGAGGGAAGCCCCCCTACTTCTTCTCCTCCTTCTTCGGCTCGGGGGCCGGGGCAGGAGCGCCGGCGACCGGCGGCATCGGGTTGTGGCCGCGGCCCAGGTAAGCGCCGCCCCTGGCGGGCGCCTTGGCGCCCGCCTTGGGCGCGCTCGGCAGGTCGAAGAGCTCCTTGCGGAGCCTTGCGGCGTAGCTGGAAACCTCGAGCTTCTCCTCCCACGGCCAGAGCCCGTAGCGGTAGCCGTCGTCGCGCGCGGGGTCGAGCCCGATGAGTCCCGCGGCCAGGTCAATGGTCTGTGCGTAGTTGATGTTCCCGACGAAGCCCACCCAAACTAGGTGGAGGTAGTGTATTCATGACGGCTTCCAGGCGGGTCGGCCCAGCGGCCCGGTCAGGAGCCCGAGCACGGCGGTCCCCTGGGCGCTCACGGTCGCCAGGTCGTCCTTGTCGTAGTCGCCGAAGGCCAGCTCCTCGTAGCACCAGGCGACGGCGCCGGCGTTGGCCGTGTAGAAGGGCACCCAGCCGACGTTGCCGCCGCCGATCCCGGCGAAGTAGCCCTCTGTCATGCCGAACCCTGCGCCGCCCACCGAGACGCCGTTCGCGTAGAAGCAGAACTGCGGCTCCGCGGAGAACGTCATCCCGACGTCCCCCAGGTCCAGCACGTCCATCCCGCGGTCGGCGAGGTAGCTGCCGATGGCCTCGCCCACCCCCTTCGCCTCGAGGAGACTCCTCGAGCAGCCCTGGGACGCCACGAGCGCCAGGGCCACCAACAGCACCCCTCCCGCCCGCCAAGCCACGCGCCGCACGCTCATACGGTGCTCCTTTCCTTCGAGACGCCACGGGGAACGGCACGGGGACGACCGCATATATTGTACTACTAGCCCGGCAAAGTCAACAAAAAATCCGAAGGGGGCGCGGGCTTGACAAGACGGGCTTGATTTCCGAACATGGGGGCATGAGGAGAGCGTGCCATATCTTGACAGCGTCCCAAGTCCTTGAGATCGTGGGTGTGCCTGCGGCCGGTCCGTCGGGGGCTTTGCCCCCGAACCCCCAGGATTTTCCGCTTTCGGGCCG
>Ga0194112_10011873_pt1 | contig 10725 bp, 12 predicted proteins | sample TA2MahC400mmetaG_FD_146191 | JGI IMG/M metagenome (GOLD analysis project Ga0194112, IMG submission 146191) | Freshwater microbial communities from Lake Tanganyika, Tanzania - TA2015016 Mahale Deep Cast 400m | ecosystem: Environmental > Aquatic > Freshwater > Lake | place: Tanzania: Lake...
AAGTTAGCAACTACCGAGAACTGTTCTCGGCAATATTGCCGAGAACAGTTCTCGGTTGGTTTTAGAATGTAAATAACGCGGTGAATTCTTACATATTATTATAACAAAAAATCGGATTCTATTTTAGTTGTTTTGGACAACAACCACGGCGCTTTAAATCCCAAAAAATAAACTATTTTAGTTGCTGTTTTGGAAAGAACAATCTTGGGAATAAAAAATTTTTTTATTTCTTTATGATATTTTAAAAAATCAGGAAAACTTTTTAAGAGAATTTCAGCCGCTATTAATCCCCAGACAACTCCCCCGCCCGACCAGGGCTTGGTTAAACCAGCAGCATCGCCGCAGAGAGTAATTAAGGGATTTGAAGGAATTATAAGTCCCTGAGGGATAATTCTTGCTTTTGCTCTAAGGAAATCAACTCCTTTAAAGGAACCGAGTTCCTTAATTGCTCCCTGTTCTATATTTTCTCCCCTTGGTATTTTCCAGGAGAAGCCATTTTTACAGGGCCAAACCTCTACATAATTAGAAATAGCGGAGAACTGTTCTCCGCCGTTTGGCGGAGAACAGTTCTCCGCTATTTTCTCTATATTTAAAGCGCCTAATCTATATTTTGGTTCTTTTAATCCTAAACCCCTTCTAATAAAAGAGTTAGCCCCGTCGCAACCAATTATTCTATCGTAGCCCTGAGGAAATCGAGAAATCTTTTGATTTAAAACAATTTTAACCCCTGCTTTTTTAGCCAGGTCGGCTAATAAATTATCCAATTCAAAATGGGATATTATAAAAAAGTCCTTAGAAAAATTTACCCTAACTGTTTTTTTGGGAAAATGCAGAAGAACAAAATTTATCTTATTTTTAACCAGCCCCTCTGAGGCTGGGATAAATTCAAAAATTTTTTTTGAAAAAAGACCAGAGCAAATATCTTGGCCAATTTTCTTTTTTTGTTCAAAAACAGTTACTTCCCGGCCTCTTTCTGACAACTTCCAGGCTAAATAAAGACCAACTGCTCCTGCTCCAATAATGGCTACCCTCATAATAATTTCCAATTTCCTTGGATCCAAAAGGGACTACCCGAAGGTTTGCTTTTCAATTTCCAATAATTTAACATTGGACGTTTGGCATTTGAAATTTTATTAGAAATTGGTAATTGGGAATTAGACATTTCAAATTGTATCGGCTCTTTATTTTGATATTTAGCCGTTATAAAGCCGGCGGCAAAAGAAAACAAAGAGATTAAAATAACGCCAATTATTAATACAATGTCTGCCTGATAATTTTTGACAAAATTTTTAATATTTGCTAACATAAAATATTATGGCAAAAACAAAAGCAACAGGCGCTACAAAATTAGGAAGGGATTCTCAGCCAAAATATCTTGGGATTAAACGCTCTGAGGGACAAATAGTAAAACCAGGGATGATAATTATTCGTCAGAGGGGAACAAAGTTTTGCCCGGGAAAAAACACAAAAAGAGGGTCTGACGATACTATTTACGCTGGAAAAACAGGGGTTGTTAAATTTACAACGAAAAGGAAAACAAAGTTTGATGGTTCTCAACGAATAATTAAAATCGTGAACGTTATTTAATGAACGTTATTTAACAGAAGCGCGGATGAACTCCTTAAACAATGGATGGGGCTGCAAGGGCCTTGATTTAAATTCGGGATGAAACTGAGTAGCGACAAAAAAAGGATGATTTTTAAGTTCAATTATTTCCACCAGGTCCCTTTCCGGATTAACTCCGGCGAACACTAAACCGTTTTCTTCTAAAATTTTCCGATAGTCGTTATTTAATTCATAACGATGGCGGTGTCGTTCAGACACTAATCGGCTTTTATAGGCCTGAAAACTGATAGTGCCGGGCTTTATTTTGCATTGATAAGAACCCAGTCGCATTGTCCCGCCATATCTTTTTTCTCTTAAAAGAGCTTTCTGTTCCGGCATAAAATTGATTACTAAGTTACCGGATTTGGAAAATTCAGACGAATGGGCTTTTTCAATTTTACAAACATTCCGGCTGAATTCAATAACTGCCAGCTGCATTCCCAAACAAAGTCCTAAAAACGGAATTTTGTTTTTCCGGCAAAATTCAATTGCTTTTATTTTTCCCTCTACTCCCCTACCCCCAAAACCTCCTGGAATAATAATGCCCTGATATTCTTTTAATTGGTCTAAGTTTTTTGGATTTTTTTCAAAAATTTCCGCATTAATCCATTCAATGATCGGTTTCCTTTTCCAAAAAAAAGCAGCGTGTTTTACCGCCTCAATAACCGAAATGTAAGAATCTGTCAAAATAAAGTCGCCGCTGCCGAAATATTTGCCAATAATGCCTATCTCTACTTTTTTTTGTGCCTTTTTAATCCCCCTGACAAAATTATCCCAGTCCTTCATATCTTTCTCTTTGCTTTTTAAGGAAAGTTTTTTTAAAATTCTGTCGCCGATATTATCTTTTTCAAAATTAATCGGTATTTCGTAAATACTTTCTACATTGGGAGCGGAAATTACATCCCCTTCCCCCATACTGCACATAAACTGGATTTTCTCTTTTCTTTTTTTATCCAATGGCACGACGGCCCGGCCTAAAATTATATCCGGATGAATACCAACTGAATTTAGGTTTCTAACAGCGTGTTGGGTCGGTTTGGTTTTAAGTTCAGTGCCGCCAGCGCTCAATGCCGGAATAAAACTGACTAAAACTAAAATAACGTCTTTTGGTTTTTTAAGTTTTAATAATCTTATCGTTTCCAAAAAGAGCAGATTTTCATATTCGCCAACCGTGCCGCCAATCTCAATTACGACCACCTCGGATTTTTCTTTTTTTGCCGCTTTATCTATTCGCTCAATAACTTCAAGAGGGATTCTGGGGACCACTTCTACCTGTTTTCCTTTATAATACATACTTCGCTCCTTATTTATGACAGAAAGGTAAACGCTGCCGGTGGTCATATAATTTGCTTGCGATAAACTACAACCTAAAAATCTTTCATAGTTTCCCATATCCTGGTCGCACTCTACTCCGTCGTCTAAAACAAAAACCTCACCGTGTTCGGTAGGATTCATTGTGCCGGCATCCACATTGACATAAGGATCAATTTTTATGGCAGTGACATTAAAACCCCGCGCCTGAATAATTTTTCCAATAGCAGCGGTAGCGACGCCCTTCCCCACTCCGGACATCACCCCTCCTGTTATAAAAATATACTTCCTCATTTTTCTTCACTTACGATAACTCTTATTTCCGCTTCTAAATTATGTTCAAACTTAATTTTTATAGGAAACTCGCCGAGTTCTTTTATTGGCTCAGACAATTCAATTTGTTTTTTATTAATCTCAAAGCCGAATTCTTTTAATTTTTCCGAGATTTTTTGTTCATTTACTTTTTCAAAAAGCTGTCCTTCTTCGCCAATTTTTACCGGAATAACAACTTCTAAGCCGTCAATTTTAGAAGCCAGGTCCTGAACTCTTTTTAATTCTTCCTCAATCTTATTTTTTTCAATTTCTTTCTGATTTTCTAACCATTTCAAAGATTCCCTGGTCGCCTTTTTAACCAACCCCCTAGGAAGCAAAAAATTCCTGGCATAGCCATCTTTAACGTCTTTTACCTCATGCTTTTTTCCAATATTTTCAATATCTTGTAAGAGAATTACACGCATAACTCTAAAAATTTCAAAATTATAAATTCCAAATTACAAATAAATTCTAAATTCCAATTTTCAAATGACCAAAACTTTATTTTATTTTGAATTTTGAATTTTGGTTATTGGGATTTCTTTGGAATTGGTGCTTTGAATTTGGAATTTCTTTTCTTTTTATATTTTAATCCATCTCTCTAATAATTTCAAGCGCTTTGTCTAATTGGGGGTCGCGTCCCTGTTCATAATCCTCGTCTGTTATCTCCACTTTAATATCCGGTTCCAAACCTTTTTCGGCAATAAGGTTGCCTTTGGGAGTCAACCATTTCCCTATTGTTATTTTTAAACTGGAGCCCTCTGTTAATCGTTCCAACTCCTGAACCGAACCCTTGCCAAAAGAAGTTTCTCCAATAAGTTTTATGCCACGATTTTCTTGAAGAGCCGAAGCCAAGATTTCTGAAGCAGAGGCGGTTCCCTGATTGATTAAAATAACCATTGGATAACCCAGAAATTTAGCATTCCCGTTTGCTTTATAAATCTTTTGTTCTTGTTTTCCGCCAAAGTCCTCAATAACTACAATGTCGCTTTTTTCTAAAAACCAGCCGGCAATATCTTGGGACCTTTGTAAATAACCGCCGGGATTACTCCTCAGGTCAAGAATTATTTTTTTAGCCGGGCTCTTTAAAATATCAATCGCCGCGTTGCTGAAGTCATAATTAATTTTTTCCGAAAAATGATAAAGTTTTATATAAGCAATGTCATCGTCTTTCAGTTCCCATTTAAAGGAAGGAATCTCAATAACGCCGCGTTTAATTTTGAAGTCCCTCGGGGTATCCCAGCCATCTCGGACAATCATTAAATTAACCTCTGTTCCTTTTGGTCCCCGGATAAGAGTTACTGCCTCTTCAATAGTAATATCAGCGGTTACCCTTTCGTCTATTTTAATAATTTTATCGCCCGGACGCAAGCCGGCTTTCTGAGCAGGCGTTCCTTCTAAAGGGGTAATAACCTGAAGTTGGCCTTCCCTAACGTCAATTTCAATTCCTATTCCTTCAAAACGACCGCTTACATCTTCTAAAAACATTTTTGTTTCCTCTGGTTTAAAAAATGTGGTATAGGGGTCACCTAGTGACCTGACCATTCCTGAAATCGCTCCGTAAATTAGATCCTGGGTTTTAATATTTTCCTGCTCAATATATTTTCTTTCAATTTTATGCCAGGCCTCCCAAAAAAGAGAAAAATCAAGTTCTTCGGGCGGACAAACAGGGCAAACAACACTGTTTCTTCCGAACCAAAAACCCGCTCCAAAAACTGCTAAAACAATCCCTATTAAAAAAACCTTTTTTGTTAAACTCATATTCTTCTCTTTATACCAAAAATCAAAAATCAAATCAAATACAAGGATAAGGCACGAGCCACCAGCCCGCGCCTTATTTTTTTTACCTCCAAAAAAGTAATTCTACGATCGTATAATTACTCTAAAATTATTAAATTAAACTATCTGAAAAAAACTTTTAATCCTTACCTATTAAACATTACTTCTTTGCGGTTTTTTGAAATTTTTGATTGATTTTTCCCCAATCTAAATTAGAAAAGAAACTCTCAATATAGCTCTTTCTATCTGAACCAAAGTCAATAAAGTAGGCGTGTTCATAGACATCTAAAACCAAAATCGGAGCCGCTCCCCAAATTCCATAAAGATTGTGAGCATCGGCGATATAATTTCTTAACCTCTCTTCATTAAAATCATAACCCAAAACAGCCCAGCCCCGCGAAGCCAAACCTAATGACTTAAATTCTTTCAGCCAGTTTTCAAATGAGCCGAAATTTTTGGCAATAACTTCTATAATTTCTCCTTCCGGGTTTCCGTCGCCGCCTAAGATATCAAAATAGGCCTCGTGCAAAATAATAGCGTTAGCGGTAAAGGTCTCCTCTATTTTTAATTCTCTAAATTCGGAAAAGCTGGCATTGGCCATCTCCCTATCTGCGGTTTCCAGATTCTCTTGAATCTCTTGCCATTTTTTAACATAACCCTGATATAATTTTTCCCAATGAATTTCTATTGTCTTTTGAGAAATTCCTCCTTTTAATTCTTTAAATGATAAATTTTTAATTTCTCCGTAATTTTTCATAGTCTATATTTTAGATTTTTTTGCGACCTTTGCCCCGTTTAGAGTTTATGAGTTTATTTTAAATTCTTCCCTTTCTTTGAATTCTTGTTTTTTGCCAATATGCCATTGCTGAACCGGCCTCAAATAACCGACTACCCTTGAATAAACCTCGCAGGCCTGGTAATTTTTTAATTCCCGACTTTTCGTAAAACAATCCTTACACTTAAAAAACAACATTTTTTCTCCCTCATTTTCATAAGATAACAAAACCCCGTTTTTTATTTCTTTATTTTCTATTACTATCTTTTTTTGGCAATCGTGGCATTTTTGCTCGACATTTTTTACAATATCCATAAAAATAAATTTGATAATTTTTAATTTTCCCGACCTTTAATTTTTGCTCTTTGATTATTTGACATTCCTGACAGATATCAAAAATATCATAAATATTATGGCATTCTTGACAGATAAAATGGGCGTGAGAAGACACATCTCCGTCAAAATGAGTTATGCCTCCAACCGAAATTGCCTTAACCTTGTCTTTGTTTTTTAAATTATTTAGAATCCTATAGACGGTTCCCTGACTTATTCTGGGCAATTTTTTTCTAACTTCTCTGAAAATCAATTCGGCCGAAGGATGGGTCTTAACCGATTTCAAATAATCCAAAATAATTTCTTTCTGACAGGTAATCCTTTCAATGCTCCCCCGGTTTTTATTATTAGTAATCATTATTATTTAAATTTTATTCTTAACAAAAAAACTTGTCAAGCCACCTTACCTGTGGAAAACTAATTAAAAAGTCAGATTTTGATTTTTCTCAAACGTAAAGAGTTGAGAACTACGGTTAAAGAACTTGCCGCCATCGCCACGGCTCCAATTACCGGATGCAACAATCCCAAAAAAGCTGCCGGAATGGCCACCGCGTTATAAAACCAAGCCCAGAAATAGTTTTGCTTTATTTTATTAAAAGTGGCTTTGGAAAGATTAATGGCGGTAATAATGCCGGAAATGTCGCCCCTGATTAAGATTATATCTCCGGATTCAATAGCCACATCAGTGCCCGTTCCTATGGCAATGCCGACATTGGCCGCGGCCAAAGCCGGACCGTCGTTGATGCCGTCGCCAACCATAGCCACCATGCCGTATTCCTGCTGCGCCCGTTGAACGGCCGCCACTTTCTGGTCGGGCATAACCTGAGCGTAAACCTCATTAATGCCAGCCTGCCTGGCTATGGCTTCAGCGGTTTTTTGATTATCTCCGGTCAGCATTATTGTTTTTAGTCCTCTTTTTTCAAATTCATTGATAACATCAGCCGCGCCCTCTTTTAAGGTGTCTGCCAGAGCGATTATTCCAATAATTTTTTTACCTGCCCCGTAGGGTGCTTGCTCTCCTATGGGGTCTGCGGCAACAATCATGGCTGTTTTTGCCTGTTCCTGCAATTCTTTCAATTTTTCTTCTATTTCTGCTTTCGCCTCACCAACCATTTCCGGCTTGCCCACCATCACTTCAGCGCCGTTAACAATACCCTTTACGCCCATTCCAATAACTGCTTCAAATGACTGGCACTCGTCTAATTTAACGTCCATCTCTTTCGCTTTATCAATAATGGCCCGACCCAACGGATGTTCGGAATTCTGCTCTACCGACGCCGCCAATTGTAGAACGGCGGAGGGTAGCCCTCCGCCAACTTCAACAATATCGGTGACACTTGGCTTTCCCTTGGTTAAAGTGCCGGTTTTATCAAGGATAATCGCTTTTACTTCTTTCATTGTTTGTATGGCTTCTCCCTTACGCAGCAAGACCCCTTTTTCCGCTCCTAAACCAGAACCGACCATCAAAGCAGTCGGTGTGGCCAATCCCAAGGCGCAAGGACAGGCAATGACTAAAACAGCCACTGCCGCCAATATGGCCAGGGAGATTACGGGCGCGGCGACATTTAACCATGGCAGATTAAAAAATTCTACAATCGGTATGTGGAAATTGGGGAAAAGTATCCAAGAAACAAAGGTGCCAATCGCCACCAAAATAACCGCCGGCACAAGGTAGCCCGTAACCCTGTCGGCAAACTCCTGAATTGGAATTCTGCTGCCCTGACATTCTTCAACTAATTTTATAATCTGGGAAAGAAATGTTTCTTTGCCGATTTTTGTCGCTTGAACCTTCAAAACGCCCTGCTGGTTGATTGTTGAACCAATGACCGCGTCCCCTTTTTTCTTACCCACTGGCATTGATTCTCCCGTAGCCATTGATTCGTCAACATGGCTTTCCCCCTCAATTACCAGTCCGTCGGTCGGAATTTTCTCGCCTGGCCTGACAATCATCACATCGCCAACCTTCAACTCCTCTACGGCAATTTCTTTTTCCTGGCCGTCTATAATAATTTTTGCTTTTTTCGCCCCAAGCTCTAAAAGCCGCTTAATCGCCTGGGAGGCCCGGCCTCTTGCTTTTGCTTCCAGATATCTGCCGATTAAATGAAATGTTAAAATAGATATGGCCATTTCCACAAAAGTGGTTACCGGGAAAAAAAACTGAAGAAAACTCAAAAGATAAGGCGGCAAAGAACCCAGCATCACCAGAGTGTCCATATTGGCGCTAAAATGCTTTGCCGCAATAAAAGCGGACTTGTGAGTGTTATAGCCGACAAAGAAAATTACCGGTAAACCAAGAATTAAGGTAATGTAAAAAAAATAAGGCACGGTCCGAATAAACATATCAACCATCATCAAAGACATCATCGGAACCCAAAACCAAAGTGCCGTAATCATTCTTTTTTTTGCCTGCGCCATTTCCTTTTCTTCAATGTCTTTAAGTTCTTCTTTTTCGGGAAACGCTTTATAATCCCCGACCGCGGAAACAGCTTCTATAACTTCTCCATCTTTTACATCTCCTTCTAGATAAAGCTTTTTGGCGGCAAAATTCACTTTTGCCGACTTCGCTCCAGGCAATCTCAAAACCGCTTTTTCAATATTTCTGGCGCAGGAAGCGCAATGCATTCCCAAAATTTTAAAAATCTTTTTTTCCATATTTTAAAAATTTACAATTAAACGATTCTTAATTGTTAAATTTAAATTATTGGGCAGGTGCCTACTTCTGATTTACACCTTTCATAATGTTCTCCAGGTGTTATCAGCTAAATCTTTTATTTTTATAACAACACTATCCCCCTCTACGGTGTTTGGTAAATATCCTGGCCAACAACCGCCAGGAGTTTTGTTTTCCGTTCCAAGTCCAGAAATGGGATATTTGTTTCCGCAATTATTACAAACCATATAATCCCCTTCTTGGCGGTATCCCTTGCCACTGTAATAACAAACATCGCAAGCATCAAAAGCTGTTTTTATGTTTCCGTCCTCAGTTTTAACCGTAAAGAATTTTATTTCCTTTCCGTCTAAATCATATTCATACCATTTAGCCTGGTCTATTACTTCGGACAAAGGTATCTGTATAAAATCTTCTGAATCAATTTGTCCTGATTGAAAAAAGCCAAACCCTCTGGTTAGAAAAACAGCGATCAGTAACGCTAAACAAAAAAATATAATTAGAATTTTGATATTTTTCACAGAACTTATTGTTTTTTTATCTTCTGCAGCCGCAACCACAACCCTTGCTTGATCCTGCGCAATCTATGGCGCAATTGCCGGCTAATGACTGGTTCTCCCTGGGATTATTTATAGTTTGCTCAGCAACGTTTTCTTGCTGCTCGTTCGTAACTGTGGCTTTGTAGGTGTCAAAAACATCTAAAGCAAGTATATTTTCTTTGGATGTCTTTTCGTATTCATAGCTGATATCAAATAAATTTGGAAATCTATATCCAACACTTCCTACTCCGCTAATTTTTTTAAGTTCTCCTGTTATTAAAGAAGCGTGCCCTGGGCAAGGAATATCAACTTTTATGCTTAAAAGGTTTTCTCCTTCTTTTATTTTGATATTTCCTTCTTTTTGGAAAGCATTTGATATGGCTGCAGTAAAACTTGTCCCAGCATCAATATTTGCCACAATCGGAAAAATAAGCATAAATAGAATAAGATTGATGCCGATAGTTGTTCCATAAAGAGTTAAAAGATATTTCCACTTTCTCTTAATTCCTTTTGGCGCAAATTCAAATTCCCAACTTCCATCTTTTTTGCTTAAACTTATGAACCCTTGTTTTTTAAAGTAAAAAACAGCTGAAATTGTAGCAAAAATAAAAGAAATCAATATTAAAATATGGAAAAAATAACGACTAAGAAGGAGTGGTTTAAAAATAGCTGTGGCTGTGGTAACCCCTAAAACTGAAAAAATAATAAATCCTATACATCCTATATGGGGCACTAAGCCATAGATAATTCCTGAAAAAATCCCTTTTTTATTTGCCTTATTTTTTTGAGCGTCTTGATTATTTTTGTTTTTATCGCAGCAATTCATAATTTTTATTTATCCCGTTAAAAATTAAAAAATGTTTAACACCAAAACATAGAAAAATTTCTAATGAGATTTGTTATCAGAATTTTTAAAAAGCTCTAAAAGTTCTTTCATTTTTCTCTCTCTTTCTGCTTTGTTTTTACCTTTGATTGCTTCTGTCACGCAAGTATTTAAATGATTTTCTAAAATTATTTCGTCAACCTTTTTTAAGGCAGAATATACTGCTTTGTTTTGCATAATAATATCAATACAATATTTTTCTTGTTCAATCATTTTTTTAATCCCCTGCAAATGTCCAATAATATAATTGACCCTGTTTATGGCTTGTTTTTTTAAATCTTTTTTCATAGAAATATTTCCGGAAATATTTTAGTAATACCCACCCTAGGGGGGTTATTATCCATATTACCCATTCAACAAACTGTGTCAAGGGGATAACTATTTGTGATGGTTAAATAAAAAAGTCAAGACTAAGAAAAACAAAGCTACCAGGACAATGACTCCGCCCGGGGCCATATTAAAGTAGTAAGCCAGGACAAGGCCGGAGAATACGGAAACTAAGGACAGTGAAACAGCCAGA
>Ga0194112_10011874_pt1 | contig 10725 bp, 9 predicted proteins | sample TA2MahC400mmetaG_FD_146191 | JGI IMG/M metagenome (GOLD analysis project Ga0194112, IMG submission 146191) | Freshwater microbial communities from Lake Tanganyika, Tanzania - TA2015016 Mahale Deep Cast 400m | ecosystem: Environmental > Aquatic > Freshwater > Lake | place: Tanzania: Lake...
ATGATAAAATCTTCACCATGGAGATTTCTCCCAAGCTCATCCTCCTTCTCATCCCCGTGGCCGTCATCCAACTGGGACTCATGATCGTCGCCCTGGCCGACCTCATCAGGAGAGAAAGGACGCGCGGGCCGAAATGGGTCTGGGTCCTGGTCATCGTGCTGATCAACCTGTTCGGCCCGATCGCCTATCTTCTTTTCGGACGCGAGGAGTGATGTGGAAGCCGTTCGCCTCGAGGGCCTGAGGAAGCGTTTCGGGAGCGTGAAAGCCCTCGACGGATTGAGCTTGGCCGTGGAAGCCGGCTCGATCTTCGGCTTCCTGGGGCCGAACGGAGCCGGGAAGACGACCGCCATCCGCATCCTGACCGGACTGGCCCGCGCGGACGCCGGACGGGCCTGGCTCGACGGCATCGAAGTCGGCGGCGACGGCCGGACGGCCCGGCTCCTGGGATATTGCCCCCAGGACCCCTCGTTCTATCCCTGGATGACGGCCGAGGAGATGCTGGACCACGTCGGACGCATATTCGGCCTGAAAACCTCGGAACGGCGGCGCGGCGTCGGCGAACTCCTGGAACTCTCCGGGCTGAAGGAATCCGCCCAGAGGCGCATCGGCGGGTTCTCGGGCGGCATGAAGCAGCGGCTGGGGATCGCCCAGGCGCTGGTCAACCGGCCCGCCATCCTGCTCCTGGACGAGCCGGTGAGCTCCCTCGACCCCTTCGGCCGCAAGGAGCTGCTCGACCTCATCGAGGGCCTGCGCGGCCGGTGCACGGTCTTCATGTCGACCCACATCCTGGCCGACGTGGAGCGGGTCTGCGATACCGTGGGCATCATCGACCGCGGCCGGCTGATCGTCCAGGCGGCCAAGAAGGAGCTCTTGGAGACGTACGCCGCGCCGGTCTTCGAAGTCGAAGCCGACCGCGGCCAGGAAGACGCGCTCCGCGCCTGGGCGGAAAGCCTGTCTCGGGCGCCCTGGCTGGACTCCACGGCATTTCCGGAGGCGCGCACCGTCCGGGTTCTGGTCAACGACCCGGAGACGGCCAAGCGCGAGCTTCTGGCGTCGGCCGTGAGGGCGGGACTCGTCCTGGCCCGCTTCGAGATGATCAGGCCGACCCTGGAGGACGTCTTCCTCAAGCTCGTGCCGCAGGGCAGGAACTGACATGAGCTGGGCGCCCGCGTTCCGCAAGGAGTGGCTCGAGCAGCGCCGGACCTACAGGCTGCTGATCGTCGCCGTCGTCCTGACGCTCTTCGGGCTCCTCTCCCCCCTGTTCGCCCGCTACACCCCAGAGATCATCAGGATGGTCGCCCCCATGGGAGAGGAGATTATCAAGCTCCTGCCCCCGCCCTCGGCCGGGGACGCGGTGGACCAATACCTGAAAAACATCACTCAGTTCGGCGTGCTGCTCGCCCTGCTCATGACCATGGGGACCATGTCCCTGGAGAAGGACAAGGGCACGGCCGCTCTGATGATGGCCAAGCCCCTCTCCCGCGGGGAGTTCGTGCTGGCCAAGTTCGCGTCCCTGTCCCTGACGTTCTCCTTGGGCGTCTTCCTGGCCGGCGCGGCGGGGTATTATTACACGCTGGTCCTCTTCGGGCCGCTCGACCCGGCGGGCTGGGTCGGCCTCAACCTCCTCGTCCTGGTGTTTCTGCTCGTCCATGTCGCCCTGACCCTTCTCTGCAGCACGCTGACGAAATCCCAGGTCCTGGCCGGAGGGATGTCCTTCGGGATCTGGATGGTCCTGAGCCTGTTGGGCGCGCTGCCGCGGGTGGGCGATGTCATGCCCCGCCATATCATGGACTGGGCCGCGCGGCTGGGCAAGGGGAGCGGGATGACTTCCCTGATGGACCTCTCTCCGCTCGTCGACGGCAGGAGCGGCGATCATTGGCCCGCCTTGGCGGTCAGCGCGTTCCTCATCGTCGGCTCACTCCTCGCCTCCTGCTTAATCTTCAAACGTCAAGAGCTCTAGCCCATGCTCGTCCTCCGCCCAAAACCCGAGGCGACAATCCGAGGCTCCGGGCGGCATCCAGCGCCCCGGACGTTGCCGGACCGGCCGGGCTCCTTCTCCGGGCCGATACGCTTCCTCGGCGGACCGGCGTGCCTGCTCCTCGCGCTCGTCGTGCCGGACGCTTCGCCGTCCTCCGCCCTTCTCAAGATGCTGGAGTCCATTCACCTGGAAGTGAAGGAGCTCGGCCCCCGCCCGGGCCAGGATTTCATCAGCTGGAATTTCTTCATCGGCGCCAAGGACGAGGAGGACGACGACGACACCCACAAGGACCGCCACGTGGCGATCGTCATCCAGAACGTCGGCGGCACGGAGAAAATGACCATCCTCGTCACGCGCCTGGAGGCCGCCTCCGGAAACCCCGGCGTGCGCAAAGCCGGAAAATCGCAATCCCTGTCCTTCGGAATCTCGGGCGGCGTGCCCGCCGTTCTCTCCTCCGACTTCGGGGACGAAGAGTCCCAGGCCGTCGCCGGCGACATCCTCAAAGCCGTACGAAACAAGAAAAAGCTCCTGGGGAGTTGATGAGATGCTTCATGACAGCGAACTCTCGATCCTTTTCACCGCCCTGAATATCGGCGGCCTGACCGTTCCCAACCGTTTCGTCCGCTCAGCGACCCACGATTTCCTGGCCGGAGAGGACGGGACGGTTTCCCCCGCCCAGGTCGCTCTCTACCGGACCCTGGCCGAGGGTGAGGTCGGGCTCATCATCTCGGGCCATGCCTTCGTCCATCCCTCGGGCAAGGCCGGCCCCCGCCAGATCGCGGCCCATGACGACCGGTTCCTTCCCGGCTTGGCCTCCCTGGCCGAGGCCGCGCACCGCTTTCCCTCGCGTGTCTTTCTGCAACTCGCCCACGCCGGGCGCCAGACCAAGGAGAAGCTTTGCGGCTGCCGGCCCCTGGCGCCCTCGGCCGTCCCCGACCCCTCTTCAGGCGTCACGCCGCGGGAGATGACGGGCGACGAAATCCGCCGGACGATCGACGACTTTGCGGCCGCGGGCGGGCGCGCGGCGCGGGCGGGCTTCGACGGCCTCCAGCTCCACATGGCCCACGGCTACCTGCTCAGCGGGTTCCTGTCGCCGCACACGAACCGCCGCCGCGACGAGTGGGGCGGGCCGCTCGAAAACAGGGTCCGGGCCGCGGCGGACATCATCCGGGGAATCAAGGAAACGGCGGGCTCCGGGTTTCCGGTCATCGCCAAGCTCAACGCCACGGACCTCCTGCCGGGAGGGGTGACCGCCGAGGAGGCCGTCGAAGCCGCGCGCCTCCTCGAACGGGCGGGCCTGGACGGCTTGGAGGCGAGCGGCGGCATGGCCGAAGCCGGCCGGGGCTCGATGTGGCCCGGCATCCGGCCTGAAGAGGAAGAGGGGTATTTCGTCCCCTTTGCCGAACGCATCAAAGCCGCCGTCCGGATGCCCGTGATCGGCCTGGGAGGAATCCGCTCCGTGTCGGTCATGGCCCGTCTGGTCGGCGAGGGCCGCGTGGACATGATCTCCATGAGCCGCCCCTTCGTCCGTCAGCCCGGTCTCGTCCGGGGCATCCGGGAGGGCAGGATTCAAAAAACGGACTGCGTCTCCTGCAACAAGTGTCTCAACCCCCGCGGGCTGCGCTGCACCGCGCTGAAGCCCTGACCGCCCGGCCCGGGGCGCGTCCGACGGAAGGCAGGGACGCCGGTTTCTCCGCCAAACACACGGTCAGGTAGCCGTGGCGCCGGAGTCCGGGATATCGAAAATAGAGGAAAGAGAACGGGGCGATGAGCGGTCGGAACAGGAAGCTCAAGCCGGGACGGCGGCCGTGGACCCAGAGCTCGGCCATCCTCAGCCAGCCGGGCAAAAAGAGAATGCCCGTCCTTCGCAGGACGCGGAAGCCCTCCCGCCGCAACAGCCGTTCCAGACCCCCCGGAGTGAAAGATTTCTCCCTGCCGTAAGCGTAAAGCCCCAGCCGGTTGAGGATCATGACCATGAACGGCCGGAGAAAAGGGTCGAGTTTGTTCGGGACGCCGAAGACGGCCAGCCCTCCCGGCTTGAGGAGGCGGAGGCATTCTCTCACGGCCAGCGGATATTCGGGAAAATGCTCCATCGTCCCCATGCTGTAGACGGCATCGAAGGAACCGCCGGCGAACCCGACCCCGCGCAGGTCCGAGACGATGAAGCCCGGACCGGGGCGCGGCCCGGAAAACGACGCCCGCGCCCGGCGGAGAATGGCGAGCGAGATGTCTATGCCGAAAACCCGCGCGCCCCGACTTTTCATCCACACAAGAATCCGGGAGTTTTTGGCCTCGTCCCAGAGGTCGGTCTTCAACACCCTTTTTCCGGCCAGGGGGGAAAGACACTCCCGGACGAGGGCCTTTTCGCACTCGAGGTAATAGTCCGTCGAGGGCGCGCCGGACAGGTCCGGAAAACGCTCGCCCGTATCCTCCCAGAAGGAGCGGAAGGCGCCGGAGGTCCGATCGTTCATGTGCCCGCTTTCTTCAGCCGCCCATCTTACGCCCATCCTTCCGGCGAAGCAAATCCCCCCTATACAAGACCCGAACCCGCGGGTACAATAACCGGCCGGAATCCCCGTCCCATGAAAGACCGAATCGAGGAGTTCATCGCCCGGCCCCGCCGGGCCCTGCTCACCCTCGCCCTCCCGGTCTTCATCGCCACGTTCGTCCAGACCATGTACAACATCGTCGACACGGCCTTCGTCGGCGGACTGGGGGCCGAGTCGATCGCCGCCCTGACCTTCTGCTTCCCCCTTTTCTTTTTCCTCATCGGGCTCAACTCGGGCATCGCCGTGGGCATGAATTCCTCGATCTCCCGCCGCCTGGGCGCCGGGGACGCGGCGGCGGCCGAGTCGAGCGCCGCCCACGGGCTGGCGATATCGGCCGTCTTCGCCGGGCTCAACTTTCTCCTCAGCCTGCTCTTCCTGAAGCCGATCTTCACCCTGTTCGGCGCCGATCCGGCCGTGCTCCCCCTGTCCCTGGGCTACATGAGGGTCCTCTTCCTGGGCGTGTTCTTCATGTTCCCGGCGTTCATCATGAGCAGCATCTTCTCCGCCCAGGGCGACACCCGGACGCCGATGAAGGTCCAGACGGCCGGCCTGGCTCTCAACGCCCTTCTCGACCCGGTCTTGATCTACGGCCTGAAGCTCGGGGTCCGGGGCGCGGCCCTGGCCTCGGTCCTGAGCTTCCTCTTCACCCTGGCGTTGTTCCTGCGCCTGCTGAGAACCCGCTCGTCGCTCCGGGTTTCTTTCCGGTCCTTCCGTTTTTCCCCGTCTCTCTGCCGGGAGATCCTGCGGGTGGGCATGCCCGCCAGCCTGATGATGCTCCTCATGTCCGTCTACGTCGTCTTTCTCAACCGTTTCGCTGCCCATTTCGGGACGGAAGCCGTGGCGGCCTTCGGACTGGTCGTCCGCCTGGAGAGCTTCGCCGCGATGCCCATCATCGCCCTGTCCCTGTCCCTGGTGACCCTGGTGGGCATGTTCTCCGGCGCCCGACGCCGCGACCTGGTCAGGGACACCGTCTGGCTCGGCATCCGCCTCGGGGCGGCCTTCACCACGGCCGTCGGTCTGCTGTTCCTGGCCGCCCCGCGCCTCTGGCTCAAGATCTTCACCCGGGAGCCCGCGCTCCTCGACCTGGCCGCGCCCTTCCTCCGCGTCGACGTCCTGACCTTTCCCCTGATGTCCACGAGCATGATCATCAGCCGCGCGCTTCAGGGGCTGGGTCTCGGCGCGCCGGGGCTCGTCATCAACCTCATCCGCATCCTGTTCGTGGCCGTGCCCCTGGCCTGGGTCTTCGTTCACGTCCTGGGCTGGGGTTTCCTGAGCGTGGCCTGGGCCATGGTTCTGGGGGGAGCGGCATCGAACCTGGCCGCTTTTCTCTGGCTCAGGCACAGCCTGATCCGGGCAGAGTCCTGACGTCTCAAGGGCGGGACGGTCTCCTTCAACGCGCTCCCCGGAGGAGAAACAGGGCGAAGAAAATCATGGACGAAAAAAACCCAACCCAGTTCCAGGGGTCCCGGTGATCCTCGAGGATGTAATGGAAACGTGCCGGGTAATAAAACAGAAGCCCCAGGGCCGCGATGAGGATAAAAGCCCCCAGGACGGAGAAGACCGAACCGCCGCCCGCAACCGAACTCCGGGGCGCGAGCGAATAAAAAAAGGCGAGCAGGACGAGCCCCATCGCCCAGATGCCCAGGTCGGATACGGCCGGCCGGCCGCCCCGGGAGCCGTCGTTCCGTTCTGGGAACGGGTCGGGAAAGGCTTTCCGGGCCCTGAGGAGCAGCCGGATGGTCATGGCCAGGGCGAGCGGAAAAAGAACGAGCAGAGAGACGACGCTCAGGACGACCATTCCGCCCGAGGGTTTTTTCATGTCCAGGATGACCATGAGCGAGCCGAAGGCCAGCGCGCCCAGGGTCGTCTGCAGCAGGAGGAAGGTCCCGATCCAGAAAAGCCGTTTCCTGGAAAACCAGGACAGGCCGCGAAGATACTCCCGGTCGCGGAATTTGAATACAAGGCCGAAGCAATAGAGGACGTACGCCGGCAGGATGAGCTTGAAGGTCAGGTCCTCCCAGCGGCTCACCAGGGCTCCAAAAAAAACCGTCTCGAAAACGACCACGGTCAGGTCGAAGGCCAGTCTGAAAACCCGTCTGCCGTCGGTCATGCCTCCCTCCCCAATCACGCCCGGGAATCCTAACAGCATCTTCCGTTCGGACTCAAGCCCCCGGGACGGCGCGCGACTTGGCAAGGACTGTAAAAAAGAGATAAAATATTTTTATGACTCGGAAGGATGAGGGGGAAAAGATGTATGCCCGCGTGACCTGCATCCACGTCAAGCCGGAAAAAGTCAAGGAAGCCATCAAGCTCTATGAGGCGAGCGTCGTGCCCGCGGCCGAAGCCCAGAAGGGCTTTCAGGGGGCCTTGCTCCTGACGGACGCGTCCAGCGGGCACGGGATGACGATCACTTTCTGGGACAACGAGCGGCACGCCCTAGAGAACGAGCGGAACCTGTACTACCAGAACCAGCTCGTCAAATTCATGCCTTATTTCTCGGCTCCGCCAACCCGGGAGGGGTTCGAAGTCAGCCTTCGCGTCGACCCTTCAGACGTTTGAAGCCGCGCAACGCCGCGCTCGAAATCCGGTACGGCCCGCAAGACGGGGGCATTCTCCTTCTCCAAGCCGGGAGCCGGCCTCCGCCGGGCCGACGGATTCCGGGAAATCGGGCCTCGCCGCCGCAACCCTGTGCCGGGGGCGATGTTCTACGGGCTGAAGCTCAAGAACCTTCCGGAGAGGGCGCGTCCAATCTCTTCTCCGAGAACGAGACGAACGAGAAACACTCCGGGATGTGGGAATCGTAGACGCCGTGCCGGTTGAGGGCCCAGCCCAGGGCGGGCTCGAGGCGTTCCCCCCCCGCATCGAACGATTCAAATCGCATGAAGGCCATCCGCCATGTGTCTCCCGGCCGCGGCGGAAAAGGCCGGTCCTGAGCGAGAGCCTCCATCCCTTTCCAGGGCAAAGCCAGCTCCACGGTCCAGCCCCGGTCCCTGTCCCGGCCGTCGTTCAGGGTTCCGTCCACGCGGACGGCCCAGCGCAGCCCCGGAAAGTCCCAGTCGAGAAAAGCCCAGCGCTTGCCCCGCGGATGGCGTCCGTGGCGCATCGTGTCCTGGAACCCGCCCAGGACGTCCGCCCGGCGGGCGGCCGGGTCGAACTCCGGCCGGTCGAAGTGGCTTCCGCGGCGCCAGGCGTCCTGCCAGACATAAAAGACCTCGTAAATCGTGCCCAGGGCGTTGACCTGGAATTCATAGTAACAATCCGGGCCGGCGACGAACACCTCCAGGTCGTTCTCCATCCAGAGGAACGAATCCCTCTCGGTGAGCGAGGCGCGCACCTCGGGCTCCTCGAGCCAGAAAGCGAGATAGAGATGCTCGTCGTCCCAGAGCCCGGACAGGCGGGTTTCGAGCGGAGCCGCCTCGCCCGTGACCAGGTCCACGAACGGGCCGGACCGAGGAGCCCTCAGCCAGGGCTCCTTGCCGAGGTCTCCGTCGACGACGAGGGGAGCCGGGGAGCGCAGGCAGACATAACGCTCCGCTTCGTCCCTCCCGCATCCGTATCTGCCGGGCACGGGCGGTCCTCCGTCCCTATCGCCCCGCGGCGGCGGCGCCGCGCTTGGAGACGACCGCGTTCCACACGCGGAGAAAATTCCCGCCGAGAATCTTTCTGATGTCCGCTTCCCCGTAGCCGCGGGCCCGGAGCTCGCGGGTGATGTTTTCGAGCTTGCCGACGTCCTCCAGCCCGTCGGGCGTCTCCGAGATGCCGTCGTAGTCCGACCCCAGCCCGACGTGGTCGGCGCCGCCCGTGACCTGGACGACGTGGTCGATGTGGTCCGCGAGCGTCCCGACGTCCACCGGCGGCAGGGTCTTCCTCTTCTCCCGCCACCGCTCGCGAAATTCCCTGGCGGCCGCCTCTCTTTTTTCGGGGTCGGCCCTCATGAAACGGCTGTCGTCCTCGGGCAGGCCGAACTTCCGGGCGACCTCGGCCCGCAGAGCCGCCTGATGGACTTCGCGGCTCGAATCGAGGAAGCCCGCGGAAAAATTGATGCCCACCATCCCCCCCTTTCGGGCCAGGGCCTTGAGCATGTCGTCCGTCAGGTTGCGGTGGTGCTCGGCCAGGGCGCGGCAGCAGGAGTGGGAGGCGACGACGGGCGCGGAGGAAACCTCCAGGACGTCCCAGAACGTCTTGTCCGAGGCGTGGGACAAGTCGATGACCATGCCCAAGCGGTTCATCTCCGCCACCAGCGTCCTGCCGAAGCCGCTGAGCCCGTTGAACACGGGCCGGGCGTCTCCCGAGGCGTCGGCCCAGCCGGTGTGCGTCCAGTGGGTCAGGGTCATGAGCCGCACCCCGCTGTCGTAATACGCCCGCAGCAGGCTCAGGTCGTCGGTGATCGTGTAGCCGCCCTCGACGCCGATGAGCATCGCCGTCCGGCCCGTCCCCCTCAGGGCCTGGAAATCCTCGGGCGAGCGGACGACGGCCAGGTCGGCGGGGTTCTCCTCGGCCAGGCGGCGGACGGCGTCGATCTCGCGGAACGCGGCGCGGATGTCGCGGTCCCTCTCCTCCTCGCTGGCCGGCGCCCCGGTGAAGCAGGCGAAAACCTGGAGGTCGACCGCCCCCCTCTTCAGCTTGGGGATGTCGACGTGTCCGCGGGTCAGGTCCTGCCGCAGGTCCTCTCCCCGGACGAACCGGCCGATGGTGTCGCAGTGGAGGTCGATGACGTCCGCGTCCTTGTGGAGGAATTCCGCACGGAAATCTTCGTTCATCAGGTTCTCTTTCGTGTTCGCCAGATGCCGCAGGGCCTGGAGATGATAACGCGCCGCGAGCTCAAGGAGGTCCGGGTCGATGAGCTCCGGCCCGTCGCCGGGACGATGGTACTCGGGATGCTCGTCGTCGAGCCCCCGCGTCAGGAGCTCTCCGGTGCGGAGGCTGACGGCCGTGACGCCCTTGTTCCAGAACGCGGAATGGTCCGACCCGCGGTAGCTGCGCCGGGAATGAAGCCTGGCCCGGATGTCGCCGCTCAGTCCGCGTTGGAGGATGTCGAAAAACCGCCCGTACTCCCACATGCCGCCTACGAACAGGTCGTCGTCCCCGACGCCCACCATGTCGATGTTCAGGTAGGCGGCCGTGTTTTTCAGGGGGAATCGCGGGTGCTCGGTGTAGCGGCGCGAACCGACCAGCCCCAGCTCCTCGCCTGCCCAGGCGGCAAAGAGGATCGTCCGCCGCGGGCGGAAGTTTTCTGCGGCCAGGACGCGGGCCGTTTCGAGGATGACCGCGGCCGAGCAGGCGTTGTCGTCGGCGCCGGGATAGACGAAGCCGTCCAGGCCGACGCCGAGATGGTCGAGGTGCCCGCCGACGATCAGGACTTCATCCCTGAGCCTGCGGTCCGTTCCGGGAAGGATGCCCAGGACGTTGGGCGCCGTCCGCTCTCCCGAGACGTAATGGGCCTCCATCTCGACTTCGACTCCGTCGAGGACGATCGGCTGGGGGCGCTTGAGGCGCAGCGTCCTGCTGACGGCGTCCCGCCAGCTCTTGCGGGCCGTGTAGAACAGGTCGTCGGGGAAATGGCGGCCGGCGCGGAAGACGAGAAATCCCTCGGGGCAGGACCCGGCCGGCCAGGGCGAGAAAGAGGGTCGACGTCCCGCCGGAGACGGCGCGGTTTCGGTGACATCGAGCTCGATCAGCGCCGATGCGCCCTTCTCCGCGGCCAGCTTCGCTTTTTTCAGGAGTGTCCAGTCCTTGCGGGCCGGCTCCTCGAGCGCGTCGGGCCCCCCCTCGATGACCAGGACGACCCTGCCCTTGACGTCCAGGGTCCCGTAGTCGTCCCAGCCGGCCTTATCCGCGACAACGCCGAATCCGGCGAAAACTGGCCGGGCTCGAAGCGCGCCCGACCCCGTGCCGGGAACGGGCTGGAAATCCCGGCCGCGGCCCGGGAAATATCGCAGGCTCCGGGGAGAGACGATCTCCAGGCGCAGGGGCTGTTCGAAGTGAGACCAGGTTTTGAAGGGGACCGGCTGAAAATAAGTTCCCCCCTCGCCGCCCGGCCGAAGCCCGTATTCCTTCATCCTGTCGGCCACGTAAGCGGCGGCCCGCTCGTACCCTGGTGTGCCGGATTTCCGGCCCCCCATCTCGTCCGAGGCCAGGAACCGGACATGGTCCAGGGCTTTTCGTCCGTCGGGTTCGAGACGCGGCCCCTCGGACGCC